>Ga0137393_10001426_pt1 | contig 15130 bp, 16 predicted proteins | sample 15con2h34BmetaG_FD_101396 | JGI IMG/M metagenome (GOLD analysis project Ga0137393, IMG submission 101396) | Vadose zone soil microbial communities from Angelo Coast Range Reserve, California, USA - 15con2h3.4B metaG | ecosystem: Environmental > Terrestrial > Soil > Vadose zone > Saprolite...
AGTGGCTCGTTACTCGGATCCCGTTTGCCGGCTCTGCCGGCGAGAGGGAATGAAGCTGTTTCTGAAAGGGGACCGCTGTTTCAAGGACAAGTGCTCGATCGAGCGCCGCAACTACGCGCCCGGCCAGCACGGACGCCGGCGTTCCAAAGTCCTCGGCTACGGAATCCAGCTTCGCGAAAAACAGAAGGTCAAGCGCATCTACGGCCTGCTCGAGCGCCAGTTCCGGCTCTACTTCCAGCGCGCCGCGGGCAAGACCGGAATCACCGGCGACAATCTCCTCCGCCAGCTCGAGCTACGGCTCGATAACGTCGTCTACTCCCTCGGATTCGCCGCTTCGCGGGCTCAGGCACGCCAACTCGTGCGCCATGGCCACATCGAAGTGAACGGCCGGAAAATCAACATCCCCTCCTACCAGGGTCGTAAAGGGGATGTCATCCAGGTTCGCGAGAAGAGCCGCAAGAATGACCAGATCCGCCAGGCCGTCGAAACGGCCAGCGGCCGCGGCATTCCGTCGTGGCTCGAGCTCAATCCCGATCAGTTCCTCGGACGTGTGAACGATCTTCCGAAGCGCGAAGACATCCGCCTGCCGATCCAGGAACAGCTCATCGTCGAACTCTACTCGAAGTAAGAAAACAGCTCTTCGCTCTCAGCTCTTAGCTCTCAGGGGACACACTTCCTGAGAGCCAAGAGCTGGGAGCCAGGAGCTAACAGCGAGGAGGCCGCTCATATGTTGTGGTCAGATTTCCAGAAACCGAAAAAGCTCGATTACGATGCCGAAACTCTCACGCCGAACTACGGCCGGTTCGTTGCCCAGCCGTTCGAGCGCGGCTTCGGTACGACGATTGGCAATGCCCTCCGTCGTGTGCTGCTCTCATCGATTGAAGGAGCCGCGATTACGGCCGTTCGTGTCGAAGGCGTGCTCCACGAGTTCTCATCGCTCACCGGCGTGGTCGAAGATATGACCGACGTCGTTCTCAACCTCAAACAGGTCCCCTTCCGCATGCACGGCGAGGGTCCGAAGACGCTTTATCTCGAGAAGAAGGGCCCGGGCGTCGTCACCGCCGCCGACTTCGAGAGTGATTCGGACATCGAGATCCTCGACCCGACGGCGCACATCGCCACATTGTCGAAGGAAGGTTCGCTCAAGCTCGAGGCGCGCCTCAAGCGCGGCCGCGGCTACCAGGTGGCCGACCGCAATGCCGACGGCGATCTGCCGCTCGGTTACATCCCCATCGACTCGATCCATTCGCCGGTCCGCCGCGTGAACTATCACGTCGAAGGAGCCCGTGTCGGGCAGATGACCGACTACGACAAGCTCGTCATCGAAGTGTGGACCAACGGCGCCGTCTCGCCTCAGGAAGCCGTCGGCCTTGCCGCCGATCTTCTCGGCGATCATCTCCGCATCTTCAGCCAGTTCGAAGCGCGCGGCGAAGAGGCGGAAGACGTGTCGATGCCGGAAGTCGATCCGCGCATGGCCGAGATGCTCACCAAGCCGATCGAGGAGCTCGACCTCTCCGTCCGCTCCGCCAACTGCCTCAAGAACGCCAACATCCGCACGCTCGGCGATCTCGTGCAGCGCACCGAGCGGGAGATGCTGTCGACGAAGAACTTCGGCCGCAAGTCGCTCGATGAGATCAAGGACGTGTTGCAGTCCCTCGGTCTGTCGTTCGGTATGACCAAGGCCGCCCGCGGCGCCGAGATGCGCGATTAGTCATCTCCGCCGGACGAGGAAAGTGAGGGGAACGCAATGAGACACGGAATGGTCAATCGCAAGCTGGGTCGCACGAGCGCGCATCGCAACGCGCTCTTCCGCAACCAGCTCGCCTCCCTGATCGACAAGGAACGCATCATCACCACGTTGCCGAAGGCCAAGGAGCTGCGCCCACAGATCGAACGCCTCATCACCCTGGCCCGCACCGACAGCGTTCACAATCGTCGGCAGGCCGTGCGCGTCGTCGACGAGACCATGGTCGCTAAGCTGTTCGACACCCTGGGGCCGCGGTTCGCCGATCGTCCCGGTGGCTACACCCGCATCATCAAACTCGGACCTCGCCGCGGTGACGCCGCCGAGGTAGCCATCCTGGAGTTCGTCGACTTCAAGCTCGAAACCGTGGCGAAGGAAGAGGCTCCGGCAAAGAAGAGCAAAGCCGCTCCGAAGAAGCCAAAGGCGAAGGCCGAAGCCGAAGAAGAACCGGGCGACGAGGAACCGAAGAAGCCGGCTAAGAAGTCTGCCACGAAGAAGAAGGCAGCACCCAAGAAAGAGCCCGCTAAGGCCAAAGAGAAGCCCAAGACAGCCACCAAGAAGAAGAAAAGCGCCAAGTAAGCCGATTCCCGAAGGCCCGCCTAGCGCGGGCCTTCGCTTTTGTGGTGGAATGGTGGCTGCGGATTTTGCGGGAACCGGTCCGTCTAACCTCGAAGGAGGACGCGCATCATGGCCGATATCGATCTCAGGGTCGTCGACATCTACCACAACGACACGGTCACCAGTTTCCAGCAGGCCGCTGCTTCCGGGATCTTGGGAATCATCCACAAGGCCACGACCGGAGCAACAGGAAAGGACTCGGCGTACCCGAAACGGCGAAAGCCGGCGCTCGATACCGGTCTCCTCTGGGGTGCCTATCACTGGGGAACGCATGCCGACGTTCAGGCTCAGGTGGACAACTTTCTCTCGGTCGCGCAGCCGGATGCCAGTACATTGGTGGCTCTCGATTTCGAGGAGACGAAAGACAACCAGATGACGCTTGATCAGGCGCGCCAGTTTTTGACCTTGGTCGCCGCGGCGATTGGCCGGAAGCCGGTGCTGTACTGCGGCGGCCTGTTCAAAACGGAGATGGGCAGCCAGAGCGATCCGTTCTTCGGATCCCATCGGCTCTGGCTGGCGCAATACGGCTCGAATCCGGTTCCGCAGGCGAGCTGGCAGTCGATCTGGCTGTGGCAGTACACCGATTCAAAAAAGGGCCTGTCGCCGAACACGGTGAACGGCATTCCCGGCGACACCGCCGGCAATCTCGATTGCAATTCGTACAGCTTCGGCAAGGACCAGCTCACCGCCGAATGGGCATCGTAAGTCTAAGGCGGTTCTCGCTCCCGCTGATCGTGATGTTCATCATCTCGATCGCGCCCTCTGCCTGGGCGGTGGACAAAGCTGTCGCGGATCGGTGGGCGAATCAACTGGCGACGACCTCGGCCATGCTGAAGGTGAAGTCGTATCAATCGGCGCTCCCGATTCTTCGGAAGCTCACAGTCGAGATGATGGGACAACTCGGACCGAGTGATGAGACAACCTACGTGCTGGTCGTTCCCCTGATTCAAATCGCGCTCGCCGAGGAAGGGCTCGGCGATCACGCCGCTGCAATGTGGCACTGGGATATGGCACAGACCCTCTATCCAAAGGCAGCCGAGAGCGATCTGTCGATGTTTGGCGATCCGGGCGTCGTTCTCAAGCAAAACATCCTCGTCGATCCCAATCCCTCCGAATGTCCAAAGCCCAGAGTCAATGAGACGAAGCCAACGGTGTTGAAGCACGTGCCGCCCCAGTACCCGGATGGGGCGCGCCGTTTCAGAGCCCGCGGGATTGTCATCATGTGGCTGAAGATCAGGCCGGATGGCTCCGCGGCCGAGCCTCGAGTCGTGAAGCCGCTACCGGCGCCGCTGACCTACGCCGCACTCGAAGCAGCCCGAATGTGGAAATTCAAACCCGCCGAACGGGATGGCAAGCCGGTGGAGTCGAACTTCTGCCTGACGATCAACTATAAGTTGAATTGATCACTACAACTGCATTTGCGAGGAGTGAGCCACACCAAACATCGGACACAGGTTCCTCGCTACCGCCCGGGACCCAAGACGGCGGACGGCAGTTATGAGCTGCTCGCCGTCCACCCCCGAAGATGGAGTCTAGTGGGACAGAGCGACGAAGAAGATGTCGTAGACAGGCTGTTTATGAACGGCCTGGCCTGAATGGCTTCTTATGGAGACAAGCGACTCATAGCGAAAAGAGTTTCCCTGGGTATCACCCCTGCCTGTCCAGTGATCGTGTAAGTCGATTGCCGTGAGGTCGCTGGCACCGAGCGGGGTAATCTCGTCTGGTTCGGAAATTCCGTTGTGGTTCAGGTCGCGCCAGAGCAGGAGCTCCGACCAAATTGCGTCGTTTTCATCGATGACGCCATCATGATTGTCGTCGAATTCGGCCAGCGCCTCAAATCCGTTCTTCGCGAAGCCGCCGTTACGAAGTGGCGTGAAGTTGCCGAACAACTCGGCGCCACTGGTGACCCTCCCATTGTGGTTGCGGTCGAGCCAAAGGAAGGCCTCGTTGGCGCCTGCTGCCGTCCAACCCATGAGGACTGGTTCGCGTTGCGGGTTCATGGCGAAGCGGACGGGCGAATTCGCGCCCGTGAGGCGGTAGTCGCCGTTCTCGAAATTGATAATGATCGGCGAACAATCGTCGCCGCAGCCTCCATCGTTGTTGCCCGGATTGCGATCATCACCAGGAGGAAGCCTGTTGTCGCGACGTTCAGTTGATGTGGTCCAATTCTGGTCGGCCGTAGCGCAATCGCCGGACATCACACTTCGCGTTTCTCCAGGAGCCCGACCACCCATTATTTCACCGTGACAGGACGTGTCTGAGTTGGGAGCATCGCCAAGCCCGAGCACGTGACCTATCTCATGAGCAAGACTGTCAGAAATCGGTTGGCAAGAGTATCCGCCGCTCGTTGCGTACAGATCGATGACCGGCTGTGGGTTACCGCCGGAAGTCCCATAGAATGTCGTCATGCCGCAACGCGAAAAGTCAGAATCGTGATAGTAGACAGGGACCTGCTGGACAGACTGATAATTGTTAAAGGCGAGACTAGGGAACGACAGTCCGGCGGCGCCCGGGCATGAGCTGCTCCATTGGTCAATCGCGGACTGTATTACACCCGCCAAATCCGCACTGGCATCGAAGCTGATACTGTCACCGTTCAGCCCGCTCCGTTCAGACGGGCTACAGGAATATTGCGCATAGGCCGGAAGAGTTAGTAGAGCGAGTAGCGTAGCGCAGAGAAGGGGCGATTTCATTGCGTTCTCCCGTCGTGCGGGTTGACAATGTGCCGGCCGCCGGAGAGCGTGGCGTGAATCGAGGTTGCGATCGATGAGATCGTCGCATTCGGGCTGTCGAAGAATGACAACGATTTCGGCACCCGGATCTCGGACTCGACAGTTGATTGCACGATCACATCACTGGAGGTCGAGTAAATCAATGTACCGTCCGGATCCAGCGGCCGGTCATACGTGAACACAAGAAGGCGGTCGCCCGCCCGCGGAACGTAGAACCCCGGCCCTGATTCGCGGCAGTATTCGGCGCCTCCACTTTCGAAATGAGCATAGGGCAGCCGAATATAAATGGTTTCTCGCACCGCGCTGTATGAGGCATCTAGTTTGATCCTGTCCAGGTGGTCGAGTTCAATGAGCGAACCAGGGAAACCGTAAAAAAACCCTGGGGTTATGCTCTTGATCGTACCCGCCACGATGGCACGAGCGTTGGCAACAGCGTCATGCAAAGAAGCTCTGTCGACGAGCGGCTCCAGTGAGGACTCGTACATCATCACGCCACGGCACGGCAAGGCTGCTGTGGACATGCCGAGAGCAGACGCTTCGGCAGGCCGTTGCATCGCAAGCCGGGATATCATGGCAGCGTGCCGTTGTTGCTGGAGTCGCCAATCCTCGGGAACGATCGCCGACGGCGTGCCATCGGCCGTGACCATCGCGCTTGCGGCGATGAAGATTGGTCTCGCCGTGCCGTCGCCCATACGGCTCAGAATGACCGATGGTGGTTCAGCCGCGAGCAGAGGGAGTGAGAAGAGTACCGCCGCGCTGTACCGCAAAAATGCGAACCTCATTTCGAACCCCTTTGATCTTCTGAAATAGTTGGCAAGTGGACGTGACGTGAGTTAGACGAAAGACCTTGCCTCATAGTCACGTGTGAATCGCGAATCAGGAATCGACACTCAGGGTAAATCTAGTAGTTGACTGTGTCAAGGTTGACGGGTGGAATGCCGCCCGTCGGGCGTTTGTAAACACGATAGTCTCTTACGGACTTCAGCGCGTGTTCAGAGATTGAGCGGCCGCCTCGTCGTCGTGAGATCGCCTTCCTGAACCGGTACCGCAACCGAGGCGTCGCGCGCGTGGACGAGTGCGGAACCGGTGGGTGGCAGTCCGTACGAGCTGTCGACGATCACAGCGTCGACCGGCTCGTCGCGTGTCAGGTCGATCTCGATCGTCGCTTCCGAGGCCCCGCGGATGCTGACGCGATGCCATCCCGGGGCGAGTCCGCCGCGGGGGCGGGTCATCGGTGGAGGGGTGATGCCGTTGACGCGTAGCGCGGCGAACGAGGGCGCGTGGAAGAAGAGGGCCACTCGCGGTGCATTGCGGGCTGAACGAAGGTGCAGCGTCAGGTGGCGGCCGCCGCTTCGATCGTCGCGGACGATTTGCAGTTCCGCGGGGGGTAGTCCGAGGGGCGGTGCGGGCGCGACCAGCGCGCGGAACGGCGGCACGCTCCACTCGTAGACCGGCTGCGGTGCCGGATTGAAATGCGCGGCGCGCTGAATCTCAGGGAGTAGCGCATCGGTCTGCCAGCGCGGGGCGACGCCATCGTCGACATACTCGAGATTGATGTGGCGCGGGGAGTTGGCTTCATGTGCCGGAACGATGAGCGCCATGGCGATGCAGGCGATGGCCGCGGAGGCCAGCGATGCATTCAGCGGACGGCGGAGGCCGGGTATGCTTGCCAGGAGCGGCGCGAACGTCGTCGTCACCAGAGCGATCAGCACCGCAACGAATGGCAGAATCGGACGGCCGAGAGCGTCGTACAGCGCCAGTCCGAGCGGGAAGAGCACGATGGCCGCCGCGGAGGAGCAGATGACGGCAACGACACCGTCGTTCATCCTCCAGATCAGGCACAGAGCGCACGCCAACGCCGGGACGATGGCCAGATAGCTCCCGCCCGGCAACACGATCGACAGCGCCACGGCGATGGCCGACCAGCAGAGGGCCTGCCCGAGAAAGAGGCCATCGATGCCGGCACGTGCGACGAGACCCTGGGCAACGAAGATCGTGACCACCGCGCCGATGAGCCAGGCCGCGGCGATTGCGGGGCCTGGATGCGCCACCCACACCGCGCCCTCGGCGCGCAGGCCGTCGAGCCAGTTTGCGCCCAGCGCGACCAGGAAGGCGGCCACGAGGCTCAGGAAGAACGAGCCAACTCCGATCGTGATCGCGCGCGGTTTCGTCTTCAGGTTAAAGGCGGCCACGAGCAGTACGACGAAAGTGGCGATGGCGAGCCACAGCGAAAGATACTGCGGCCACGAGATGACAAAGAACGAGAGGATGTCGAACCAAACGGCGTTGCCGCTCGTCTGGCGGAGGTTCGTGGCTGCCAGTGCCCGGGCCATGGCCAGGACGTGATCGCCGTGATGCTGCAGCGTCGAAGGTGAGGCATTGGCGAAGTTGTCGAGCGGTGTGTGGTAGTGGATTGGACGGCCGATGTTGCCGAAACCGATGCCGGCCAGTCCCGCGCGTTTGAAGACCGTGAGGTCGGTGTCGTTCGGCAGCAGTTCGTAGATGTCGTAGTAGAACGAGCTGGTGGCCGGACGCGGCAGCGACCGTGCGATCACGCGGGCGATCCAGGCGTTGCCGCGGCTGGTCTCGAAGAGAAAGCTCGGTCCCTCGGTGCCGCGCGCTTCGACATTGATTACGGCAGCGGTCCCGCGCAGTGAGGCCGGATCGGCGACGAAGCCCTCCGCCCCGAGGAGCGCGACCTCTTCCGCGTCGGTGATCAGATAGACGATCGGGTTGCGGAAGTGTTCATTGCGCAGCGCGCGGGCTGTTTCCACGAGCGCGGCGATGCCGATGCCGTCGTCGGTGACGCCGGGACCGGCCGGAACGGAGTCGTAGTGCGCTGCCAGGACCAGCGCGTCCGGCCGGGCATCACCGGGGGTGCGTGCGATGACGTTTGCCACCGGGGCGCAGGTGACGAATGGGCTGCAGGCGAACGATCGCTGGATGGTGACGTCATAGCCAAGTGCGCGGAAACGCGCGGCCAGACGCTCCCGGACCGCATCGTGAGCCGCGGTGCCGACGGGATGCGGCACATCACCGCCGAGGATCTCGCGCTCGAAGGCGATGGCGCGCGCGGCGGAGAACGACGATGGCGGCGCCGATTCCGGTAGTGGGGCGGGGCCGGGCATCCTCAGCAGTAACACGCCGAGGATGGCTGCGAGCAGGGCAAACAGGAGCGCTGTCGCGCCGCCGCGTTTCACGGGAGGGATTGTAGCTGCAACCCGCGGGTCTACGAGACGTAAGTAGTGGATTGGTAGATTAGTGGATTAGTCGATTAGAGAGACCGACTGGCTTCTGCCTCTAATCCACTGATCTACTAATCCACTGATCCACTGCTCGACGCGAACGACAACCGGAGGAGTCCCCAATGTTCAAGCGAATCCTGCTCACCGCCATCCTCGCCATCAGCGCCGCGGCCGCGAGCGCGACCACGCTCGATCAGGCGTTCGACCGCACCTTCGATGTCCGCCCGGGGGCGGTCTTCTCGTTGACGAACACGAACGGGCACATCACTGTCCGGGCCTGGGATCAGCCGCGCATCCGCGTTCATGCGCTCAAGCACGTCGAGAGCCGTGACGGCGACGCGGCGCGCGACGCCATGAAGGCGCTGACGATTGCCTTGTCCCAGCCGAACGGGGGCCTGACCATCGACACGAGGTACCCGAAGCACAACGAGGGCATCTTCGAGTGGATCGCGGGCACGAACGTGGAGATGACGGTGACCTACGAGGTGATGGTTCCGCGCACGATGGATCTGCGGATCGACAACACGAATGGGGCCATCGAGGCGAGCGATGTGCGCGGTTCGCACAAGATCGAGACCACGAACGGCCGCATCACGCTGGCGCGCTGCGCGGGTGACCTCGACGCGGAAACGACGAACGGTACGATCGAAGCCGAGCTGACGACGGTCAACGCCGGACGCGGGATTCGCCTGGAGACGACGAACGGCGGCATTCACGCCCGTCTGCCGCGGACGTTGGGAGCGCGCATCGATGCGGCCAACACCAACGGCTCGATCGAGACCGACCTGCCGGTGACCATGACCGGTTCGCACAACAAGCACGAGCTGCGCGGCACGTTGAACGGCGGCGGACCGGAGCTGCATCTCCGCACGACGAACGGGTCGATTCACATCGAGGCGCGTTAACGTCGATACCCGTGCCGCGAAGCGGGCGCGTCTGACCGCGAAGTTCGCGCTTTCAACCGCGAAATTGACGGCTCTGACCCTCGACGCCGGCACCGATTCCAGCCAAGTAGCGCCCTACCGAAACGGAGCGCCGGCGAGACGCCAGCGCTCCAGCATGAGCTTCGAACCAGCAACCGACAACGCGAAGCCGCGCCTACGCGTGCACGCCCGGCGCTTCGTGGCCGCTGGCGTTCACGTACTCCACGTACGATCCGCCGTAGACGCGCGGTGCGGCGCCGCGCTCCTCGGGGAGCTCGAGCACGCGGTTCGACAGGCCACGCAGGAACATGCGGTCGTGCGAGACGAAGAGCATCGTCCCGTCGAAGTCTTTCAACGCTTCGACGAGCATCTCCTTCGTGGCCAGGTCGAGATGGTTCGTCGGCTCGTCGAGCACGAGGAAATTCGGAGGATCCAGCAGCATCCGGGCCAGGACCAGACGGGAGCGCTCGCCGCCGGAGAGGGAGCGGATCTTCTTTTCGACCTCGTCGCCGGAGAACTGGAACGCGCCGAGGAGACTGCGTAGCGTCCCGATCGACTCGAGCGGGAAGTCCTTCTGGATCTGTTCCCAGACGGTGAGGTTCGGATCGAGGAGGTCGAAGGCCTGCTGCGAGAAGTAGCCCATCTTCAGCGACGCGCCGAGGCGGACCTTGCCGCTGTCGGGCTCCAGGGAGCCTGAGACCATCTTCAACAGGGTCGACTTGCCGGCGCCGTTCTTTCCCATTACGCACCAGCGCTCGCCGCGGCGGACCAGGAAGTCGAAGCCGTCGTAGATCGCCCGCTGCCCGTACGTTTTCGAAACACCTTTCAGAACGGCCACGTCGTCGCCGGAGCGGGAGGGTCTGCGGAAATCGAACTTCATCGTCTTCCGCTTTTTCGGTGGCTCGAGCTTCTCGATCTTGTCGAGCGCCTTCACCCGGCTCTGCACCTGGGCCGCTTTGGCCGCGTGTGCGGCAAAGCGGTCGATGAATCGCTGTTCTTTGGCCAGCATCGACTGCTGGCGGGCGTACGCGGCCTCGCGGTTCGTCTCGCGGATGGCGCGCTCCCGTTCGTAGAACTCGAAGTTGCCGGAGTAGGTGACGAGGTCGCCCTCATCGATCTCGACAATCTTCGTGACCACGCGGTTCATGAACTCGCGGTCGTGCGAGGTCATGAGCAGCGAGCCGTCGTAGCGTTTCAGAAAGTCTTCGAGCCAGATGATCGATTCGATGTCGAGATGGTTGGTCGGCTCGTCCATGAGCAGGACGTCCGGACGGCCGAGGAGGACCTTGGCCATGGCCACGCGCATCTTCCAGCCGCCGCTGAGGGCGCCGGCGTCGCCGTCGATCCGGTCATCTTCGAATCCGAGACCGTGCAGCACCTCGCGTGCGCGGGCTTCGAGCTCGTAGCCGCCGAGGTGGGAGTAGTCCTCCTGCACGTGGCCGAAGCGGTCGAGGATGGCGTCCATTTCATCGATTCGGTCGGGATCGGACATGGCGTTCTGCAGGGCTTCGAGCTCGTGATGGAGATCGCCGAGCCGGCCGCTGCCGGCGATGGCTTCGTCCAGAACCGACCGGCCCGACATCTCTTCGATGTCCTGCCGGAAGTAACCGATGGTCATCTTCTTTGGGACGGAGACGTCGCCGTCATCAGCCGACTCCTCGCCGACGATCATCCGGAAGAGCGTCGTCTTCCCGGCGCCGTTCGGGCCGACGAGGCCGGCTCGCTCTCCGGGATTGAGCTGAAAGGATGCGTCGACGAAGACGAGCTGCCGGCCGTACTGTTTGGAGATTTTGCTGAGGCTGATCATTGACGCCTGAAAGAACGGGCGGCAGAACGCCGCCGCCGCTGGGGAGATTTCTCGCGGCAGACGCGCGCGCCGGTGATGGCCGGCAGCGGATGAACGAGTCCGTCGCGGTCGATGCGGTATCGAAAATAGGCCGGCTCGAGACCGAGCGGCGGGGTAACGTGCGGCATCACCCTGCGGATGGGCGGCGATCGTAACTCGAACGGATCGGCCGGGGCCGGATCGAGAGCAAGCGTCGCGCTGAGGACAGCGGCGCGGATGGGACCGGTCGGGTCGGAGGGCATGTGGTGATGGGAAACCGACTGTGGGCTGTGTCATTCCGCATCGCTGTCGTCATTTCTTGTCGAATCGATGTCGCCGTCTTACGATATGAGCTATCGATCAGGCTGGTCGGATTACGCTCGGGAAGACGGAGAGGCGAATATGGCACGGACGAAAGTTTCCTCGAAATACCAGGTGGTCATACCGAAGGACGTGCGAGAGCGGAGCGATATCCGCCCGGGGCAGGAGTTCCAGGTGATCGTCAAGGGGGGAGTAATCACCCTGGTTCCCGATAAGCCGATTGCCGCGATGCGCGGGTTTGTGCGTGGCATGCGAACAACCGGGTTTCGTGAGAAGAAGGATCGTCTGTGATCGTTCTTGATTCGTCGGGCTGGATCGAGTTCTTTGCCGACGGACCCCACGCGGAGGAGTTCGCATCCCGCTTGCGACAGCCGGCAAACGTCATCACTCTCACCGTTGCCATGTACGAGGTTTACAAGTGGATCAAGAGGGAACGGTCGGAGGAAGAAGCCGTCGAGGCCGTCGCCACGATGAAGAAAACGAACGTCGTGGATTTGACCGAGGAACTGGCGCTGACGGCTGCCGACTTGAGCCTCGTGCACCGTCTGGCAATGGCCGACTCCATGATGCTGGCCGCGGCTCGGACTTATAAGGCGGAGTTGGTGACCACGGACGCCGGGTTCAGCGGCGTCCCTGGCGTGACGATCTTCTCGAAGAAGCGCGAGTCGAGGTGATCGGCCACCCGCAATCCCCTAAACCGGATGGGGAATGAATCCCTTGACGGGGTCTGTTCGGCAGTGTTACCGTTTCACCCCCTTCCCTGGGGGAAGGTGTGTGGTTGTCTTTGAATGACGTTCGGCGCTGAGCAGTTCTCACCTGCGCCGCGGTCCTCCGAAGATCGAAATCTCTAGTTTCGTGGTGTGTTCAGGAGAGTCATGCGTACGTATTTCCCCAAGCAGGGCGACATCGAGCCGAAGTGGTTCATCATCGACGCCGAGGGCAAAGTCCTCGGGCGGCTCTCGACCGAGATCGCCCGGATCATTTCCGGCAAGAGCAAGCCGACCTACACGCCGTTCCTCGATACGGGCGATCATGTGATCGTCATCAACGCCGAGAAGATCCTCCTGACGGGCAAGAAGGAGACGGACAAGATCTACCGTCACCACTCGCTCTACCCGGGTGGCTTGAGCGAGAAAGCGGCGCGATTCGTCCGCGCCGAGAAGCCGGAGTCGATGATCGAGCGTGCCGTTCTGGGCATGCTGCCCAAGAACAAGCTCGGCCGGAAGATGATCAAGAAGCTGAAAGTCTACCGCGGTACGGTTCACCCCCACGAAGCGCAGAAGCCGGAACGGCTCGAAGTCGCCTGACAGATCTAGGAGGATTCTTTGGCTCTGGTTGAATACTACGGAACGGGACGGCGCAAGACCTCGACGGCGCGCGTTCACCTTCGTCAAGGCAGCGGTGCCATCACCGTCAATCACCGCACGCTGGACGAGTACTTTGGCAACGATGTGCTGAAGATGATCATCAAGCAGCCGCTCTCGTTGACGGAGACGGCTGACAAGTTCGACATCGTCGTCACGGTTGACGGCGGCGGCCCCAGCGGCCAGGCGGGCGCGATCCGTCACGGCATCTCACGCGCGCTGCAGATCTTCAACGTCGAGCTGCGCAAGCGCCTGAAGAAGGCCGGCCTGCTCACACGCGACCCGAGAATGAAGGAGCGCAAGAAGTACGGCCAGAAAGGCGCGCGCGCTCGCTTCCAGTTCTCCAAGCGCTAGTCTCCGATGTTCCGGTTTTCCCAAGTTTGATTCCCGAAGACAGGAGCGCCGCTCGCTCCTGTCTTTTTTTGTCTCAACGCAGTCCAACTCAAACGTCACGCGAAAAGGAGGGTTTGCTTGGCAGTCTCTATTACGATGAAAGAGCTTTTGGAAGCTGGCGTCCACTTCGGTCATCAGACCAAGCGCTGGAATCCGAAGATGAAGAAGTACATCTTCGGCAAGCGCAATGGGATCTACATCATTGACCTTCAGAAGACGCTCAAGCTCTTTAAGGAAGCTTCCGCGTTCATCTCGGACCTCGCGTCCCAGGGGAAACGCATTTTGTTCGTCGGCACCAAGCGCCAGGCGCAGGATGCCATTCTCGAAGAGGCCAACCGCTGCGGCATGTTCTACGTGAACAACCGCTGGCTCGGTGGGACGCTCACGAACTTCACCACCGTCCGCAAGTCGATCGAGCGCCTCAAGGAAATCGAGTCCGTCATCGGCGACACCGAGAAGGATATGTCGAAGAAGGAGCGCGCCGCACTCGACCGCGAGCGTGAGAAGCTCCTCAAGAACCTCATCGGGATCCGCGAGATGGACGGCCTTCCGGATGCGCTCTTCGTGATCGATCCGAAGAAGGAATACATCGCCATCCAGGAAGCGAAGAAGCTCGGCATCCCCGTGGTGGCCATCGTCGACACGAATTGCGATCCGGAGGCCATCAACTACGTCATTCCGGGGAACGACGACGCCATTCGCGCGATTCGCCTGTTCACGCAGAAGATCGCCGATGCCGTGCTCGAGGGCTACAACCTCGCCGAGGAGAAGTTCATCGGCGTGGAGGACAAGGGCGAGGTCTCCGAGGCCCCGGCTCCGATCCATGCCGAACCTGCTGAAGCGATGAGCGCTCCAGCCGTTTCCTAGTTTCACTAAGACTACTTCCACCTGGAGCGCCGGCTGCCCGAATACGGCAGACGGCGCTCTTGTATCAAGGAGATTTGGATGACAAACGTTGCTGCAGGATCCGAAGATCGCCCGCAAATCACCGCCGCGATGGTGAAGGCGCTGCGCGAGCAGACCGGCGCCGGTATGATGGACGTCAAGTCGGCGCTGGTCGAGGCCAACGGAAACATGGAAGAGGCCACCAAGATCCTTCGCAAGAAGGGCCTGGCCGCGGCTGGCAAAAAGGCCGGTCGCATCACCGCCGAGGGCGCCGTGACGTCGTATGTCAGCGACGCCGCCGGCGTGCTCGTCGAGGTCAACTGCGAGACAGACTTCGTCGGCCGCAATGAGAACTTCCGCCATTTCGCGGAAGAAGTCGCCAAAGTGATCGCCGGAAGCAAGGCCGATTCGGTCGAAGCGCTGAACAATGAGCCATGGCCGGGGGATGCGGAAGGGCAGACGGTTGGGCAGCACGTCCTGTCCATGATCGGATCGATCAAAGAGAACATCACCATCCGCCGTTTCGTGCGCTACGAAGGCGCCGCGAACGCGGTCCTTTCGGCGTACATCCACGCCGGCGGCAAGATTGGTGTGCTCGTCGAGCTCGTCGCCACCAGCGGCGAGAAGAGCGGGCGCATGAACGAGATCGCCAAGGACGTGGCCATGCACATCGCCGCCGCGGAGCCGCGCTTCATCCGCCGCGACGAAGTGACGCAGAAGGATCTCGACACCGAGCGCGAGATCGCCCGCGACGCCGCCGCCAAGTCCGGCAAGCCCGAGAACATCGTCGAGAAGATGGTCGTCGGCAAGATGGACAAGTTCTACGGCGAAGCCTGCCTTCTGGAGCAGCCGTATATCCGCGACGACAAGCAGACTGTGAACGAGTACCTGGCCGCGTCGGGCAAGGAGTCCGGCTGGGCCTACACGGTGACCCGTTTCACCCGCTACAAGCTGGGCGAAGGGATCGAGAAAAAGGGCGGCGACGACTTCGCCTCCGAGGTCGCGGCGTTTCTGAAATAAGCAAGGCACTGAGCATTCATTGAGGGCGGCCGGTGGGCCGCCCTTTTTGTTGTATAAAGC
>Ga0137393_10001427_pt1 | contig 15123 bp, 17 predicted proteins | sample 15con2h34BmetaG_FD_101396 | JGI IMG/M metagenome (GOLD analysis project Ga0137393, IMG submission 101396) | Vadose zone soil microbial communities from Angelo Coast Range Reserve, California, USA - 15con2h3.4B metaG | ecosystem: Environmental > Terrestrial > Soil > Vadose zone > Saprolite...
CGCCCTTTGAGGGCATACAGGATTCACTGTATTCGGGCCTACCGGGGATCATGGTACGTTTCATTTGCGTAACGGTAGTAACCCGAAATTGTTGAAACCGACGGAAAAAGCCCCTGCAGTTCGAGCGGGAAGCTTGGCTACACTATGGCGAGCAGTATCTCAGCCTCTCCCGAGGCTGGCTGGAGATCATGGCAATTCGAATATTACTGGTGGATGACCACCCGATCGTGCGGCAAGGGTTGAAAACTTTGTTGGCAGGGCACCCTGGTTGGGAAGTAATTGGTGAGGCATCGGACGGTATGGAGGCGGTGGATAAGGCTGACCATTTGCAGCCCGACGTCATGGTCCTCGATGTAACCATGCCCCGGATGAACGGACTCGAGGCCTGCCGCTTGATTCGCCAGAAGGCGCCTGGGATGGAGATCCTGTTCGTGACTCAACACGACTCGCCCCAGATGATGAGAGAGGCGCTCGAGGCTGGTGCCCGGGGATACGTCGTGAAGTCGAATGCGGCGCGGGATTTGTTAGAAGCAGTTGAGGCTGTAAGCCAGCATCGGGTGTTCACGGCGCTCAATCGCCGGGACTCAGTGGCTCATGCTGAACAAGGTTAGTGCTCCAAGGGACTTATAAGTGGAAAGGGTAACCCCATGAAACTGCGAATTCTGGTAGCTGACGACCACGAGATAGTGCGGCGCGGATTGTGCTCCCTTCTGCAAAAGCACGAAGGTTGGGAGATTTGCGGCGAAGCCGGCGATGGCCGCGACGCGGTTGAGAAGGCGAAGCAGTTGAAACCGGATGTCGTGATTCTGGATGTGGGGATGCCCAACCTCAACGGACTGGACGCGACCCGTCAGTTGATGCAACACGACCCGAACTTCAAAGTCATCGTGCTGACGATCACTGATTCCGACCAGGTCATTCGGGAGGCTCTCGACTCCGGCGCTCGCGGTTTTGTTCTGAAGTCCGACGCGGCGCGCGATTTGGTCTCGGCAGTTGAAGCACTGCAGCACAAGCGGATGTTCTTCACGCCGCGCGTCAACGACCTGGTTTTGGCGGGATTTCTGGATAAGGGACACGCCATTTCGCGAAACGAGCCGCCTAGCTTGCCCACATTGACCGCGCGGGAGCGGGAGATCACTCAGCTCCTGGCTGAGGGCAAGAGTTCGAAGGAAGTGGCTTCGCTGCTTAATTTGAGTACGAAAACCGTGGAAACTCATCGCAGCAACATCATGCGAAAGCTTAGCTTCCATTCCATCCGTGATCTGGTGGTCTATGCGATCAAGAACAATATTATTCAGATCGACGTGCCGCCCCAGATGAAAAATCCCACCGGAAGCCCTGCGGCTTAAACAGTTCACTCTGCGCCGCGGGGCCTACCGGCCAGTGTTTCCCTGCGGGTAGTATCCGCTTCTGGTTCGTACGGTGAGCCGGCCATATCCGGGGGCGTGAGCCTCCACCCGCAGCGATTGGTAGGTGGGCCGCGCATTCTGGTTGCGTGGTTTGTAGGCGACGATATATTGGCTGCGGACATCGTGCGCTATTTCCCGCGTGATGCTGTTTACCTGATCGAGAGTATCCGGAAAGTACGCCACACCTCCGGTCCGGTCCGACAAATTCTGCAGTGCCTCGCGTCCGGGTCCAGCCATACCAGTCCTCATACCATTTCCAACCAAACCAATGGCGTAGAGGGTCGGCCCATTCACTTGCTGTAACTTGCGCGCGGCCTCTTCCAGGGTTTCCTGGCTCATATTGTCCTGTCCGTCGGTAATGACGAGAAGAACTTTCTTATCCAGGCGAGGATTGTTCATCAGATGAACTGCGGAGGCCACAATGGCGTCGTAGAGTGCGGTGCTCCCCTTGGTTGAAACCTGGTGCAATGCCGTCTGCAAGAGGTTTACGTCGGAAGTGAAATCCTGATCCAGGTAGTAGTTCTGGCTAAAATTCACCACAAAGATTTCGTCTTGAGAATTGCTGGCCCGGATCAGATTCAGTACCGCCTGGTTGACCCTGTCCCGCTTGTCACGCATCGAACCGGAGTTGTCGACCACAATTCCCATAGCGACGGGAACGTCTTCGCGGCGAAACGATGTGATGGTTTGCGGGACCCCAGCCTCAAACACCGAAAAAGCGTTCTTGTCCAGATAAGGAACCAAATGCCGTTGTTCGTCGAGCACGGTGGCATGCAGGACGACTTCTTGCACCTGCTTCTTGAAAACGAACATGCCCTGATCGTTGCTGCTTGGCTCCTGGCCGACCGGTTCCGGCCCCGAGGTCGGAGCCTGCGGGGTATTGCTGTTATCGGGCGCGATTGAGGCGTCCGGATTCCCGTTGGTGACTGGCGGCGTTGAAGGGGGCGGCGTTGAAGCGGGAGGTGTGGAAGCAGGAGGCACCGAGGGAGTCTGGGCCGACAATCCCAACGTTAATGCCAACACTGCAATGGTGAGGCCAATGCTCCACGGAAAGCCCTTGGACCCTGAAGCGGCAGAGTGCATGAGTTTCTCCATTCAGCTTCTTAGATGCTGATTTGTTTACGAAGGTAGGTCACCCGAAGCGAGAGGAGCGAACTTCTAAAGCGAACGCATTTAAGGGCAATCTAGGGGTGCCCCGAGGGGAAGGCATGGCAGCGATTCCGGAGTTCCCGCTTACGGTGAAGACCTGCGGAAAGTAGGGTGTTTGCTGTAGAAACCGAACGAAGAGGGAACTATCGGGGCACTGCTCTCACAGAAGTGCCCCAAGAGGATTGCGTCTACCAATAGCTCAGATTGAAGTCGTCGAGGTACGTGTTATAGGAGGCTTGGTTGTAGTCCCCATCCAACTGGTAATTGATAGTCACGCCGTACCACGAAGTGGTTCTTGGCGGATAGTAAGCATTCAGCGTGGACTTCACTCCATTTAAGGTAATGGATTGATACAGCAATTGGTTGTTTGAAGTCCTCTGTACCTGAATCGTCAAATGATTCCACGAGTTGATTTTAGGATTGCAGGCGATGCCCGTGGCCACCCATCGCTGATTCTGGTTATCCCAGATGTCCCACTGGTTGCCACCCAGAACTCTGCACTCCGTACCCCATATGAACGAGAGTCCGTTGGTGAACTGGTTGATGTCGAATTCCAAAGCCTCTGCGGCACTTAGATTCGAGCTGTAGAAATAGACGTCGTAAATAAAATTGTGAATGTTGGGGACAATCGTCCGGTTCTTGTCCAGATTCGGAGCGCCATCACCAACCAGGTGCACATTCCATAGAACGTCGGAATAGGGTGTGGACCCACCGATATTAAACTCCATCGCCTTGCCGCTCACCGACGGCGAACTCACTCCCTGCTTTGTCCACCAAGTGGTCTGGGGGCCATTGGGGCTACAGGAATAGCAAATACCGTAACCTGGGGGCAGCTCAATGTATCCATTCCAGCCCGCCCAACTCTGTATGTTGGAAAAGACCTGGCTGCCACCAGAGCCTACCGTGATGGTGATTGGGGTTGTCGACGCTCCGCCACAGTAGTCCCATTCCTCCACCACTGTGTTATATGTGCCAGCCCCCAGTGTGAGGTTGGTATTCAGGCTCGCTCCGCTAACTACATAGGCCAGCTGATTGGGAGCGGTGTAGATCCCCATGCTGGCGACGCCACCACTGCATGTGGAGCTTGCAGTTGCCTGGAAATTTACCGGCGAGCCGACCGTGCTGTTATTTGCCGGCGTTGAAACATAGACTCCAGACGAACCCGATACCGTGATGCTGATGGGAGTCGTGGTTGCTCCACCACAGTAGTCCCACTCTTCAACGACGGTGGCATATTTTCCAGAACCCAGCGCCAGGTTGGTGTCGAGTTTGGCCCCGTTTACGGTGTAGGCAAGCTGATTTGGCCCGGTATAAATCCCCATGGAAGCCACGCCTTTAGAACAGGAAGTGGTCGCCGTTGCGACGAAGTGCACGGGGGATTGGACGGTGGCTCCGTTGCCTGGTGCGCTGACGGAGACGCTTGCGAAGGCAGCTGGGACCGCAATCGCCAAAAGGCACACGATCGGCAAGAGACGTTTTTGCATGAAACACCTCTCCCATACTGGATTTTTACTGTACTTGCTAGTAACGGCTGCCCGGAATTGCTTGCGCGTTTAGCGGGAACGCGCGGGCGAGCCGTTCAAAGTGGCGAATCGTGGCGTTCTTGAACTAGATCGAAAGTGCCTTGGAATCCAGAAGCGTATTCCCAGATGGGCTCGTGCTTTCAAACATGGCTCTCTGTAAAATTTTTGGCAGAATACCAAAAAGACTGTATGGACGCCACAAAAAAACGGTAGCCCGAGAAATGAGAAGTTCTAAGCCCGAACCGTATCCAGGGGTGGTGAACGCACGGGTGGTCGTCCGGGCATATCCCCGCAGTCTCCTCAAAATAGAGTACTTATTAGCTCGTGGAGAGGCTGGCGCCATAGCCTCTGTAATCCTTCTGTTCTCAGAAAATCTCAAGCCCTTGTAAACCCGTGGAATCGGAACCGGCACGCTGCGAAAACATTGATCAACGTTTCAATGTTTGTAGGCAACTAAGTTCATGTTTCGTAATAGGTTAGCAGCTAGCCTCTTGCTAGCGGGCGGAGTTGCCTCGGTCGGGCCGGCCCCACAGGGGTGAATGCGGACGCCCGCAACGGCGGCTCACCTAAAGCGGCTTCTGGGTGAAAGTGGGCCCGACTTCCGGGTCACCCTCGCCCTGCAAGTGGTCTCGGCCCTGAAATGGAGGTAAAGCGTGAACTCGAACTCGCTGCGGATCCTGATTGCCGACGACCACGAAGTTGCAAGACGTGGAATTCGTTTCCTGCTGGAGCCGCATCCCGGCTGGGAGATTTGCGGCGAGGCGAAGGACGGCAGAGAAGCGGTCGAGATGGCCAGCACGCAAAAACCCGATGTCATTTTGCTGGACATTGGCATGCCCAACCTGAATGGGCTCGACGCAGCCCGGCAAATCCTGGCGACATCTCCGGACATGCCCATTTTGATTCTGACGATGCACGACAACGAACAGGTGGTACGCGAGGTTCTCTCGGCGGGAGCCCGAGCCTTCGTGCTCAAGTCCGACGCCGGTCGCGATCTGGTGACTGCAGTTGAGGCTTTGCAGCAGCAACGAACTTTTTTTACGACTAAGGTGTCTCAAATGGTCCTTGACGGATATTTGCACCCAGAGACCGAAGCAGATCGCTCCTCAAGAATCATGCTTACCCCCAGAGAGCGCGAAGTAATCCAATTGCTCGCCGAAGGAAAGACCAGTAAGGAAGTAGCTGTGGCTCTCCGCCTCAGTGTGAAGACTGCAGAAACCCACCGAACCAACCTGATGAGAAAACTAGACCTTCACTCGGTAGCCGACCTGACGCTCTACGCCGTGCGGAAAGGAATCGTTCAGATTTACTGACTCGAGGCCTGGCACACAGGGCTCAACACTGAGGGGTGCCTTGGCGATTTTACCTAAGTGTATTCTCGTAGGCAGATTGCGCGACCAGTCTGCGACCCTGGTATCGATTACGGAGTCTACTGGATGTGCCGCCTCGTCGCTTCTGCTTAAACTTCCTTCAGGATTGCGCGGCTGTCGTTTGGCAATCACTTTCCGATTTAAGAAGTGGAGGTCCCTCATGCTCTGGACTATCGCAGTGCTGCTCCTGATCCTTTGGATGCTCGGGATGGTGAGCTCTTACACGTTGGGCGGGTTCATTCACATTCTCCTTGTCTTGGCCATTGTTGCAGTTTTGATCCGGCTGATTCAGGGGAGAAGCCCGGTAGTTTGAAAATTCGGAGTAGTTCGAACTTGTGACCCCCAAGTGAGAAAGGTGCTACCGGACCGCCGCGCCGGTTGGGACGCAACCACACGCCAGGAGATGCCTATATGACACAACCGAACATCTGCGGCGAGTGCAATCAGCCGTTTGAATCGGATCGTGATCTCCAGGAACACCAGGAAAGTGCGCATCCGAAGCGGGACGATCCATTGCCAGACTCTGAGCGGGGCTACGGAGACGCACAACCGAAACACGAGAGAGTCGCGTGACCGCCAATCGCAAACCACAGAACATGAAAGCACAATTCAAATGAGGAGGACTTCATGAATAAAGATCGCGCGGAAGGCAAGGTCAAAGACATCGCTGGTCGGGTTGAACGCCAGGTTGGAGAGTGGACTGGCGACTCCGAAAAACAGGTGCACGGAACAGCGAAACAAGCCGAGGGCAAGGTGCAGAACGCCTGGGGAAAGACGAAAGATACAGGCAAGGAAATCGCCGACGATGCTAAAGCTCGTGAAAAGAATCGAAAGGCCGATGAGGCCCTCGAAAAGGAAGAAGAAGCGGCACGCTTGCGGCGCGAGGCGAGCTAACTGATGCCTTGAATCTTTTTTATCGCCGGCTGTTCCCAAACGCAGGGTTGAAGGACGACTTCAGGTCGCAGCTCACCTTGCGTTTCTTTTTTGTGGACTGGAGTTGTTATAGGAGCACCGCACCTCCAGGAAATGATGTAAACGCCTGGCTTCCTAAGCCCGCCAAGCAATTCTAGCGGCCATGGTTAGCCGAAACCTTCCACAACCGGGCGAGGGCCCGGGCGGCGTCGGATACGGCCCGCTTTTCCGTATCGGCCCGTGATGTAGTCGCGGATGGAACGCGTTGCACGATCGGTGTCGTATAGCGAACGCGTTGGCTGGTCGGCTCAACCTGGTGGATTTCGCACACAGCAGACTCAAATACCTGCTGCAGATTCTTTTCGGAGGGCGCGTTCTGAAGCTCAGATTTGTTGGTCACGGTGAAAGGCTCGCTTTTTATATGGGTGTCTTAACTCTCAGCAACTTTAAGACGCCCTCCCTTTTAGCTCAATACAGCATTGCACCGGAGGTGGCGAGGATGTTTCCTTATTCTTCGCCGCTGGTTGCCGTTAGAAACCCCGGGAGAAAACCCTTCTCCGCTTTAGTTGTAGCTGTTCCTAAAAACTTGCGACGGAATTGCGGGAAGGAAAAGTGGCAAACATCTTCGCCGGTCAGGGTGGCACAACTCCCGTCAGGGAAATTCACCTCCCAGCGGTTGGAGTTCCCGAGATTTCAGATGCTAGGCGCAAATTGTCATGCAATGACGCGAATCTAGCTGTCGCAACTTAAGCCGCCGCAGTTTGACGCGTCACGCAGCTTTGGAGAGCGCGCAAGGCATAGAGAGCGTCATCTAGGGCCTGATCTTCTTCAATGGTGTCGGCACTGCTGGCAAACAACTCTCGGGCACGCGCCACGATAGCTTTTTCGGCATCCGTGATACGCTCAGGAAGTTTCTCGCGGTTCGTCTCAAACAGCGCAGCTTTGTAAAGTTCGCGCCAACTTGTGAACGTGGGGAAGGAAGCGGTCGCGCCTTGATTCATATGTGGGTTTCACCTTTTCGTACACACTCTCAGCTGCGGCAGGATTAGATGGGCAGGCCCAACTTAATACCATTTAAATGTGGACTCTATCGGGTAAATACTGTAGTGGCCCGAACCGGGACACATTGGAAAGATGAACACGTTGGGAAAAGATGAACAAAAAGAAGGGCGCTGTGAGGCGCCCTTTGATTCAATTAGAGCTAGGCAGCCCGTTTCGTCCTATTCTTGCCAGCGGAGGTCTCGCGGGACGACTCCGCCCCCGAAGACCCAGCCTCCTCTGCCGAAGCATTGATCTCCTCGGCGAGCTGCGTAAGCTTCTGATCTGCCTCTTTTTCCTCGTTCAATGTTTCTTCCAGCAGGGAAACGTGCTCGGTCTCGCCGAGTAATTCGGCAAAGGCTCTCACCGTCCCATACCCGGCCATTTCATAATGTTCCACTCGCTGAGCCGCGCCGATGATCGCAGCGTCCTTTACTTCGTCGGCATAGGCTTCCTTCATGACCTCCGACCCTTCCTTCACTAACCCTTCCATCCCCACACACTTCTTGCCGGTGGGTTTTTCCTCCAGCTCCCCGAATATTTGCTCCAGGCGGGACACGTGCTCCGATGTCTGGCGCAAATGTTCTTCAAAGGCCTGGCGCAATTCGTCGTTCGAGGCTGCTTTGGCCATCTTGGGCAGCGCCTTTACCAATTGCGTTTCGGCGCTGTAAAGATCTTTCAGTTCATCAATGTACAGTTCCCGCAATGAAGTCTTCGGCATCTTTAATTCTCCTTTTGAACTCAGTTCTAGTGTCCGATGTGGATTTCCGCTCATCGTTCATCTTTAACCCGAAAGTAGTTCGTTCATTCAGCGAGGAACAATACGACGAATGCTGTATAGACACTCGGGTTTCGAGTTGTCACGATCAAATTACCAAGTCATTTTTTCCGAAAATATTTTTCGGCTTCGGGCTGGAACTTTAGGAGGAGTAATGAGAACCTCGACCACGGGCAACCGTAAGGTTCGCTACGCTGTCGTTGGACTCGGACATCTGGCGCAAGTCGCTGTCTTGCCGGCGTTCAGAAGCGCCAGGAATTCCGAGCTCGTGGCACTGATTTCCGATGATCCGCAAAAGCGAGAGAAGCTTGGCCGGAAATATGGGGTCGAGAAGGTTTACTCCTATGAAGAATACGACGAGTGTATGGCTCACGGCGTAGACGCGGTTTACCTGGTACTGCCGAATCATCTTCATCGCGACTATGCCATCCGCTCCGCGAACGCTGGAGTACACGTCCTCTGCGAAAAGCCGATGGCGGTCACCGAGGAAGATTGCGAGGCGATGATCGAGGCCGCCGAGGCGAGCCACGTAAAGCTCATGATCGCCTACCGCCTTCATTTTGAGAAAGCGAACCTGGAAGCCATTCGCCTGGTGGAAAGCGGCAAGCTTGGCGAGCCGAGATTCTTCGGTTCCGAATTCGCGCAGCTGGTGGACGCAGAAAATATCAGGGTGACCATGCCGATGGAACAAGGAGGGGGACCGGTATATGACATGGGCGTCTACTGCATCAATGCCGCGCGATACTTGTTCAGGGCCGAACCCACAGAGGTTTTCGCCTTCAGCGCCAACAAGGGCGAGGGGCGGTTCAAAAAAACGGAGGAAATGACGTCTGTGGTGATGTGCTTTGGCGCAGATCGTCTGGCAACCTTTACTTGCAGTTTCGGAGCCGCGCCGGTCGGTCAGTACACGCTTGCCGGGACGAAAGGAACGCTGGTGGCTGAGCCAGCATACGAATATTCAGAGGGACTGTCGCACCGGGTGACTATTAACGAGAAGACAAAGATCAGAAAGTTTCCCAAGCGAGATCAGTTCGCCGCGGAACTGGTTTATTTCTCCGATTGCATTCTCCGGAACAAAGAGCCCGAGCCCTCCGGCTACGAAGGACTGGCAGATGTGCGGATTATCGAGGCCATCTATAAATCGGCTCGCACCGGCAGAATGGTTGTGCTGCCGGAAACGTCTAAGACCCGCCGGCCAACGAAGCGCCAGGAAATCGATCGGCCGGCACACGGCTTGCCGAAAACGGTCAACGCTAAATCGCCGTCGGGAAAAGCTGCGTAGTCGTTGCGGTGCTCGCAAGGAATGAGCAGAAACTCGTCTAAGTTTATTAGAGGAACGATTTTCTAGGATCGGGAAGGCATACCTCCGGCGAAGAAAAATTAGCGAAAGGAGAAGCGGGCGATGCTATGATGCCGGAGCGACACAGTTCATCACACTCTTCGAAGGGTGGACATAGAATTCATGTCGATCTCAACGCCTGCCAGTTCCACGACGGCTGCTTCGACCTCCTCGACCTCGTATCGCGGACCGCTGATGGTAGTGACTACGCTCTTTTTCATGTGGGGATTTCTAACCTGCCTCAATGACATTCTTGTCCCCCACCTGAAACCGATTTTCGACCTGAACTACACGCGGGTCATGCTGATTCAGTTCGCATTTTTTGGAGCGTATTTCCTATTCTCCATACCTTCGGCGTGGATCATCGACTGGATCGGCTATCAACGGTCCATGGTGGTAGGTCTGCTCACCATGGGCGCCGGAGCCTTCCTGTTCGTGCCGGCAGCCAGTGTTCCGTCGTATCCGCTATTCTTGTTTGCACTCATTATTCTTGCCGCCGGTATTACCTGCCTGCAAGTGGCAGCGAATCCTTATGTCACAGTACTGGGCAAAGCCGAGACCGCGTCCAGCCGCCTCAATCTGACACAGGCGTTCAACTCTCTGGGAACCTTCCTCGCGCCATTCTTCGGCAGCCTGCTTATCTTGAGCGCAGCTCCCAAGACTATTGAAGACATACGAGCATTGGCTCCCGATGCACTGCAGGCTTATCGCCTGCATGAAGCGGCAACGGTCAAGACGCCCTATGTAGGTCTAGGCATCGCATTGGTAGTGCTGGCAATTGCCATCGGCAGTTTCAAATTGCCGAAGATCGAACACGCTCAACACAAGGTTGGAGAGAAGGTAAACGACTCGATCTGGAAGCATCCGAACTTAATCTTTGGCGCGATCAGCATTTTTGTTTACGTGGGCGCTGAGGTTTCCATCGGAAGTTTCCTGGTGAACTACTTTACCCAGCCTGAGATTGGGGGATACACGGAAAAGGTTGCGGCCAGCTTTGTTGCCTTTTACTGGGGCGGCGCCATGCTAGGGCGATTCATTGGATCGAATTTGCTGGGGGGCGCCAAGGCGACCTACATGGGCCTCGTGGCAGCAATCAGCATCGGATTGATTCTCCTCTCCTATCCAATCGAAAGCCACATGCCGCTGGGATATCAGCCGGGAGTGCCGAATCTAACGTGGCTGGCATGGCTGGTGGTTGCAGGACGTCCTCTGTTCAAACTGGTGGCGATCACAGCGGCGGCAATCGCAGTCGTGGCGACGCTTCGGGGGGGGAAGGCCACTGCAAATACCGGAGTATTGCTCGGCACTTGCGCCGTATGCACGAGTGCCCTCGTTGCGATATCTATGCTCACCACCGGTCACGTCGCCATGTGGAGCATTATCCTGGTGGGCTTTTTCAATTCCATTATGTTCCCCAGCATCTTCACGCTGGGCGTGGCCGAGCTTGGTCCGCTTACCGGTGACGGCTCAGGAATCATGATCATGGCTATCGTTGGTGGCGCGATTATCCCGGTCTTGCAAGGCGCAATTGCGGATCGTGTCGGCATTCATCACGCCTTTTTCCTTCCGGTCATCTGTTACCTGTACATTCTGTTTTTCGCGTTGAGCGGATCGAAACCGAATAGCGAACGCTACGGACAGGCGCAGGTAACGTAGTGCGATTCTAGCGAGCTGGCGTACCGACGGAAACGGCGAATCACTGGAATCTGGTATAAGATCATCCCGTTAGTTTTCCTTCGCTGAGATTGAACCATTCCAGTTAGATCATGGGCCAAGACAAAAGACCAGGGCAGAAGTCCGCTGTCATGACACTCAAGGCGGTTGCCCGGCATTTGGGGCTGACCGCGGGGACGGTTTCTGCAGTTCTCAATAATTCTCCATCTGCCCGCTCGATTCCGCAGCGGACCAAGCTTCGCATCCATGCAGCCGCGAAAGAACTGAACTACCGGCCTAATTTTTTCGCGCGAACCCTGCGCAACAAGCGGACCTACACCATTGGAGTAATCGCGGAGGAAATAGGCGACTCCTACGGCTCGCTGGTCATCAGTGGCATTGAAGAATACTTGAGGAAGCGTGACTACTTCTTCCTTACCGTGGTCCATCGGCATGATACAGAGTTGCTGAACCGGTACTCGCAGATGCTCTCGGAGCGCGGGGTTGAAGGCTTCATCACGGTGGACACGACCGTGAATGAGGAGCCGTCTCTTCCCACTGTGGCGGTTGCCGGGCACAAGAAAGTGAAAGGTGTCACCAACATAGTTCTCGATCATTATCGTGCAGCCTCGTTGGCGCTCAACCACCTGGTTGGACTCTCTCACGAACGAATCGCCTTCATGAAGGGGAATCCGCTAAGTTCAGACTCGAAAGACAGGTGGGAGGCTATTTGCGAAGTGGCGAAGGAAATTGGTTTAAAGATTGATCCCATGCTGACCGTGCAAATCGATATAGACGTTCCATCGCCACAGCTGGGATATCCGTTTGCGAAGGAGTTGCTGGCGCGAAACAAGCCGTTCACTGCTCTGTTTGCATACAATGATATCTCCGCGATTGGGGCGATCAGGGCTTTTCAGGAATCAGGGTTTCGCGTGCCCGAGGATATTTCGGTAATGGGTTTTGACGACATTTCGGGTGCGGCCTTTAATACCCCGAGTCTTACTACGGTGAGACAGCCTCTAGGCCGCATGGGGCAGGTCGCTGCGCAGACCCTGTTGGAACGCATCGAGGGCAAGCAAGACTACCCGTCGGAGATCGCCATCGAGCCCGAACTTGTGGTGCGCGAATCAACGGCGAGTGCTCCGAAACCCTAAACACTTTTCTTTCCGCTTCTGCGCTTTGCACCTCCATTGTTGATGCCTGTTTCCGACACACCACGGACAGACTCTTCCCGGGCCTTGACCCTCGCTGCCAACGCGGCGTTTGTACCCATCGGAGTGGTCACGGTGCTTCTGGGTCCGATGCTGCCGGCACTGTCGTCGCGTTGGTCACTGAACTACTCCCAGGCCGGTTCGCTGTTCACCGCGCAATTTCTGGCCTCGACCGTGGGCGTGGCGGTGTCCGGAGCTCTCGTCTCGCGTTGGGGATTTCGATTCGCGCTGAATACCGGTCTCTTGGTGATGGCCGCGGGTGTAGCCGGTTTGTCAGTAGGTTCACACCTGTGGGGAATGAGCTGCATCGCAGCGTATGGGGCAGGTCTCGGACTGGCGGTTCCGGCCGCCAATCTGCTGGTCGCAGAGGTAAATCCCAGTCGGCGAAGTGCGGCGCTGAACCTGTTAAATTTTTCCTGGAGCGTGGGCGCTGTGGCTTGTCCCTTCCTTGTGGCCGCGGCGGCAAGAAGCAATCGAGTGGCGATTCTGATGATGGTTGTCGCCGGCATCTTGCTCCTTGTGATGCTCGGAATTGCAAGTATGTCCTCGCGCGTGGTCGAACCGGTCTTAACCGGCAGCGACAATAAGCCCGCAAAGATTGACTGGAGTTCCCCTTCTTTGTTCGTGCTGGCGGCGCTCTTTTTTCTCTATGTAGGGACAGAAAATTCCTTCGGTGGGTGGATTGCCTCCTATGCAAAGAGTCTGGGCAGTATGCCATTGACGCGGTCAGTCATGATGCCGTCATTCTTTTATTCCGCGCTTCTTGTAGGACGATGGATTGCTCCCTTGATCCTGCGAAAGGTCGACGAAGTCAAACTTGCGCGTTCCGGAATACTGGTCGCCTGTGTGGGAATGGCGGGCCTGCTTTTGTCGCGAGCAACGCCGGGAGTCGTCGGCAGTGGCATTGTTGCTGGGTTGGGCCTGTCTGCTGTCTACCCTATTACGATTTCGCTTTTGTCTCGAGAGTTTGGTCCGGCGGCATCGCGAGTGGGATCGGTCATGTTCACAATGGCGAACCTCGGCGGTGCTAGCCTGCCGTGGCTGGTGGGATACGCTTCCAACCGTTTCGGCAGTCTTAGAATAGGCTTGGCGGGCCCACTCATCGCCGGCATCGCAATATTCGCTCTCTATTTCTCGAACTGGAAATCGACCCCCGCGGGACAACCTGGATCGTAGAGGCAGAGTCTTCAGCTAACGAATGGCTCACTTCTATTTTTTTACGCTCGCACTAACCTTGCGGCCAGCCGCGAAAGGCGCACCACTCGATATAAGGGAAAGAGAGGTGCAGGCAGGCGAACAGCGCTCCACTCGTTAGGCCCCGGTGTCAACGCCAAGCGCTGCAGGAATTTTAACCGGTCCGCTTTGCGTTCCCGCAAGCGCATCATCAGACGAAAATAAGCCAGGGACTCCGGGTTCAGCGAAGTTCGGCTGACCACACGCGTGCGGATCTCATCTGCCAGCGCCACCGAGACGCGATCATCCAGTAACTTACCTCTTACCGAAGGTGGCGGCGCCACTTCCAGAAGTACGCCGGTTAACTGCAATGTGATGGAGAGAACGCGCGCAATTCCGAGTTCCCTTGACTGATCAACAATCCAGTCCCAATTCAGATTTGGTAGATTCACAATCTGCGCGATGTCACAGAGCCAGATCAACCGCCCCCACAAGTGCTTCGCGGCGTGGATACCCAGGACGAGCAGCAAATCTTCGTTGGAAAGAGTTTTCACCTTCCACCCGGCGACTGTTGCGGGTATCGCGCGCCGAAACAATGCATCCATATCGATGTCAACGGCATAGAAGCGCGGCTGTAACGCCCATTGCAACTCCAGCAGATTACGTCCCGCAGCGCAGTCGAAGGCACATTCGTATCCCGAGATCAAGTAAGCCCGCTCCTCGGTCTCAGACAGAGTCGTGTGTGGCGCGTAACCAAGCTCTCGAACCGCGTTCTTGATTTGCGGAAAATCTTGCGGCCGGATAAGCAGATCGATATCGCCGGTTGGCCGCAGCGCAATATTTCCATACATTGTTTCGGCTAGCACCAGGCCTTTGTAGGGCATGACCTCGACGCCGAGCGCATTGATGCGATCCAGGACCCGTATCAGTTCGCCCGCAAGAATCAGTGATTTCCGGATGTTCGTCTGGTACTTCTGCTTCAGCCAGCCCAGTGGCTCGTCGGGAACCTCATTTTCAATCGGCGATAGAACGTGGCAAAGAAGCGGAGCAACTCCGTGTTGCTCCGCAAGATCGAGCAAAGAGGCCCAGTTCATTGGCTCGGCCAGACGAGAAGGGACCCTGTCAAGATTCTTGGGGTGAGCGAATGCCGAACATGCGGCCAGCAGCAGAGACCATTCTGTGTCGAGTGCGGGGCTGGACGCTGGCATGATCTGGGTCGGTGCGAACATCGATAGGAAGTCTAACAGGACAGGCTTTTCCGTCGAAGGCCGAGGACGTTTGTAGGTTTCGAAACAATTGACCGAGATAGACTTTCGGGCCGGTCACCATGGATCATGTTCGGCAAGGCTCAGTACCAAACGGCGCCCAGACCGGAAAAAGGCCCACGGCCCGCGCCCCTGGTCACGGTGAGCTGCCGAATAAGATTTTTCTCGGCCTGGTGGAAGCCAACCGCCAGCAGTTGCTTGAGGCGAGTGTATTGTCGAAGGGCATCTGGACCTCCCGCTTTGCACGAGCTGCAACAATGATCTGTTGTTCTCTTGACTGCGGCGAAAATGGAAAAACGGGCC
>Ga0137393_10001428_pt1 | contig 15123 bp, 13 predicted proteins | sample 15con2h34BmetaG_FD_101396 | JGI IMG/M metagenome (GOLD analysis project Ga0137393, IMG submission 101396) | Vadose zone soil microbial communities from Angelo Coast Range Reserve, California, USA - 15con2h3.4B metaG | ecosystem: Environmental > Terrestrial > Soil > Vadose zone > Saprolite...
ACGTCCGGCGAGCAGGCGGCCCAGGACATCCGCGACGAGGAGGTGCCCGAGGAGTCGGGCGGTCCATTCGTCGAGACGAGCGGGAGAAGCGAGTTTGCGTACGGCACGGACGCGTCGAACCCCGAAGACGCGGAGCCAGCTCCGTTCCCGACCACGCGGCGAGAGGAGTGACTCCCTGAACCTCACTCCACGACGACGTCGCCGAGCCCCATCGCCGCCGCACGATCATCTTGCCCTGGTCGCTCTGCCTGTGTTCCACGAGCAGCTCCATTCCGACGAGCAGATCCTTCACCCTGTGCACCACCTCTCGAAGGCCCGGATCCCCGGCGACCTTTCGTCGTCCATCCACAATTGCTTCGAGGCCTCCGCCACCTGCCGCTTCAGTCTTCCCTCGAGTGCGATAGACCTCGCGGTCAGTAAAAGTCAGTCCCGATCTCCGCAGAAGCGAGGCCCGGGTGGGCGCGCCGAGGGCGGTCAAGGAGAGGCACTGGCTGCCGACCAGGCGCCACCTGGTGCTGCGCGCGCTGACGGCCGCGGCGAGGGTGCCGTGCGATCGGAAGTGCAGCTGCGGTGTCTCTCGATAACGAGGCGGCGGCTGGAGACGGATCCCGCCTAGTCGGTGACGGCGAGCACCCCTTCTCGCCCACTCCGACCGAGCCGGCTGAGAGGTCGGCGCTTCCCATCGCGGAGGAGATCGCTGACCTGCCACCGCGCATCCGCTAGAGTGCCGGCAATGGAAAAAACGGAAATCGAAAAAGTCCGAGAAGAGGGCCAAATCGAAGGCATGCTGTCCGTGCTGAGAATCGTGCGTGAGTTACTCAATGGAACGCCAATCTGGCCGAAGGCGCACCTGCACGGCGTGGTCGATTCGGAACTTCAGGTCGTGAGCCAAATGATCAGGGACCTTCTGATTAGGGACCTTCAGCGCAGGTAGACCGTCACAAGCCGTCGCGCAGTGCCCCGGCCGCTAGTCGGGCAGCGGCTCATCCATAACGTGGCCCTCCAGCCATTGCGCTCAGCCGGCTGTGGCGGACGACGGCCTGGGCCAGCATCTGCGCCCGCAAGATTTCGAGTCCCCTCGGCAGGTCAGCCATCATGGCAAGACATCGTGTACCGAGAAGAGGAGTTGGCGTCGCTCCTTGCAGAAGCGGGCTTCTGGAAGACGCGAACGTGGAGCAGCCAGTTCGTGTTCCAGACTGACCTCCGGGTGACGAACTTGTTCCTCGCGCACTTCGTATCGGCATCGCAGGTTATGGCGGCTGATCCCTGGCGGGTGCTCTATAGCGCCGGGCGGTCGCTTGGCGTTTCACTGCTGCCAGCTTCCGATATTCCCTACCGGACCTCGGCACGCTTCGTGCTCTGCACCGTCACCATGGAAACTTGCGACAGGTGCGGAGCGAAGGTGTGCTCGCCCAACTCCGGCACGACCGCGACGTGTTGCGCACTGGCGGCGGTTCTGCTCACGGCACTCACTATCTAGAAATCCGTCCCGCAGGCCAAGGAGGCGGCGAGGAAGCGTATTACCTGCGGCTCCCTCAACTGGCCCAGTACATCGATGAGGTAGCGCTGGCGCGCGAACTTCCCAAGATCAAGAAGCTCGTCGGACTTGAGATTACGGAAGCGATGCTCAGAGATGCCGGGTACGGCGCGGCGAACAAGGGGCGCTTTGGACGCTACGTGCGAAAGCGCCTCGAACCGATGCGCACCGCGATCAGGACAGGTCCAGTAGGACAGGACCTGAAGCCTCTTGAAGATCTCCTCATATGCGAGCGTTCTGAGTCCCCAGCGGACATGTTGCGACGCTCGGTATACATGCCGATGCAAGAGACGAAGTGGGGTCGCAGGATCGTTGACGCTCGATCGCTTGCGCCATCTAGCGTACTTGCACAAGCGCTCCGCGTGGAGTGCAGTCTTCTGAAGCGAGGCGGTACGGCGATCTACCTAAACCTCAAGTCACATCATTTTGCCGGGAAGCGCGGTGAGGCTTTCTACCTACGTGCGCGTAGGCTCTCTGAGTACCTCCTGATCGTCGAGCAAGGCTAAGGGCTCCCGCTCACCGAACTGGCGAAGTCCGCGCACGCGCCGGAGGCCATCCGCGCCGGCATTCGCCCGCCGCTTCCCCTCGAAGCCTCCACTCGTTCCTCGGGTGCTGGGGATCTCGAACGGCATCCGGAACCCCTCCCGCCGCCATCCCCACGGTGGTAAGAGGCTTCGATGCCGGTCTTTCTCCACCGACCCGACCCCGAGGCACGGATTGCCGAGCTCGTGCGCGCGCGGAAGTGCGAGGACCAGCGGCTCGACTTCAAGTCCGTCTTCTGGGCTGGGACGCCGGAGTGGATCGCAAAGGAGGAGGCCGGGAAGGACGTCGCCGCGTTCGCGAACGCGGAGGGCGGCGACATCCTGGTAGGGATTAAGACCGAGAAGGTCGAGGGCGCCGACGTCGCCATCGGTTTCCACGACGCGCCCGACCTGCGCATTGCGGACGGCGGCGACCGCGGCGTGCAGTTGAAGGACTTGCTCCGGGGCCGGATCACCCCGCGCGAGATGGTCGAGACGGTCGACACCGGGCTGCTCCAGGTCCATGACGAGTCGGGTCGCATGCACGACGTGCTGGTCGTCAGCGTCGCCGCTTGGCCTCACGGACCAGTGGCTGCGCTCAAAGGCGAGAGGCAGGAGGTCGGCGGGAAGGACCCGGCGTACTTCTTCCCCGTCAGGCGTGGCGAACACACGCGCTGCCTGACCTTCGAGGAGATCATGCGATTCACAGAAGGTTCGCTGCGCTCGAAGTACCTGCGGCTGCTGGAACTGTACGGCAAAGAGCAGATCTTCTCACTGGCGAGTCCGGTGATGGTGGACGACGGCCGTGTTTATGCGCCGTTCGATTCGGCGGGCAAGTACCACGGCGTCATCGAGGCCGTGTCCTCCGACGCCGTCACGCTGGCGATGAACGGCACGAGCCCGTTGACGACCAGCCAGAAGGTCCCCTTCGACCGCAAGCTGTCCGTCCCCCTTGAACTGATCACTGCTGCGTGGCGTGACCCCGAGGAACCAAGGCGGCTCGGGCTCGCGCTCTCCGCCACCGTCGTCTGGAACGGCAATCGCTGGACGTTCGCGGTCGGCGAGCATCCCGGCTAGAGACTTTGGGGAAGTCGTGGTCTGGGCGCTCGATAGCCCTCGGCCGCGCGGTCCCGCTCACCGTTTGCCTTGGCGGCGCGGGGCCTCTGCGGCTTCGCGCGGGCGAAAGACACTCCAGGGGGCATGGCCTCGGGAGCCGCGCGCTCGTCCCTGCGCGATCTGCGGCGACGGGAGGTTCGTTCCGAGCACCTTCCCGGTCGCCGTGTGCACCAACACGACGGCGGCGCGCCACTGAGAAGATGATTTGAGCACAAACGTTTCCGTTTGCACCAGGTTTGCACGGAAGGAGGCCGCGGAGGGCCGCCGAGGGCCGCAACCCTCTGCCATCACGAGAGGGAGCCCCTCGCTCGATGGGTTCGTAAACCGTAGGTCGCCGGTTCAAGTCCGGCTGTCGGCTCCACCCCATAAAACGAATTATCGACTCTGGTCATGGCGCCACAGTACGACTAAAGCCGTATATGGTTACGGCCAAGTGTACGATCACACTCGCGATGAACCGCGCCGCACGGCGTGACCATGGTGAGGAATCTCGACATGAAGACTCCTGCCCTCTACGCCGCCGGCGTCGGGCTCGCCTTGGCCGCGTTCTTCTTGGGCCGGGCGGTGGGGGCCGGAGCGAGGCTTCTGCCGGTGACGTTCGACCGCGCGGAGTGGGTGCTGCTCGTCGTTTCGTTCGGTCTCCTGGCCAGCTTCGCGGTGGAAGCATTCCGCTCGACCCGCAAACAAGGCCGCGTCAACGCTGCGTCGATCAACCTCACCGACCGCAAGCGCGGCGAGGAACGCCTCCGCGCGCTCTTTGCCAGGCTGCAGTCGATCCGCGAGGAGGAACGGACGCGCATCGCGCGCGATCTGCACGACGAGCTGGGCCAGCTCCTCACGGCGCTCAAGCTCCAGCTCCGCTCGTTGGAGAAGAGAGCCGCCCGCAAGGGAAACGGCATCCTCGACCACCTCGTGGCGTCGTCGTCGCTGATCGATCAGACGCTGGCGACGGTGCGGCGCATCGCCTTCGAGCTCCGGCCCAGCACGCTCGATCAGCTCGGGCTCGTCCCCACGCTGCGCGAGGAGATCCGCCGATTCGAGGGTCGGACCGGGATCCGCTGCAAGGCCCGCCTGCCCGAGCAACTCCCCGATCTGGGGCCCGAGCGCACGACGGCGCTCTACCGCATCTTCCAGGAAGCGCTGACCAACGTGAGCCGCCACGCCGGCGCGTCGCAGGTGGCGGTGAGACTGGAAGTGAGCCCATTCCGCATCACGCTCGAGTGCGAAGACGACGGCAGGGGCTTCGACGCCAGCTTCGTCGAGAGCCCGCTGGCGCTGGGCCTGGCCGGAATGGTCGAGCGGGCGCGGGCGCTGGAGGGCGAGGTCCGGTTCCTGCGCGGCCCCGAGCGAGGCACCATCGTCACCGCCTCCATCCCGCTCGCTCGCGAGGTGAGGTCGTGACCCGCGTGCTGCTGGTGGACGATCACGAGGTGGTGCGCTGCGGGCTGCGCGAGATCCTGCTCGAGTCGTTTCCCGGCGCGCGCATCGGCGAGGCGGGCGACGCCACCGCGGCGCTCGAGCTGCTGGCGCGCGAGCAGTGGGACGTGGCGGTGATCGATCTCACGCTGCCGGGGCGCGACGGCCTCTTCGTGCTCGAGGCGGTGCTCCGCAGCCGGCCCCGGCTGCCCGCGCTGGTCTTGAGCGTCCATCCCGAGGAGGAGTTCGCGGTCCGCTGTCTGCAACTCGGCGCGGCCGGGTACCTCACCAAGGACAGCGCCGCGGAAGAGATGACCGCCGCGGTGAACAAGGCGCTCAGCGGCGGGCGGTACGTTTCGGCCTCGTTGGCGGAGCGGCTCGCCGCCGTCGTCGCAGGGGACGTGGCGCTGCCGTTGCACGGGACGCTCTCGGCGCGCGAGCTGGAAGTGCTGCGCCTGGTGGCGGGCGGCTACTCGCTCAAGCGGATCGCCGCCAGGCTGGACCTGTCGCAAAAAACGGTCGCCACCTACCGCGCGCGCATCACCGTCAAGCTGGCCCTCTCCACCAACGTCGAGCTGACGCGATACGCGATGCGGCACAAACTTGTCGAGTAGATCCGGTTCCGGTGATTCCCTACGCAGTCGTAGGGCGGTTTTCGGACATCAGCCGGGGTTTCTGCTGATTGTTGGGGATCGTTCCTACCGATAGTTTCGCCCGGGGAGGTTTGCCAAGAATGCGTGGTGCCACGGAGGAAATGGTTCAGGCGGAGCAGGCCGGTTTCCTCCGTTCCATCATGGAAGGCCTCGTGTGACAGTGCGCACGCAGGTGCTGGTCGTCGACGACGACGCCACCAACCGCAAGCTGCTCACGGTCGCCTTCCAAGCCGAGGGCTTCGAGGTGATCGCGGTTTCCGACGGTGAGGCTGCGCTGGCCCAGGTGGCCAAGGCGCCGCCGGCGCTGGCGCTCATCGACGTGCGCATGCCCGGCTTGAGCGGCATCGAGACGCTGGGCAAGCTCAAGGTCCAGGCGCCGCTCGTGCCGGTCATCATGCTCACTTCGCACGGCGAGATCGCCGAGGCGGTGGAGGCCATCAAGCTCGGCGCGTACGACTTCCTCGTCCGGCCCATCGAGAACGACAAGCTGATGCTGGCGGCGCGGCGCGCGCTGGAACGGCACCAGCTCGAGGGCGAAGTGCGCGACCTGCGGCGGCGGCTCTCGGCGGCGGGCGACCTGACGCGTCTGATGGGCCCCAGCGCGCAAGTGCGCCGCGTCGTCCGCCAGGTGGAGGAGGTGGCCCCCACGCCGCTCACCGTCCTCATCCTCGGCGAGACCGGCACCGGCAAGGAGCTGGTGGCCCGCGCCATCCACCACCAGAGTGGCCGCGAGCAGGGCCCCTTCATCCCGCTCGACTGCGGCGCCCTCCCCGACGCGCTCATGGAATCGGAGCTGTTCGGCTACGAGAAGGGCGCCTTCAGCGGGGCGGACCGCAAGCGCGAGGGGCTGGTGCAGGCCGCCGAGGGCGGCACGCTCTTCCTCGACGAGATCACCAACCTGACCACCGCGACGCAGGCGAAGCTGCTCCGGCTGCTGCAGGAAAGGAAGGTGCAGCCGCTTGGCAGCTCGCGGGCCGTTCCGGTCGACACCCGCATCATCGCCGCCACCAACGAGCCGGTGCACGAGCGGGTGGCGGGCGGCGCGTTCCGGCAGGACCTCTACTACCGCCTGGCGGAATTCACGCTGGCGCTGCCGCCGCTCCGCGACCGACCGGAAGACGCGGTGCCGCTGGCGCTGCGCTTCCTCGAGGAGGCGAGCCTCGAGCTGCGCCGGCCGGTGGCGGGCCTCTCCGACGAGGCGAAGGGAGTGCTGACGGCGCATCCCTGGCCGGGCAACGTGCGCGAGCTGCGCAACGTCGTGCGCCAGGCCGTGCTGCAGTCCGAGGGCATCATCGTGCAGGCCGCCGATGTGCGCCGGCTGCTGGGGCGCGGCGGACTCAAGCCGCCCGGCGCGGGGCCGGGCGGAACGTCGCTGCGCGAGATCTCCGCGGCGGCGATTGCCGACGTGGAGAAACAGGCCATCGTCGAGGCGCTGCGGGCGTCGCGCGGGAACAAGAGCGAGGCGGCGCGGATGCTCAAGACGGACTTCAAGACGCTGCATCTCAAGATGAAGAGGTACGGGTTGCAGCGCGATTGAGCGCGCAAGAGCGTTCTGGCGCCGAAGCCATGGTTCGGGCGTTGCGCCCATGACGCCGCGCCACCTCCCTCTCCAAGCGGAACGGCACGAAGTTCGCAGAAGAGGGTGGGCGATGCCCGCTTTCCCTCGAATTCCCGCTCTGGTGGTCGAATCGAACCCGCGCGTCTTGCGGCACGTCATGCGGCTGTTGCGCAAGGCCGGCCATGACGTCCGCGGAGCGCCCGAGGCGGTGGAGGCCTGCGTCATCTTGCAAAGCTTCCGCCCGCAGGTCGCGCTGATCGATCCGCAGCTCGACTGCGTCGAGACCGTCATCGACCGCCTGCGGCGCCTCCGCGGCATCCAGCTCATCGCGCTCTGCCAGGGCGATCCCTTCCACGCCCGCGTCTCGCTCTGGGCCGGCCACGTCCGCCGCCCGGTGGAAGCGGCCGTCCTCTCCCGCGTCCTCGCAGCAATCGCATCTCACAGGGAAACCGTCTGACGATTCCTCACCCCCGCCTCCGAGCGCCGGTGGGCCGAGGAGCGCCTATGGCGGCCGCACCAGACGCTGCCTGCAGCGCTCTTGACCCGATCCCGGGCAAGGAGCCAAGTCGTAGGGGTGAGGCGCAAAGAGAAGGCGATCAGAATGCTCCCCGAGCAACAGGAGCCAAAGGGCAGTGCGGTGGAGCGCGTCGCGAGCTTACAAGGGCGCGTTCTGGTGGTGGACGACCTGGCGGCCAACCGCACCGTGCTGGCTACGCGGCTTTTGCACCTTGGCCTCACCGTCGAGGTGGCGAGCGACGGTCGCGACGCTTTGCGCAAGCTGGCGGCTGAACGGTTCGATCTGGTGTTCCTCGACGTGATGATGCCGGTGATGAACGGCTTCGAAACGCTTCGCTGCATCAAGGTCGACCCGGGGCTGCGCGACATTCCCGTGCTGATGATCTCAGCGTTCGGCGAAATCGCCAGCGTGGTGCGCTGCCTGGAGCTGGGCGCCGAGGACTACCTGCCCAAACCGTTCGAGCCGGCCGTGCTCCAGGCGCGCGTGGGCGCCTGTCTGGAAAAGAAGCGCCTGCACGATCGCGAGCGAATCCATCTCGAGGCGCTTCGCACCGAGCGCGATCGGTCAGAGAGGCTGCTGCTCAATGTGCTGCCGCGCGCAATCGCCGATCGGCTCAAGGACGCGCAGACCACCATCGCGGACAGTTTCTCCGAGGTGAGCATCCTCTTCGCGGACATCGTTGGCTTCACCCAGCTTGCCTCGCGCGTGCCGCCGGGCGAGGTGGTGGGGGTCCTCAACGACATCTTCTCCGATTTCGACGCGCTGCTCGACCGACACGGCCTGGAGAAGATCAAGACCATCGGCGACGCCTATCTGGTGGCCGGCGGCGTGCCCACGCCGTGCCCGGATCATGCGGCCGCGGTAGCGGAGATGGCGCTCGACATGTGCGAGTCGTTGGACCGCTTCAACCTACGCACCGGCGCCTCCTTCGCCATGCGCGTCGGAATCAACAGCGGGCCGGTGGTGGCTGGCGTGATCGGCACGCACAAATTCATCTTCGATCTCTGGGGCGACGCGGTGAACATCGCCAGCCGGATGGAGTCGCACGGCGAGCCGGGCCGCATCCAGGTGTCGGAGGCGACCTGGCAGCTCCTGGGCGACCGCTACCGATTCGAGGAACGGGGCGTCATCGAGGTCAAGGGCAAGGGTTTGATGCGCACGTTTTTTCTGCTGGGCCGGCAGGCCACCTGAGTCTCGATGTTCCGTTGGCTCACGACTCGGCCCGCACGATCCCGAGACGGACTGCGTAGCGCACCAACCCGGCCAGCCCATGGATGCCCAGCCGGTCCATGAGCCGGGTGCGGTGGGTCTCCACGGTCTTCACGTTCAGGTCGAGCCGCTCCGCCATCTCCTTGCTGGAGAAGCCCTCGGCGATGAGCTGCAGGATTTCGCGCTGTCGCGACGTCAACGGCCCGGAGGAGGTCTCGCCCTTTCGGGCACCGCCGTAGGTTGCAATCAACTTGTTCGACACCGCCGGACTGATCCAGGCTTCGCCGCGTGCCACCGCGCGAACCGCCAGCTCCAATTCTTGAAGACCGGCGTTCTTCAACAGATACCCGGCGGCTCCGGCCTGCAAGGCCCGTTGGACGAATTCGTCGTCCGCGTGCATCGAGAGCATGATGACCCGCGTGCGCGGGTGTTCCTTGGCGGCGCGTGTCGTCGCCTCCAAGCCGTTGAGGCCCGGCATCGAGATGTCCAGAAGCGCCAGGTCGGGTGTGTGCCTCGCCATCAGCCTGAGCGCCTCATTGCCATCACCTGCGTCGCCGACGATCTCGATTCCCTCGAGACTCGCGAGAAGGGAGCGGATGCCCTCTCGAACCAAGGTGTGGTCGTCGACCAGGATGAGACGGATCGGTCTCACGCGGTTCCCTCTTCAAGCGGAGCCGAGTTTAACGAGCGATTTCACCAGTGCACTCTCAGTGCGCATCCAGCCTGGCAGAGAGAAACCGACGAAGGTCCTCGAGAAGCGCCGGAATGCCGCCATGGCCCTTGCGCACGATGGCCTGCGCGGACCTGGACAGGCGCGCTTGCTCCTCGCTGCTGAGGTCCTTGACGGTCCAGATGAGCACGGGCGTGAGACGGGTCGCCGGCGATCCGCGGAGCCGATCGAGGAATTCGAATCCACTCATGCCGGGCATGCGCAGATCGAGCACCACTGCGGCCGGCGGGGCAGTTCCCGTCAGGCGCAGCGCTTCTTCCGCGTCCTGCATGCAGATCGGTCTAAACCCCAATTGCGTGAGCGCGGCGGCCATCAGCTTGAGCGAGTTCTCGTCGTTGTCGACGACCAGAACGCTACCTGGCTGCCCCGGCCGGACGCCCGCCCGGTTCAGCGAAGAGAGCAGCGCTCCGGTATCGATCGGCTTGACGAGGAAATCGTCCACGGCAAACCCTGCGATGGCACCCCGCTCGGCAACCACGGTAACGACGACGACCGGAACATCGCGATTGAGCTGGCCCGCGCGCACTCGCCTGAGGACTTCTTGCCCGCTCATGTCGGGAAGCAAGAGGTCCAAGCTGATGGCGTCGAACTTCCGCTTCGTGCAAAGCGCCAGAGCTTCCGAGCCGGTTCGAGCGGCCTCGACCGCGTAGCCCGCATTGCTCAGCGCCTCGATCAGGAGGGCTTGGTCGCGCGAGTCGTCCTCGATCACCAACACTGACGGGCTGTCCGGTGTCGCAGCTGGTCGCCGCTGCGGCTGTGGCAGCGCCGCATCGACAGCGGTCCGGCGCGGAAGGATTGCGTGGAAGACGCTCCCTTGGCCCAGGGCGCTGCGAACGCCAACCGAGCCGCCCTGCGCTTCTACCAGTCGTCGCGTCAGCGCGAGGCCGAGGCCGGTGCCACCGTGCTGCTTCGCAGCACCCGCGTCGAGCTGCTGGAACTCGACGAACAGCCGTTCGATGTCCTCTGGCGCGATTCCCGGTCCGGTATCCTCCACCTCGAGCGCGAAATCCGTTTCCCCTACGGGCCGCACACGCACCGTGACCGCGCCGCCGCCTGGCGTGAACTTCAGCGCGTTGGAGATGAAGTTGTAGAGGATCTGCTTGAGCCGGGCAGGATCGAGGAAGATCCCTTCCTTCAGCGCGGCATCGACCGTAGCGTCCACGCGGATGTTCTTGGCGAGAGCGATGGCCTTGACGATGGCGATCACCTCCTCGACCACCAGCTGGAGATCGACCGGCTCGGGCCGGAATTCCACCTTGCCCGCCTCCACTTTCGCCAGGTCGAGCACGTCGTTGATCAGCTGGAGCAAGTGCCGGCCGCTCTTGACGATGTCGCCGAGGAACTCGCGGTGCTGCGGCGAATCGGTGGGCACCACTCCGTCGTAGAGCAGCTCACCGAATCCGAGTATCGCGTTCAGGGGCGTGCGGAGCTCGTGCGACATGTTGGCGAGAAATTCGCTCTTCAGCCGGTTCGCCTCCTGGATGCGGCGGTTCTGCGCCTCCAGCTCGGAGGCCTCGCGCCGCACCAGCTCCAGGCGCCTGCGCTCGCTGATGTCGAGCACCACGCTGATGCTGGTGGTGGCGTCCAGCCCGGCGATGGCGACGAGAACGGGAACGCGGCTCCCGTCCTTGCGGAAGAATTCTTTCTCGAACGGCCGGGCGATTCCGGATGCGGCGACCTGGCGCCCCGCCTCTTGGACGAGCGGAAGCCACTGCGGCGGCGTCAGGTCGGTCAAGTGCACCTTTCCGGCGCTCAGCTCCTCGCGGCTGAACCCGATCATCTCCAGGAAGGCGTCGTTCGCCTCGAGGATGTTGCCGGCGTCGTCCGTGACGATGATGCCGATGATGCCGGCCTTGAGCAGCCGCGCGAAGCGCGCGTTCTGCTCTTCGATCTTGCCGAGCATGCGGTTGAAGGTGCCGGCGAGCAGTTGCAACTCCTCGTCGGCCTGGATGTCCACGCGCACCGAATAATCGGCGTCCTGCCAGACCTTCCTCGCGCCCTGCGTCAGCTGCAGGATCGGCTCGAGGATGCGCCGCTGCAGCCGGGCGCCGATGGCGATGGCGGCGAGCAGCGCGGCGGCGAGGATCAGAGCGGTGAGAATGAGGTACTGCCGGACCCGCCTGTCGTGCTCGTCCAGGCTCGCCTCGAGAGTCAGCGCGCCGATGGCGGAGCCCTCGCTCAGCACGGGAATGCCGAGGAAGAGCCGGTCGCGTTCGAAGCGGAACCACGCCTCGTTCGCTGGGACCACGGCAGCCGCGGGAAGCATCGTCGACCCATAGGTGGCGAAGACCCTTCCGCCCTTGGTGAGCACGGCGGAGCGGATGCGGGGGGTGGCTGCCAGCGCCTGCAGCGAGGCCGCCGCTGCCTCCGGGTCGTCGAAGAGCAGGGGCGTGGTCAGGCCGAATGCGAGCACCTGCGCATTGCCGGTCAGGTCGCTCACCAGCGCCTTGCGGTAAGTGACGATCTCGTATCCGAGAAACGCGCCGCAGGCGAGGAGCAGCGCCAGGCTGCTGGAAAGCGCGTTCATCACGGTCAGCCGGCGTCGGATGGATTTCTCTCGCGCCATCAGAGTTGACCGATGAGACGGACCGCGATCTTGAGGAGCTGCGAGCTCAGCTTCAAGCGGGCCTTTCTCGCGGCGACCAGGTTGACCTCGAAGCGGACCTTTCTCTCCTCCAGCTTGAGCCCGATGATCGCGCCGCGATCGACCGCCGATTCCGCGTCGCTCACCGTCAGCACCGACTTGTTCGCCAGGGCAGACAGGCTTTCGTCGAGCGAGTCCGAGGCGAGAAAGACGATGTGGCAGCCGGCCGCCGCGGAAAGGGTCTTCGATTCGTGGACGGAGATCTGCCTGCCGTTCACCGTCTTGTCGCGGACCGCATCGTCCAGCAGAGTCCCGAAAGGGTTCTCGCCCAGCACGCAGAGCACGATCGGATCCGCTGCGCCCGCGAACGTCCTCGCAGGCCACTCGACGAACTTGGCGAAGTTGTAGAGAAAGGCGGCCTTCACCGCGTATTCGGAGGCGCCTTCCGCCGCCCTGCCGGCCGAGGCAAGCAACAGCAGGCAGGCGAGGATTTCGTACGCCATCAGAATCGTCCGGCGACCTTGACGTAGGCGGCGCGTTTCATCTCGCTCCCGCCGGTGAACTCGCGGTGGTGGGCCTCGAAGAGGTTGCGCCCTACCAGCGAAAAGTCAATCCGGCTCCAGACCCACGAGAGGCGCATGTCGACCGCCGTGTAGGCTGGGACGCCCAGGCTTCCGGACGGGTCGAGGCTCAGCGGGTAGCCGATCGACGTGGCATACCGGACGAAGGCGTCGACCTGGAAACCCCCAAGATCGAGGAATGACTGCAGCTCGATCTGATGCCGGGGCGTGAGCCCCGCGAATAAGCGGCCGCCGTTGAGATCCTGCCCCTTGGGATCCACCGTCACCACCGTCCAGGTGTAGTTCGCGACCGCCCTCCACGAACGAAAAGGCATGAAGCTGAGCGACGCCTCGCCTCCCTTGCTCACGCCGTCGGTGAGGTTCTTGTTGACGATGGGCAGGATGGTCTGCCCGGAGCGCGGATCGACGAAGGTTGGATCGTACTCGAGCGAGTCGAGCCCGTGATAGACGTTGTAATAGGCAGCGAGATCGATGAAGAGCGTCCGCTGGATGTGCCAGCGGTAGCCGAGCTCCCAGGCGAGGAGCTGTTCCGAGCCGTAGCCCCTGTTTCCCAACAGCTTCACCACCGGCGTCTGGCCCGGAGAGGTGACGGTGACGTCGACGTCGCGCTCCAATCGCGTGGGCACGCGGACCGCGCGCGAGACGGCGGCCCAGAGGAGATGGCCGGCGAGCGGGTTCCAGGCGATGCGTGCGCTGGGCTGGTACTCGAAGCCGCTGAAGTCGTTGTGCTCGAGCTTGGTCCCCAACGTGAGCTTCAGCGAAGGAAGCAGGGCGATCTGGTCCTGCACGAACCCGCTGACGAGGGTGTCGCGGGAATCGGGTGGATCGAGCGCGAGCAGCCCCTTGCCCCGGTTGCGATTATTCATCGAGCTGACTTCGAGACCCCAGAGGGCTTCCTGGTTGAGCGGCAGGCGGAAGCGGTGCTGGAAGTCCACGTTGACCGTGTCGAGTTGTCGAGGAAGGCCGGATCATCGCGGTGCGTTCCGTCGTAGTAGGCGCGGACTATCAGGTCGGAGCCTTCGCCGAGGGTCCGGCTCCAGCGCGCGAGGACGTTGCCGCCCGCCACGTTGGCCACCAGCTTGCCAGTGGGACCTGGCCGGCCGCCGACCTGGACGGACGACTGGTTTTGCCCGATGTCGCCGGCGTAAAGGTCGCCCTGCAAGGTGAGCGAGTCGTTCCCGTCGGGCTGCCAGTCGGCGCGAAAGCCGAAATGGCCCAGTTTCCAGTTGTCGTTGGCCGGGCCGGCGGGATTGAACTGGCCGGTCCGATCAAACCCCTTGGCGAACACGCGGAACCAGGCTCCTTCCGCGAGCTGGCCGCCATACCGCACGGCGCCGAAGCCGCGCTCCACGTTGCCGCCGCCGCCTTCGAAATAAGCGCCCTGCGTCTCCTTGGCGCTCTTGGTGGTGATGTTGATGACGCCGTTGACCGCGTTCGCGCCCCACAGCGAACCGCCCGGCCCGCGGATCACCTCGATGCGATCGACGTCCTCGAGGAGGAAGTCCTGCACGTCCCAGAAGACGCCGGAGAAGAACGGCGTATAGATGCTGCGCGTGTCGGAGAGGACGAGCAGCTTGGCGGAGGTGCTGCTGCTGAACCCGCGGGCGCTGACGGCCCAGAGGTTCGAGTTCAACTGCGCAACGTGCAGGCCGGGCACGAGCCGCAGCGCCTCGGGAATGGTCGTCGCCCCAGAGCGACGCAGGTCCTCGCTGGTGACGACGGCGACCGCGGCCGCGGCGTCCGCCAGCGGTTCTTCCCTGCGGGACACCGAAGTCACCTCGATGTCCGACAGTTCTTCGAGCGAAAGCTCGGCGAGATCGCTGGCCGGAGCCGCGAGCGCCGCGACCGGCGCGAGCAACGCCCAGGCGAGTGGGCCCCGGACGATCATGAGCCGGCGTCGGGGGGCCTCGGGGTGCCCGACGCCAGGTACTCGGCGATCCGCGCGGGCAACGCGCGGGTGTCGATCGGTTTCGTGATGTACCCGTCGCAGCCTGCGGCGAGGGCCTTTTCCTCGTCGCCTCGCATCGCGTACGCGGTCAAGGCGATGATGATGATGTCGCGCGTGCCCGGGTCGGCTTTCAGACTGCGCGTCAGCTCGTATCCGTCCGTGCCGGGGAGCTGCAGATCCATCAGGATCATCCGCGGGTGAAAATTGCGCAGGAGCTCCAGCGCCTGCTGCGCATCGCTGGCCCCACGCACCTGGTAGCCCTTCGCCGAGAGCAGATAGATGAAGAGCCTGAGATTGGTGTCGTTGTCCTCGACCACCAGGATTGATTCGCCGGCCATCAGTGCGAACCTAACCCGTTGTTCGATCAGTAGCACTCCGGTAATCACCCGACAGGCTTTCGCCGGGAATTGGATCCCATGCCCGCGAAAACCCTATGACGAGCACGTCCCGTCCAGAGTTCAGGCTTCGACCTTGGGCGGGCGACGCGCTTGCTCGGGCACGCGGCGCAATCGGGAGAGAATCGTGGGCGCGCGCTTGGAGAGAAAGGCGACGATTCCGGCGGCCAGCAGCACGCCGGCAACCCACCGGGCCAGCGTGGTCAATGCCTCGCCGTTCAGTTCCGGCCACTCCACCTTCCACAGCACTTCCCCGCGCTCGAGCATCCAGTGCCAGCCCGTATGCGCCACCAGTGCGGAGAGGAGGATGACGGCGATGCGCTCCTGGCGAACGTGACGCCGCATGAACGCGAGCGCC
>Ga0137393_10001436_pt1 | contig 15098 bp, 14 predicted proteins | sample 15con2h34BmetaG_FD_101396 | JGI IMG/M metagenome (GOLD analysis project Ga0137393, IMG submission 101396) | Vadose zone soil microbial communities from Angelo Coast Range Reserve, California, USA - 15con2h3.4B metaG | ecosystem: Environmental > Terrestrial > Soil > Vadose zone > Saprolite...
CGGCCCTCACTCCCGGGCTCGGCCACATCTATGTCGGGCAGGCCCGCCGCGGGGTGACGTTGTTCATCCTGGTCATGATCGCCGACACCCTGGTGGTGTTCGCGATGATGAGCGTGCTGGCGCGGTTCTGGATGTTCGCCGTCAGCCTCGCGCTCTTGGTGGGGCTCTGGTTCTTCATCATCGCCGACGCGGTCGCGCAGGCTCGCCGCATGCAGTCCGATCCACGACACCGCCTCAACCGGTGGCCGGTTTGCGCCGGGGCCCTCGTGCTCGCCTGGCTCGTGTTCGCGGTGCCCTGCGTCTATGCCCTCCATGCCAAGGCTTCGGGTCAGCTGCTGTGGCTGAATGCCCTCACGCCCAGCATGGAGCCGACGCTCGAGAGCGGCGAGTACCTTCTGGCCGATTCGACCTATTACCGTACGCGCAAGCCGAGCCGCGGCGAGGTGGTGGTCTACGTCCACCCGAAGGAGCCGGGTCTGCATCGCATCAAGCGCATCATCGCCATCGAAGGCGACCGCATCGCCATCAAGGGCGGCCGCGCCATCGTGAATGGGATGGCGGTCGAGGAGCCCTATGTCGACCCCGGCCTCCCGGGGGCGCCTTTCGCCGACATGCGGGAAATGCGGGTCCCCCACGGACACGTTTTCGTGCTGGGCGATAATCGCGCCGCCAGCGTCGACAGTCGAGACGAGGTGGCGCACGGCCCGGTTCCGGTCGGCAGCCTGATCGGACGCGTCACCGACATCGCGATCTCGCGTCACCTCGCCCGCATGGGCCGCTGGATCGGAACGCCGAGCAATCTCTGAGGCCGCTACACCGCCTGAGCGCTTGGTAAGTCCCCCTCACCCCAGCCCTCTCAGCCGAAGTCGGATTTATCCGACTTCGGCCAGTCATTAAGTGACCGAACTCGGGTAGACCCGAGTTCGGTTGCAAGCGGGGAGAGGGAGCGCACCGAGCTTGCCGCTCCAGCTGATTCCACCTCACCGGAACCTGCTCCAGCTGGCGTCCGCGACGCTACCGCACCAATTCCCGCATCGCCTGGTCCAGGCCCTCGAGCGTCAGCGGGTACATCCGTCCGCTCACGAGCTGGCGCATCATGCGGATCGACTGGGTATATTCCCAGTCCTTCTCCGCCACCGGGTTGAGCCAGACGCAGGCGGGATAGGTGCGCACGACGCGCTCCATCCAGGTCGCACCGGCCTCCTCGTTGTAGTGCTCGACCGAGCCGCCCGGCGCCATGATCTCGTAGGGCGACATCGAGGCATCGCCGACGAAGACCGCCTTGTAGTCGTGCGGATAGGTGTGCAGCACGTCCCAGGTCGGCGTGCTGCCGTCGAAGCGCCGGCGGTTCTCCTTCCACACTTTCTCGTAGAGGCAGTTGTGGAAGTAGAAATGCTCCATGTGCTTGAACTCGGCGCGCGCCGCCGAGAACAGCTCCTCGGTCGCCTTGACGTGCCAATCCATGGAGCCGCCGACGTCGAAGAACAGCAGCACCTTCACCGCATTGTGCCGCTCCGGCCGCATCAGGATGTCGAGATAGCCCTTGTGCGCGGTGCCCTTGATGGTGCCGTCGAGATCGAGCTCCTCGGGCGCTCCGGTGCGCGCGAACTTGCGCAGCCGCCGCAGCGCGATCTTGATGTTGCGGGTGCCGAGCTCGACCTGGTCGTCGAGATCCTTGAAATCGCGCCGGTCCCAGACCTTGACGGCGCGGAAGTTGCGGTTCGCGTCCTGCCCGATGCGCACGCCCTCGGGATTGTAGCCATAGGCCCCGAACGGCGAGGTACCGGCGGTGCCGATCCACTTCTTGCCGCCCTGGTGACGGCCCTTCTGCTCCTGCATGCGCTGGCGCAGCGTCTCGAGCAGCTTGTCGAGACCGCCCATCGCCTCGATCTGCCGCTTCTCCTCCTCGGTGAGATATCTTTCCGCGAGCTTCTTCAGCCACTCGGCGGGGATTTCCGCGGCGAGCGCCTCGCTCATCAGCTCGAGCCCCTTGAACACGTGGCCGAAGACGCGGTCGAACTTGTCGAGATTGCGCTCGTCCTTGATGAGCGCCGCGCGCGAGAGGTAATAGAAATCCTCCACCCGGCGGCCGGCGAGATCCTTCTCCATCGCCTCCATCAGGGTCAGATATTCGCGCAGCGTCACCGGCACGCCGGCCGCCTTGAGCTCATGAAAGAAGCTGACGAACATGGCGCGGCACAATAGCGCGGGCGACACGATGGCCGCTACGGCTTGTTGGCTGTAGGGCGCAAACATGCTTCGCTCTCCGGCAGCCGTGGCCGGGTCGGCAAAGCGTAACCTGCTTGCATCGGTTCAGGCGGCGGCGGGCCTTCGGCTGATACGCCCGACGTGGGAGGACGCGCATGAGGGCTTTATCGCTTGCGGTCTGCGCGCTGGCTTGTGCGGTTCTGCCGGCGCACGGCGAGGACTATCCGGCGCGTCCGGTACGCGTGATCGTCGGCTTTCCGGCCGGCTCCGCCGCGGACATCACCGCGCGCGTGGTCGGACAGCGCATGGGGCAGATTTTCGGCCAGCAGCTCGTGGTCGAGAACAAGACCGGAGCCGGATCGAACCTCGCGGCCGAGCTCGTCGCACGCGCACCAAAGGACGGCTACACGCTGCTGCTGGCGACGATTGCCAACTCCATCAACGCGGTCGTCAAGACCAACCTCGCGTTCGATTTTGCCAAGGATTTTTCGCCGATCGTGCGGCTGAGCACCACGCCCAACATTCTCGTCGTGCATCCCTCGCTGGGCGTCAAGAGCGTCAAGGAGCTGATCGATCTCGCGAAGGCCAAGCCCGATCAGTTGTCGTTCGCCTCCTCCGGGGTGGCGACCGGCACCCACCTCGCCGCCGAGCTGTTCAAGATGCTCACCGGCACCAAGATGGTGCACGTGCCCTATGCCGGCAGCCCCCAGGCGGTCACCGATCTTATCGCCGGTCGCGTGCAGGTCTTCTTCTCGCCGGTCTCCACGGTGATCGCGCATGTGCGCGAGGGCAAGCTCGTCGCGCTCGCCTCGACGGAAGCCAAGCGCGCCGCAATCGCGCCGGAGATACCGACCATGGCGGAGGCGGGGTTGCCCGAGTTCGAGACCGGGCTGTGGTTCGGGCTGCTCGCGCCGGCAGGCACGCCGAAGGAGATCATCGACAAGCTCGCCGGCGCCGCGAACGAGGCCTTGCGGTCCGACGAGGTGGTAAAGCCGCTGGCGCAGCAGGGCATCGATGTCGTCGGCGGCAGTCCCGAGGACTTCGCGGGCTATCTCGACGGCGAGATGAAGCGATGGGCGACGGTCGCGGAAGCCGTCGGCCTGAAGAATTAAATTCCGGTGAGGTTGACATACAATCGTGCCATGAACGCGGTGGGATACCCTCTCCCCGCGCTTGCGGGGAGAGGGTGGGGGTGAGGGGCAAATTCTCTCTCGCCCGGCGGTGGCGTATGCCCCTCACCCCACCCCTCTCCCCGTCAAGAACGGGGAGAGGGAGCAGACGGAGCCTGCCGCTCGGATTGGGTCCATCTCATCGGAATGTGGCATTGACCCAGGGATGGCGCATGGTCGCCGCCGCGGCGGCAACGCTGCTGCTGCTTGCGCCTGCGCTCTGGAACGGCTTCCCGCTCCTGGAATACGACACCGGCGGTTATCTCGCGCGCTGGTTCGAAGGCACGCTGGCGGTGAGCCGTTCGACCGTCTACGGCTTTTTTCTGGACGCCCTGACCCGGCCCGATTTCTGGCCGGCCGTGACGCTGCAGGCGGCGCTGACCGTCTGGGTCATCACCCTCGTCCTGCGCGCGCACGGGCTCGGCCGCCGGCCGCGCGTGCTGCTGGTCACGGTCGCCCTGCTGACCGTTGCGACGTCGCTTCCTTGGATCGCCGGCATCCTCCTCACCGACGTCTTCGCGGGGCTGGGCGTGCTCGCGCTCTATCTCCTCGTGGTGCGGGCCGAGACGCTGACCGGCGTCGAGCGCGCGGCGCTCGTCGTGCTGGTCGCGTTCTCGGCCGCCACCCACAGCGCGACGTTCGCGGTGCTGCTGGCGCTCTTTTCGCTGGCTTGCCTCGCCGCCTGGCTCGACCGCCGGCTGGTGCCGCCGGCGGGATTGGCGCGCGCGCTGGCGGCGCTGACGCTCGGCCCCCTCATGCTGATGGCCGCCGACTACGCGGTCGCGGGACGCCTGACCTGGACGCCGGGCGGCTTCGCGCTGTCGTTCGGCCGCATGCTGCAGGACGGCATCGTCGGGCGTTTTCTCGCCGAGCATTGTCCCGATCCGCGCTTGCGGCTCTGCGACCATCGCGACGAGCTGCCGACCGACGCCGACGCGTTCTTCTGGGGCAGCGGCATCTTCGACCAGCTCGGTCGCTTCGAGGGCCTCGACGGCGAGATGCGCACGATCGTCATCGAGAGCGTGCGCGACTACCCGCTATGGCAACTGGAAGCCGCGGCGAGGGCGGTAGCCCGGCAGCTCACGGCGGTGCGGACGGGCGAAGGCGTGCTCGACTCGCTCTGGCATACCTACGGAATCATGGAGCGGTTCACGCCGTCGGTCCTGCCGGCGATGCGCGCGGCGCGCCAGCAGCAGGGCGAGCTCGATTTCCGGGCGATCAACCTGCTGCACATGCCGGTCGCGCTCGGCTCCATCGCCCTGCTGATCGCCGCGATCGTGCTCGCGCGCAGGCGGCCGCGCTTCGCCGATCTCGGGCCGCTCGCCGCCACGGCCTTGCTCGCCATCCTGGCGAACGCGGCGGTATGCGGGATATTCGCCAATCCGCACGACCGCTACGGCGCGCGCATGGCGTGGATCGCGACATTCGTCGTGCTGCTGGTCGCGTGGCGGGCGCGGCCTCCTGCGCTCGGAACGAAGTAAGATCCTCGAGGTGCCTTTGCACCTCCAGCAGCTCGCCGACGAGGTGATCGAATGATGACCGGCCAATGGCCGCGAATGGCACTCGCGACACGCAGCGATGTCTTGAAGTTACGTCTGCTTTTGGAGGTTACCCCTTCATGCCGTCACCAACTCTCGCCAATAGCTCGAGGTTTGCTCGGTAAATCGAGCGGCGCTGTCCCCCTGGCCGATCTTGCGCTATCCTACGCTTGCCAGGCTGACGCTATGAAGTGCTATGGCGGACTCGATCCTCCCACCGGGAAATTTGTTTGCCGAATTGCCAGCGGCGCTGTCGCGCGGTCTGTTCGAGAAGGCGCGCATCACAAAGCTCGCCGCCGACCAGATGTTGTTCATGGCCGGAGACCCCGGCGACGGCTGCTACCGGGTCGAGGAGGGACTGCTCAAGGCCAGTGTGTTCGCGTCGGGAGGCGGCGAACGCATCCTCGCGATTTTTGGGCCCGGCTCGCTGGTCGGCGAGCTCTCGATGATCGATGGGATGCCGCGGTCGGCCTCCGTCGCGGCGCTGCGCCCGTCGAAAGTGAGGCTCATCAGCCGCGCTGGCTTCGATGCTTTCGCCCGATCCAACCCCGAGCTCAACCGCCATGTGATGACATTGCTGGCGCGCCGCTTGCGCCAGACCAACGACGCTCTGGCTGCAGCGAGCTTTCTCCCCCTGAAGGGCCGCTTCGCGCGCGCCTTGCTCAACCTCGCAGAAGCATTCGGCAATGACGTCGGGGGCGGCCGCATCCTGGTACGGCTGAAGGTCACGCAAAGTGACCTCGCGGGAATGGCCGGCCTCGCCCGGGAAAACGTGAGCCGAATCCTGAAAGATTGGACCGAGCGTGCGCTGGTGAGCCGCCTCGCCGGCTATTATTGCTTGGAGAACAAGGCGGCGATCGAACGCGAAGTCAGTATGTGAACGTGGTAGGTCCCCGGCCCTATTAGGCGGTCTCGTCTAGCGCATTGGTGCCCTCGAAAGCGGGTGGGCATTCGATGACCACGGAGCAGGAGTACTTGGAGCTAACCGAACGCCGTATTTTCGCGGCGGAGCGTCGTATTGCTCTGCAACGCCAACGGATCGAGAGGATGTTGGCGAGAGGGCAGGACGTGACACGTGCCAAACAACTCCTCGCTATCTCTGAGCGCAAATCTAGAAGCTCACCGGAGGTATCGAGAGCGTATTCTGAAGCAGATTGGCAAGAGCCACGATTAACAATGGGGTTTAGGACGTACGTGGGTCCTCGGGGCAAAGGTTGGGAGAACGAGAAGTAGGGCTGAACGGGAGTCGCCACCTGGTCTCTCTCGGGGCAGCGCGCTGACCATTGACGAGCAAAGATATTATCTTTATGATAGTTGTCACTTTAGGTCGATGAGGAGCCCGCCCCCATGCGGCTTCACCCGGCGATGCGCGACGGCGAGCGCAGCGTCATCCCGTTCCGCAGCGCGACCATGTCGACGCAGATCGTCGCGCGGGTGCGCGAGGCGCTGTTCGCGAAGGAGCTTCGCCCCGGCGACTTCCTCGGCACCGAGAAGGACCTGGCCGAGCGTTTCGGGGTGAGCCGCATCGTCGCCCGCGATGCGCTGCGAACGCTGGAGGCGCAGGGGATCGTCGACATCAAGGTCGGCGCGGGCGGCGGCGCGCGCGTCGCGCGCGGCAATGCCCGCCTGTTCGCCGAGGCGCTGGCCGTGCAGCTCGATCTCGCCGGCGTGTCGGTCGGCGAGATCATGGACGCCCAGCGCGCCATCGAATGCCTCGCCGCCGAGCTCGCCGCCGCCAATTCCACCGCCGAGGATCACGCGCGGCTGCGCGGGCTCGTGGCCGATGCCGAGCGCAATATCGACGACGTCGCCGCCTTCACCCGACTGGGACGCGAGTTCCATCTCGCGGTCGCGGAAGCCTCGCACAACCGCGTCCTGGTGGTGCAACTCATCTCGCTGCAGCACGTCTCCTGGCCGGCGCGCAATCCGACGCTGACGCCGCGGGTGGCGCGGCGCATCGTCGAGGCGCACAAGGAATTGGCGGCGCTGATCGAGATTCGCGACGCCGCCGGCGCGCGCCGCTCGATGGACGAGCACGTGAAGATGATCGGCGCCCGGCGCGTCGCCGAGCACCGCGACAAGCGCGCCGCGCGGCGGGACTGCTGCTGAGGCGACGTCGAGCAACCGAACCGAGCTTCAAGGATTTCAAGGACAGCGAGAGGAGACGCAAATGGCCAAGGACAAGTTCATCATCGAGCCGCACTTCCGGCTGCAGGAATGGATCGCCGAGGAGAAGGGCTACTTCAAGGACGAAGGCCTCGACTACGTGTTCCAGGAATTGATCAAGTCGACCGACGGCGCCCACCACTACAAGGGCGACAAGGTCGGCGCCATGCAATCGTTCGAGCGCGGCCGCAGCTCGGACGTGAGCTGCGCCTGCCACTGGACGGTCGGGGTCGCCGCATCGAAGGGCAAGGGCCGGCTCTACGCCGACGTCTATTCGGTGGCGCCGTCGGGGGTGATCGTCCCCGCCGACTCGGCGATCAAGACCCCGGCGGATCTCGCCGGCGTTCCGATCGCCGTCGGCTACCAGTCCGGCAGCCATTACTCGACCATCCAGGCGCTCGAGGCGTACATGCCCGCCGACAAGATCAACCTGACGTTCGCCGACGGCATGCTGTTCCATCGGCTCGACCAGCTGATCGGCGGCCAGGCGCAGGCTTCCGCGCTGTTCAGCGGCCCCTACTACTTCGCCGAGCAGCTCGGCTTCCGCAAGATCGTCGATTCGACGTTCATGATCGCCACCATGGTCACCGGCGATCCGGACCCGCAGGACCTGCGCAAGTTTTTCCGCGCCCTCAAGCGCGCGCAGCGCGACATCGATCTGCGGCCCGATCTCTACACCCACTACTACAAGAACGAATTCCCCGCGCGCTACCACGCCATGATGGATACGCGCCGCTGGGGTCCGGGCGAGCGCCTGGTGTTCGAGCCCTACACCAAGGAGGTCTACGAGGAGACCTTCAGGTGGATCGCCGACCACGGCATCTTCGCCGACAGCGGCATGGGTTCGGGCCGATACGAGGACGCCGTCATCAGCACGGTGCAGTAAGAGACTCTCGACCCGGTCATGCGCGGGCTTGACCCGCGCATCCATCTTCTTCGCGAGAAGTTCTTACGAAGTGTGGATGGATTGCATCAGAACTCGGGCTTGCCCGAGTTCTGCATCATTGGGTGCCGCAAGTCGGGCAAGCCCGACTTGCGGTGTCAAGCCCGGCAATGACGACCTCGAGGTAACGCTATCTGGCGACCATCGCCACCGACCCCCCGCCGGTATTGCCGTGCGGGCGGCCCGGCGCCCGCGCCTTCTCCGCCAGCCTGAGCCACCGCAGCTCCAACTCCCGGCAGTGGACGGCCACTTCCGGCGAGCTTGCCAATCGTGCCCGGCGCGCGCACTCCCCAGCTTGGTCGCGGCAGTACTTTGCATAGGACGACATAGGCCACGCCTCACCACGGACCGGCATTCGGGTGCGCGTTCGAACGAGCCCCGCGCCCACATGAGCAGTATTCAGGCGGCGGTGCGACCAATCAAGGGAATGGTCGTGTCCGGCCGAATTCTTGCGTCGACCTGTTGCATTGCCGTCACAGGTCCCGTCCCCGCGGCGCGGTTTTTGCCACCGGTGCCACGTAGGCAGACCGCAGCGGCCGTGCTAGTCTTACGGCGTCACGAGCGTTCGCGACATGGACTTCGCTTGTTGTGTCGGGTCGAGCCGCAAACGCGCCGTGGAAAGATTTGCCCTCTCCCAACCAAACCCGGCTTGCCGGGGTTTGGTCACTTTCTAATTTGCCGGAAGCGGGCAAGCCCGCAGCCGGCTGGGAGAGGGCAGCGACACGATCGCAACGAACTCAGTTGGGTGAGGGGGCGCCCCTCACCCATTCTTTCTGTTGCGCTGTCTGAGCTGCCCTCTCCCACAAGGGGAGAGGGCAACGCTATCGGCGCCTGCGCTTGCTGCACTCGCAACGCGGTGAGGCATCTCCCGATGAGGTCGCGCCCGCCGCGGGTGTCGGCCGTTCCAAGAACGCGGGAAATGAAAACGATCAACGACGCGGCCTATACGATGGCAGCCGTCAGCGCCACGGTGGCGCTGTTTCGTGCTCTCGTCAAAAAAGGCGTGCTCACGCGCGATGAGGCGGTGCGGGCCCTCCTCGACGAAGCGGTGGCGAGGGCGATCCAGGGCGAAGCGTCGGGAGACGGGCAGGCGACCAACGAGATCAACCGCCAATCCGCGGAAATCCTCAAGTTCATCGCCGAGAAGATCTGACGTCGCTCATGGTGTCGGACGCCGCGCCACCCTCGCCGACCTATGCCGATATCGGACACGCGGTCCGGGTGCTGGACGGCGTGCCGGCGAAACGCCCGCGGGATCTCATGAATGCGATATTCGAGCAGGCGGGGTCCTCGCCGCGCTCGATCGATTGGTCCGATCCCGATCGCTGGATCGACGAGCGTCTCGCGGGGGACCTGCGGAAGCTGGCGCGCAAGGTGTGGGAAGAGAGCGGCAAGACCCTCAATCCGCGCTACCTCTACGGCCACTACGCGTTCATCAATCGCCTGAAGCTCCTGCAACCGGTCGGCGGCATCTATCGGCTCGGCGAGCGCGGCCGGCGTTTCCTGGCCGGGGACAACGAGATCCTGCGCGAGCTCGTGGCCCTGCGGTCGGGGAGGCGCCGCGGCCTTGCGGATGCCGGGGACGGCCAGCAGGACCGGTAGGCCGGAAGTAGTCCGTAGGTTGGGTCGAGCGCAGCGAGACATCGCTCGCCCAGCCGCGGGGTGTTGGGTCTCCCCCGGGTCAAGCCCGGGGTCGACCCAACCTACACCGGCTCCTGCAATCGCAGCCCGATCAGGCGGTCGAGCGTCGCGTGGTCCCCGAGCAGGTCTTGCGAGCGCGCGCGATGGACGATGCTGCCGCGCTCCAGCACGATCGCGTCACGCGTCAGCGACAGCGCGACCTCGGCACGCTGCTCGACCAGGATGAAGGCGGTGCCCTCGTCCGCTGCCATCCGCCGGATCGCCCTGGCCAGCTCCTCGACGATGATCGGGGCCAGGCCCTCGAGCGGCTCGTCGAGCAGCAGCAGGGCCGGGTTGGTGATGAGCGAGCGCGCGAACGCCAAGCATCTGCTGCTCGCCGCCGGAGAGATGGCTGCCGCGGCTCGCGCGCCGCTCGCCCAGCCGTAATTCACTCGATCACCTCGTCGGCGATGGCGAGCACGCCCGGCGTAATGGTCAGGCCGAGGGTTGTTGCGGTCTTGAGGTTGATGACCAGCTCAAACTTGGTTGGCTGCACAACCGGGAGATCGGCCGGCTTCTCGCCCTTGAGAATGCGGCCGGTGTAAATACCGGCTTGGCGATATGCATCCACAAAACTGTTTCCGTAGCTGATTAGGCCACCGGCCGTGACGAACTCACGCCGGTCGTAAATTGCAGGAATCGCATGGCGCGCTGCCAAGGCAACGATCTGTCCGCGCCGACTGTTGAACAATTGATCGACACTCAGGAGCAGTGCCCCGGCTCCCAGTTGCACGAAGGTCGCGAAAGCCGCATCGATCTCGCGGTCGGTGCTGGCGTTCACGACTTGGATTTGCTGCCCGATGGCGCGGGCCGCCTCGCGCAGGGCTCGCGTCCGGGACTCGGCATTGATACGGGTCGGGTTGACCAGCACGGCAATGACGGCGGCCCTGGGCACGAGCTCGCGCAGCAGCTCCAGCCGTTTTACCTGCAGCTCGGCTGTGAACAAGCCTACGCCGGTGATGTTGCCGCCCGGCCGATTGAGGCTGGCGACGAGGCCAAGCTCGACCGATTCGCTGTTGATGAATACGACTGGAATCGAAGCGGTCGCTGCCTTCGCCGCCAGCGCCGATTCAGCGCCGCCGCTCGCGACAATCACGGCCACCTGACGGCGGACGAGATCGTCCGCCAGCCCCGGCAGCCGATCGTAATGACCGTCCGCCCAGCGGGATTCGATCGTTACATTCCGGCCCTCGACGTAACCGGTTTCGATCAGTCCCTGGCGTAAGGCGGCAACGAGGTGCGCATAGGCATCAGATGTTGTGCTGCCAAGAATACCGATCACCGGCATCGCCGGCTGCTGCGCGCTTGCAGCGAGCGGCCAGGCGGCTGCGCCGCCGAGCAGGGTGATGAACTCGCGCCGTCTCATCAAGCCCTCCCGCGAGGTGTCAAGACCACGCTAAACGCACGGTCGAAACATAGCACATTGGCGGTGTGGTTTTGGAACGGTCAGATGCCCAACCTGCTACAAGGTAATTTAGCGCGGCCAATGTCGGCTTCGCGTCATTTGTGTCGGAGTCGCTCGAGGCCGCACGGCCATCGCTTCCGGAGTGCTCCGCAAGCGGGCATCACCGTGAACCGTGAAAAATTCTGCAACTATCGAGGCTGCTGGCGAAGCTGATCGGGGTGAGCGAGCAACCCCTCCCACTGCGACCGGCTGTCGTCTTGTGGCCGGACGCCAAAAGCGCCCATACTGGCATCTTGAAATGGTGCAATTCCTGGGCGCCGCCATGATGATTCATCGACGCGAGCTTATTCGCCTTGCGGGAGCGGCCGCGGCGCTTCCGGCCTTGTCGCATGTCGCCAAGGCGCAGGCCTATCCTTCGCGGCCCGTACGCATCGTTGTCGGCTATGCCGCCGGCGGCGGGGTCGACATCACCGCCCGCCTGATCGGCCAATGGCTGTCGGAGCGGCTCGGCCAGCAATTCGTCGTTGAGAATCGGCCGGGTGCAGCCACCAACATCGCCACCGAGGCGGTCGTGCGATCGTCCCCGGACGGCTATACGCTGCTGCTGGTCAATGCGGCCAACGCGATCAACGCGTCGGTTTACGACAAGCTCAATTTCGAATTCACCCGCGACATCGCCCCGATTGCAGGCGTCATGCGCGTCGCGTTCGTCATGGTGGTCAATCCATCGCTGCCGGTCAAAACCGTCCCCGAGCTGATCGCCTACGCCAAGGCCAATCCGCGCACGGTCAGCGTGGGGTCCGGCGGCGCGGGCGGCCCGGACCAGGCCTCCAGCGAGTACTTCAAGATGGAGAGCGGCGCCGACATGCTCGACGTGCCGTACCGCGGGTTGGCGCCCGCGCTCGCCGATCTGCTCGGCGGCCAGATCCAGCTGGTGTTCAGCACCGTCCCCGCGGCGATCGAGTACATCAGAGGCGGCAAGCTGCGCCCGCTCGCCGTGACCACCGCGACGCGCTCGCAGGCATTGCCGGACGTTCCGACGGTGGGCGATTTCCTGCCGGGCTTCGAATCGAGCCAGTGGTACGGCGTCGGCGCGCCGAGGGGCACGCCCGCCGACATCGTCGCCAGCATCAACAAAGAGATCAACGCGGGACTTGCCGATCCCAACTTGCAGGCGCGGATCGCCGAGCTCGGCGGCGTACCGACGCCGATGACGCCCGGCGATTTCGGCAAGCACATCGCAGCCGAAACCGCGAAATGGGCCAAGGTGATCAAATTCGCCGGCATCAAGGTGAAATGACCCGCCGCGGCCGGCTCGTTTGATCGGCGCGAGCAAGCGAATCAAAAAACGAGGCCACCAGATGAGGCGGCCTCGCTACGCATAGTTGCTGCGGTTTTGGGCGCCGGCCGTGTGTCGCAGCCAGGCCCGGAATGGCCTTGGTCGGCGGTCTCATAACTCTCGACTGCTTTACCCCGGATTCCGGAGCATCGATTGCAGCACGGTATTATGGACCGCGGTGAAATGCCGAGATCATGGCAGCCCGGCAACTCGGTCGAGGCGACGGTGTCGATCTCCATCAATTCCACCTGATTGCGCGTGATCGGCGAGCTCGGCAGCAGCTCTCCGAGAAAGCCCAGGAGATGCCAAAGCGAAAACGGCATCGGTGCGAGGACGGGTCTGACCCCGGCCTCGGCGGCGATGGTCTCGAGCAGCTCCGCGTAGGTGTAGACATCGGGGCCTGCGCATTCGAAGATGGTCTTGTCCGGCTCCGCTCCCTGGATGCATCGGACGATCGCTTCGGCCACATCCTCCACGAACGCGGGCTGCAATCGCGTGCGGCCGCGGCCGAACATCGGATAGACCGGAAGCCGTCGCAGAAGAGCGAGAAGCGTAGTCAGGAAATTGTCGTCGGGCCCGAACATCACGGCCGGACGCAGGATGATGGCGCCGGGGAAGACGTTGCGGACCGCTTGCCCCCCCTCGCCTCGGCTGCGGATATAAGACGACCGCGACATCGGATCAGCCCCGATCCCCGAGACATGGACGAGCAGATGAACGCCCGCGCGGCGCGCTTCTCCCGCGACGCGCTCGGCGGCCTCGACGTGGACCGAGCGAAACGTCTCCGCGCCGTGCTCGACATAAAGACTTACCGCGTTGACCGCACTGTGCGCACCCGCGCAAGCCTGCGCAACCGAATTGCGGTCGTGAACGTCGGCGGCGATCGGTTGCAGCCTGCCGTCCTCGGCGCCGAACAAGTTTTCGGTCATCAAGGACGTCGTGTGGTACAGGGAATCCGGGACGCCGCCGAACACGGTTGTGCGCTTCGATCCGAAGACCGAGAAATTCCAGACTTGGGTGATCCCGGGTGGTGGCAATATCGTGCGCAACACGGACGTCACGCGCGACGGCAATTTCGTCTTGGCCAACAGCTTGGTCAACGCCGTCACACTGGTCGAGATCGATAAATAAGCGCTGACTCATGCATTGCAGCAATTGAAGGGTTTGCAATGCTCACTCGATCACCTCGTCGGCGGTAGCGAGCAGCGTGCTCGGCACGGTGAGACCGAGCATTCTGGCGGTTTTGAGGTTCACCACCAGCTCGTACTTGGTTGGCGCCTGCACCGGCAGATCAGCCGGCTTCTCGCCCTTGAGGATGCGGTCGACGTAGCCGGCCGCACGACGGTATTGGTCGACCCGATCAGGCCCGTAGGAGATCAGGCCGCCGCCAGCGACGCTGAGGCGGTTGGAGTAGATGGCGGGCAGCTTGTACTGGGCGGCGAGCTTTGTGATCAGATGATGATGAACTGTCGCCGACGCGCTTCCCGTCACGATCAGACCGCCATTCGCAGTGCGTGCCAAGGTCGCGATGCCGCTCTCGATCTCGTTGGCGTTGCGCACATTGACCGGGCTCACCTGCACCCCGAGTGAAGGCGCCAGGGCCTGGATGGCGCCAAACTGGGCGATCCCGGCAGGATTGGTCTGATCCCGAAGAACAGCCGCTCGTGTCATGCGCGGCGCGATCTGCTTGAGCAGTTCCAGCCACTTCCCGCTCAAACTGTATTCGAACAGCATGAAGCCGGTGGCGTTGCCGCCCGGCCGGGCCAAGCTGTTGACGAAGCCGGCGCCGACTGGATCGGCGACGAGCGTGAACACGATCGGCACGGGGCGAGTGACCTGTTGGATTGCCGTCACGCCCAGGGTGCCAGAGGCAAGGATGACGTCCGGCGCCAGCGCGACCAATTCCGCTGCGTATTTGCGAGCCGCGTCGCCATTGCCTGCGTACCAGCGATAGTCAATCCGCACATTGCGGCCGATGGTCCAACCCAGTTCGGCCAGCCCCTGAGAGAACGCTCCGACTCGGGCCGGTGCCTCCGGATCGTCTGCAGCCACATTCATCAGCACACCGATGCGCCGCACCTGCTCGGGCTGCTGCGCGCGCGCAGCGAGTGGCCACGTAGCGGCTGCGGCCGTAGTCACTTTGATGAAATCGCGCCGTCGCATCGCCTCCCCAACGTCTAGGACCACGTGATCAATTGAGAAGCTAGCCCATTGCAGCATGACTCAATGGGCAATGGAACGGCGTAGTACGACGATAATTCGGAGGCGCGCCCGATGTCGGGTTAGGGTCAATCACGTCGGAGCCGGCCGAGGACGCACGGCCACGCGCTTCCGGAGCGCCCCGAAACCGGACGCAAATTCAGGGCCTTGGTGTACACAGCGAACCGACGCGATGTGCCACTTCCGGATTCATGCAACGCAGCAATAGCAGCACAGTTATTCGATGACCTCATCGGCGCGCGCAAGCACCATTGCCGGAATTTCTAACCCGAGTGCCTTCGCTGTCACCATGTTGATGACCAGATCGAACTTGGTCGGCTGCTCGATCGGGAGGTCGGCCGGCTTGGCGCCGCGCAGAATCTTGTCGACCAAGTCGGCGGCGCGCCGGAATAGGTCCGAAAAGTTTGCTCCGTAGGACATGAGTGCCCCG
>Ga0137393_10001438_pt1 | contig 15089 bp, 17 predicted proteins | sample 15con2h34BmetaG_FD_101396 | JGI IMG/M metagenome (GOLD analysis project Ga0137393, IMG submission 101396) | Vadose zone soil microbial communities from Angelo Coast Range Reserve, California, USA - 15con2h3.4B metaG | ecosystem: Environmental > Terrestrial > Soil > Vadose zone > Saprolite...
TGGCGAACGACGATTCGAACCTCCGGCCTGTAAAGGCTCAACTTGCTGAACCGCCGTATGCGGACCCGCCTGTACGGTGGTGTGGGAGGGGCGAGCAGGTGACTGCTCCCCCTATCCCGATTTGAGGGCGGGCAGAAAAACTATCGGGAGCATCGACTCAAATTAGTCGGGGCAGCAGTCCCTTCTAGCGCGCCTTCGCGCAAATAGAGAAAGAGCGGCAGCGCGCAGGAGACGCCCACGGTCAGTAGTCCCAGGATCGGCAACCACAGCTGCCGCACCCCGAGCCGGCTCCCTTCCGTGCGAACGAATCCCACGAGCACTACGGACGAAACCAGTACATCCAAGCCAAAAAAGCCGCCTATTCGATTTGCGAAAAGCTGCCGGACGAGCAGGCCCAGATTCGGCCCGTTCTCCAGGAGCCAAGGGATGAGTTGCGAGTAGGGGAGAACAATTCCGAGAACGGAAAGGAACAGGTAGACATTTTTTCGATTCACTGGACCTTCTCCTTTTGGGCTTCAGTCTGGCGCTAAAACTGTCAGAAGGATTCCGCAGCGCTCGCTCAGGCGCTCAAAGACTCCTCGTGCGCCGGGCAAATCGGCTTATACGCGCAATTGCGGCAAATGAACCCCGGCTTCGCTGAGAATTCCCCGGCGCGAATGTCCGCGGCCGTTTCCTGGACCACGCGCACCGCGTCGTCGAGCTGCTTAGCGGTGCGCGTGGTTTCTTGCCGCTGATTGTCTTGCAAGTAGTGGAAAACCATGCGGACAGGATTCCACTCAAGTATCTCCTTCGTGGCGATCGCGTAGATACTCAGTTGTAGGTCTTTCTGTGCATCCGAGTCTTTTTTGGGCCTGCCTGTCTTGTAATCGACGATCTCCACGTCGTTCCGTCCCAGCGAATTGATCTGGTCGATGCGCCCTTTCAGGATGACGTTGTTTTCGACGGGCAGTTCGAAGGTCTTTTCAAGCTCCAGCACCAGCATCGGCTGCCCCAGTGCCGCCTGATGAAAGGCGCGCAGTTGATCCAGTCCGTCTTTCTTGTATTCCCCCTCCTGATATTCGTCTTCGAAGCCCACCGTGGACCATTCGGTTTCGAAAATCCGCTGTACTTCGTCGAAAGGAAGGCGGTTGCCTTTCTTGAACTCCGCCATCATGCGCCGAATGGTGCCGTGAATAACGCGGCCAAACGTCAGCGTGGCCTTGGGGCCTTCCTGCAAGGACCACAGGGACGAGAAAAGGTAGCGCTGTGGGCAGGACCGATAGCTTTGCACCGCGGAAGGATGCAGCTCGAGAGGCTCGGACGAGGGTGGATGAAAGGTCTCCGCCCATTTCGCAATGCGGGAGAGAACTTTGGGCAGGCCGCCTGATGGGGCAAAGAGAGAATTCTGGGTGATTCCTGCGTCCGCTTCGTCGGAAGAATCGGCTGGAGCCGGCGAGACTTTGGGCGCAAGCCTCAGGATATCGCGACGTTTGATGGTCGGTTCCATGAGGATGTCTTCCAGGAACGTCGGGACCTTGCCTTTTTTCTCCGCCACCGACGTGATGGTCAGCCGGTCCTGGGCCCGCGTCAGCGCCACGTAGTACAACCGGCGCTCTTCCTGATGGTGAAAATGGTCCTCAGGAGCGCCTTCTTTCATGAGCCGGGCGGGGAATTCAAACACGTGGGAACGCTCCGGCTGCGGAAACTTGTTTTTGTTCACGCGAAGCACGAACACATGTGAAAACTCCAGGCCCTTGGCGCCGTGAACGGTCATCAATTGCACGGCGTCGCCCGGCGCATCCTCTTCTAGCGAAATGGTGCCGCCGGCCTGGTCGAAATACTCGAGATATTCGACGAACTCCGGCAGGCCGCGCGTCTCGCTTTTCGGCTCCCACGCCTTGACGAATTCGGGGAGGCGTTGCACGTAGGCACGGTCTTGCCCGGAAGCCCGAGCGTAGATTTCCAGCCATTCGAGAAGCTCGTCAAGGATTTCCGCCGCAGTGCGGAGATGAATGGTCTTACGCTGCGCGGACAAGAAGCCCAGCAGCTCGGTCAACTCGTTCGCGGAAGGCTCAAAAGGGAGGCTCGCCTGCTTGGTCTGCAACTCGTCATAGATCTTCTTGCGAACCTTGCGGGCGCGCTGGGCGAAACGCACCAGCTCCGGCGGCGTCAGCCGCCAGGCTGGGGCGGCCAGGACGCGAGCTGCGGCAATATCATCGTAGGGCTTGGCGATCAGGCGGAGGTACGCGATCAGATCTTTGACGAGCGGATGCTGCAGGATGGATAGCTTGGAGATGACAAAAGGGATTTTGCGCCGCGAAAGTTCTCGCACCAATCCATCGCGATGGTTGTGCGCGCGGTAGAGCACGGCGAAATCGCGCCAGCGGCGGCCGGCGCGGTGGATGCGTTCGATTTCCCCTGCTACCCAGCGAGCCTCGTCTTCGACTTCGGCGAGTTCAACGATGCGGATCTTTTCGCCTTCCGGCCGGCTCGTGGTCAGCACTTTTTTCGGAAAATCCGCGCTTACGGTATTCATTCCGATGACTTGGCTTGCGACGCGCAGGATGTTCGGCGTTGAGCGGTAGTTTTCCGTGAGGCTGACACGAAAGGGCGCGGAATCGTCGCCTTCCCGCCACCCGGCAAAACGCTCCAGGAAGAGTTTGAAGCTGCCGAAAGACGCGCCGCGGAAGCGATAAATGGCCTGGTCGTTGTCGCCGACGGCCAGGATATTCCTGTCGTCGTTGGCGAGGAGCTCCAGCAGGCGAAGCTGCGCGATGTTCGTATCCTGAAATTCGTCGACGAGGATATAGCGATACCGGTTTTGCAGCGTGGCGCGAAGAGCGGCATCGCGTTCGAGAAGTTCGACGGCTCCGGTGATCAGCGAGCCGAAGGAGGAGCGCTTCTTCTCGCGCAATAATTCTTCGCTGGCCTGGTAAGCGCGGGCGATTTCCCGTTCGCGGGCCACCGTTTCTTCGCGTTCCTCGAGTGTGTCCGCGTCAAGATAAGCGCGCTCGGTTTCGAGCTCGGCGGCAAGCTGCTCTGCGTAGCGTTGATAGTCGCCGCAGGAGACTAGTTCATCCTGGCAGCGCGAGAAAAACTCGATGAAGTCGCTCAAAAACTGGCCCGGCTCGGCCAGGCGCCGGTAGCGGTCCAGTTGGAGGCGGTTCAAGTTGCGTCGCAGCAGAATCCAGTGGTCCACTTTGTCGAGCATCGTGTGGTCGGAGTCAACGTTTTTTAGCAGCGACTCGCAGAAGGCGTGAAATGTCTTGAGCGTAACGTCTTTGCCCCGCTCGCCCACCGCCTTGACGACGCGCGACTTCATCTCCCCCGCGGCTTTGTCGGTAAACGTCAAGCCTAGGATGTTTTCCCCCGACAGAGAAGCGTCCGACTCCAGCAAGTGCCGTATGCGTTCCGTAATGACGCGCGTCTTCCCAGTGCCCGCTCCGGCAATCACCAGCAGCGGCCCTTCGCCGTGCGTGATCGCGCGATGCTGCGCCTCATTCAACTTCAGCCCGGAATCGACCGGCGGATCCAGATCGAACAGCGTCGCCATAATTCAAGAAGGGTAGCGGATTTCGGGGCGAAGAGGAAACGAAGCCAGTTCCTGCCCGTGAGCGGTTTCTGTCAGCGCACTAGGCGCCCAAGCGACGTTTCAGAACAACTGGCGAATCTGAATGGCCTGCGCGCGCGTCGCGCGACGATTCAAGGTGAACTCAAGGGAAAGCATCAATGTGAGAATGAAAGTACCGAGCAAGCGGGTCTCAAGCAGGTCGCTTGCGGAAATTCCATAGAGGACGCCGGCGATCATGACGAGAGATCGGATGGCAGTGAGGGGCCCGAACATGAGAACGCTCGTCGCCCTGCGAGATGGAGGATGCCAGCTCTTTGGGCACGGTGTTTCGTCATCCGACCTGAAAACTCGGCTAAACGGACGTTGTTGCCATCAAATCTCAGCTCGTTCTCACCGTTGCGATTTCCTGCCCGCCGTTACATCGGCGGCGAACTGCGTTGATTGGCCACGCGGCACGCTCAAAGAGTGCCAACTCCCAGCAGCTTTGGTCGTAAGATGCTTTGCAACGTACACGATCTGCCCCACGTGATAGGAGTAGTGCGCGATTTGCCGGTTGATAGCCTGCATCACGGAGTGTGGCTCGGTTCGAATCGTGATCGTTCGAACCAAGTCCTTATCATTCAGCGGCTCCAGCGCGTCGAAAACATATTTCCATCCGCGCTCCCATAGTTCCATAAGCGCGGCGCGGGTTTTCAGCGCATCCTCGAATTCCGTGTCGCGGTTGCGGTCCGGCTTTTCTCCATCCGTGGTCAGAAAATCCGTCCACCGCGAACGCATATTTCCGGCCATGTGCTTCACAACGATCGCGATCGAATTCGATTCCTCATCGAGCGATGCGAACAACGCGTCGTCCGGGCATTGCCCCATGGCCCGCTCACCCAGCTTCTTGTAGTATTGAAAAACGTCCATGGAGTCTTTCAAGTAGGAGGTCGTGAATTGGTGTGCCATAACGCCATTTTGTCCCAACTTTTGCCCTTGTCAATCCCTCCGCGGTGCCGCGCCGAAGTAGAATTCCCAGGTGACCCTTTGCTCGGTTCGCGCAACTAAGGGAGTACAGAGTTTCCCGGCGGGGGTAGGAAAAACAGGAAAGCATAAAGTTGTGCTTGACAATTCGCTTTTTGTTCGCCTAGTATCTCTGCGCCGTAATCTCGAGCTTCGCAAGGGAGGCTGTGATGACCATTGGACAATCGATGCTGCCTGAATTCGACCAGGAAATGCAGAACACCCGCAAGACGCTGGAGCGCTTTCCCGACGAAAAATGGAACTGGAAACCGCATGACAAGTCCGGCACGGCCGGGTGGCTCGCGATTCACGTCGCGACCATGGTGGGCTGGCTGCCCATGACCATCAGCACCGAAGAGCTCGATTACGCTCCGGTGGACGGTCCAGCCTTCGAGCTGCCGAAGATTGCCAACCGAAAGGAACTGCTTGCCGAGTTTGACAAAAACGTCGCGGAATCCCGCGCGGCGCTTTCGAAAGTGAGCGACGCGGAAATGATGAAAAATTGGAAACTACTGGCGGGCGGCCAGGAGATTTTCACGATGCCGCGGGTCGCGTGCATTCGCGGCATGGTGATGAATCACCTGATCCATCACCGCGCGCAGCTTACGGTGTACTACCGCTTGCTGGGGATTCCCGTGCCCGGTCTGTATGGTCCCAGCGCCGACGAGGGCCAGGACACTTCCGGCGGAGCTGCCGCCGCAAACTAGTCGCCGAGCTTTGGGGGCGGAGTTCCCTCCGCCCTCGCATTCTCCCCGCCGCAGCGTGCTTTTTCCCATCGCGCTATAATATTGTTTGCCGCTCTACTGGAGGCCTGCCATGGCCGTGGAAACTCCCGTTATCCTCTCTGCCGTTCGAACGCCCATCGGAAAATTTCAAGGCGGCCTCGCCGGATTCTCCGCGCCGGAACTCGGCGGAAAGATTGTCGCCGAAGCGGTTCGCCGCGCCGGCCTCGACGCGAAACAAGTTGACGAAGCGATTCTCGGCAACGTGGTGCAAGCCGGCCTCGGCCAGAATCCTGCGCGCCAGGCCGCGCTCAAAGGCGGCTGTAACGCGCGTGTCGCCGCGATGACGATTAATAAAGTGTGCGGTTCCGGATTGAAAGCCGTAGCGTTGGCGGCGCAGGCCGTGCAGCTGGGTGAATCCGAAATCGTCGTCGCAGGCGGCATGGAGTCCATGTCCAACTGCCCCTATTTGCTGCCGCAGGCGCGCACCGGTTACCGCATCGGTGACGGCAAGCTCGTGGACTCGATGATCAACGACGGCTTGTGGGACGCCTACGAAAATTTTCACATGGGCATGACCGGCGAACTGGTCGCCGAAAAATACGACATCACGCGCGAAGAGCAGGACAAATTTGCCGTCGAAAGCCACCAGAAAGCCATCCGCGCGCGCAAGTCGTGTTTTTTTGAAGCGCAAATTCTACCGATCGAAGTGCCGCAGAAAAAGGGGGACCCTATCGTCATCAAGTACGATGAATCTCCGCGCGAAGACACTTCGCTCGAAGCGCTTGCGAAGTTGAAGCCGGCGTTCAAGAAAGATGGCACGGTGACCGCCGGCAACGCGCCCGGCACCAACGACGGAGCTGCCGCACTCATCGTCACCAGCGAGCGCAACGCCGCGCGCCTCGGCAAGCAGCCCATCGCCCGCATCGTCGCGCAGGCCGTCAGCGGCGTCGAGCCCAAGTGGGTCATGATGGCCCCGGTCGAAGCGGTAGAAAAACTCCTGGCCAAAACCGGCTGGGACCGCTGTAAAGATGTCGACCTCGTCGAACTCAACGAAGCTTTCGCGGTTGCCGCCATCGCGGTCACGCGCCAGCTCAAGCTCAATCCCGAAAAAGTAAACGTAAACGGCGGCGCCGTTGCTCTCGGTCATCCGATCGGCGCGAGTGGCGCGCGCATTCTCGTCACGTTGATCTACGAATTGCAGCGCCGCAATCTGAAGCGCGGCATCGCTGCCCTCTGCCTCGGCGGCGGAAACGCCGTAGCCCTTGCCGTCGAGCGTTTCTGAAAACGCTACCGGGATGAAATACTGTCCTCTCTGCGCATCCGAATTCCGTCAAGAGGCCGAACTTTGCTCGACGTGCGGAACCGCACTTGTGGATTCTCTGCATGACGAGAACGTGCGTGCGAATGCGCCGCGTCTATTGTGGATTGGCCGGGACTCGGTGGAGTTTGATCTCGTTGCAGGCGCCCTCCGCGATGCAGACATCCCCGCGCTAGTGGAAGAGGGACCCACAGGGATCCTCCGGAAATTTCTGAAGTCGGAATCGCAGATTTGCGTTCTCCAGAACGATTTTGAGCGCGCCCTCGCGGTTGCGGCTACAGCGATAGCCGGTCGCGGCGATGCTCATGGAACCATCCAGAAGTGCCATCGGTGCGGGGCCGATTGTTCTGCCTCGTTGACAGCTTGCCTCCGCTGCAAAGCTACGCTGATCGTAGAGCGAAAGTCGGAAAGGGAGAACTCCGCGCCAACCGAAGCGGCGATTCAAAAAGAGTCAAAGTATTGTCCGCTCTGCGGCGCCGAAGTTCCGGCATCGTACGGGCGGTGTACTGTTTGTGGCATCGAATTAGTGCCCGAGGGATTGCGCGGACTGCCACTCAACGCACAGGCCAGGAACCAACGACTGGTGATCGTCTGGCGAGGCGGGGACCCGGTGGCCATCAGTCGAGCGGTGGGCGTCCTGCGCGAGGAAGGAATCCGGCACCACGTGGAATCCACACATGATTATTTGGTCTTCGGATTGGCTATGCCGCGGCCAAAATATGTCGTGCGCGTTCTGCAGGGCGATGCTGAGAAAGCAAGAGCGCTTTTGGCGGGTATTACCGAGAGTCCGCTTTTTGGAGATAAAATGTCGTCAAGTTTCCCGGAAGAAACCGGACCGGCGACGCAACGAAGCAGGGAACCTTGGAATCTGGCCGCTGCGACCGTGGAAATTTGGGCGGGCCAGGACGCAGGCTTGGCGCGAGTGCTCGAAGATTGTTTGCAAGAAAATCTGATCGGTTTCCGCCGCGAACGGAGCATACCGCAGACACTTCATCTATACGTGATGCGCTCAGACGAAGCTCAGGGTCGTGAAATCATCCGCGAAGTTCTGGAAGCCACGCCGCCGGCATGACCCTGTTGGCAGACGCTAAATGGAACTTTGGGGCGAAACTTCCACAGAGTTCGCCGCCGCTTTCAAGTCATTTCCACAGTTGGGGCAAAACTTATCCAGTTCCCCGACCTCGTGCTTGCACTGCGGGCAGGAGGGGTGCAGGTTGCATTTGCAGTTGGGGCAGAAGTTGAAGCGCGCGCCCACGGCGGTTCCGCACTCCGGGCAGGGGTAGGGCAGCGGCTCGCGCATCAGAAGATAGATGACGAACCCGATGAATCCCCACGCGGGAAGCAGGATGATCACCAGAATGGTCCAGAGTGCGGAATTCATCCCGCGGCGTTTCGCATCGCGGTTCACGTAGGCGATCAAGAAGATCAGAGTCGCGAGTCCGAGCGAGACACCCGTCACAATTCCGGCCAGCGCCAGAGACGCCAGAGCGACATCGTCTTTCAGCTCTGGCGGGAAAATCTGGCCGCTGGGTGCGAACACTTTCGTATTTACAACGAAGGCGATGACTTGCGCGGCGAGGAACAGCACGATGACCAGCACGATCAGCCAGCGCGGGATGATGCCAAACTCGCTCCAGAAGCGGAGGTTTTCCTTTCGCTTCCGCAACTGGTTCAGCCGCTTCCTCTCCTGGAACGATCCCGCTATCCGTTGCTGATAGTCCGACATACCTTTCCTCTCTCTCCACTCGTTCCCGTTATTTGCTTTGCCGCATCCCATCCGGTTCGCCGCCTTGGCGCACTTTCTCCATCAACAAAACAATCAGGGCGAACAGCGCGGGAATCGTCCACCACAACCCAAAGCCGAGCTCCCATACCAGCTTGGGGACTCCGGTGCGTTCGCCGAACCACTGGAACAAACGCCAAACGTACGGCGAGCTGACGATTCCAAAGAGCCAGGAAGCCGCGCATGCCGCCCAGAGCGCTCTCCGCTTCGGCTCGCGCTCGCGCAATTCCTGCAGGCGAAGTTGCACGCGGAATTGCGTGCGGCTCGCGAGTCCGGCGGGGACGGGAATCGCCGCGGTGCGCATCGAACGCAGCGCTTGCTCGGTTTCTTGCCCGTGCGCGGCGCAGTTCGCGCACTCGTGCAAATGCTTGTTGAGCCAATCGCGTTCGGCCTGCGAAATTCTCTCGACGCGCTCCTGCGCAATGAGCTGTTTAGCGCGCGCATGATTTTGGTCGCTCATGCGGCTCCTCCCTGTAGCACCGCGCGGAGCGCTTCGAGCCCGCGGTAGAGCCGCGACTTCACGGTGGAAAGTGGAACACTCAGCACTCCCGCCATCTCTTCGATCTGCAACTCTTCCTGAAAGCGGAGAACGAGCACTTCGCGATAAATGGCCGGGATTTGGCTCAGCGAGGCTTGCACGTTTTCCTGCGTCTCGTGGCTTAAGACCTGATGCAAGGGAGAAGGTTCTTTCTCGTTTGCGAATTGGAGAGGGTTTTCCTGCTCAGGGTCGGTCAGCGAATCTAGGCTTTGCGCCTTCCTCGAGCGCTGCCAGTCAATCACCAGGTGGCGTGCGATAGCGAAGAGCCAGGCTTCAAATTTGGATTTGCCGTTGTACTGGTGCCCGCGTTCGAGGACGCGGATCCAAGTTTCCTGGAAAAAATCCTCCGCGCGCTCTTTGTTTCCCGTGATGTAAACGAGATAGCGAAACAGGCGGTATTGGTACTGCTCGATCAGCCGGTCGAGAAGATCCGGGTCGCGCTTCTGCAATCCCCGGGCAATGGACTTTGCGTCATCGCTCATCAGCGTCGAGAAAAAGAGAGCCGGCCCCGGCCTCGCCGAGAATCCAGGGAATCCAGACCGCTGCGCAATTAAACATGAAGTCGTGGCGCTCATTCTAACTGCTATACGCACCAGCGTCTTGAAAAGACGCACTCGAACCATCCCCGCAAGCCCACTTCATAATCCCTGTATTTTCAACGTGGTGCAGCGAATTGTGCGTTTCAGTACTGCTGGGCGCGGCGTGCCTGTGCGAAACTTTTCGTCAATGGCGGCTCCTTCTGGCGGACTTGCTCGCATCGTAAAGCTCGCGGCTCTTTCAGTGCTACTTATCCTTCCTGCCTTGGCGCAAGCTCAAGAAAGCAGCGACAGACCAGATCTGCAGAACCAGCAGCAGGCCACCACGAAAAAAACAGAGAAACAGCCGCCTCCACCGCTGTTCTCGAGGCATCGCCGAGGCATTTACAAGAATGCATTGGGCGTTGCGGTAGTTGACGCCACGCCCCAGTCTCCGCCGCTGGAAACGGATGATCCAAGCGTTCCCGATCAAGTGGCGACCCCATGAGAGTCGGCATTGGCCCCGCCAAATTCGGCCTCAAGTTCAACTTTTGTAACAACGCGCACAAAGGTGTGTATGTTTCGCTCTACCCGCAAATTCAGTTTGCCGTTCCAGGCGCCCATCCCGTCGCGAATGGCTTGGCAGAGCCGGGTCAAACGTTGATCTTGCCGCTGCTGGTGCAGAAGGAACTTAAGTACATTACGTTTGTGGCGAATGGCATTATTAACCAACCGATTCACGATCCGGCACGAGACACCACGGGCACTTTGGGTTTCGGTTTTGGACGCGCCATCACTCGACACACGGCGGCCATGGTCGAGGTTCGCTACACTTCGACGTTGGATCTCCAGCGGGAACGCCGGCTGGCCGTGAACTACGGTTTGATGCGCCGTATTTCGGGACAATGTGGTCCTGTACGTGAATGTTGGACGTAGCGTTCTCTCCGACGAGGGTATCCGGCACAACTATGTTGGGGTTGGCGTGAAGTTTCTGCTCAGGCCTAATTATGCGGCAGAAAAGAAGTGAGCTGGCACGGAACACTTGTGCCGAATACAGCCTCGGCGTTATCAAAACGGATTTATTATGGCATCAGTCTTGTCGCCTTTCGAACTCTCTGTCGCTATGGGAACGCGCTTCAGCTTCTCCGCATAATCGGCAAGCGCGCGCGGCCTTTTTCTTGTGAGGCGGCAAGTGGTAAGTGGTTCGGGGGCAATATTTCGTGATTTACGTCTCTCCATCAGATATGCAAATGGCCACGGAAATCGCCAACGATAGCGTGTCCGATTTTGATGACTCGGAGGAGGATCAAGCCTTCATGGAATTACCGGCACGGGATGACTTGCCGGCCGAAGAAGTTCAGGGAGATTGGAATCCGAAGAATTGGTATCCAGAAGATGCGACGTTGGAGGTGTGGGGCGGGAATCCGAAAGACAAAGGCTTGTTGTCGAAATGCCATTGAAGGAAAGTCGGATCAACTATCGGGTGGTGATGGAAAGCAATGGGCTCAAGTTGTGATGCCGGAGGATGAGGCACGGGCGCGGGAAATTGTTCGGGAGATTGTGGAAGGAGCCGCCGGGGTGATCTGGTGCGTGGTTCACTTTTGAGGCTTCGCTTGCTGCGAAGGATTTTATGAAACAGGCTGCCGTTGGGTTTCGCGTGCACTCCGGGTGGGCCGCGATGGTTGCAGTGTCTGTCGAAAAAGGCGCGCCCGTTATTCTGGCGCGGCAGCGCGTTCATCTCGTGGAAACGTTTACGTACGAATTCCGGCAGCCCTACCACACGGCAGAGAAAATGCTGCTGGGTCAGGCGCGCGATTTCATCGAGCGTGTCCGGCAGGAAGCGAGGCGGCTGGCTCATCGCGCAATTCACGGACTGCAAGGCGACTTGCAGAAGCAAGGCATTGCACTCAAGAGTTGCGGACTGATCCTCGCATCAGGAAAACCGCTTCCTGACCTGGAAAAAGTTCTTGCCTCGCATGCGCTGATTCACACCGCCGACGGCGAGCTTTTCCGCGAAGCCATTGTTCACGCGAGCACCCGCTCTGGGCTTGCGATGTGTACCGTCAAGGAGCGAGAACTCTTGGATCGCGCTGGGCAAGCATTTCGAATGAAATCCGTGGCTCTCCTGCAGCGAGTTACGGAACTGGGGCGTCCGCTTGGTTCTCCCTGGTCGCAAGATGAAAAGTTCGCCGTCATCGCGGCGTGGCTTGCCTTGGCCGCCACCTCGAAAAATATTTCTAAGGTCCACAAAAGGTTTCCGACGGCTTGACGTTTCTGCTCGTCCTGTGTTTCCGTTGGCGTTGGTGTTCCTTCGGGAGGCTTCTTGAATCTTGCTGACATTAGGACGGTGGCGGTGCTAGGCGCGGGGACGATGGGGAATGGGATTGCGCACGTGTTTGCGCGGGCGGGATGCAAGGTGATTTTGCGCGACGTGGAGCAGCGATTTCTGGATCGCGGGCTGGAGACGATCGGGAAGAATCTGGATCGCGAGATCAAGAAAGGCAAGTTGGCGGAAGCGGAGAAGGGAACTGTACTGGCACGCTTGAAGCCGGTGACGGAAATGCGCGGGATTGCGGCGGCGGATTTTGTGGTGGAGGCGGTGCCGGAAAAAATGGAGATCAAGCGCGCGGTGCTGACCGAAACGGACAGCATCTTGCGTCCCGAAGTGATTATTGCAAGCAACACTTCCTCGATTTCGATGACGACGCTGGCGGCGCTGACGAAGCGGCCGGACCGATTCGTGGGAATGCACTTCATGAATCCGGTGCCGGTGATGGTGCTGGTGGAAGTGATTCGCGCGCTGCAGACGAGCGACGCAACGTTTGAAACGACGATGAAGCTTGCGGAGAAGCTGGAGAAGAAGCCGGTGGCGGTGAATGATGCGCCGGGGTTCGTTTCGAACCGCGTGCTGATGCCGTTGATCAATGAAGCGGCCTACTGCGTGATGGAAGGTGTGGCCACACCGGAAGCGGTGGATGCGGTGATGAAGCTCGGAATGAATCATCCGATGGGCCCGCTGGAGTTAGCCGATTTCATCGGGCTGGATGTTTGCGTGGACGTTATGCGCGTCCTGCAGGAAGGTCTTGGCGATCCGAAGTATCGCGCCTGCCCGTTGTTGAAGAAATACGTGGCTGCGGGCTGGCTCGGCCGCAAATCGGGACGCGGCTTCTACTCATATTTTGAAAAAGAATGAAGACTTTTGATTTTGTCCTTCGCAGCGATTATTCGCCCGACGCATGCCTTGCGAGGCTGGCTGAGCAGATTGATATCGATCAACTGACCCTCTTCTCGCTGTCAGGCTACCGGGGAAGTAAGCCCATCCTTGGCCGTATTGCTGGCAATGAATTCCGTCTTCACAAACGACGCTCCTGGCATAACAGCTTTGGGCCCGTCCTTTATGGACGCGTGGCGGCTGATGGGCGGGGAACAACCATCGAAGCTTATTGGGATGTATTGCGGTCGACAAGAATATCCATGCGAATTTGGCTGATTTTTGCGGCACTAATTGGAACGCCCATCTTCCTCAGATCGGTGATGCAGCTTCTCGATGGCAGGACTCGTATGGTTGGGGAACTTTGGGTAGGGCTGGTTGTGCCTCCCGCGATGATTCTTTTTGGTTTGTTGCTGCCGGAATGGGGGGCGCTGCTTAGCTTTCATGAAAGAAGGCAGGTGCTTAAGATGTTGCAACGAGCCTTGGCGGCGGGGCCCACGCCGGTTGTGAGTTGGGAGAGGAATTGGCACTCGATATTGGATTGAAGGTACGTGGCCAGGGGCGAACATAAGGCGAAAAATAATGTTTGCTTTTTGTTCGCCATATGGTAGATTGCTCCTCGATGTTTTCAACAGGTGCTCGATGCGCGGCGATTCGAACGGTGTTCTAAGCTGTCTGGAACGTGAGAGACTCGAAGAGGAGCTCTCCGAGGCGCGGAGCCGGGGGCGGAATCTTTCCCGGCTGAGGAATCTGACGACGTTCGAACGGGCGGCGTTGGAAGGGCGCGAGCAGGCGGCCCAGACGCGGCTCAAGGACCACGACGCGGAGCACGGGTGCCAGCGGTAAACTTGATGGTGCTCAAGTTGTCCTCAGTTCCGACCTTCGACGAAGCGAAGAGAGATTCCTCGCTGAGCTCGGAATGACGGGATTGCGTTTTGGGATGACTGGAGCGGACGGATTGCTGAAAAAGGGGTAGTGCGAAAATGAATCGAGTGGCAAACTCCACATTTCGTAATGTCCCGAGCGACGACGTTCGAATCGTGAACGGAATGGAACGAAGCGAGTGCCGCGCTTTCCCGGCGCGGAACCGCGAGATTCGGTCGTGCAGATGCAAATTCCTACTTTCCTCCACCGAGGTGTGAAATGACAGAAGAAAAAGCAAGATTGCTGGCAGCGGCGATATCGCAGATCGAAAAAGACCACGGTAAAGGTGCGATCATGCGGCTGGGCAGCCGCGATGTATTGGTGCCCGTGAGCGTAATTCCCAGCGGATGCCTTTCGATTGATGCGGCGCTGGGCGTAGGCGGATTCCCGCGGGGACGCGTGATTGAGATTTACGGGCCGGAGTCGGGCGGCAAGACGACCATGACGCTGCACGTGATCGCCGAAGCGCAGAAGCTCGGCGGGCAGGCGGCGTTCATCGACGCGGAGCACGCGCTGGATCCTGTTTACGCGCGGAAGCTCGGCGTGGATGTGGACAATTTGCTGGTGTCGCAGCCGGACAACGGAGAGCAGGCGCTGGAGATTGCGGAAGCGCTGATCCGTTCGGGCGGTGTGGACATCGTGGTGGTGGACTCGGTTGCCGCACTGGTGCCGAAGGCGGAGCTGGAAGGGGAAATGGGCGATCCGCAGATGGGCTTGCAGGCGCGGTTGATGTCGCAGGCGCTGCGCAAGCTGACAGGTATCGTTTCGAAGTCACGGACCTGCCTGATTTTCATCAACCAGATTCGCGAAAAGATCGGGGTGATGTTCGGGAATCCCGAAACTACAACGGGCGGGCGGGCGCTGAAGTTTTATGCGTCGATGCGTGTGGATATCCGGCGCATCCAGGCGATCAAGGAAGGCGACAAAGTCGTGGGCTCGCGCACACGCGCGAAAGTGGTGAAGAACAAAGTGGCGGCACCGTTCCGCGAAGCGGAATTCGACATCGTCTACGGCGAAGGAATTTCGCGCGAAGGCGACTTGATTGATCTCGGCGTCGAAAAGGGCGTGCTGGAAAAGAGCGGGACGTGGATCAGCTTCGGCGGCGAGCGCATGGGCCAGGGGCGCGAGAATGCGCGCGTTTTCTTGAAGGAAAATAAGGATATTCGCGACAAGCTGGAAAACACGCTGCGCAAGAGGCTGGAAATACCAGTGCCCGGCAATTCGAACGCAGCTGCCGGCTCCAACGGCCACGCGGCTCCTGCGCCAGGCGAGAAGCCGCCGATAAAGACCGCGGCTGCTGCTGCCGGAGCGGACGCTTCCAAGGCGCGGCCGGCGCGGTAGCCCAAGGTACTTTGAGTTAGATTTCGTCCGGAGGGGCACGATATACCGTGCCCCTACTTTTTGTACGCCGTGCATGTTCGGCAGCTAGCGGGTTAAAGTCCCGTCCCAACCTGATGGAGGTGAAGGGTAGCGAAGCGCAAGGGCGTCACCGTGAGGTGGGGTCTGAAGGAAGCGTGGAGCAA
>Ga0137393_10001444_pt1 | contig 15053 bp, 21 predicted proteins | sample 15con2h34BmetaG_FD_101396 | JGI IMG/M metagenome (GOLD analysis project Ga0137393, IMG submission 101396) | Vadose zone soil microbial communities from Angelo Coast Range Reserve, California, USA - 15con2h3.4B metaG | ecosystem: Environmental > Terrestrial > Soil > Vadose zone > Saprolite...
ACCCGAGCGGCAACACGAAGCTTGCGATCCGGTTTGGCACGCCAAACTGTTCCAATCGCTCCAGCGTCTTCGGATAGGCGGCCTCAGAGCTTGCCGTCGAGAAGGCGAGCAGGATCGGTTCTCGCACCAGGTGGGCAAGACGAAACGCGCGCTGTCCCATGACAAGGAACCCGGCTCCGAAGATGATCAACCAAAGGATGACGAGCGACACATAGAATCCGCCCATGAACTTGCCGTAGGTAACGAGAATGCCGAGGCCATTGGTGGTGACAGTCGCTGCGACTGCGGCGAAAACGGCGAGTGGCGCCGCCTTCATGACATAGCCGGTGATTTCCAGCATCATGTGGGAGACCTGCTCGATCAGGTTCTCGAGCGGCTTTGCGCGTTCACCGAGGGAAGCGATCGCCACGCCTGAGAATATTGCGAACACCACGATCTGCAGGATTTCGTTATTGGCCATCGCTTCGACGACAGACTTCGGTACTAGGTGGGTGACGAATTCCTTAAGGGTTAGGCCGGAGGTTCTGAGGTTAGGAGAGGACCCCGCATCCGGGATAGGAAGGCCAAGGTCGACGCCGGGCTGAAGAAGATTGACCATCAGCATGCCAAGCAGAAGTGAGACCAGCGATGCGGTGATGAACCATCCCATGGTCTTGAGCCCGATGCGGCCGAGCGACGACCCCGAGCCCATATGGGTGATGCCGACGATCAGCGTCGAAAGGACAAGCGGCGCGATGATCATCTTGATCAGCCGCAAGAACAGGTCGGTGACGAGCGAGATGTAGCCCGCGATGCCGGCCGCTGTCTTCGCGTCGGGGAACGCCTCGTGGCAGGCATAGCCGACCACAATTCCCAATACCATGGCGATAAGGATTAAGGTCGTGAAATGCCTTGGCATTACCCCACTCCTTGTGACTGGTCGGAACTCTTGGTGCGTCGTCTGGAAGGCCGTGCGCCGCCGCCCCTGCTGTGAGTGCCAGCTTGATCGCTTTGGTATTCGAGGGCAAGGCCGCTCCGCGGCCGCCGATTTAGGACTCGTCAGTGATCAAATGAATCACAGTCTTGTCATGCCCCGCGAAATCGGATGTTTCCGATTTCGCTCGCCTAATAACTGCCGAAGTCGGCCAAGGCCGGCTTCGGTGAAAGCGGGGCATCCAGTACCCCCGGCCAATCAGGTGGTTACTGGATCGCCCGCTTTCGCGGGCGATGACACGCAAGTGATGCAATTATTCTCCGACGCGTACTTACGGGCGTTGCGATCAGAAGCGCGCCGCTTCGGGGAGTTGCGCCGAATAGGCATCCCTCCGGCTTCCGGCGGGCGCGCCGTATCATCAGCGCTGCCGCTTTAGCTAGATGCACTTGCGCACAGCCGCCACGAGTTCGGCCATGAGGACAGGTTTGGTAAGGAAGGTCGTGCCCTTGAGCGACGGTGCAAGATTATCCGTGGGGTATCCAGACAAAACAACGAACGGCTTGCCTGATGCCTGGAGTTTCTGTGCGATCGGCTCGGATGTCTCGTTACCAAGATTGACGTTAAGGACGGCGACATCGCACCCCGGCTCGGCAATAAGCTGGAGCGCGTTTGCCACGGACGTTGCCGGCCCCAGGACTTCGAAACCGGCACTAGCAAGCTGCTGACGGATGTCGAGCGCAATGATGGGCTCGTCCTCGACGACAAGTACGCGAATGCCCATGACCTGACCTCTGCAACCGTCTTGCGATGGCCGCTTAGTCAATCGACTTCTCGACCACGTCCTTAAAAAAGGGCGGCGCCCGATGCTTGGCATGAAGCGATCGGGTCGCCGCAGTAGAGACCCCAGGGCCACCGCGGGAAGCGCGGTGAGATGAGAAAAGCCCCAGGGACCTCAGCCTAACGGCGGGCTCGCGTCGGTAGGGGGGCGTGCCCGTCGCTAGGTTTGGGAGTGGCTATTGCTGAGCGCTGCGAGGTAATCGAGGCAAGCTAGGCTAGCGGTAAGACGATCGAGGGCTCGCTGATCAGAATCATCAGTGTCGGGCGGCGCGCGATCGAATGTCGAATAATGCGTCACGCTCGTAGTATTGGTATCTGCCTCAATCTTCATTGCACCCCCCATGTCTGGAAAATTGAGCGTCGTCAGATTTGACGGCGGCCATCAGCAGATTCTCTGCCATGTCCTGCTAGTCAGCGGATCGACATGCGAAGCATGCATCGAACCCCCTGAATTTGATCGTTCATGATGTGGGAAAATATCACACACCCAGAAAAAGGTGGGATTGTGTCCCACATGACAACCTGCTAAATTTTTTTATGAAAGCAAGATCCCGGACATCGAAGCCGGCCTCGCATCAGTCGATCGCCGCATCGACGCTGCACGTGCCGATGGCGCGCCTGCTTCGTCCTCTGGTTCGGCTTTGCATCCGCAACGGAATGACATTTCCGGCGCTCGCGCAGCTCTTGCGTGAGCTCTTCGTCAACGTCGCCGAGCACGACTTTGCATTGGAGAGAAAGGAGCAGACCGACAGCCGTGTCAGCCTGCTCACCGGGATTAATCGCAAGGAGGTGGCGAGGCTGCGCGGTGCGGGAACGCCAGTCAACGAAACGCCCGCTACGCTGTCACGCACCAGCGCCATCATCGCCCGCTGGCTCGCTGCACCGGAGTTCACCGATGCGAAAGGGGACCCCTTGCCATTGCCCCGCACGGCGAGCGGTCACGCACCGTCATTCGAATTGCTGGTGACCTCCGTCACGAAGGACGTGCGCCCTCGCGCGGTCCTAGATGAATGGCTGGACCGCAAGCTCGTCACTATCAATGACGCTGACGAGATCGTGCTGGTGGAGACCGCCTTCGTTCCGCGCGGACACGACGATCGTAAGTGGCATTATCTCGGCCGCAATCTGCATGATCACATCGCGGCGGCGGCGACGAACGTTTCTTCAGCGACGCCGCCTTTCATGGAGCGCGCGGTACACTACAACGGCCTGTCGCCCGCATTGGCGAAGCGGCTTGAAGCGCGTTCGCGCGAACTCGCGATGGAGGCGCTGAAGATTGCCAATCGGGAAGCCAACCGCGCACTCGCCAAAGATAAGGGCGGCAACAGCCGCTGGAATTTTGGCGTCTACGTCTACCGTGAAGACCCGGACGACGTGCCCGACGGCGCCAACGAAGGCAGTCAATCATGACGAAGCAGCCGATCATCTCCCGGCGGTTGCTGCTGGCTGGACTTTGGTTCGCTGGATCGTGCCCGGCCTGGGCATTGGACCAGAGAGGCGACGATCAGGGCATCGGGGGGACCGGCATCATCCGCCGCAATGAGGATCGCGGCATTGGCGGCACCGGCATCGTCGGGGTGATCCAGCGCTTTGGAAGCATTTTTGTCAACGGCGAACGCATCAGCTATGCGCCGAATGTGCCGGTGCTGATCGATGGCGCGGTGACGTCGGCTAACGCCCTGCGGATCGGGCAAGTCGCGCGCATTCTGGCGCTACGCCAGGCCAATGGCGCGCTGACCACGCACCGCATCGAACTGGTCAGCGAAGTCGCTGGTCCCATCGAAAGCGTCAAAACTGGTGAGATCACTGTTCTCGGCCAGAAGGTGATATCGGCTGGCACCGAGAACTGGCGTCGTCCCGGCACCCAAGTCGCGGTCTTCGGGGTGCGGCGAACGGACGGCGTGATCGTCGCAAGTCTTGTCGAGCCACGCCGCGACAACGCAACACGGGTTGCGGGATTGCTTGAACGAGATCGCGGGGCATTGCGGATTGGCGGCCTGCGACTTGACGGCATGAATGCCGCACTCGTAGGGCGGCGCGTTCAGGCGGAAGGCCAGGTGGTGCAGGGCGCGATGCGAGTCTCGCGCGCGAAAGTGGACGATCTTTCCGATCTCGCCGGAGCCAGCCGGTTGTTGATCGAAGCCTATGTGCGGCGTGTCGGGAGCGATCTGCGATTCGGCTCAGGCTATGTCGCGCGCGATGCGTCACGCTTCCAGCCGACGGCCGGCGAAGCGCGTGTGGTTGTGGATGCGACCCGCGATAGCTCCGGTGGTCTGCGGGTTGAATCTGTCCGGTCCGTGGGCCACTTCCCGGGAGAGTCGCTGCTAGTCCCGCGCGGACCTGACATTGGTCCCGGCACTGCACCCAGTCTCGGCGCTGCACCCGGTCAGGGCGGATTGGGAGGAGGTGGCCCTCCTGGATTGGGAGGAGGTGGCCCTCCTGGATTGGGAGGAGGCGGCCCTCCTGGATTGGGAGGAGGTGGCCCTCCTGGATTGGGAGGAGGCGGCCCTCCTGGATTGGGAGGAGGCGGCCCTCCCGGATTGGGAGGAGGTGGCCCTCCCGGATTGGGAGGAGGTGGCGTCGGCCATGGCGGCGGCGGTGGCCGGCGTTGATCGCCGCACCAAGCTGATTGAGCAGCAAGTGTCTGGCCACCCGGCCATCTCTACGTGCCCTGCCGCGACCGCGGAACGGCTGGTCGCGGCATCGCTGGAGCCGGGTGCTGTGATGTCAGCGCGACGCAACTCCTGCCACCCACACAGCTGGCGCTGATGGGTGGGGTGCGGATTCCGGTCGAAGCCACCCACCATTCCCGAATGATGTCGCCCACCATTCCGAGATAATTCCGCCCACGATTCCGGGATGATCTCGCCCGGGGTCGGGTGCCTCGGCACGTGCAGCGTCGATGGGGCGATCGGCTGATGCGAGGCCGGTTTCGATGTCCGGAATCTTGCTTTCATACAAAATTAAAGCAGGAGCCCCGTGGGACACAATCCCACCTTTTTCTTGACGTGTGATGTTTTCCCACATAGAGGCGGCGATCAAATTTGGGGGTCGATGCATCGAGGCGATTACCGTGCCGCCGCGTGATCCCGAGAAGCTGGCGGAATGATTAACACGTTGATCAGCGATCCGGAGCGGAGGCGGCGTATGGGCGAAGCCGCGCGACGATGACGCGGGCCGCGCGGCGACGAGATACCGACGCGATGCACTTCGCTTCAAACGGAGGGAGCATACATGGCAGCAAAAATTGAAATCGTGCACTGGGACGGGACGGAAGAGCCGGATACGGACTGGATCAATGAAGGATTGCAAGCCGTATTTGATGGCAAGCACTGTCCATTCATAAGAAACGTTCCCGATACAGGCGGCGAATTCGGCGTTGCCGTCGCGTCACAACCAATTACCACTGACGAAGCCCAACAGGCGTGGGATCGCTTCATGGCTGAGCTAACGGGTGAAAGGAAGAAGGCATGACTCGCGGAGGTGGCCGCGACGCTGGCGCGTGAGGCCGGTCTCCATCCGAGCCAGTTGTCCAAATGGCGGCGCAGCCCTGAGGTCCGCTCTTCCAGCGATATGGTCGCGGAGTCCGAAAACCAAAACATCCGCCCGAGCCATCGCCGCGTGCTCATAGTGCTCGCTAGGACGCAGCATGGCTGCGATGTGAATGCTTTGCTTACCCGCGGGTTCAAGATCGAGACAATGGGCGACCTCGTCCGCGCTGGGCTCGCAACGGTACGGGTTGAGACCGTGGAGGAGGGCGGCCTGCCGATCGAGATTGCTCGCATCCGGATTACCGACGCAGGAAGGAAGGCGATACGTGCGGCAGTTCGACGATGGAAGAAATGATGGGCCATTTCGTGGTGATTGGTTCCAAATAAAGGCGAGATACACGGAGACTTCTCGGGCGTCCATCTCACTAATTTCTGCCCAACGGTGCTCTCCTCCCGCCTTGCTCCAGTCACCCCAGGATGCCCCTGTTGCATCTGTTCATCAGGCAGAGGAGGGGGATGCCGATGAAACCCAACCTGACCGTCGCATTATCCGAGTTCTCCAAAGGCCGTTGGGCCGCCGAGCCATCAGACGAACCGCCTCTTCATCCTACCGAACTGAACCTGGTCACCAGGGTGTGGTCGCGGCTAGGCAAGCTAGGCCCGCTCGCATTTGCCCGCTATCTGATCGCGTTTTTCATTGGTGTCGCTGCCACCTTGGCTTGGCAGTCTTACCGCGGTACGCCGAAAGAAGAAATGATCGTGGCTGCTCCAGCCAGTCTCGATTCGGTGCGGCAAAGCGTCGATAAGCTCGCCGTCGAGATCACGAAGGTGCAGGCGGCCGAGCAGGACATCCTCAACCAGATCTCGACAGCTCTGTCGCGCCCGACCGCCACCCCAGCGCGCAATCCCGTGCCGCGGTCATCGCAGGCGCGGCCGTAGCGGGGTGGGGAAAGTATGTTATGGGAAATTGTTGTGAGCGCCGATTGGCGCTTAATGGCCATCACGTTGGTCCTCGGCGCATTCGTGGTCGCGACGGTCCTGATATGGAATAGAAGCCGCCGAATCTGGAAACGAATAAGGATAATTGAGACCCGACTTGGTAAAATGCAAAATGAAATCACTACGATATTGCAACTACAGGTTGCCATGATAACGAAGCTTAACGCAAATTCCAGAGTGGAAATTGATCCTCGTAGTACGGCGGTCGAAACAGGCGGTGGCGATGTTGCAGGGCAGACGATGTCACCTCGCACCGCGCCTGCGCGGCCCGAAAGCGCAAAGGCGGACAAAAGTGGCGAGGCATAACGGGCGATGACCAAAGTCCGCGGGGTCGTCGCAGGCGGGCGCCATCGTGGGCAGCGGCGCCAAGCTTGTGGTCATTCCTCGATCAGCGGCGAGGCATGCTATTCCGAGAGAAAGCGTGACGATCTGAAGCCCTTGATTGCCGCTGAGTTGGCCCTCACCCTGTAAGCCCCTGAGCGGCAGCTTAGCCCCCGAGAGCTATCTCACGTCGAGCGTGTGAGCCATTTCTCGTAGCGCCACACTTCCAGCGGAAACGGGCCGCTCGACGTTTCTGCCGCATTGACGACCGTGCCGGCCAAGCGCCAGCCGCTCGTCTCGTAGAACCGGGTGGCACGATCGTTGCCGATCGCGCACGCGAGCCATGCCGTCTCGACGCCGTGCTCGGCGAGCCTTGCCTCCGCGTCGGCGATCAGCGCCGCGGCGACGCCCGAGCCGTGTGCCTCGGGCGACACGAAAAGCTGAGACAGCTCATCACCCTTGAGGACGTAGAAGCCGATGGGCGCGCCAAGCGGGCCGGTAACGTGGACGTTCGGGAGTGCGGCCTGCAGCCGCTCGCGAAAGCTCTCGGAGGTGCGGAGGCGGGTCAGCTCTTGCGGCACCAGTGAGGCGTGCGTTTGATGCCAGCCGTCATGCCACAACCGCGTGAGATGATCGATCTCAACGGCGTCGGCTGATCTCACCTGCATCAGCGATCCCCCGTGGCGTCGCTAACAGGGACGCCGCTTTAGAAATCCGGCTCGCTCGCTATCGGGGTGCGATAATCGAAGAAGGCGTTGTTCTCCGCGCACGCCTCCTCACCCAAGAACCGCGGCTGCACACGCCGGTAACGCTGAATCGCCGACCACGGCTCGTTGAACGTCTCGGGATCTTCCACTCGGATGCTGACTTCGATCATGTTGCCGCCGTCGATTAACTTCCAGCGTTCGATGACGTGAAGCTTCTCAGTGTGCGGTGTGCGGTAGTTGTCGACGTAGGTCTTGTCGTTAAACCCGATGGTGTCGATCACGAGTGTGTCGTCCTCGTAATGGCCGACGGATTCGCCGTACCACGATGGCTTCGGATTGGTCGAATGAGGTACGTCAAGATAGATGCGGCGAACCTCCTCGTTACCCGAATGGATCATCAAGACTTCCTTGGCAGTCTGGACGAAGAAGATCGGTTCGACGATGAACATCATGAATCCCGGAACGCCTGCCGGCATGCAGCTCGATCGCGCCGTGTAGCCGATTCCGCCGCCGAGCACTTTCTCGTTCTCCCGCCTCATGACCTCCTTGGCCCAAGGCTTGATGTTGGGATTGGCGAGGTCGGCGACCCGGAAAGTCGGCTGCGCTCCGGTGTTGTTGGGAACGTAGGGATGGGCCGGATCGCTGCGCGTGGGGCTGGGCCCGCCCGGTACGGCGGCGATGAAATCGGGATTCGTTGCGATCCAGCCGACTTGATTGGAGGAGAAATCGGGCGCCGACGCGCGGTGTTGGGCTGCCGCGCTCGTAAGCGCCGTGCAAACAAGTCCGGTCAGGGCCCAGCTGGCAAGGCGTTCGCCTCCTGATGACAAGCCGCGCATCATCTGTTCTCCGCTTATGTTGCACATACAAGGACCCTGCCAGCCCCGCACCTCATAGCCGCGGCCCGTTCTCGCCCGCGGCATCATTTCCAACGATCTTCGCGGCCTGCTTGCTGTTCGGGCCCGCGTTCGCGCTTGGGACGCCGGTCGGGTTTGCCATCAGGTTCCGTCGGGAAGCGTGATGGCTTCACTGACATTCTCCTTTGGGGTTTATGAGCATTGTCGTTGACGAGGATAGGAGAATTCTATGGCCGGGACCAGCATCTCCGGCGCTTTGCGCTTAAAATCCGCGATGCACTACACCCGGCCACGCGCAACGGCGCGGTGGGCGGCCCTTTTTTCCGTGCGCGGAATCGCCCTAAGTTGGGCGGGCTTGGTTGTCCGGGCTACGGTCGACAAATAAAATCGCGAGCGAACGTCTTGCAACGCAAGTTAAGCGAAGTGTGGATTGGCATCCCGAGACGAGCAGTCAATCCGTCGGCGGCTTGGGAAGTTTTCGACGCTCTGCAACTCGCCTATGAAGTGTGCCGCTCAGAGAGCCTTACTGTCGATCAGGCAGAACGTTCGGAGCTTGCTTGCCCGCAGCCCGCGCAGGCGGTATTGGCCGCCAGGGTTCTTCTTCGATGAGACGATATCGACTATCATGCAGCATTTGCAGGGAGCGGGAGAAATTGGAGGAGACCAGGTGTGAAAACACTTCTTCTTGTGCTCATGTTGTCCGCTGTTGCGAGGCCGGTGCACGCTCAGTCCTTACGCGTCACCGGCGAGGCAGGTTACCTTTCAGAATGGCAAGTGAGCGGCAACGTCACGGAATCCATATCTGGGCGGGTCAGAGAATTCTCTGGTTCGCTCACCATGAAGCACGTCGGCCTGTGCAGTCAGGCCGGGCCGGAAGAGAAGGTCGCTGAAATCAAGCTTCAGATAGCGAAGTCCAGCTTATGGCCGCATTTCCACGCTGCCCTGACAATGGACGGATCCAAATGCACGTTCAGCGGAAAGTTTTCGGACACTTACAGTGGGCTTATGGATTGTGCTGACGCCAAAGGGGTTCCCATAACTCTTTGGATCAAATAGGCGGTTCATACATACACACTGCATCGACTTTGCTGGCGGAAGATGCAAGCTCACGGCGAGAGTGGCGCTCGGTCACATGTGCTCGATGCCGTGATAGAAGCGAAGAGCGCAATCAAGCGAGATCACACAATCGTATTGAAGCGAGGGACGCCTCGCCGCTAGCCGACTCAGTTCGCGCCAAGGCTTTCCCGCAGTCTGACGACCTGCGGGCGTAGTCTTTCGCAGCCAAGTTCACGCTCGAAACGGATCACCTCGTCACGCGCCGCGCTCGCGCGAAGGCGCGTGAGCCGCTCCTCGTCACGCTTGCAGATTTGCTCTTGCGGTATCGACGAAGGCACAACCCGCGCCGAGGCGTCGCGTTCCGGGTTTGGCGGCCCGACATCGGCCGTCGGGCGCGGCTGCTCAGCCTGGGGGCGCTGAGCAGCTTCACGATCACCGCGCTCTCCCTCCGCAGAAATGCTTTCCCGCAATCTGCGAAGTTGGGGCCGCAGTCTTTCGCAGCCAAGTTCATGCTCGAAACGGATCACCTCGTCGCGCGCCGGACTCGCGCGAAGGCGCGTGAGCCGCTCCTCGTCAAGCTTGCAGATTTGCTCTTGCGGCATCGACGGAGGCGCATTCCGTACTAAGGTATCGCGTTCCGGCTTTTGCAGCCCGGTATCGACCGTTGAGCGCGGCTCCTCGGCTTGGAATTGCTGAGCACCTTCACGACGGCTGCGCTCCCCCTGCGCAGAAATGCTTTCCCGCAATCTGACGACCTGCGGGCGCAGTCTCTCGCAGCCAAGCTCGCGCTCGAAACGGACCACCTCGTCACGCGCTTGACCGGCGCGAAGGCCTGCGAGCCTCTCTTCGTCACGCCTGCACGCCTGCTCCTGGGTCATCGGCGCCGACTGGTTTGTCGGCTGCGGTGCCGGCGGCGCAAGCGTCAGTTGTTGTTTCTGCCGCTCGGCCTCTGCCTTCGCCCGCTGGTCTTCATCCCGGCTCCGCTGGGCGGATTGGGGGGCGAACGGTTCCCGTTCGAGCATCTGTAGGCGATATCGGGCGTCCGACGCTTGGGGGGATGAGGGGAATCGATCGATAAAATCACGGAACGCCGCTGGATCTGCTGTGTCCTTGATACGCTCCCAGACGGGCCTGTCGTTTTGGTTTAGATAATATTCACTGATCAGGGAGATTAACAACTCGGGATGCTGCTGGCCTTTAGTCTGCTCAGTCACATCCGCGGCGACACGCCGGAACATCGTGCCGATTTCGAGGCCGGCCTCCGCCAGGCGCTTGAGCAGCGCGGTGGTAAAAGGGCTGTTGCGGCCGCCGCCGTCCGCCGCGACCTGATCCGCCGCGGTCGCGTACGCCACCACCTCTCCCTGCGCCCCGGCGATTCGGGCGAGACCGCGGACGGTCGCAACATCCCGAGTCATGCCCGTCATTCTTCGCTTGAGCCTATCAAGCATTGGGTTGTTGCGACAGGCATCGAGGATCATGATTTTGACACCGCCCGCGCGCTCCAGGCCGGCGCGGACGTCATCGAGGGACACCATTTCGTAGCGCAGGCTGATCTCATCCTGCAATTCCGCGTCCGTCGGCATCAAGTAGTTTTGCCCCTGAAGCTGAAGCGCATGGCCGGCATAGTAGAAAAGAGCCGTATCGGCATATGTCGCCATGCGTGCGAACTGGGTCATGGCGAGATCAAAATCTCGCCTGCTGGCGTCGGTGCTGAGAATCACCTCAAATCCCAGGCTGCGGAGAGACGCAGCCACGTCTTCTGCGTCGTTTTTGGGATTGAAAAGAACGAGGTTGGAATTCTTGTACTGGGAGTTGCCGATGACGAGCGCTACGCGTCGCTCTGCCCAGGCTGCACTGGCCGAAAGCAATGCCAAAAGCAATGCGAGTAGGGTGCAGCACAAGGCGGCGACCCAGGATGAAATGGGCTTGTTCATCCTCAACTCCGGATGCTCACCCTCCCAGTCCTTTGTATCCATTCTATCACAAAATGTTCACGCGAGAACGGCGCGTCACTGACCGGCGATCCTGCGGGGGCCCGGTCGGCGTCCGGTCGCCGTTACCGTCACCCGAATCGGCTTGGAATAGACGGGGGGCTCATGGGCGACGTGATTTTCGTCACCAAGGAGAAGCTGGAGCGTATGTTGTCCGAGTGGAAGCGTGATCTGTGCCTCGGTTTGTCCCGCGCCAAAATGCAAGTGATTAAAATCATTTGGAATGGGTTGATCCAGCGGCGGGAGTGCGACGTCCACCATCAGATGATGATGGCCGGTATTGGCTTTCTCAACACCGGCCGGCGCCACCCCCATGTTGACCAAGCCAAACCGTATGGTCAGCTTACGCGATACGTAGGCTCCGTCGGTTGGGTTGGCGAAATAAACCTTGGCATTGGCAGCGGACGGATGTCGACGGGCAGTTCCGGGCGGTGAGGCCGTGTCGCCAACCTTCACCCGGATGCGCTCGGACATCAGCGGCGGCGAGTGCGGAATGTGCCCCTTATCTCCCAAAAGCAGCTGAAGGGTATGCTCCCCAGGGGGCAGGCTCACGTCAGCCTCGGTTTGGCCGGCGCCAAAATGCATGTGCGTGAAGTCGCTTGGAATCGGTTGATTCAGCGGCGGCAGCTCGGAATCGATCAACAGATGGTGATGTCCGGAATTCTCTCGATCGGAGCCCGCGGGTGCCACTCCCATACCGCGAAGCCCGAAATGAATGATCGACTTGGGCGACAGCATATCGCCGTTCTTGATGTCAATGAAATAAACGGCGGCCCCCGGAGGGGACGGCGTGGGCCCACCGCTAGCTGGGGCTTGGCTGTAAGCGACCCCGGACGCCACAACCCAGATTAAGAACGAAAGCGCGGTCAACGTAAGCGTTGTTAACGGACCCCTCGCCGAGGCAATCGTCCTTGACCTAAGTGTTGGTGAAGACAAGACTAAAACCCTCCGCCAGAAAAAGATTCTGCGCATGGCCCGCACCGTACGCGAAATAGACACAACCAACCGAAGAACCATCCGATACCGCCACAGGACAGCGCGGCGCAAAGGCGTCCAATGTTAAGCCGCGCACATAAGGTCATTGAAGCGGATTGCTGCCATCTGCCACACACTTAACATAGGATCACAGTGATTGATGATAGGCAAAATACCGCCTTTGCCAAGGAAGTAAAGGCCTTCGATGTGGGACACTGCCCATTGGCGACGGTTTGCATCGCTTCCCACTTGGTGCTGCTTCGACCGGCAATGTCGGGTAAGATGTGTTCAAACATCACATATGCATGTTAAGCTTGGCTCGTGGCCGACAGGGCATGGGCGGAATTAGAGGCCGAGTGCTAAAAAAGAGAGCGAGATGAGCTTGCGCCACGGGGTCTTCCTTCATTTTATTTTGGGGACGGCTGCGATTGCCTGGTCCGCTGCCGCCGAATGCCAAGCTCTCAAGCCCCCGCAACGTGTGACTCAGTTGCCGACTGCCCCCAACGCGACGTTGGGCGCTCCGGCCCCGATTCCTGAGCCTGGCGAGATTTTTCGCGACTGCCCAGACTGTTCCGAGATGGTCGTGGTGCCGGCCGGCGAATTCAAAATGGGGTCGGGCGAGACCGTATACGAGAAGCCCGAGCATCGAGTCGTCATCGCCAATCCGTTTGCGATCGGACGTCGAGAAATCACCTTCGAGGAATGGGATCTTTGCGTTGCATCGGGAGGATGCAAGTACCGGCCAGATGACCACGGTTGGGGACGTGGTAGTCGTCCGGTCATTGATGTCAGCTGGGACGATGCCAAGGCTTTTGTGAACTGGCTCTCGCAGAAGACCCAAAAAGGATACCGACTGCCTAGCGAGGCCGAGTGGGAATACGCGGCGCGCGCGGGTACGAACTCGCAATTTTGGTGGGGCCGCGCCCCCGTCAACGGCAACGCCAATTGTGAGGATTGCACCAGCACTCCGCCGCGACGAACGCTGCCCACGGGATCATTTCGGCCCAACGGCTTTGGACTTTTTGACGTGGCCGGCAATGTTGCCGAGTGGGTTGAGGATTGCTGGAACGACTCTTATCGCGGCGCCCCGACGGACGGCTCCGCCTGGACCACCGGTCAGTGCCGGCAACGCGGGCTACGCGGCGGTTCGTTCGCCAGCAGGGCGAATGTCATACGCTCAGCTGCGCGCTTCAGATACGATCAGGACGTGCGCTATTATGCGAACGGATTTCGCGTTGCGCGTGATCTTAGATAGCTCGCGCTGCTTTTTGCGACCGGCAGACCGGCGCCGCCATGTCTCGGGCAGGTCGTCGGACAGCGGTGGACAAGCTGCCGTCTCGGCCCCAACGTGTTCCTGAAGGAACCTTGAGCTGCCTTCGAAACTATTCCTCGGCACCGGAATTGACCTGTCCGGGAGGTCAACAGTTCTGAGGAACTCATGAGATTACTGGCATTAGCAGTCGCAACCGCCGCGGTCCTTGCATTTGCGTTCCCCGCGGGGCGGGTTCTGGCGCAGGGCTACGACGATGGCGCCGTGGGCCGGCCGCTCCAGTTGGACGGCGGGCCGTCGCTAGGATCTGGCAGCCGCAGACAGTCGTCTGGTGCGCGTTCTGAAGCCACCGAACAGCCTGCTGGCGTTACCGCGGAGCAAAGTCAGACCCGCATCGGAAAGACCGACGAGACCACGGCTCGCGTGCGATCGCAAACGCACATCGGATTGAGGTACCGGCTGAGGCACAGCCTCGCGCTCCACAAGCGCAGTCATCATGTCTTTGCTTTCCACGTCCCAAGGCATGGCTTCGTCATCCGCAGGCACAGCCGCCGCTTCGTCGCATTCAGCGAGCCTGTGGGCGTATAACGATCAGTTGAATGCAATCGCGCGTCGCGATGCGAGAGCCGTAGCCTGTCCACCTGTCCGGCCCCGAGAGTGGAGGCCCAAGCGGAAATATGGGCGTGACCCTCCGCCGCGGTCTGTTCACTGGCGGCGGACCCCCGCGGGCTGGACAAACCGGCGGCAACTTCGCCGGCCGCCGGTCGCGGAAGCCATTTGGCTTGTCCCGGCCATCTCGATAATCGGCGTGCTTTTCGTATAGGATTTTATTCCTTGAGCGTGAGTCAGGGTTCTGACGTCGGCCAGCGCCATTTGAGCAAAACGAAATACCCCTAAAAAATGGCGTCGAATCAAGGGATTATACGCACCCTCAAAGTAAGAGGGGCAAAACTCCGTTGCGGTTTCTACTTGGTCATGGCTGGCTGTCCCGGCCATCACGGCTCCTGTTGCTCCCGCCCAGGCGAAATTTTTGCAAGACCTAGCCCTGTTCGCTCATGCACTTATGTTGAAAGCGTCGCCGGACAGGTTCGACCACAGGTCCGGAAGCGCCTGCCGGCTTCGGCTTTGACTGTCTGGAGCCCTATGTGACGTGGTTTGTTGGCCTAGCCGGCCGCCTGAAGAGACTGTACGCGAGTCGAATTGCTGGCTTTGCCGCGGTGATCATTGCCGTCCTGGGACTCGTCGGCTGGTGGGCCGAGTTGCCGCTGCTGTCGAGTTGGGGTTCTGGCCTCGCCGCCATGAAGCCGGTGACGGCTTTGTGCCTCGCTGCCCTCGGCTTTGCGCTCATATATCCTCGCAAAGACTCGCGCCTTGCGTTTGCGGTTGGCTTCACAGTGCTAATCGTCGCTGCGCTCGATCTGAGCCAGGTCCTGTTCAATCTCGATCTTGGCATCGATCGCTGGTTGGTGCCGCCGAATGCGGTGCCGGAACCTTGGGCGGTCTCATTCAGGGTGATAAACGGGATGCCACTGGCGCTTGGGCTCGCAGGCGGCTCGCTCGCGCTCAGCCGCTTCGAAGGGCATCACTTCACCGCGACCGCGCTCGCCGGCCTTGCCGGCGCCATGGCGGTGTTTGCCCT
>Ga0137393_10001452_pt1 | contig 15021 bp, 12 predicted proteins | sample 15con2h34BmetaG_FD_101396 | JGI IMG/M metagenome (GOLD analysis project Ga0137393, IMG submission 101396) | Vadose zone soil microbial communities from Angelo Coast Range Reserve, California, USA - 15con2h3.4B metaG | ecosystem: Environmental > Terrestrial > Soil > Vadose zone > Saprolite...
ATAAGAATCTGCCTCGGCTGATTGGGGCGTACCGGAAGCTGACCGCGCGGAATCCCAACCTGGATCTCGATCTGGTGTTGGCTGGAGCGGGAGATTCCGGGTACGCGGAAGTTCTCGCCGCAGTTCGGCAAAACACTGGCGGACCTGGACAAGTCATTCTGACGGGCGCACTGCCTATCGATGACCTGGTCGCGGTGATCCAGGGCGCGAGTCTGGCGGTGTTTCCTTCGCTCTATGAGGGCTTCTGCCTTCCCATGATCGAATCCATGGCATGCGGAACACCGACGATTGCCGCCAGGGCTTCCTGTCACCCCGAAATATCCGGCAGCGTGCTTCGATACTTTGATCCACTCAACGTGGAGGAGATGTCGGATTGCATGGAGGTTGTGTTGGAAGATCGCGAAATGCGAGCCCAGCTTTCGGCGCAAGGGCAGGCAAGGGCCCGTCAGTTTGATTGGCGTACCAGCGCAGAGAAAACGCTCGCGCTGCTGGCGAAGACCGCTGCTACCGTCCGTGATGAAAAGGGCAGATGAAGATCGCGATCGATTCCGCGGCTCTCGGCAGCAAGTTCAGGCACATGGGCATCTATGTCTACGCGCAGAACCTGATTTCGCAATTCCGCGGGATCGATGGCGAGGGCCAGGGAATTGAGTTCTGCGTTTTCAATTATCCCGGCTTTGCCAATGACGCGAACCTGCTGCAGCCTGGCGGAAGCGTGAGTTTGTCGAGCTCAAAGTGGTTGCGCCATGAGCGCCTATGGAAATTGGGCGGTGCGAGCCGGGCGGCAGCAGGCGTGGGCGCTGATCTGCTTTTTTTGCCCACGATCAGTACCGCGCCGGTGGGCAACATACCCATCGTTTGCACGATCCATGATGTCACGCCGGTGATAGTGCCATCGCACTCCGCCAGGGTGACGCTGGTGCAGCGCGCCTTGCTCTGGTCGCTGGCCAGATTTGCCAGGGCCATCATTACTGTCTCGCAGTGCTCCAAGCATGACTTGATAGAAACCTACGGACTGCCCGAACATAAAGTGTCGGTGGTCTATCAGGGATATGACAAATCGATCTTCGACGACGCAGCGGCCAATCCGGAATTGCAGGGCAATCTGCGGCAGAGACTTGGCATTGGTGAATCGTATATCGTGCATCACGGCGTTATCCAGCCCAGAAAGAACTTGAAGCGCCTGATCGAGGCCTATCGAATGATGCTGGAGCGGAACCGCAACCTCCCTACTGACCTGGTGTTGGCGGGCCCTTTGGGTTGGCGGTATGCTGACGTTCTCGCCGCAGCAAAAGCGGACGCTGGAAGCAAGGGACGCGTGATCCTGACCGGCGCGCTCGCCGACACCGATTTGGCGCTACTGCTCAAAGGCGCGGCGCTGGCGGTTATTCCTTCAGTCTATGAAGGTTTCTGTCTGCCTATGGTGGAAGCCATGGCTTGCGGCACACCCACCATCGCGTCCAGAAGTTCGTGCCTGCCGGAAATATCAGGCGGCGTATTATCGTATTTCGATCCTTATTCTCTCGACGAGATGGCCGCTACCATGCAGCAGGTATTGGAGGACCAGGGACTACAGCGAAGGCTGGCCAAGGATGGAAAACAGCGTGCCTCTGGTTTTAGCTGGCAACAATGCGGTCGTGAAACAATCGAAATCCTGAAACGGCACGGCAATCTGTGAGCCAGTCCCGAATGTCTGTCACCGCCAAAACGCCGATGTGGACCGAATCGCCTGGGAGCTGGCGTATCGCTTTGCTCTTGTGCGGGGCCGCGGTTGCAATCGCTTTTCTCGCAACTCATGGATTCCTGACCATCCTTGTTTGTATTGCGTTGGGATTTCTGGCCTTTTCTCGCCTGGATCTCTTTGTTTATTTACAGATACTACTGTTGCCCTGGTATCCATTTTTAAGCGTGGGATCGCCGATACGCGACGTGACCGTCATTTTGCGCTTCGTTTTCCTCGGGGCGGTTTGGTTGAAGCGGAGTACTGAAAACGCTTCTCTTCGGGATTGGATTTTCGGTGGAATCAAAAAGAAACCAATGCTTCTAGCCGGCGCCATGGCTCTTGCCTTGGTTGCCTCTGATTACCCGGCGACATTATCTGCCTACCAGAATCTTCTCAAGATGTTTTCCTATATTGCTTTTTACTATGGCCTTGCCGGCTGGCTTGACAGTAAAGATAAACTTGTTAAGACTACGCAGCTGATGCTGATGTCCACCATAGTGGTAGCTCTGTTTGGCTTCTATCAGAGCTGGGACAATAGCTTCACTTCTCTATACTTTCGCCTTAATCCAATGGCCGCCGACGTGCTAGAAGATGTGGGAGGATGGGGCGGACGCATCACTTCTTTTCTGTTTCATTACAATTCTCTTGCCGGTTATCTGAATCTGGTCATACCTTTCGCGCTGGGTAGTCTTATTGTGGCAAAACACCTGCTCGCCAGGCGACTTGCGTTCATTTGCGCCACCACGGCCACTGCCGCGCTTTACTTTACCGGTAGCAGGGGCGGGTGGATAGCTTATTTGTGTATGGTCGCGGTTGTATGTTGGTACAGCGTAAATCGGAAAACAGCCATTTGTCGGGTGGCGACCGTCCTCCTTATAGCGGGTGCGATGGTAATAATGCTCTCGCTTGTGGGCAGTGACCAGAGAGACATAAATGCAGGCGCTGTGCAGACCGAGCGGGCTACCAGCGTTGATGCTTATATCGTGGAATCAAGGCTCGCATTATGGCAGGCTGCGGCACAAATGTTCATGCAACATCCGTTGTTAGGAATTGGTTTTGGTAATTATCGGGTGCATTTCCAGGAGTACATGTCAGGCATCGATTATGCTCTTGATGCGCACAATATATATCTTCAGTTTTTGGCCGAATGCGGGATCGTCGGCTTTGTATGTTTTATGGTGGTGATGATTTCATTTTTTCGGGCAGGCGCAAGACTGGTGCGGGAACTCGATGAGCAATTCCGGATTATTGGTCTGGGAGTTTGCGGCGCTCTTATGGCAACGTTGGTGCATGGCGGAGTGGACTATCTGTTCGGTGTAAGTCCACAGTTCGGGAATATGTTCTTTCTGGTATTGGCGCTGGCGACGGTGGCGGCTGAGCTTGTCGCGCAAAGACAAAATTACGCGGTACCGTCCCTGGCTGCCGTCAAAGCGGGAGTGTAGAGCTTACTGTGGGTGTAAACGTGGAATTGCGCTGGTGGATGCAGGCTGCGGCCGCGATGCAAACCAGAGGCATGATCGGAATACGATAGCGCGCGCTGGCGCATGGTCCTCCGCAGGCAAGGGTAAAATACAGTACCAGCATGCCAAAGAATAGCCCTATCTCCAGGGGCAAATGACGAAGGCCCACGAGTCCAAACCAATAATAGAGTAATAACAGGACTTCAAGCAGGAATAGTACCGATGCCGCAAATCGATGTGACTTTATAAAGCGAAGCATTGATCGAAACAATCCAAGATCTTGACTGGCGGCAAACAGACCGGTCCTTTCTGGCAGAAGATGGAGCAGCTTAACTTCGGCGATTCCAGGGTCGAAGAGTACAACCAGAGAGCCCTTCAGGTGAATAGGAATATAAGAAAACGCGTGTTGTGAAAGAACGCGTTGTGCGGACTTTGTCTGGAAGATAGATATCTGTGCCGGAGTCCAGGTCCGCTGCTCGGGATGACGCTGCAGATATTGGCGCGCATCATTCAATTCCGCGAAACTGACGTGGTCGACCTTGGCTTCGACGGCGGCCGCACTGCAGAAATAGAGATTGTAGTCGGATACCGTAGCAAACCCAGGATAACCTGCGACGAAATGGTTACGGAGAAGCCATGGCGTCAACGACACTCCAAAGACTAACGGAAACACAATGGCGCTGGCCAACCGCTGCCGCAAAGTGAGAGTTCGCGGAAAGAAAACCAGGAGTGGCGTTAACCAAAGTGCAAGAAACGTCAGAACAGGGCGCGTATAAGTTGCCGCTCCGGCGGCCAACGCGGCAAGAAGAAGAGTGCGATATGTCGGCTTACGCAAAAAACGCGTCATTAGCCAGACAAACAAGAGGAGCTGTGCCGTAAAGAGAGGTTCAGTAATAAGCTTTTCGGAATTGAGTAAGGACAGCGGCTCAAAGCCATAAAGGGCCGCAGCCCAAATGGCGGCATGGGAACCAGGCAGAAGTTCGTTCGCGATTCTGTATACCAACCAAACGCCAAGCGCGGTAAAGAGGAAATTTTCCAATAGAGCAGGGAGCTCGAAATTCCGGAACAGCACGGATGGTATGAGAGCCGCCGGGTATCCCGGCGTGCGGAAAATCTCTGGTTCGCCATCTCTGCTAAATTCCCCATGTAGTAGCGATCGCGCGGAATCAACGTAACTGGCGGTGTCATCATGAATAAATCCACTCCATCCATACGCCTGCCAGACCAGGGTTGCCAGCAGCACCCGTGCGAGAACGACAAAAATCAGGGTCTTTGCGAATGTGACACGAGACCCGGGGTTTGTCCCAGTGTGATCAGCCCTCCGATCGTTGCCCAATTCCGCGTTGTCCAAATTCGATATGGCTGGCATCGAGTCTGTTAGTCCATTGGCTTTTCAAGAGCACATGATTTTACATGAGGTCTCGGCCTATCGCGTGTCTTCTGCGTCGTTGGTTAAACTAGCGCGTGTCTTTTGTGGGATCGGCTCGGACAATACGCGTTGGCTTCGACGCCCGCTGGTATAACGACTCCGGCGTGGGTGTCTATGTTGCCGGATTGCTGCAGGCGCTCAGTATGCGCGACGACATTGAGCTTGTTGTCTACGAGGACGTGAAGAATCCCGTTCCCGGTCTGATGTCCGCGGTAGAGCGCATTCCACTCTCGGCAGAGAAGTACTCGATCGCCGGCCAATTCTCAACCAAACAGCGTTGCAAACAAGACGGACTTCAAGTCTTCCACAGTCCTTTTTACCCGCGGCCCCTGTTCGCGGCTTGTCCGACGGTGGTCACCATTCACGACATGATTCCATTCTTGTTTTCCATCAGCTCATGGCCGAAGCAGGCGCTGGTCAGGATGGGATACCGCATAGGCGCGCGAGCTGAACAGATCATTGCCGTGTCGGAACGCACGGCGGCCGATATACAGAGGATCTTGGGAATTGCTGCGAAGCGAATCACAGTCGTGCACAATGCGGCTGACCAAAACGCTTTTCACGCGCGGGGGAACGATTCCGAAGTTGATTTTCTGACACAGGAATTCGGTGTCGTTCCTCCGTATGTCGTGGTTTCCAGCGCGCGCAATTGGGCGACAAAGAATCTGCCAGTAGCGCTCCGGGCTTTGGCTTTGGCGGGCCAGCAGACGGGAGTGCGATTTCAAACGGTAGTTTACGGGCCAGAAGACGGACTGTGTCGTGCGCAAATGGAAGGCGCGGGAGCCGGGCTGGAGTTTAGGTCAGTAGGTTACATTTCCCAGGCGGATCTGGGTAAGCTTTTTCGTCATGCGCAGGCCTTCGTCATGCCGTCACTCTACGAGGGGTTTGGACTTCCAGTGTTGGAAGCCATGTCGTGTGGCTGCGCCGTGATTACCTCCAACGCCGGATCGTTGCCGGAAGTCGCGGGAGATGGAGCACAAACATTCGCTCCGGCTGACGCCGCAGGAATGTCTGACGCGCTGGCTCGGCTATTGCGTAATCCGAATGAACTAAGTCTCTGGCGTGCTCGCGCGCTGAAACATTCTGCTGATTTTTCCTGGAGCAGGGCCGCGAAAGAGACTGTCTCGGTATATCATCGTGCATGGCAGCGCACCGCTGTCTAATTTCAAAAACCAATTGAGGGTACACGGGGAAATGCGCGCGCTCATTACAGGAATCACAGGGCAAGACGGCTCTTATATGGCTGAGCTGCTGCTGGATAAAGGATACGAAGTCTACGGTCTGGTCAGGCGAAGCAGCCTGGAGAAGTTTGACCGCATTCAGCACATCGCCGATAAGGTAAGCCTGACCGAGGGCGATCTCACCGACCAGGGTTCACTGGACGAGGCCGTCCAGGAAATCCAGCCGGACGAAATCTACAACCTGGCGGCGCAGAGTTTTGTCCCCGTGTCCTGGAACCAGCCGGTGCTCACGGCCGATGTGACCGGCCTGGGGGTCCTGCGGGTGCTGGAATCCATTCGCAAGCATTCGCCCAAGACAAAGTTTCTTCAGGCTTCCAGCTCTGAAATGTTCGGGAAAGTCCGAGAGAAACCCCAGACCGAGTTGACTCCCTTCCATCCGCGCAGCCCTTACGGCGTGGCCAAAGTTTTCGGCCACCATCTCACGGTGAATTATCGAGAGAGCTATGGGCTCTTTGCCTGTTCGTCCATTTGTTTCAACCACGAGTCGCCGCGGCGCGGCCCCGAATTCGTGACTCGCAAGGTCACGCAGCATGTGGCCAAGATCAAGCTTGGCCTTATCGACAAGCTGAAAATGGGAAACCTGGACGCCCAGCGCGATTGGGGCTTTGCCGGGGACTACATACAAGCCATGTGGATGATGCTGCAGCAGCCGCAGGCTGACGACTATGTGATTGCCACAGGTCAGACCCACAGCGTGCAGCAGCTTGTTGAGGTCGCGTTTGCCTGTGTCGGTCTGGACTGGAAGAAATACGTCGAGATCGATCCCAAACTGGTCCGCCCCGCTGAGGTTGATTACCTGTGCGGTGACGCCACCAAAGCCCGCCGGGTATTGGGCTGGAAACCTGCAGTGGGCTTCCAGCAACTGATTGAGATAATGGTCGAAGCCGACCTGAATGCGTTCAGGCAGGGCGCCGGCACGCGCACGGTAACAGCGGGAAAGTAAGCAGTGGCCGTCTCTTTGGGTGCGAAGCGGACTGAGCCAGCCTCCCGTACGAGAACTTCAATTACGCGCAAGGGGCAAATTCTGAAAAGGACGATAGACATTCTCGGCGCAGCTTTCCTGTTGCTTTTGCTGGGACCGTTGGTACTGCTGCTGGGGCTGGTCGTTCGTCTCCAGGATGGCGGGTCGGCATTCCACCGGCGGCGCGTGATTGGTCTCAAGAGTGAGTTTGACGCGTTCAAACTGCGCACCATGGCCGTTGTCGCCGACGAAATTCTACGCAGCGATCCGGAGCTGCTTCGCGAATTTGAGGTCAACTTCAAACTGGTGAACGATCCCCGAGTCACGCGTTTCGGGGCATTTCTCAGAAAGAGCAGTCTGGATGAGCTTCCGCAATTGTGGAACGTATTGAAGGGCGAAATGAGTCTGGTTGGTCCCCGCATGATCACCCCGGCTGAATGCGGGAAATATGGCGATGCGGGATGGATCTTCCGCAACCTTAAACCTGGCCTGACCGGATACTGGCAGATCAACGGGCGCCAGACTACGTCGTACGCCCATCGCGTGGAGATGGATTTGTTTTACGCGCAAAACTGGTCACTGTCGCTGGACTTGACCATTATTCTCAAAACGCCACTAACCATATTTAGAGGAGCAGGAGCTTTTTGATGGCGAATATTCTGGTGACCGGCGGCGCCGGCTATGTTGGCTCTGTATGCAGTGCTGAACTTTTGGCGCAGGGCCATTCTGTCACGATCGTTGACGACCTCTCCACCGGCTTCCGGGACTCTGTCCCGGCAGGGGCCGCATTCTTTCAGATGGACCTGGGCGACCGCGCTGGCATGGAATCGCTGGTGCAGAACATCAAGTTTGACGCGGTCTTCCACTTTGCCGCCAAGGCGCTGGTCGGTGAGTCCATGGTGAATCCCGGCTTGTTCTTCGAGCAGAACGTGGCCCGCGGTATCACCATGCTTGAAGTCATCCGCGGGGCAAAGATCAGGAACTTTGTGTTCTCCTCGTCAGCCGCCGTGTACGGTATTTCGGAACGGATGCCCATGGCGGAAGACGATCCCAAGAAGCCGATCAATCCTTACGGCGAATCGAAGCTGGTTTTTGAGCAAATTCTCCAATGGTATGCCCGCGCTTATGATTGGACGGTCTTCGCCTTCCGTTACTTCAATGCGGCTGGCGCGACCAAAGTGCACGGCGAAAAACACGATCCGGAGACGCACGCCATTCCGCTGCTGCTTCAGGCTGCATCAGGCGAGCGCAGTTCATTCAACATTTACGGCGACGACTATCCCACTCCCGACGGCACCTGCGTTCGCGACTACGTTCATGTGGTGGACATAGCGCGCACACATATTGCCGCCCTCAAGAGAATGAACCAGCCCGGCATGCGCGCCTACAACATTGGACTTGGCAATCCCTGCTCGGTCCGGCAGCTCTGGCAGATGGTGGAAAAGGTTGTCGGGCATCCGGTACCTGTGCGTGTCTCGCCCCGGCGTGACGGCGATCCGCCGTCTCTGTGCGCCAGCCCGCAGCGCATCATCACGGAGTTGGGCTGGAAGCCGGAGTACGCGCTCGAAGACATTGTCTCTTCGGCCTGGAAGTGGAAGCAGACCCAACGCAGCGGGCAAGCTGCCTGCGCGCGCTAGCCGGCATGAGAGCCGTCATTCTCGAAGTTGTGGCCAACCAGAGTAGCGGATTGCGAATCAAAGTGCTGGCGACATGAGCGCTTGCCCGATTCACGGGTTTGTCCTCGATGTTGGTACACTCGATATCCATACGGCGGCCCAGCGCTCGCGGAAGGGCCTGCAGCAACACAAACCGGTATAGGGGCACTGCGAAATGCTGCAAGGTCTGATCTTGGACTTGGATGGAGTCATTGTCGATAGTCATCCAGCGCACCTGCTGGCCTGGCAGACTCTCCTCTCATCTCTCGGTAAAGAAACATCCGATCATGAACTCGAATTCGTCCTCGAAGGTCACAAGCGGGAAGACATTCTCCGCCATTTTCTCGGCGATCTGACCGAAGAAGAGCTGGAAGAATACGGCGCTCGGAAGGAAACTCTGTTCCGGGAGTCATTACGTGAAGTGCAAACGGTCAATGGACTTTGGGAGTTTCTCGAGCAAATCGACACTGAGGGTCTGCCTATGGCCCTTGCCAGTTCCGCCAGCCGCTCTCGCGTGACGTACACGCTTGAGCATCTGGATCTGACGGACCGCTTTCAGTGTGTGGTGACCGGCACGGATGTCGCCAAAGGCAAACCTGATCCCACGATTTTCAACGTAGCCGCCGAGGGAATGGGCGTGGAGCCCTCCCGGATACTGGTTTGCGAAGACGCGGTCAACGGGGTGGAAGCCGCGAAGAGCGCAGGGATGAAGTGTCTGGCCATTGCGGCCAACGGACGTACGCCCCTCCTCAAAAAAGCCGGCGCGGACGTGATTGTGCCGGATTTCACCGCCACCGACTTGAAACAGCTGCGCGGACTATGGGACCACGAGTGAGTGCCTGATTTTTCAAGGAAGACAGCCAGACTGCGATCTCCTTACAGCCGGGCTGTCTTCCAGGTTCGCGGGACGCGAAATCTAAACGGCGTTGGCCAGAGCTCTGGCTTCGCCGTTAATCACCAGCTCTGAGAAGCGCTCCATCTCTTCCAGTTGCGGACTGAATTGCAGCAGAAGCAGGTCTGCTCCCGCTTTTTCGAACTCCGCAACCCGCTCCGCCACCTGCTCTGGCGTTCCCACCAGGCCAGAACGCAGTCCGCGGTTGGAAACGGAATAGTCTTCCAGTGACACGCGTTGCTCCAGCTGTGTGTTAGCCAGCCACTGTTGATAGTTGTCATACCCAGCGGCGTTTTGCTTCACATCGGTGATGCGCCGGACTTCATCCTGGGCCTCACGCTCCGTTTCCCGGACGATCGCGTAAGCCGCCACGCCAAACTGCATGGGTGGCAGTCCCCACTTTTCGCGGCGGGCGGAGAGGTCCTGCACCTTGGCGCGAATTTTTTCCGGCGGATCACCATGCATCACGTAGGCATCGCACTTTTGCGAAATCAGGTTTTTGGCCGCTTCCGACTCTCCACCGGCATAAATCACCGGCCGCGGACGAGAGATGGGCTTCGGCTGGATCACCAGATCGTCCACGCGGTAGTACTTTCCGTGATAGGAGAAATGGTCGTCCTTCCAGGCCTGGTCCACAATGTCCAGCCACTCGGATGTCCGTGCATAGCGGTCGTCGTGCTGATCGAACTGCACGCCGAACTTGCGCGCCTCTTCAGCCCACCAGGAGGAGACTACGTTCAGTGATAAACGTCCTCCGCTGATGTGGTCGATGTTCGCGGCTTGCTTGGCCAGCAGTGCGGGATTGTGAAAGGTGGGACGCACCGCCACCATGAGTTCCAGCCGCCGAGTAACCGCGGCCAGCGCGGCGGCCGTGGACCATGCATCCAGCGATGGCGCTTCTGCGCCTTTAATGTCATTCAGGTTGAGCTCGGCAATCAAGGTGAGGTCGAAGCCGATCTCTTCACTGCGGCGCGCCAGCCGGCTGACGTAGGCAAAGCTGGTTTCCATGCCTTCGTCTTCCACGTTGCGCAGCCAGCCGCCGAAAACGGGGAGCCAATATCCGTATCGCATTACGCGGCCTCCGTTTCCAGGAACTCGACCAGCCGCACGAATGGATCAAATCCAATCACGCGCGGGCCGTCGGCCACAAAGTTGGAGAGAGCGTTAATGTCATAGTAGTAGAGTTGGCCGTCACGATCGTCAATGATGTACTCCACGCCGCCGACCTCGATGCCGGCTTCGCGCATGATGCGCTCCACCTGGTGAATCACGTCGTCCGGCGGCGTGTAGCCTTCCACCTTCAGGCCGGACTTCGGAGCGTCAATCGGACAAGCCGCCCGCTGGAGATCCTGTCCCGTAGTGGTCTTGCAGATGTCCGCGGGGCACAAGTCGAAGGTCTCGCCGGTGAGATGGACTTTGATTCCGTAGAGGAACCGTCCGCCGACCACCTCCACCCGCACAATGTATCCGCCGCGGGCGGGGATGAACTCCTGAACCAGCGCCGTGGTGTCGAGTCCAAGATCCAGCTTGTTCTGTTGCGCGGCTTCTTCCAGTTGCTTGCGATTATCGAACTTGGTCACGCCGGCGCCGCTGCCGCCAATGTTGGGCTTCACGACTACCGGAAAGCGCAGGCCTTTGACTGCCGCAATGGCGTCAATGGACCGGCTGATGACCCGCGCCTTGGGATAGGGAAGTCCCAGCGACTCCAGCAGCGAAAGCTGGAGGGCCTTCGACGTTTCAAAGCGAAAGGCGCGCTGCCCATTGACCACGCGCTTGCCCCGCTGTTCGAGATGCGCCAGGTAGTACTGCGTGTAGAAAATGGCCTGTCCGTGTCCGCGACGGTAGGCCGAGGGGCTCATTCGGTTGAAGAACAGCGAGTAACCGCCTTCGCCATTCAGGTGTGCGGGGTCGAAGTGGTGCTCAGCGGCATTGATGCGGGCAAAGGGCACGCCCCGGCGCTCCAGTTCGTTGAACAACGGGGTGAACCAGTGCGGATGCTCGTAGTAAATCGCGATCGGCTGCTTCACTTTGGACATGGTTTCCTCATTTTTCTGAGGCCATTCAGTCAGAGCAGCCGCAAACGAAAGGGCCGCTCTTTTAGAGCGGCCCGGGAATTATCAAACTTGATTGAGTCTAAGTAAGATTGCTCCTCGCCGGCCGCTCGCTCGTACACATACAACAACACATACACATGGCCATAGCCATAGAGGAGGCGGAAACCGGGTTGGTGTAGCAAGATTGCATTTACGCTATACATGCTACACGCCCATGAGGGGATCGTCAATATTGCTTTGTGCCACCCCCATAAGACAAGTTTAAGACGGATGCGAGATGGCAACTGACAAGCAGCATGCACATGACCTCCTCGACCAGCTGGATTCGCGACAGGTTGCCGCTGTCGTCCAACTGCTGGAGACGATGGTCAATCCCTTGGATCGCGCTCCGGTGGAAGAGCAAGAGATTACTCCGCCAAACGGCGGCTATGGATCGGGCCCGCACATCGCTCGCACGCGGAGAAGGCATTCCGCACGAAGATATCCGGCGTGAGTTCGGGCTGGAGAAGTGAGCGAAGAAGCAGCACCGGAACGAATCACGGTCGTTTGGTCGCCAGAAGCCCGTGCTGAACTGCGTGCCATCGACCGTGCCACCGCGCTGCAAATCCTTCGCTGCATCGACCAATATCTGGTTAGCCGCGGACACTAGCATTCCGGAACAAATCGGAGATTTCTAGAGGGCGTCAGTGCATGGCGCCCTTTTTTTTGCAAGGCACTCACTTTTCGCTTTACTTCCTCTCGCGCGATCGGGTACTATGCGCGTCCGCAAAAGGACAGAAAATCGAACTTGAGCGGTTAGCAGCTGACCAAAACGGGGTTCCTGTACCACCTGTTCAGGGCCAATGGCTAAGCGATATCTGCAATTGCTCCTAAGTCCTTTAGAAATTGGGAGCTGGAAGGAAAAACCGTCAAACTGATATGGGCAAAGTCGCGGGAAGCCGCATGGATATTGGGTTTTGTGCAGGTCGAATCGCTCAAGTCCAATAAAAATTGGGATCCCATTGTGATACACCCCTCAAAAACCCAGTAAACATTGTGATCATTGTGATCAGGCCCGGAGGGGTACCGGGGGCGATTGTTGATTGAGATGCCGTCGTCCCCAAGTAATCCGACCAAAAAATGGGGACACATGGGGATATCGCCAGGCGACGAATTGGGACGAATGGCGATGAATGGCACCCCCGGGGGGGTACCCAGGCGAACTCGACCTGACAGCGTTTATATGAAAAATGAGATGTTCAACAAACGAAAGTTAGGAGAGGGCCACGAATGAATCAGGTACAAGTGCGTCGGCTGCTGTTGGCAATGCTTTTGGCGGCTGGTAGTCTCTGGGCCGCCACGCCAGAGGGAATCCCGCGGGAATTGGCCCGGGAACGGGCGCGACAGATTTCAGATGTCAGCTATCACCTCAGGTATGTCCTCACCTCGCACGCGCCCAGCGTCTCCGGCCACGAAGAGATAGGGTTTCGCCTGGCTGCGGCGGCCCCCGTTGTCCTCGATTTCCGCGAAGGAACTGCGGCACATTTGGTCATTAACGGCGCGGATACGGCGGTCAATGCAAGCAACGGCCATATCGAGTTGCCGGCCAGCGCTTTGCGCGCGGGAGAAAACAAAATAGCGCTCGACTTTACCGCACCAGTAGCGCCTGCCGGCAAAGCCATCACTCGCTTCGAAGACAAGGACGATGGCAGCGAGTACATCTACACGCTCTTTGTACCCATGGACGCGAGCATGGCGTTCCCCTGCGTTGACCAGCCGGACATTAAAGCCAGATTTCGCCTCTTCATCAGCGCACCGCCAGATTGGACTGTGGTTTCAAACACAATTGGCAAAGTGATTTCCGTTGAGTCTCTGGGCGGGGCGAGCCAGCGAACCATTGAATTCGAAGAAACGAAACCCATCAGCACGTATCTGTTCGCCTTCGCCGCCGGACCGTTTCAGAAAGTGCATGAAACAGCGGGACTGCCCGGACTCTACGTCCGCAAATCCAAGCTGCAAAAAGCGGAAGTGGAAGCCGCGGAAGTCCAGCAGGTCACAGCGGACGGCATCAAGTACCTCGCAGATTATTTCGCGCAGCCGTTTCCATTTCCCAAGTACGACATGGTTATGATCCCCGGATTCGCCTATGGCGGCATGGAGCACGCCGGCGCAACTTTTCTGCGGGAAGAATCAATCCTCTTCCGCACCGCGCCCACGCACAGCGACCGGCTGAATCGCGACATCCTTCTGCTGCATGAGCTTACGCATCAATGGTTCGGGGACTTGGTCACCATGCGTTGGTTTGACGATCTCTGGCTCAAAGAGGGCTTTGCGCAGTACATGGCGTACCACGCGCTGAACTCTCTCAAGCCGAAGGACGACATCTGGAAGCGCTTCTATCAGGCGATCAAGCCGGCGGCGTATGCGATTGACTCCACGCAGGGAACCACGCCGATTTATCAGGACATCCCTAATCTCAAGGACGCTAAGTCCGCGTATGGGGCTATCGTCTATTCCAAAGCGCCGGGAGTGATCAAGCAGCTCGCGTTTGTTCTGGGGGACGATAGATTTCGCGCGGGGCTGCGGTTGTACCTGAAAGAACACGCGTACGCGAATGCGGAGTGGGCCGATCTCGTCCATGCATTTGAAAGAGTCTCGGGCAAGCAGCTCGGTCCGTGGGCGGATGCATACATCAAGAGACGCGGTATGCCGCAAGTGGATGTGGAATGGAGATGCGAACAAAAAGCCGTGCCCGCCGGCAGTTTCTCCAACGGACGTGATTCTCTTACTCATTTTTTTGTTACTCAGCATGATGTGCTTGGCGAGAAAGGAACATGGCCGGTTTCCATGCAAATGCTGATCAGCTCCAACGGCGGACAAACGGTCATGCCCTTGAATTTGCCATCCGCAACGGCCACGTTTTTCGGCGGTTGTCCGCAGTGGGTATTTGCAAATCACAATGACTACGCTTATGGCCGCTTTCTTCTCGACGAGCGCAGCCGTACAGCCGTGATGTCCAGTATGCGCAGTATCCCTGATGTCTTCGAACGCACGTTATTGTGGGGTTCGCTGTGGGACTCTTTGCGAGAGGCTGAGCTGGATCCGCAGCTCTATCTCGACATGTGGGTACGCGAGATTCCTTTAGAAACTGACGACTCGCTGGTCCAGAACGCTTTGGGTCACGTAGTCACCACGCTCCATCGCTATGTGAGTCCAGCAGTGCGTCAGAAGTATATTGGCAAGGCTGAAGATCTGGCGTACGACCAGATGCTTCATGCCCCCACGAAGGACAATAGAATTATTTGGTTTCGCGGATTCCGCGGCCTGGCACAGTCGGAAACGGCCCGAGGACATCTGAAAGAGATTCTTAGCGGCAAGCTCATAGTTCCTGACGTCGAGCTGCGTCCGCTGGACCGATGGACCATTGTATCGAGCTTGATCGCATTGAACGATCCTGAAGCCGACGCGTACCTCGCCGCCGAGCAAAAGCGCGATCCTTCAGGAGAAGGGCAGAAGTACGCGTATCTGGCGCAAGCGGGGCGTCCCGATAGTAAGAACAAGCAGCAATACTTCGATGACTACCTGCATAACGCTGCGCGACCGGCAGACTGGGTCGAACAAAGTCTG
>Ga0137393_10001455_pt1 | contig 15016 bp, 15 predicted proteins | sample 15con2h34BmetaG_FD_101396 | JGI IMG/M metagenome (GOLD analysis project Ga0137393, IMG submission 101396) | Vadose zone soil microbial communities from Angelo Coast Range Reserve, California, USA - 15con2h3.4B metaG | ecosystem: Environmental > Terrestrial > Soil > Vadose zone > Saprolite...
ACCTTCAAGCTGCGGCAGGGGGTGAAGTTCCACGACGGCAGCGAGATGACGTCGAAGGACGTCAAGGCTTCCTACGACAAGATCATCTTCCCACCCGCGGGGGTGAAGTCGCTGCGCAAGGAGTCGTACCGCTCGGTCGAGGTCGTGGAGGCGCCCGATCCCCACACGGTGCGCTTCCGCCTCAAGTATCCCGAGTCCTCGCTCCTCCTGAACCTGGCCTCGCCGTGGAACTGGATCTACAAGGCGGACATCCTCGCCAAGGACATGCACTGGTACGAGAAGAACATCATGGGCACCGGGCCCTTCCTCTTCGTCGAGCACGTCAAGGGCTCGTACTGGGTGGGCAAGAAGAACCCGAACTACTGGGACAAGGGGAAGCCCTACCTCGATGGCTTCCGGGCCACCTTCATGAGCTCCTCCGCCGCGCAGGTGGCGGCCATCCGCGGGGAGCGGGCCCACATTCAGTTCCGCGGCTTCAGCCCGCCGGAGCGCGACCAGCTCACCGCCGCGCTCGGCAACAAGATCACGGTGCAGGAGAGCCCCTGGGACTGCCTGAACTTCGTCTCGATGCACCACGAGAAGAAGCCGTTCGACGACAAGCGGGTGCGCCGGGCCCTGTCGCTGGCGCTCGATCGGTACGAGGCCTCGCAGAAGCTGTCCAAGATCACGATCGTCAAGGACGTGAGCGGCATCCAGGTGCCGGGCACGCCCTACGCCACGCCCCCCGCCGAGCTGGAGAAGCTGGCCGGCTACGGGCACGACATCAACGCCAACCGGGCCGAGGCCAAGCGCCTCCTCCGTGAGGCCGGGGTCCCCGACGGCTTCTCGTTCACGTTCAAGAACCGCGGGATCCCGCATCCCTACGAGCCGATCGCGATCTGGCTCGTGGACCAGTGGCGGCAGATCGGGCTCAACGTGAAGATCGAGACCATCGAGGCCTCCGCGTACCATCCGATGCTGAAGCGGGGCGACTTCGAGGTCGCGATGGACTTCCAGTGCGGCTTCATCGTCGAGCCGGACCTGGACCTGGTGCGCTTCGTCACCACCTCGGATGCCAACTACGGCAAGCACAAGGACAAGGTGATCGACGAGCTGTACCAGAAGCAGGCCCGCGCCATTGACGTGGAGGACCGCAAGAAGCTGGTCCGCGCGCTGGAGAAGCGGCTCCTCGACGAGGAGGCGCACGTCATCTGGACGCTCCAGTGGCACCGGATCATCCCGCACAGCGCGAAGGTGAAGGGCTGGACGATCACGCCCAGCCACTACCTGAACAACCAGCTCGACACCGTCTGGCTGACCGAGTAGGCGAGGGGCACGGGGCCCGGCCACCGGCACATGTGGAAGTACCTGCTCAAGCGCTTCCTGCTGATGTTTCCCACCCTCGTCGGGGTGGCGGTGGTCACCTTTTTCCTCATCCGGGTGATCCCGGGCGACGTGGTGGAGCTGCGGCTGGCCGGGGATCGGGGAGCGGCCTCCCAGGCCGCGATCGACGCCGAGCGCGTGCGCTTCGGCCTCGACCAGCCGGTGTGGAAGCAGTTCGCGACGTGGATGGTGGGGGTGGCCCGCCTCGACTTCGGCACCTCGATGTGGACCGGATCGCCGATCTGGGACGAGATCAAGCTGCGCTTCGCCCTCTCGCTGCAGGTCGCGATCATGGCCACGCTGGTGGCGGTGGTGCTGGCGGTGCCGCTCGGCCTGCTCGCCGCGCTCCGCCAGGACAGCTGGATCGACTACGCGGTGCGCATCTTCTCGATCGCGGGCCTGGCGTGCCCCTCGTTCTGGCTCGGGATCCTGATGATCTTGACGTTCCTGATCGTGTTCAAGTGGCTGCCCCCGATGGTCTACACTCCGTTCTGGGTGAACCCGTGGCAGAACCTGCAGCAGCTGATCTGGCCCGCGCTCGCGGTGGGCTACCGCTACTCCGCGGTGGCCACCCGCATGACCCGCTCCGCCATGCTCGAGGTGCTGCGGGAGGACTACGTGCGCACCGCGCGGGCCAAGGGCCTGGTGCAGCGCCTCATCCTGGTCCGTCACGCGCTCAAGAACGCGATGCTCCCGGTGCTGACCGTCATCGCGCTCGAGTTCGCCTTCCTCATCGGCGGCCTGGTCGTCACCGAGCAGGTCTTCAACCTCAACGGGATCGGCCTGCTCTTCGTTCAGGCGGTGGCCCACCGTGACTACACGCTGATCCAGGCGCTGGTCATGCTGGTGGCCGGCATCTTCATCTTCGTGAACTTCGCGATGGACATCATGTACGCCTGGCTCGATCCTCGGATCCGCTACCGCTAAGAACAAATGCGAAGCAACCCTATAGAGGGCGTCGCTCGCGACGCCCGTATAATCAAATAAAGACGGTGGCCCCAGCCCGGCGGCTGACCCGACGGCACACAGAAAGAATATGACTCCCAGCCCGGCGGCTGACCCGACGTAAACGACATGGCAATAAGTACCCGGATCGACCAGGCCCCGACGGCCGCGGAGCCCACGGCCACCGCCGCCACCTGGGCCGTCATCCGTGACTTCGCCCGCCGTCGTACTCTCGGTGCGGTCGGGGCCGCGGTGGTGGTGGTGATGATCGTGGTCGGGGTGTTCGCGGGCCTGCTCGCGCCCTACGACCCGCTCGCGGTGGACTTCGGGGCCATGCTGGCCAAGCCCAACGCCGCGCACTGGCTCGGCACCGACGCCTTCGGCCGCGACGTGCTCTCGCGCCTGATCTACGGCTCGCGGACCGCGCTGCTGGTGGGCTTCGGGGCCGCGGTGTTCGGCGCCACCGTCGGCGCGGTGCTCGGGGTAGGCAGCGCGTACTTCGGCGGCCGCGTCGACCTGTACCTCCAGCGCCTCATGGACATCTTCCTCTCGTTCCCGCTGATCATCCTCGCGCTGGCCCTGGTGGCCATCCTCGGCAACAGCATCCCGAACGTGATCATGGCCATCACGATCCCGATGATCCCGCGGGCCGCGCTGGTCATCCGCTCCTCCGCGCTCACGATCCGCGAGATGCCCTACGTGGACGCGGCGCGCGCCGCCGGCTTCGGGCACGCCCGCATCATCCTGCGCCACATGCTGCCCAACGTGGTCGCCCCATACCTGATCATGCTCACCGCGTTCCTGAGCCAGGCCATCCTGGCCGAGTCCTCGCTGTCGTTCCTGGGCCTGGGCGTGCAGGAGCCCACCGCCGCGTGGGGCCTGATGCTTCGGGGGGCCGCGGTGGACTTCGCGGAGGCGGCCCCCTGGATGGCGCTCTTCCCCGGCTTCGCGATCAGCCTGGCCGTGTTCGCCTTCAACCTCTTCGGCGACTCGCTCCGGGACGCGCTCGACCCGAAGCTGCGCACGCTCTAGCCGGGGTCAAACGCCTTGACACGTGTGGCGCAAGTTGGTAGAAGTGTGGGGGTTTCGAGAGAGTGTCCCCGGGAGACCGGTTAACAGGAGGCCGGAATGGCGTATATCATCGCTGAGCCCTGCATCAACGTGAAGGACAAGGCCTGCGTCGAGGTCTGCCCGGTGGACTGCATCTACGAGGGCGAGACCATGCTCTACATCCACCCGGATGAGTGCATCGACTGCGGCGCTTGCGAGCCGGTCTGCCCGGTGAAGGCGATCTTCGCGGAAGACGAGACTCCGGCCGACTGGAAGAACTTCATCGAGCTGAACAAGCAGTTCTTCAAGGACAACCCGGGCGTCAAGCCGGCCACCAAGGCGTAGCCGACTCCCGCCCGCTCGAGCAAGTCACCGGGGACCCGCCGTTCGGCGGGTCCCCGGTTTTTGTGTGTCCGTGCCCACGCGCGGCGGCACGGCGCGGCCGCCCGTGCACACGGACCGGTGCACGTGGCGGCGCGCGTTCCGCGAAATTCGCGGTCCGCGCGCGAATCGCTCGTGGCACATGCCTTGCGATGCTCCTCCCGCATGACAACACTACTCATGCCCGCTCCCGAGCCCGCTCCCCGGCCGTCTCTCCCGCGTCTGCCGAAGGGCCTGTCCACCGTCGAGGCGCCGCCCGCCGCCCCGGCGCGTCCGCTGCCCGGCTTCCACGGCGCCGTCTCGGACTTCACGCGCCTGCTCGAGGCCACCCTGACCCAGGCGGGCGGCAACCGCACGCGGGCGGCGCGCGCGCTGGGGCTGCAGCGCACCTATCTCCTGCGCCTGATCCGCGAGTTCGAGATCCGCGTGCCGACGCGAGAAGCTCCATGAGATTAGCTCCTTGTGACAGGGCGGGGGGTTTCCGGGTGGTTTGCGGGCGGGTGGGGGTGCCCGAGCCCCCTTCGGGGGCCCTCACCTAGCACGGGGTCCAGAGCGCTCGGCTCCGGGGGGGCCGGCACCGGCTCATACCGCTCGATCCCGGCGGCCAGGTCGTTGGCGTGGAACCGGCTGGCGCCCGCTTTGAAGTGGGCATAGAGCCGGATGGTGGTGTCGATCGCGGTGTGGCCGAGCTGCTGCTGGACATATTACATCGGCTTGCCCCGCCGAAGCTGCAACGAGGCGTAGGTGTGCCGGAGGTCATGGATGCGCAGCCGCCGGAGGCCGGCGTGGTGGCAGATCCGGGCCCAGACCTTGGCATTGAGCCAGGCACGGTTGAGCGGACGCGTGGCCGGCGCGCGTACGGAGGGACAGCACCAGGGCGCCAGCGCCCGGCCCGCCACGGCCGCTTCGGCCTCGCGGAGCGACCGGAGCGCCGCCCAGCGCGCCACGAGCGTGTCCGCCAGGTCGACCGCCCGCGCCCGGTGCGTCTTCGTCTCCGCCACGCGCAGCTGGCCGTGGTGGAGCTGCACCGCGCGGCGGATGATCACGAAGCCGCTCTGGAAATCGAAGTCCCCCCACTGCAGCCCGAGCAGCTCGCTCACGCGCACCCCGGTGTAGAAGAGCGTCCGGATGTAGAGCTCGTAATCGGGGTAGTAGCGGGTCGCGGTCTGGAGCAGCCGCGCGATCTCTTCCTCTTCGTAGATCTCGACGCCGAGCCCGCGCGCTGCCGTGGAGCCGCCGAAGTAGCGCTTGCCGAACTTCGCCGCCGGGTTGCTCGTGAGATGGCCGTCCACGTCTACCGCGTGATTGAGACAGGCGCGCAGCACCGCGATCATGTTCCGGACCGTGGCCCGGGCCTTCCGGGGGCCGGCCTGCCCGCGGGGCTTGTTCGCCTCGCCGAGCTTCCGGGTGATGAAGGTCTGGATACGCGGGGGCTTGATGTCGCCCAGCGCGAGGGCCCCGAACTCGGGGATGAGATGATCCCGCAGGAGTTGCCCGTAGCTCTGGGCCGTGCCGACGGTGCGATGGGGTGTGATGACTTCGCGCAGCCACTGCTCGGCGTACGGGTTAAAGCGCACGTCGGCCACCGGCTTCACGAGGCCGAGGGCCTCCCGGCGCCGCTCGCGGTCGATTTCGCCCCGAGCGTCTTCGGCCATCAGTTGGGCCTTGGCGCCCCGGCCGAACGAGCGGTGCAGCGTCCGCCGCCCGTCGCGGTATTCGACTAGGTACCACCGGCCCTGTTCTTGCGTGACCCGAACCGCCATCTACCTCTCCCGGCCGCGCGGCGCGCGGAGCGTGCGATCGATCGGCTGTGTGTCACCGCGCGACGGTCTCACCGACCTCATCCACGCTCGCCCACGTGGTGCGGCATCGTGCGTCAGGCTCTCCGTTTTCGTGGCCATCACCCGCTCAGCTCCATACCCGCCCGAATTGGGCCGAGACGATACGGGCTGCATGGCTGGTCTGTCAACTGCTCCGTGCTCCGCGAGCGATGGGCCCCTCGCACGATGACGGGACGGATCGGGCCCGGACCAGCTCATGGGCTGTCCGCCCCGTGTCGGGCTTTCACCTCGGCAATGATGCGGTCGACCGACCGCGCCGGGCGTGATCGCGCCGCGGGGCTTTCGGCCGCAATCCACTCGTCAAAGACCGATTTCAGGACCAGGACGCGCCGGCCGTTCCGCACGTGAGGCAAGGGAGCGACTGGGCGACCCAGATAGCGCTCCAGCTGGCGGCGGCTGATTCGGGAATAGCGCACGAGCTCGTCCAGGGTCATGTACCAGTCCGTCAGTGGCAGGGGCACACGAGTCACGACGGCTGCCCCGTTGATTCGTGCCGGTCAGTAGGGCAAGAGGAACCAGAGCGCCCCGAACAGCAGGGCCGCCCGATCTCGGCCCGGGCGAGGTCAAGCCGACGAGCCGGGCAACGGAGGGGTGACGAGATTCGAGGAAGCGGGAGCCCTGACCCGTCGCCTCCTGAGTCTCCATCGAGCGCCGATGACGACCGACACGCACCGCGGGCCGTGTGGCGACGGGGCCGGGGACCCCGGCGGACCCGGACCCGGCGGACGATGCGACGCCGTACGCTTGCGGCCGTGACTCGACGATGAGGCTCCATCCTGGATGATCGAATCGCTGCGGCCTGTGCGATCGCCGCCCCGGCCAACGCTGGGAGGGCCGCGCACGCCTGCGCGGCCGTGATGCCCTCGGCCGCGCAGGCGGCCACGACGGACGTCACGCCCGGGAGGAGCAGCGCCCCTCCGTGGCCGACACGTTCCTCGAGGGTTTGTGCGGCCTCGGTGCCCGTCACGCCGTCCACGATCATCTCAGCGTCCTGCCGCGGCGGCGTCGCGATGCCCGTGAGCTCAAGGGCTGCGCTGAGGGCCCGCGCGAACTCGCCATCCGGCGCATCAGAGACCGCGCCATCGGACATGGCCCTGAGGACAAGGCCAAGGAGTCGCGGGAGCCTCGGGATGGCGTCCGCCGGGGTGACCGTCGCCGGGATCCAGGCGAGGACCCCGTCAACGGCGGTGAAGAATCTGCCCACCAGGTCGCGGACCTTTCCTTCGGCGTCCTCCGCCGCCCCGTCCGCTAGCTGCGCGAACACCGGACCCAAATACTGGCAGAGCAGGCACGCCATGACTCGCTTGATCAGGTTCGCGAGCCCGACTCCCGTGGGTGTGCTCGCTTCGGGGAACGCCGCCCCTTCCTCGAAAAAGGCGAGAAATCGCTCCGCGTCCGGGGGGGTGACGCCGCTCGTCTCACAGAGGGTGACGGTTTGCGCGTAGAGCACGCAGAACATCCGCAGGGCCTCGGGGCCGCGCGTCTCATACAGCTCGCGAACCGCCGCCGGGAGGCGCTCGAGGTCCGCGCGCAGCTCCGGGGAGCGATCCTCCGTGTGACCCAACGGGGCGTCGACGCTACTGTGCACGCAACACCTCGGCTCCCTCACCAGGGAGGCTCGTGTTCACACCATCTGAGCGGATTCTCAACCAAGCGCTTCGGCAACGACGCCCCGCTACCGCCCGAGCCGCCGGCGCAGATCCTCGACTTCGTCTGCGTAGAACACGTAGCTCTGTCCGACTGTGCCCGCCCGGAAGATCAGCCGCTCGTCCATGTAGCGGTAGAGGGTCCGTGTGCTCACCCCGAGTGCGTGGGCTGCCTGGGTGGTCGTCAGGAGGCGCACCTTGTCCGGAAGGCCGCGCGGAGGATTCTTACGGCGCTTGTTGTGTTGTGTCATAGGTTGCCGCCATGGCCGCTAGCATACATAGCCGGTGCGCCGACGTCAAACCTTCGCTGCCCACTTTCTTTGAAGCCTAGTCCCACGCGGCTTGACTCGTTCGGCGCGATATCGTGGTAGCGATCAGCGTGCCTCAAGTGTTCGGGGTCAGAGAGGAGGGGAGGGACGATGCCGGCAACGGGTGCCACGCGCAAGGAGCCGGAGAACAGCGTGAATCCGGGGGGCAGACCCGGCTCGGCGAGGGGCTGCAGCGACGCTGCAGCCGGGCTCCAGCAACGGTCCTTCTGCGAGGGTGCGCGCCGATCAAGGAGTGGATATCTATCTAACGGGCCACAGGGCCTCAAGTGGATTCTCAGAACCCGGGTAAGTGCACGTTCTCTCGGGATTCGGGGGCTCATTGAGGGTTCAATAGGCCGTGGGGCGCCGGTTGCAGCCGGCCAAGGGGGGCATCTGGGTCGCAACGACCTTGGGGTGTTCCACCCGAAGGTCCGCGCCTCATGGCGGATCTACCTGCCGGGGGTTTCAAAAACCCATCGGCAGACTACTGCTCCAACCAGCTGGAATCGTGTGGGTCAGCTTGGGCTTCGCAATCTAGTCAAAACCAAATCATTTCGACGTGAGGCTACAAGGATGCACTTCAGACTCAATTCCTTGGCGATCCTGCGTCTTTGATTGGGACGGAGTAATGGCTCAAGAGATCTTCGACGCCAAGCCTATGGCGTTCGAGAGCTTCTTGGACATTTTGCTTCGATAGGTTCTTTAGATCCTGACTGTGGAACTCGCCAAAGAAGGCCTGGACGTTTGTCCGCAGCTTCTTGAGTCCGTTGTCGTTGAGAGCGTAGGTCGACTGGAGCACGCCCGCCCCCCTGGCGAGCTTCTTGGACGGGATGATCATCACGCATTGCGGCTGGACGTTTGGGTAAGTCTTAGTAAACCACGCATATGCACGGTTTGTCTGGTCGGTTTCTCGCTTCTCAATCTCTGCGCGATGGAGCCCGACCTCGCTCTTGCACTCAACGAGAAGTGAAGCGTCGTCGCGGAGAACCCAGTGGTTGTCCGGTCCCGCCTTCCACTGCTTGTCAGGTCTTTCGCAGGCAAATCCGAGCGCCTTGCCGAGCTTGTCGAATGCTGCTTCGAAGTCGTCTGCGTCGACGCCGAACCTGAGTTCCGAGAGAAGTGCGTCAACATCCAACGATAGGGTAGCCACATCGGCGTGAGAGCTGATGAATTCGACTACCTTCTCAACACGCCGATGTTCAACCTTCAGCGGTACCATCGTGCCGGCGCGCGTTCGGGGCCTGAGCAGGAAGGGATTCTTCCTGTGAGCAATCGTCTGAAGTTTTTCTGATTCGACCTTGCTCGAGCGGTAGAGGTGACGCGCGCCTTCCTGCAAGTGCCAGCCTTTCTCCGCGTCACTTGTCGAGTGCGCGTGTCTGCAAGGTTTTGTGAGAGTTTCGCCGCGTCTTCGTAACGACCTTCGCGAGCAGCTTGCTCCGCCTTGAGCTCCAGCGCGAAGATCTCCAAACTCTTGGGCAGCGCATTCGGATCCGCGATGGCGTTCATATGACCGACGTAGTAGTCTTTCCACCCGTCATCTCGATTGAGGCATTGGTTAATGAGTCCAAACAGTGAGTGGATTGGCTTCTCACCCTTCTGGATGTCCTCTTTGGCGAAATCGGCAATAGTGAGGCCGATCTCGACTTGCTTTTGTGTCTGAGAGGACAGGAACGTCCTGGCTTCCTGCGACCGTACCGCGTTAACGAGATCCGGGCCAATGAGTAGAATCACACTGTAGTCTTTTTCCCCTCGTACGCTCCTCCCCATACCTTGCTCAATGGTGCGTGCTGTCTTCGCTGCGATGACATCCGTATCAGCTAGGCATTTTTCTTGGTGACGGTCGAAAAACGACTCCCCGCGCGGCCGAGAGTCTAGAATTAGTATTCGGCAGGAATTGTCGGGTAGGTCAATACCGTCGTAACGGTTCGCTGCGACGAGCGTGGTGTCCCACTCCTTGTTCCGCAGCCGCGTAACCTCACTATCGATGGTGGCTTTGTCCGCAAGGACTGCACCATAGCCCTTCCAGTCCGCGGCCCCTTTGAACGACGGCACGAGAGCGACAACGCCGTACTTTCGGCCTCGCAGAGGCTTTGCAAAGCGTTCCACGAGCGCACTTCGGTCAAGGGTTTCGGATAGTAGTGAGGGAATTAGGACCATCTTCTCCCCGGACCACTTTTCGCCATAGAAGGTGAGGGGGCTCTGGATGGTCTTGTCAGAGAGGCCCATCCCCTTTATCAGGAATGAGTCATCTGAGACGGTCGCGGACATGAAGACTCGGTGGGCGGCTTTGTGATAGGAGCCGAAGGCCGACAGAGGAGGCAGTCTTGGGAAGATCTCCAGTCCGGTGCCAGATACAAGGCAATCGCAATCCACCAGCATGTCCTTTATGAGGGGCCAGGCGAATTTAATGTCACTCGATGCAGCGTTTCGCGAAAGGACCTTTGCGACCTCAGGGCTGTGGTCGATCCAGTCCCAGTAAGGGACTGGAAGGAGTGCGTCGTACGCGCCATTCAAGAGGTCCGCATAGGTGCCTTGCCCCTGACTGTCCAGGCCGGAATCGAAGAGCGCGCGGAGATCTGCATAGGCCTGTGATTCGCTCTTGAGCCTGATGGTGCAGGCAGCGCGGATAGCGTCGATGCAGGCGTGCACATCGTCAACTACCAAAGCTCCGACATGCTGGGACTTGCCATGGAGGCCGAACTTGGTAAGGCCGTTGAAGAGCTTCTGGACCGACGCGATTAGGATGGACTTGGATTCCAGAAAAACGGGAGGCAGGTCATCACTTCCGGCCGCGGTAGAAACTTCGAAACCGAATTGTCGTGCCTGGCGTGCTGTCTGGTCGACAAGGAAATTATCAGGGCAAAGATAGAGTGCCGGTCCCTGCTTTTCATTCAATTTCGACTGTAGGATCAGCAGGCCGATGAGTGTTTTGCCCTGGCCCGTGTGAAGCTTGACAATGGCGTCCTTACCTCCGCGTCGGGCCGTGTGCCAGTGTCTCAGGACAGCCTCTTGCGCGGGGCGAAGCGGGCCCTTATCGCTTTCGCGGTCGAGTCGGTCGTAGATGTCGAAAGGGTCGAGGGGCTGTCTCGCCGAACTGCTGCCCAGCTTCTTCCGAAAGTCGACCATCTTGTCACCTCGTGGCGCGGATTGGGATGAGAATGAACGTTAGGGCGAGGCTGGCTGCTACCTTGCTGCTGCAAGCTCTCCGCGAAACTCCCTTCTGAGTCTTGTTGCGAAACGATGGTAGAGATCTCGTTCCAAGACGGCTGCTCGGAAGATCTCTAATGCGTCGAAGAGCAGCGGAATGAGGAGCGCGGGATGGACGATCAGGAAGCCATCCTCGGAGGTCAGAATCTGATTCGCCTCCAGGGAAAACTGGCCCCCTCGCTTGATCCTTCCTTCAGGCACCAGGCCATGACGGAAGTCTTGGTAGAAACGGGCGGCAACTTGCGGGGCGGCGAAGCCCCGGACATGCAATTTGAGCCAAGTGGCGAAGCGCCGCTCGAGATCATGCTCGTCCGGAAGAGCGTATCGCGCTACGGCGTCGATAGCCGAGCAGCACAGCACGCAGCTGGCAAATGCGTGGCCGAGTGAGGCCAGATCTCGAGCTGGGCGGAGATAGAAGCCCTGGATGCGCTGCACAAAAGCTGCCATGGTCGCAGGAGCATCCGCGAGGTCGAGACGGTCGAAGGTGAAATCAGGCGGTGCGAAGAGAAGCTGCCGACCTACCCTCAAAACGGGTCCTCCGCGGTCAGGCTAGGCGGGTTGGCCGCAGTCTTATCGTGTTGTCCAAGCGCTTTCGGGGTCCGGGGCCTCGACCCGAGCCTAAGCTCAGGATCGGTCCCTCCCAGCATGACCCGTCGACCAATTTTTTACCAAGCGGGTGGCTGCTAGGCACGTTCTGGCCTTGGACCACCCGTAGCGCCCCGGGGCGGGGGCACCTACCGGAAAGCAAGGCGCGGGGCTGGTGTTCCAACTGGTAGTTGCCGTTGCTCGGTGACTTGCTAGGATGCTTTCTCGGCCGGGACCTCGATCTCATGATGGACCTGGAGACAGCCACGAGCGGGCTGAAGTCTGGCGACGGACGTCTCGTCTAGCGCGAATCTCCGTCGCCCGACGGCGAGTGCACGATGATCCTCCAGTCCGAGCGGCCGTGCTTCTTCCACACGTCGAGATACTTGCCGCGCTTCTCGACCAGCGTGTCGTCGGGGCCGCGGAGCGTCATCGTGATCCGGCCGAGCTCGTACGCCAGGTTGCCGGAATGATCGATCCGCTCCGTTTCCATCGCGAAGCGCACAACCCGGCTCGAGGCGAGCCTCTGTCGCGCGGACTCCAGGGCCGCGGAACCCTCGATGGGCGGCCGTCCCTCGATCATGATGCGTGCATTCGCGGACCAGCACGCCAGCGCGCGCTCCAGATCTCCGGCGTTAACCGCCGACACGATTTCCTGCCGGAGCTTTCGCAGGGCCCGCTCGACGCGATCCGGTTCCGCGCCCGCCGGCGTTGCGAGAGGAATGGCAGCCAGGGCCACCACGCAAAGAAAGGGCGTCTTCATTGGAGCCCTCCGTGATGTGTCACTCAATCCGATCGGCCCATGGTGAGCAGCTTCCGCATCTTTCCGCGGAGCTTGACGATCTGGCGCAGGCGGTCGCTCGGGAGTCTCCGAACCTCGTCGTAAAGCGAGACCATGGTCGCGAAGAAGTCGAGCAGGTCGAGCAGGTGCTGCCGAACGTATTCGTCCCGCGAGTCCTTCTCGTCGAGCTCCGCCACGCACGCGTTCAGGACCTCGAGAGTCGGATCGACCTCGCGACGCTTGCGCTCGTCCAGGATCCTCTGAAAGGTCTGCCACACGTCCGTCGTCGCGGTGAAGTGGTCGCGCCGGTCGCCGAGCACGTGGGCGACCTTGATGATCCCCCACCCCTGCAGCTCGCGAAGGCTCGTGCTCACGTTCGAGCGCGCCACCGAGAGGGTCTTCGCGATGTCCTCGGCGTTGAGCGGCTCTGGCGAGAGGTAGAGCAGCGCGTACACCTGGGCGACCGTGCGGTTGATCCCCCAGCGGGTGCCCATCTCGCCCCAGTGGAGGATGAACTTCTGCATCACCGGTGAGAGCCGGATCATGAACGTTTCCTCCGATATTTCAGTTTATACCGAAATAACTGACAGAACGCAACAAGCTGTCTTTGAGGCAGAATCCGCCAGGTTACAGCGTGTACGAGTAGCGCGCCGGCGCGATAGACGAGCCGAGCACCTCGACGCGGGAGAGGTCGGCGGTTCCTACGCCGAGATGCTCCGCCAGAAGCAGGTGGTTGCCGCCGATGCACCCGGCGCGTCGCCGGCCTTCTCATGCATCAGGGAGGGTCTGTCTTACTTCCTGCCTGCCAAGGTCCGCTGGTGTTTTAGGTACGTCGCCTTTTTCCTGAGCCCGTAAGACGGAAGACCGCTATACAATTGGCGAAAACGTGACCACGACGAAACACGGGCTCGAGTTGCGCTTTCCGCTGGAGAGGAGCTGGATCAGACCAGGTGGAAGATGGGGATCTTTTCGAGCCGTTTCGGTCTTCGTGGGAGCTCCACGGGCTGGAGCCGTTGGTACCAGGGGGTGCCGGCCAACTGGTCCCTAACTCGCTCAGTCACAAAAACGCCGTCGCCGGTGATCAGAGAAGATGTCGCCCTCTCGACGTTCGCGACAATCGACATGTCTAGTCCATATAGGTACGAGCGGAACGCGTGAAGTGTGCCTCTATGCACTGCCATGTTGATGGGCAGGCAGTATCCCTCTCGTTTCTGGAATAGCGTCCACGCCTCCTGCAAGCGGGCCGCCGCCGCCATGGCCACATGAGCCTCCGAGAAGGTGAGGCAATGAGAGTCGCCAGCGGCACCCCGGTTTACGCCGGTGAACTCCGAGCGCAGCCGATTGACGAGTTCCAGAAGGTGGTCGAGGGCGCGCTCGACTACCGTCACCCCCCTGAGCCGCGGTAAAGGCGTCAAAGCCCTTTAGGTCCGAGACCATGATGTATTGGTCGGTAAAGATCTGCGTCCGGTGTGTCGGGTCGACTCGATAGACGGGCACCGGTGTGTCAAAGCCTTTCAATGCGAATGACTCGACGAAGGAAGTCCGGACCTCGACGTGGTTAGTCGCGAGCCACGCGCTCGGAGAGAGGTAGATCTCGTCCGGAGGGGTCAGTTGCTCGATTCGGGCAGCAAGCACCACCGCCTCGCCCACAAGAACACCGTCTTGGTGTAAGACATCCCCTAGAACGATCACGATCCGCATTGCTAGGCGGTCATCGCCCCTGTTAGGTTGCGCTAGGCGCAACGCGCTCTGCATCGCCAGGGCGGCCAGGGCGGCGCTCGTGACGCTGGGAAACACCAGCCAAAACCCGTCGCCTTCCGTCTTGACGATCTTGCCGTCGTGGGATGAGGCAGCTCTCGCCACCAAGGACTGGTGCTCGACGAATAGGACGCCCACGTCGGATTCTGGGAGTTGGCGCAACCGGGCCCGTCGAGTCAGACATGTCCGTCTTCATGATGACGGTCGCGCGGAGGTTAGTCATGACCTCGGCACCAAACCTGCTCCGCTGGAAGTCTACCTCATGTTGCGAAAGGCGGGGGGGAGGGAAGCGTCCCGGTTCGGCTCCGCGTTTTGATGGGCTCAATGGGTATCGACACGCCCGTCTGGGCACGCCGGCATCTGGGGCTGGGCACGAGATTGCTCGAACGAGCGACTCGCGGCTTCCGCCCGCGTTGAAAGCGACTTCCTTGTACATGTTCTAGTCAGGTCCATTCTGTGAGGGCTGCAGGAGACAGAAGCCATTGAAAAGGATGGCGAAAACGTGACCACGACCAAACACGGGTTTGGTCTCGGTTGGAAGGATCGGTATCGGTGACCTGTGAAGCAGTGATCCGAAGGTCGAGATCCGGGACCAGGTGTTCAGCGAGGTGGATGTCGTCTGATTGCCTCGCTTCATCTCCGTGATCCCGTCAGATGGGAATTAGGTGGACATGGACCTGGGAATCTCCTGGGAAAATGGGAATCGGACTGGGTTTTCCACGGGCCCGCACTCGGTCGAACTAGCAGTTTTCGGCGCAGACCCCCGGCTTGCGCGATGCGCTCCACCGTGACGAGCCCCGAGCTTCCTGGAGCTCATCCGAGGTGCCCGGCCGCACGTCGACGTGACCGACGCCGCGATGGTCCCGGACTGCCCAGACGACAGCGCCCCTGGGTGAAGACCTGCAGGCTGCGCTGAGGCGCGCGGCAGCACGCACGGCGGGCCAGCGCCGAGCCGCCGGCCCGCCGCTCGCGTGCTTACTTTGTCAAGGCGTCGGCGCCGGCCTTGGCGACCTGCGCATCCTGCTCGGAAGCGGCGCCGGACACGCCGACCGCGCCGACAATCTTCCCGTCCACCTGGATCGGGATCCCGCCCTCGAGCGGGCTGGCGCCGCTCAGTCTCAGCAGCCGGAGGTTCGCGCCACCCTGGCCGAC
>Ga0137393_10001459_pt1 | contig 15005 bp, 6 predicted proteins | sample 15con2h34BmetaG_FD_101396 | JGI IMG/M metagenome (GOLD analysis project Ga0137393, IMG submission 101396) | Vadose zone soil microbial communities from Angelo Coast Range Reserve, California, USA - 15con2h3.4B metaG | ecosystem: Environmental > Terrestrial > Soil > Vadose zone > Saprolite...
AAACAGTCTGGCGAAGCGCAAGAATCCTTCCGCACGTCCGGGAAGAGTAGCTTGTTGAATCCCGTGCGCTTCGGACAGTTGACGCACGAACCTGCTTCGGGAACGAGGGTCTCATCCTGCTTGTCAAAGGGAGCAGATGCCAGTTGTAGCAGGATGTTCGATTCAATCCACACCGCCAACTCCCGCACTGGAATGAGGACTTGGCTGTTGCCCTCGCTTGTCCACAAGCCCCGAAAAGCAGCCGAGAATGCCTCCTGCTGTTGCGAAGGGGGAAGCTTGGCGATCAGCAAAGCGTGTCCGATGGTGATCTGGTCTTTCAGGAACGCCTCGGCCACGGGCGGTATGAGGTCAGCGAGTCGAATACGACCGTAGATATACGCCTCGCTTTTTCCAGAGCGGGACGCGATGGTGGCGATGGTATAGACAGGCTCTCCGAGTTCCAAGAGTGATTTGAAACCCAGAGCCTCCTCAAACGGATGGATGTCCTCGCGTTGCAGATTCTCAACGCACTGGGCCTCGATGGCCTCGGCATCGGTCAGCTTGACCACGCGGACGGGAAGGTTTTCGAGTTCGGCCAGTTTCGCCGCTCTTAGGCGACGTGCCCCGGCTACAACTTCATACTTGCTTTCCTCCAGTTCGCGTACCAGAAGGGGGGCCAGAATCCCTTGCGCTCTCATGCTGGCTGCCAGTTCTTCAAGGTTCTTTTCATCGAATCGCTTGCGCGGGTTGGTAGCGGACTCCACCAATATGCTGATGGGAACGCTTCGATATTCGTTACTGATTGCGGTGTTCTGCGCGTCGTGCATGACTATTCTCCTTTTCATCGTTTTTGTTCCTTGGTAGTGGTTTGGGGTGTGGCCGTCACAGCCTGGGCATGACGACCCGCACCGTTGTTCTTGAGTTGGGGTTTTGCGTTGGTTAAGCGGCAACCGCCGCTGGCTCGGGGGCAATGCCCCCGAGAATCACGGCAGCGGTCTGTTGAACGGCTTCCAAACTTTCGCGTAGGAGATTGGCGTCTCCATGCCAAAGCTGGATGTAATCGGCGGATGCGGTTCCGGTCTCAAGTCCGACTGCTTGGCAAACCACAAACGCCACGGCTTCGGCTTCGGTTTCGCGGACTTGCTTGGTCGTCAGCGTGCGACGGTCGCCCCGGTGCAACATCTCGTGTGCGATCTCGTGCGTTAGCGTGGAAAATTCCTCGGCAGGCTGCATCCCGGAAAGCAGCGTGATCTTCCCGCCGTAGGACAGGCCCTTGGCGGGTGCGATGTGTTCGGAGTAGTTGAGCGTGACGGCTTGGGCCTCGACGAACTTTACGAGGCGTTCCCGGTAGCCGCTCACGTCGCCCTGTACTTCGGTGAGCGCAGGAAGTTCTTTGCCTTCGGTCTGAGTGATGTCGAACACATACACGCCCCGGAAACCGTACAACGTGGGCTGAGTCTCTTTGGCATCCGTAGTCTGTTCCGCATTCTCAGCCTGATTCTCATTCTTCTTGCGTTTGTTGCCGACCATCGGAGCGAGAATGAAAATGCCTTTCTCGCCACGCCGGACGAAGCGGCCAAGCGAAGTCCAAGTGCGGTATCCAGCAACGTTGGTGGCATCTGGTTTCTGCCTCGCAATGAGCATGATGTTGCCGAAGCTGTAGTTGCGAAACTTCGCCATCGCTCCGAGATACTGTGTGAGGACTGCACTCTGCCCGGACTCCAGCGATTGCACCAGATAATCCACGGCTTCTTTGGTTTTGAGGTTGACTTCTTCTAATTTCATGTTTTTTCCCTTCTGCCGGTGTCGGCTTGTTTTTTCTTTCACCAGAGCGGCAGCGAGGAAAAACAAGGCGACACGGGCGAAGGGACAGAACGGAGGCCGGAAGGAGGGTGGCAGGGCGTGAGGGAAAAGCGCGGCGAGTGCCAAACGCGGTTGGGTTTCGTTTGGCGCGAAACCGGCGCAGCCCGAAACGCCCGTCCGAGCCGCGGCCAAGCGGCGCCCACCCGGAAGAGGGCGAAGTGGAGAAAATGTTGGCGAAGCCTTCCGTTTGAGATTAGCTGGGGTGTGACGGATGATCGTAACTTTGGTGCGAATCAAGTTTGGTTGCGGGTTTCAGATAAGAGCGAGGGTGCGGACTCGCAGCTATGAATTCCGAACAGGGAGGTACAGACAACGGCAGCCGCATTCGGAGGTGCATTGTGGGTGTGGCAGTTCGGGTGCCTGATCGATTTTCCATTCTTGGCGATTGGAGCCCATACAGACTGAACAGGCACCAGGCGTGGCAAGATGGGTAACTTGAGCAACTCTTATTTGCTTCCATTGCTGCATATCTTCGGTATGTCTGGCGGAAAAGTAGATCATGCGCGCAGCGGTCTCCGCATCTAGATGAATTCCGGTATTGAGGCCACGGAGCACTTCTCTAGGTGCGTGGCGACCTGCGACGCATTGCAGAGCCATGGCGATTCGCAGCCGTGACAAGACCTCCTGTGAACAGCCGTCCAAGATCGTCGGCGTTACTGTCATTACGAGCTCAATGAGCTGCGGCTTCGGTGTACCTTCAAATTCCAATTTTGGAAAACCGAGATCATCTTCCAGCGCCTGATATTCATGAATGGCCGCAGAATAGTTTTTTGCATGAATAGCGGCCACAGCGTTGGCGTATGCCCGCTGTTTGCGCTCTTCTAGCTGAAAGACGAGATTCATGCCGGCATCTGAGCAGTGGTACAGACCAAGGGCCAAGACGTCGCGTATTAGCCCTTGACTGTCAAAATGGACGAGCCTCGCCATGAGCTCGTCTTTCTTGCCGCTGACCTTCAACCGTCGAAGCTTGAGCATCGCTTTCATCTGCACTACACCATAGATTGAGCCTAGAGCCTGAGTGAGGGCCTCGGGAGTCGAAGGCGAGAACGGTACGAGTAGGTTCTCTTGTATAAAACGGCTAATCGCGGAATTGGGAGTCTCGCTGAGGGCGGCAGTCCATGCGCTGGAGCCCGCGGTAATTCATGTCCCAGCGAGGTGCTGAAGGCGATCTGAAGCGGGAAAGCAGCAATGAGTGGGCCAGTCGGAATGCCGGAGGTGGCGAATCATCGGTGCGGGCTGCGTCCTTCATTGCCAATCGTATGTACGTGTTGCCGTGCTCTGGGGCGCATTCTAGCATCCATAGTGCGGAATTATTTCGAAAGCTGGGCGGGACAATCAGTCCCAGACTGCCCTTGACTGCAAAAGTACACAGTTCAACTCGATCCGCCAGTTATGGAATCCACGTTGTACACTGGGCCTTCACTCTGAAGATATGTCTCTGGCCCTCAAAGCGACGCACGCTACCGTCAAGGCCTATTACGATACTCTCGGTCAGTTCGGCCAACTCCATATCGATCATGAAATGGCGGTCCGCAGTGCCTTTCAGGATCTGTTGGCCAAGTCCGGGCGCAAGGCCAAACCGCCGCTGACGCTAGTCCCGGAATACCGGATCGAGCGGGCCCGCGGTTCCTCCGTCATCGTGGACGGAGCACTCGTCGATCTTTACCATCTGCCCCACGGCTATTGGGAAGCGAAAGACGAAAAAGACGACCTGGCCAAAGAGGTGCAACTCAAGCTCGACCAAGGCTACCCTCGCGACAACATCATTTTCCAGGCTCCCGAACGGGCCATTCTCTATCAAGGCGGCGGGCGCATCCTCGACGAGAACATCTCTCGCCCCGAATCCCTAGTCCAAGTCGTCAACCAGTTTTTCGACTACAAAGCCCCCCACATTCAGGAGTGGGAGCAAGCCGTCGGCGATTTCTCCGAGCGCATCCCGGAGCTAGCTGCCGCCGTCAAGAAGACCATTGATGACGAACGTCGTCTGAATCCCGCTTTCGTCCGCAGCTTCGACGACTTCTACGCCCTTTGCCGTCAGGCCATCAATCCTAATCTCTCCGAAGAAGCCGTAGAGCGCATGCTGGTGCAGCATCTTCTCACTGAGCGCATCTTCCGCAAGATATTCGCCAACCCGGATTTCACGCGTCGCAACGTAGTCGCGGCTGAGATCGAAAAGGTAATCAACGAACTCACCAAACGTGCCTTCAACCGCGACGAGTTCCTGGGCAACCTCGACCGCTTCTACAAAGCCATCGAGCAGAGCGCGGAAAACGCCACTAGCTTCTCCGAAAAGCAGGCCTTTCTCAACAAAGTCTACGAGCGCTTCTTCCAGGGCTATTCGCCCAAAGAAGCCGACACCCACGGGATCGTCTATACTCCGCAGCCCATCGTCAACTTCATGGTGCGCAGCGTCGAGGAGATTCTTCAAAAAGAATTCGGCCGCTCCCTCGGCGACAAAGGCGTCCACATCCTCGATCCCTTCGTCGGCACCGGCAACTTCATCGTCCGCATCATGCAGGAGATCAAAGCCACCGACCTACAATACAAATACGAGAACGAGCTGCACTGCAACGAAGTCATGCTGCTGCCTTACTATATCGCCAGCATGAACATCGAACACGCCTACTTCGACCGCACCGATGAGTACAGAGCATTCCCAGGGATTTGCCTGGTGGATACGTTTGAACTCGCAGAGTCAAAGCAAGTGCCGATGTTCACGGAAAGGAACACGGAACGAGTGGAGCGTCAGAAGCAGCAACAAATCTTCGTGATCATCGGCAATCCGCCCTACAACGCGGGCCAAGTCAATGAGAACGACAACAACAGGAACCGAAAATATCCCGTTATCGATTCGAGGGTCTCAGAAACATATGGCCGTTCGTCAAAAGCCACGCTACTAAGGAAGCTCCAAGATCCATACGTCAAGGCCTTCAGGTGGGCAACAGACAGAATAGGTGATGAGGGAATCGTTGCCTTTGTCTCCAACAGCAGTTTTGTGCATGAACGCTCGATGGATGGGATGAGAGCTAGGCTTGCGAAAGAATTCGACGCCATTTACACCTTGGATCTTGGAGGCAACGTCTACAAGAATCCTAAACTTTCCGGGACTACTCACAACGTCTTCGGCATTAAAGTCGGGGTGAGCATCAATCTTCTCGTCCGGAGATCGAAAAAGCCCAACACGACAATCCGTTACGCTGCAGCCGGGGCAGACTGGCGCAAAGAGCAAAAATACAACTTTCTCCAAGAGAAGGGATCCGCGACGGAAGTCGGATGGGCGGTTATCCAGCCCGACTCAAATCAAACGTGGGTCACGACTGGACTAGCGACGGAGTTCAAGGAATTTCTGCCGCTAGCCGACACCAACGCGCTGTTCTCCTCCTACCTTCTCGGATTTTCGACAAATCGCGACGAAACCGCGATCGCCTTTAGCGGGCCTGAATTGACAGAGAAGGTAAAGAAGTTCTGCCGGGGCTACAGCACAGAAGTATCGCGTCAGCAGCACGAACCGGACGGAAATCTCGATGATGGCATCAAATGGAGCGAAACACTTAAGCTCCAACTGAAACGCGGCGTCCGCGCAAAGTTTGACTCGTCCAAGATTCGACAGGCCCTCTATCGCCCATTTACGACAGAACTCGTCTATTACGACGACGTAGTGGTAGATCGACCCTCGCACTTCGAGCGCGTGTTCCCTCAGACTGTCAACGAAAACATTGCCGCATGTCTCACGGGGCCGGGCTCGGACAAACCATTCCTCGCAATGGCCACTCGGCTGCCCGTTGATCTTCACCTTGTCGGAGCCGGTTGCACCACCCAATGTTTCCCCTTCTACACCTATGCCGAAGATGGCACCCACCGCCGCGAGAACATCACCGACTGGGCCCTCGAACAATTCCGCACCCATTACCACGACCCCTCGATCACCAAGTGGGACATCTTTCACTACATCTACGCCGTCCTGCACCACCCCGAGTATCGCGAGCGCTACGCCGCCAACCTCCGCCGCGAACTCCCCCGCATCCCCTTCGCCGCCTACGTCGGCTTCTCTGCTACAGTGTCATCCCGAGCGGAGCATGAGGGTCCGAAGGACGGTCATGCGGAGTCGGGGGACCCCATGCGCGCCGGCACCCGGCAGCGGCGCCGTGAGGAGTTCCCTCCACCGAACACCGCCGACAGCGCTCACACGTCAGAACGTCCCTACGAGAAGTTGCCCGCCGAGGCTAAGGAGAGAGTTTTGTCCCAGGTCAAAGCAATGCAAGATGCGGGCGAGCTGCACTATGTTAGTCAGGATGATGCGCGGGTCTTCCGCGCATTCGCCAAGTCGGGCCAGCGCCTTGCCGAAATCCACGTCCACTACGAACAACAACCCGAATACAAGCTCACGCGAGTAGAAAAGAAAGGAGAGAAACTAGACTACCGCGTTACCAAAATGAAGATGAGCAAAGACAAAACCACGCTCATCTACAACCAATTCCTAACCCTGAGCGGCATCCCAAAACAAACCTACGACTACCGCCTCGGCAACCGCTCAGCCTTGGAATGGGTCATCGATCAATATCAGGCCTCAACCGACAAACGCAGCGGTATCACCAATGATCCAAATAGGGCGGACGACCCCACTTATATCCTCCGCCTCATCGGCCAGATCGTGACCGTCAGTCTGGAGACTGTGGAGACAGTTCGCTCTTTGCCGTCTCTTGGCCTTGAACAGAATTGACTTTTTCCGCCCCGCGAAACGCCTGGAGGAATGGCGCAACTCATTGTTTATCAACGCATAATGAGACGAAAGTGGTGTACGTCTTAGCTGTGGAAGATAGTACAATTCGGCGCGGCAGCGCTGCTGGAATCTTATTAGCACTTTGACAGGTCGCTGGCGATCTACAACCCAGGGGACACAGCAAGGCCGACGCTTAGGTTAGGCATCGAGGAACAATGCCACAGCCCTTCGACACCCTCATAAGGGCCGAGTTCTTCAGGGGCGCGATGCCAGAAGCCGTCTTCTGGGGTCGGATAGCCCTGACAATCGGCCTTGCGGGCTTGGGCGCGAGCCTTTTGCTTGTGCTGACAAACCTTCGCGATCGCGTTTCGCTTAAGCGCGGCAGTCGCAATCCAACTGAGTATCGCCCACCCAAATGGGGACCGCTCGACCGATCCCTCGGAGAGTTTTTCGCAGACCCGGCGCACACAGCGCCACTAAGCCCAGACGCAGCGGCCGAGTATATCATCGGTCGTCTTGAAGCCACCCGAGACATGACGCAGTCTGCTATCCGTTACTTCTCGTACGCGCCCTTGCTGTGCGGGCTTATGGGAACCATATTTGCACTCCGAGCACTTTTGGTCGATCAGGGCAATACATTGCAGCAGATCCAGCCGCACTTGGCAGGAGTATTCGCGGGGACTCTTGCGGGGATTCTCGGCTCTCTGCTGGCGGCGGTGGGCGGACTAATGTTGGATTGGACTTCACTCTCGACCGTGAATCGTGCTCAGGATTTTATCCATCGACATATTCTTCCTACGCTTCCGGAGCGCCGTATTGCACTGCGCATCGAAGATGCTGTTCTTGCGCTAATCGCTGAAAAGGCGCAGGCGGTCGCTGACAGTTTCAGGAACTCGATGCAACCAGTCGCCACTCAAATGGAGGACATCGCCGAACGGTGCGGAAAATCTGCGGAGGCCGCAGCAAAGGCGCTGTCAGAAGCGGCGAGGGCCGTCCGGGAAGCGGGCGACTTGGAGCTTGCCTCACGCAATTTCAAGTCCGGGGCTCACATGATTGACAGCTCGGCGGAGCAGCTCTCGGACGCGACGAAACAGACAGCCGAGGTAATCCTGCGCGTCGGTGAAATTCGGCAATCTCTCACGGAACTCCTTGGTCGGATTCGTGAAAGCTCGGACAACTTGAGCGGTACGAGCACGCGCCTAGCAGTCGAGTTGGCATCCAGGATGACGGAGATGCACGCGCAAGGGGAGAAGCTTCAGGCTAGCGCAGGTGTCCTGCATCCGGCTATACAGGGTTTGTCGGCAGAACTCGTCCGGCGTGCGGCCGCGGACTCGGCACACCTTGAGGTCATTAGAGGTCACATCGAAACAAGTAGTCGCACTTTCATAACGGTGACTGAGATGCTGAAGGAGTCCTCGGATGAGCTGAAAACTGTCCCGATGCGAATCGAGGCCATTGGCGGGTCAATTGCCGACGGAATGAGACAAGGCGTCGCGACGGGGATGGACGTCGTCTCCGACAACGTTGCAAAGCGACTAGATACCTTGGTCGCGATTTTGGAGGGGAGCATCGGAGCCCTTTCTAAGGCTATCAGCGAGACAAAACCGCGAGCCGATGGAGATGGGGTAATGAGTTCGAGGGAAGTAGTTACGAGCATTCACGAGGCGGTAGACGAACTGAGGAAGACTTCTGGGGAGTCCCGGAAGCTTGCGGAGGTCCTTCAGCAGATTCAATCGAGCTACAGTGAAAGTTCTTCCAAGAAGGGCGATGGTTTCTTCCGCCGGTTCTTTGGGGATTAGGTAAAGACGAATGGCGAGACGACGCGGAGGTGAGAGGTTCCACTATGACGTTTGGCCGGTGATTGCGGATGCCTTTCTTGCCTTATTGGCGGTAGTGGTTGTGATGGCATCAGGTCGACAGCCTGTTGACCCCGATGTTGATAGGTTAAAGAGCGAAATACTCGAAAAATCGCATCACGAATACGCAGGTTTGTTGGCCGACGTCGAAATTGGGACGAAGTGGGCGCGATTTGTTCTAACTGAAGAGAGCTTGTCGTTTCCAAAATGTGAGTGGACGCTCCCCACAGGGAAGCAAGAACAAATACACACATTATTTCAGTGGATTGGTCAGCGTCGTAGGCTCTTGCGACAGATTAGGATTGAGGGTCACGCCGATCGACAATGGTCGGGGGTGGGTTGCGGCGATGTAGGGCCGTACTTAGATAACCTCCAGCTTTCTCAGAACCGAGCGCGGGCTGTTTACAACGTCCTGCTGGGATTTACGCCTGAGACTCGTGTCGGCTTGCAGGAACTTCTGAATGATGAGGGCAACTCTCCTGATGCACCCGATGGGCTGGAATATTTAAGGGACCTCGCGAAACGTGGATGCTTAGAAGTAGCTGGTTACGGCGATCGTCATCCGCGCGATAAATCCGATCCGGACTCACCAAAGAATCGTCGAGTGGAAATTGTGATCGAATTTCGAGAACCGGTCGGTTCGCAGTCGTCTGCAGTGGCAGACTCTGGTACCTGCGAGGCGTCCCAATGACAGGGGGAAACCCGGAAGCAAATCATGAACGCCAGGAACGGACAGAGATCGCCCGCAATCGTATTCGACAGATCTTTCGTTTTCTGAAGGACTTCAATGGTCTCCGCAATCCCATTAAACGTCAGATCTCGGAACAGCCTTGGGTTCTATGGATTCACGATCTGCCAAGCCATCCTTGTCTGTGGCTGCGGGGCCGAGACTCTGGAGATGACAAAACGAGCACCGATGACGAGGATTCGGGTGAATTGCTCCTTCGCGTCCGTCGGGCGGAGGTGCCTAGGCCGCCGGCTCTGCCCAGTATATTGAATGGATGGCTCCCGAGTAATTATAAGGACCCTAGTGTAGCCGTCATCGAGCCTCTATCGGAACGCCAGACAGGAGGTCGAGACGGGACAGAGGTCGAGAAGTTTGATGCTGCGCAAGAGCGGGTCGACGTTTTTGAGCAGTGGAGGATGGAACGCGATCATTGGGTTGCGGAAGCCCTGCCTGCACAACGAGCCCTGCAGGTTTTTAATCGAATCTACGAGCTTCAGGGGCGACTCGAACGTGAGGGTGAGTCCGTTCAGCTAGTACTTGGACAGGGGATTCTCATTTGGCGGCAGAACGAGGGCGATATCCGGCACCCGATCGTTATTCAGAGGCTTCAGCTTTTATTTGACCCTTTTACTCCCGAGTTCAAAATTGTTGAGACAGCACAACCGCCAGAACTCCTGCGACCCTTGTTGTCTGTAAGCCAAGATGTGGCCGCTCAAACGATTCAACAAGCCGATGAAGAATTTTCCGCCCAAGATCTAGATCTACTTGAGATCGACAAAATAGAGGGTCCGCTGCGTCGAGTTGCTTCGGCTCTTCATTCGGAGGGACGGTTCATAAAACCGGGAGAAACGGTAGAACATGCGAGCGGACCCCAGATTGTTTGCGATGCCGTGATTTACGTGCACCGAAGAGCTCAAGGGTTTGCTATCGCGCTGGACTATGTACTTGAAGACCTTCAACACCGAGACGATTTACCTCCGGGTCTTGTCCGGATTTCAGGAATCGAGCCACCCCTTCCAGAGTTAGGAACAACGAGTCACTATTCAGCATGGGAACAGCCACCCGAAATTTTGTTCACTAAAGAGGCAAACGACGAACAATTCCAAATTGCCGAGCGATTGGAGCGGTACAAGAACGTTCTTGTCCAAGGACCACCCGGTACTGGCAAAACTCACACAATTGCCAATCTCATAGGCCATTTGTTGGCCGATGGCAAGAGAGTCCTCATCACCGCGCTCACATCGAAGGCGTTGCGCGTCCTTCGCGACAAGGTCGTCGAGCCACTGCAGACACTGTGTGTCAGCGTTTTGGATAACGAGACCGAGAGCAGAAAACAACTTGAGGCTTCCGTGGACGCAATGGTTGCGCGTCTTACCTCTGATGATCCAGCAAAGCTGGATCAAGAGGGAGATCGACTGGAAGCGGATCGGGGCCGATTGATATCTGAGTTGTCAGCACTGCAACGCGCTCTTATTGACGCACGTCAGGATGAATATCGCGATTTGATTGTCGACGGAATGCGGACGCCTCCATCGGTCGCGGCACGATTTGTCGCCGAAACAACCCAACAAAACGGTTGGATTCCAGGCCCTATCGAACCCGGAGTTGCGGCGCCGTTATCGGATGAGGAAGTCGCCGTGATGTACGGCACGAATGCCCGCATCAGTGCCGACATTGAAATCGAATTGAGTCGCTGGCGACCGGCTCCCGGAGACGCGGTCGGAGCGGAAGAGTTTGCCGGTGAGTCTGAGCGGTGGCGAATGCTCCAAGAATCAGATAAGGCAAATGGAGCAGGCCTGTGGAGTGAACCCCTTTACGAAGCAACCTCAGACGAACTTACCTTGATCAAGGAAAGGATTCGTGACTCGGTCGATCTGCTGACCAATGCCGCCGGATGGAAACTTGATGCCGTAGGTGCAGGGTTAAAAGGGAGTACCGAAGCTACAGCTCCATGGGAGGAGTTGGCCCAGAGGCTTGAGAAACTCCATTCGCAGTCCCAATCTTCTCTTGGCATTCTTCTCGATTGTCGATGCGCTCTCGGTGCCGATGTTTCTGCCGGGAGTCAGCGCATTGTCGCAGGGGAGATCCGTACCTTTGTGGAAGGGGGCGGGAAACTGAATGCATTCCGGCTCATGGCGAAACCTGCGTGGCGGAAGTTCATTGGGAGTTCAAGGGTAAATGACGCGCAGCCGCAAAACGCAATTCACTTTCAGGCTCTGGAAGTATTCGCTTCTCTGCAAGAAACTCGGTATTCCATGGGTACGAGGTGGGCTAACCAAATAGAACGCCGACAAGGAACTCGCTGGGAGGACTTTGGTAGCAAACCCGAGGAAGGTGCCGTTCTTTCCATTCCCACAATACGCGCATTGCTGTCCTGGCATTCCCAGGCGTTGCAGCCCCTTGTCAAGGCTCTTCAGAATGCCGGTTTTAAGTGGGATGATTTTATCAATGCACAAGAGGTTCAACCCGGCGAACATATGGAGTTACGACGCCTTGTCAATGCAGTCATTGGTCCCCTCCCAGGAGTAGTCGCCGCACGGATCAATTTACTTGAGTCAAAAGAGCTTGATCGTAAGTTCCATCGATGGAATCGCGCCCTTTTTTCGCCAAACGCAAACCTTCTTCCAGCATCAGCCGTCCTCGATTTAAGGGTAGCCGTCAGCAACAAGGACTATCGTGCATACGACCTTGCATATCGCCGACTCGCCGATCTGCACGTACTGGGTCCGACTTTTCAACGCCGTCGAGAGTTGATAGGACGGCTTGGTATTGCGGCTCCTGCCTGGGCAGCGGTGATTCAGAACAGAACCGGGCGCCATGACGGATCTGAAGGACCGGGATCAACGAAAGAGGCTTGGAGATGGCTGCAGTTCGTCGAAGAACTCGATCGCCGGGCGAGAGTGTCGATTTCAGACATTCAGAACAGAATCCATGATCTTAATTCGCAACTGCGTCGAACTACAGCCCGACTAATTGAAGTTCGGTCGTGGTCGGCGCAATGCAAACGTGTGGGCCTTGAGGAACGTCAGGCACTTCAAGGGTGGAAAGATATTAACCGCAGAATCGGACGAGGGACTGGTCAGCGAGCGCCCGGACTTCGTGCTCAGGCAAGACGGACGCTAGCCAAGGCGCGCAATGCTGTTCCGGTTTGGATTATGCCTCTCGCTCGTGTTGCGGAAACATTTGACCCACGGACAACGCGCTTTGATGTAGTCATCGTTGACGAGGCTAGTCAGTGCGACGTGATGGGATTGCTTCCGCTTTATCTCGCTGAACGCGCTGTGGTCGTGGGGGATCACGAGCAAGTGAGCCCTCTTGCAATTGGGCAAGAACTTACGGAGGTTGAAAATCTCATTTCCCAGCACCTAACCGGCATACCCAACAATATTCTCTACGATGGCAAGATGTCTCTGTACGACTTAGCAAGGCAATCATTTGGCGGGCTGATCCGGTTGTTGGAACATTTTCGCTGCGTCCCAGAGATCATTTCCTTCAGCAATGCGCTCAGCTACAACGGCGATATCAAGCCTCTTCGTGATTCGACCAGTACGCTTCTGGCCCCTGCCGTCATTCCACACTGCGTCGAAGGCGTTCGGAATAATGGGAAAATCAACATGGAAGAGGCAAGAGCAGTCGCTTCGCTTATTCAAGCCGCGATAGAACAACCCGAATACGAAGGGGAGACCTTTGGAGCAGTTTCACTCTTGGGCGAAGAGCAAGCGATCGAAATCGAAAAGTTGGTACGGCAGATTTCGACTCCGCATGAGCTCGCTGCCGTTAAGTTCCTTTGCGGGACTGCTGCTCAATTTCAAGGTGATGAACGAGATGTGATTTTCATTTCAATGGTTGATTCACCTGCAGACGGACCGCTCCGGATGCGGCAAGAGGATCTTTTTCGACAACGGTTCAATGTCGCTGCCAGCCGACCCAAGGATCAGTTGTGGGTCGTGCACTCTCTGGACCGTCAGCGTGATCTTCAGCCTGGAGATCTTAGGCGGCGATTGATCGAACATGCCGAGAATCCCGGCGCCTTAATTAAGCAGCAATTATTGTTAGAGGGCCGCACTGAATCGGAATTCGAGAAGCTCGTCTTAAAGAGACTTCTGGCTGCAGGATTCCGCGTTCGACCTCAATGGGTGGTCGGTCATTATCGTATCGATCTTGTAGTTGAAAGCAGTGGCGGTCGGCTCGCGGTTGAATGCGATGGCGACCGCTTTCACCCGATCGAACAAGTGGCAGACGATATGGCGCGTCAAGCTGTGCTTGAACGGATCGGTTGGCGCTTCGTGCGCATCCGAGGGAGTCAATTCTTCCGAGATTCCGATTCTGCGATGAAGCCCGTTTTCCAGGCTTTATCTGAACGTGGCATTCTCCCGGAAAACACGGTCGAACCCACGGTGAGAACCCAGAGCGGGACCGATCTTGTGGATCGTGTCAAAAGGCGGGCGGCTGAGATTTTGCAAGAGATGGACCGCAGAACGGATGATGGTAAAGCGACATAATTTCCCATGTCAGGGTAGTTCTCTAAAATATAAGGCCGGTTACGGGGATGACACTACACGCTTTCAACCAGCGCATTCTTGCAGAGGATCTCGTTCGCGTGCGCCGACCGGATGACAGGGAGCGCTATGCGGCTGCGCAGCGCCAAGCGCGGATTGATCCAAACCCCCACCAGATTGACGCCGTAATCTTCGCGCTTCGACGCCTTCGCGAAGGTGGTTGCATTCTTGCGGACGAGGTTGGCCTGGGAAAGACGATTGAGGCTGGCTTGGTTATTGCCCAACGCCGCGCGGAGGGTGCGCAGCGTATCCTTCTGATCGTGCCCAAGTCACTCATCGGTCAGTGGCAGGGCGAGCTCTTAAATCTATTCGGTATCCAGGCAAGTGAGAACGAGGCGAGCTTCTTTGCGCCAGGCGTATATCTGGTCGGCCGCGAATTCGCGGGCAGCGAGCGCGGCGCGACGCCACTCGGTGCCGTCCCGCCCTTCGATCTCGCCGTTATCGACGAAGCACACGAGATCTTCGCTGGATTGCACAAGAGATACGATCGTGACGGGATTTACGACGAGAGTTCGGATGAAGCTCTGATGGCGCACCGTGTCCGCGGCTTTCTGCGCTCCACGCCAGTCTTGCTGCTGACCGCGACGCCGATGCAGAACTCGCTCGCCGAACTGTGGGGCTTAGTCCAATATGTCGAGCCAACAGGTACGCTTCTCGGTGACATCGCGACGTTCCGCAAAGTGTTCTGCTCCGAGGACGATCGAACGCTGGTCCCTGGCCAGGAGCATGAGCTCAAAAGACGTCTCGCGATGGTTCAACGGAGGACTCTACGCCGTCAGGCCCAGGAGTTTCTAGATCGGCCTTTCACGCAACGTCGCTGCCGATTGTACGAATATGCGATGAGCGACGCTGAACGATCTCTCTACGACGATGTGACCGAGTACCTTCTTGAACCGTCCCTGTACGCGTTCGCCGGCCGGCAACGTAGGCTTCTGCTGATTGGATTCCACCGGCGGATGGCCTCGTCAATCGACGCCTTGGCCGCGAGTCTAGAGAACGTCGCCTCCCGTCTGCGTCGTCTCCAATCGGGTGTAGGTTCCGACGAAACTGTGAGCAGCGTTCTCGGTGACCTTGAGGACGAGGAGGAAATCGACGAATCTTCCGAAGAACCAACCCCTCGAATTGATGGTGCAACCGTCGCGGCCGAGCTTGTCCGCGTTGAGGATTTCGTCGCCCGAGCGCGGTCGCTCCCAAACGATGCCAAGGCACGCTCTTTTCAGGAAGCAATCAAGGTGGTGCTGGACCTGGGCCGGGACGGTCATGGCAGCGGAAAAGCCGTCGTTTTTACTGAGTCGATTACG
>Ga0137393_10001475_pt1 | contig 14897 bp, 11 predicted proteins | sample 15con2h34BmetaG_FD_101396 | JGI IMG/M metagenome (GOLD analysis project Ga0137393, IMG submission 101396) | Vadose zone soil microbial communities from Angelo Coast Range Reserve, California, USA - 15con2h3.4B metaG | ecosystem: Environmental > Terrestrial > Soil > Vadose zone > Saprolite...
CATCCGTTTAACACGGCTCTACCTAGCAGTCGTGGTCGACCTGCGAATGACGAGTTCTGTTTCCAAATAGTAGTCCGCACCTTTTCGCCGTTTTAGTTTCAGCATCCTATCCAATGCCTCGAAGGCGGTCGTCCCCACCCGCTCGCGAGGAACACGGATGGTGGTCAGCGGCGGGCGTGCCAGGAAAGCAAAGGAGATGTCGTCGATGCCGATAACGGAGATGTCTTCCGGAATCCCCGCGCCCGCCTCTTCGAGAGCGCTCATGGCGCCCAACGCGATAAGGTCGCTGCCGCAGAAGATCGCCGTGGGCTTCGCCGGCGTTGAAAGAATGGCACGCACCGCTGAGGCTCCAGCATCAATGCGGTAGTTACTGCTGATCACTGGTAATGGGTTGACGTCTCTTTTTTTCAATCCGGCAACCAGCGCGTCTTTGATTGTAATGGCCGTCCGGTTGTCGTCCGGTCCCGCAATGACCGCGGCGCGGCGGTGTCCGAGTCTAACGATATGTTCGATGGCCTGCTCGATACCCCGCTGATAGTCTATCGAAATCGTGCTCACCAGCTTCTCGGCCGGGCTCACGTTGCAGAACACCACGCCAATTCCCGCGCTAACGAGTTCCACTGCCATACTCTTGTCGATCGAAGAAGTCATCACCGCGACTCCGCGGACGTCGCTTTCGATTAGCTTCCGCAGGATGGATTTCGTCCGGGCTTGGTCGTATTGGGTGTTGCAAAGAAGGACGTCGAACCCGCGATCCCAGGCCGCCGCCTGGAATCCCCGAATCATTTCGGGGAAATACGGATTGGCAATCTCCGAAATCACCAACCCGAACAAATCGCTCCGGCCCGTGGCCAGCCGCCGGGCGTGCACGTTCTTGAAGTACTTCATCTGCCCGACGACTTCTAAGACGCGCCTCTGGGTCTCCACGGAGATGTAGTGGGTCTTGTTGAGGACGCGCGAAACCGTAGCGGGCGACACTCCCGCGCGTTTGGCCACTTCCCTCATCGTGTGGCCCATCCGTTTCCTCCGTGAAAAGCGAATCTGCTACTGACCTGACGCTGCCGTAACGTTCCAACTCAGGCGTGGACCGTACACTGGGAAACCGCTTTCCGCCAGCGATTCTCAATGCCCACACAACCTATCACGATTTCGCCCACCAGACTATGGCCATCGAAAAACCAGATTCACCGTAGAAAAATGACTTGACAAGCCTCCGCCAGCACTGATAAACGGTTACCAAGTAACCGGTTTCTGAAACCGCTTGCAGCCATGCCCTCGTCGGCCTTTTTGCCCACGGCGTGACGTTCGGCAGGGATTTCAATGCTTCGCCTGCAAGGCGAACACCGGTTTGAGATTCGGTCGGGGGCGTTTGTTCGTTCGATCGGTGCAGTTTGGGGGGGAAATGCGATTCAATTTGTCCTTACTGAGGTTTCTTTCAGTTAGTCTTCTCCTTGCCTTCTCCGCAATAACAGCTCGAGCCCAATCCGACCGCGGCTCCATCGCCGGCACGGTTCTCGATAGCTCCGGCGCCGCCGTCGACAAAGCCACTGTAACCGTTACCAGCACGGAAACCGGTGCGAATTATGGCGCCACAACCGGCCCTACCGGGGGATTCCGTGTTCAGGACGTGCGCATCGGCACGTACGACGTGAGCGTCTCCGCTCCCGGCTTTAAGATTGAGAAAAAGACGGGAGTGGTCGTCCAAGTCAACTCAACAGCTTCTCTCGAATTCTCATTGCAGCCCGGCGATGTGAAGGAAACCTTGACCGTGTTGGCTGATGCCCCAGCCGTCCAGACGGAAACTTCCGAGATCGGCACGGTGGTGAGCACAAGGCAAATCGAGGAGTTGCCACTCTCGCTTAGCGGCACAGGGCAAAGCCTTTTGCGGTCAGTGGAGGCGTTTGTATTCTTGACTCCTGGCACCGTAGGCCCGGGAACATTCAGCGACTCCCCCTCTTCGGGTATTTTTGAATCCAAAATATCAGGCGGCCAGAATTTGGGTACCGAAGTCGTCCTCGATGGCGCCAGCATCGCTCACGCCGAACTCGGTCCAACTTTTGATGAAAACGCCCCTTCGGTGGAAGCCATTAGCGAGTTCAAGATTACGACCTCGACCATTCCCGCTGAATTCGGCCGTACTTCCGGTGGCGTCGAATCTTTTACCACCAAGTCAGGCACTAATTCTTATCATGGTACGGCGTTTGACCTGCTTCATAACGACAAGCTGAACGCCGTCCCCTGGAACAATATTTCCAACGGGTCAAATGTTAAGCCCCGCGACCATCAAAACGATTACGGCGGGAGCCTGGGGGGGCCGGTTCGGATTCCCAAGCTCTACAACGGTCATGACAAGACCTTCTTTTTCTTCTCCTGGGAGCAGTATCGCAATAACCTGGGCGCTACCCAGGTTACGACGCTTCCCACGGACGCGGAGCGTTCCGGCGACTTTTCTAAGGAACTTGGTGCATCCACAGGTCTAACAAATCCTTGCGACAATACCCCAATATTGAGAGGTCAGATCTTCGATCCATCAACCGCTTCATGCCCCACTGGTTTCCCCGGGGGCCGCATCGCTTTCCCAGGAAACAAGATCACTAGCATCAGTCCCGTCGCGCAAAAAGTGCTTTCCTTCCTGACGGTTCACTCTAATCCAAATGCTACTGATCCGCTAAGGAACAACTTCATCTTTAATTCTACTCACCCGTTTCTGGATACCACCATGAGTTTCCGTATTGACCAAAACTGGGGGAACAGCAATAAATTCTTCTTCTCCTACAGCAGTCGCGACCAGGAAGAGTTTAACGGAAACCAAGTCCTCCCTGCGCCCCTCGACGTTAACTTTTTCAAGTCGCGGTTCTCCCACTACCTCCGTTTTGGGTGGGACAAAACCATCAGTTCTTCCTTGCTCAATCACTTCAATGTCGGTTTCAACCGGCTGGTCGATCCTAGCAGGGCCGATAGTTTCACCGGGCAGGATTGGCCAAAAACGTTAGGGATTCCCAACGCCAGCGGGGTTCTTTTTCCTGTGTTTACCTTTGACGCGAACGCTCTTGGTATCGGGTACCAGGGGTTTAGCGCCGGCAACTTCGATATAGCCATTCCCAATGGGCTTATAGTCTCTGACAGCGTTTCTTGGATTAAGGGCCGCCATGCACTCCGCATTGGGTTTGAGTGGCGTGCCTCCCAGTTTTCGAGGTTCAATGGCACCAACAATTCACCAAACTACGAGTTTAGCAATTTCCAGACGGCCTTCGCTGCGAGCGACCCCCAAACAGGTGACGCCTTCGCCAGTTTCTTGCTCGGCCAGCCTCAAAAGGAGACTGCCCATTTTGCCTCGGTTGTTCCCCGGTGGAACCAGAACTACTACGGCGCTTATGTCCAGGATGATTTTAAGTTCCGCAAGAATCTGACCTTCAATCTTGGCTTCCGGTACGACATAGATACTCCTCGGCATGAAGCGCACGGCGCCCAATCGGTCTTGGACCTCAACACTCCAAACCCAGGCGCGGGCGGAACACCGGGGGCTCTCATTTACGGCTCCAACGCGACCGGCGCGAAGACCTACTACAAGAACTTCGGCCCGCGCTTAGGATTTGCCTATGCGCCGGAGAAATTATTCGGACGGTTCAGCCATACGGTGATTCGCGGTGGATATGGTATCTATCATGCCGCTCTCTTCTACACCGACTTTGGTGATTCGCTTGGCAGTGGGACCACAATCAACCCAACTTTTACATCCTCAAACAACTTTGCCCCTGTCCTCCAGCAAGGGAAGGGATCGCTGGATACAGGTTTTCCTGCTTTTGCGCCTCCGTCCAATGCCACTGATCCTGCTCTGCTGAATGGAAATTTTCAAGGCAGTCCCAGCTATGCGGCGCCACGCGGCGGCCGTTCCGCCATGATTCAAAACTGGAGCTTGGAAATTCAGCATCAACTCGCTTCCGATCTTATCTTCAGCCTCGGCTACGTCGGCAATCATGCCACCCACCTGAACTCGAATCTTCAGCAGCTCAATTCCATTGATCCCAAATTTCTCTCTCTCGGGACCAAGTTGAATGATCCGGTGACGAGCGTGGCAGGCAAGGCTACTCTGGCAGGCCTGGGCATCACCTCTGTGCCAGCTTGGTTCGAGTCGTTGTATGGCCCGAGTGGGATCGACTTCGTTGGCCAGTTGCTGTTGCCTTTTCCCCAATACCAGTCTGGCGGCCCCGGTACCCAGGGCGGCATCACTACCAATTGCTGCCTGGAGAACCTGGGCCAATCCACGTACAACGCGCTGCAAGCAAAACTTGAACGGCGCTTCCGGAACGGACTGAACCTTCTTGCGTCTTACACCTATTCAAAAACGCTTACGGACGCGGACAGCGCCTATGCAGGACTCACGGCTTTCGGCAGCTCGGACACCTTCACTGCTCAGAATCCGCATAACTTAAACTCGGAAAAGGCTTTGAGCTACCAGGACGTCCCCCACTCATTCGTGCTCAGTTATCTTTACGAATTGCCCGTCGGCAAAGGAAAGAAGTTCCTGAACAAAGGTGGAGTTGTGGATAAGGTGGTGGGCGGCTGGCAGGTGGGCGGCGTGCAGCGCTACCAGAGCGGCGCGCCTTTCATCCCCTTCTCCAGTACCTCACAAAATTCGCGGTTCGGCACCGCAAACACCCGGTTGAGCCTTATTCCTGGCCAGCCCCTGCTCAGTCCGAATGCAAAGTCCTACAATCCCTTTTTGGACCCCAATGTGTTCGGCAGCGGATGCAATGAACAGCCAGACGGCACATTCGTCGCTCAGTCAACGAATAACTTCCTAAACTGCGCAGCGTTTCTTGATCCGAACGCCCCGAGCCTGGTAGCACAGCGCGGCTACACCTTCGGCAACCTTCCTAAAGTCCTGGGGAACATCCGCAGCCCAATTTATAAGAATGAAGATTTCTCACTGATCAAGCGCTTTACGCTTTACGAAGCGCACGTCCTCTCCTTTAAGGCGGATTTTGTCAACCTCTTTAACCGGCACACTCTCGCCCGCGGCGATGGCTGCCTTACTTGCAACACGTTTGGCCGGCCCGGCGCTCAATTCGGGGGTAATCCATCAAGCCTAAATGGACAAAAAATAATTCAACTAACCTTCCGCTATCAATTCTGACGTAGAGCAACCGGGAATTAACAGAGAACCTCCTGTGCGGACGAGATACAGGAGGTTCTCTTATCTAGAAGACACATCACTTATACCTGCGACCCGGTATAATCTTTAATTGTGAAACTGCTTGTAACAAAGCTTCCGCATAATCAAGCCGCCAAGTTCAAGTTTGCTTCTTTGCTGTTTCTGTTCTGCCTGGCCGGCCCGGTTCACGCCCAAGTGGTCCCTGAGGTTTCCGAGATTTTCCGCCAGGCATCGGAGGCCATGCAGCGAGGCAACTTGGACGTGGCTGGTGACGGTTTTGCGGCCGCCGCAAAAGCTGCCCCCGCCTTCGCCGAAGCCCATTTCAACGTTGCTCTTGTCCGCGAAGAGCAGGGCCGGTTCGATGAGGCCGTTGCTGGCTTCCAGAGGGCGCTGGCGCTAAAACCGCGACTGCATGGGGCAAATCTCTTTCTAGGCATCGCCTACTTTCGTCTTAACCAACTGGATAAAGCCTTTGCCGCAATTCAAAAGGAATCCTCCTCCTATCCGAAAGATGCTCCCGCCTGGATGTGGCTGGGAGTCGTCCATCTGGCCCAGGATAAGCCCGAAGAAGCCGCGGAGGCGCTCGACAAGGCTGCCACTCTCGCTCCAGACGATATGGACATTCTTTACCATCGGGGCCGCGCTCACTTGCTTGTTTCCAAGAATAGCTACGCAAAGATGTTCAAAGTCGCTCCGAAATCCTGGCGCGTCCATCAGGTTCTTGCCCAGGCGAACGCCGAAGCCGACCGCCACACGGACGCCGTCGCCGAATACCAGGCCGCTATCAAGCTTGCTCCCACACAACCAGGCCTGCATGAAGAATTAGGCTCAGAGTACCGTAAACTCGGAAAGGTTCAGGAAGCCGAAGAATCCTTGCAGCACGAACTTGAAATTTTCCCCCACAACGTCCTCGCCAAATACGAATTGGGAGTTTTAGCCGTCGAACAAAGCGATGGCGCAAAGGGCAAACTACTAATCGAATCCGCCCTGAAGGAAAAGCCCGGCCTTCTCCACTCCGATTACAATCTTGGCCGCGCAGAAATGCTCCTTGGCAATGACGCTGCCGCTGCTCGGCTGCTGGAGCGTGCCACTTCCGCGCCCGGCTCCGATCCCGAAGTCATCGAGCAAGCTTGGTATCAGCTCGGAATCGTCTACCGCCGCCTTCATCGCATGGAAGACGCGCAAAAAGCCATGGCCACGTTCCAGAAGCTCAAGGATGAAGAGGGGGAGAACCAGCAGAAAAGACTGAAACGATACGAAGCCCAGCAGAATCCCAACCCAGCCCAACCTCCTCCCTCACCTCAGAATCCCTAGGGGCGGAGGTCTGGCCATCTCGGGACCCAGGATTCCGAACTGATTTGAGGGCCGGGGACCGCCGCTTCGCCATCTCATAGAAACTACAGTACTTAGATTTATCCTTGACAAACGTCATCGAGATGTTATAATATGTTGATGGGGCAAGCGGTCCACTATCGCGCAACATCCTCTCCTTCTTCATCCTCTTGTCTGTACCCTGTCCACCGCTTGGCACATGTTGCCCCAACACCTTCCAGGCCTTCTCGACAAATTATGTCGCGCAAGCCTCTTGGGATTCTCCTAACTCTTTTAGAATCAACACTTGCAGGAGTCCTCGTAAGTGTTGATTCTAAAGGACTTACAGATATACTAACCCCTTTAGATGCAACACTTACAAAAAACCCGGGGGGGAGGGGGGGCCTCCTCGCCTCATCCTTCCTTCTCCCATCCCTCTGTGCGGCGCTGCGGACTCTTGCTTTGGATCAAGAACTCGAGCCTATGGGTGGAAGGAAAGCAGGTCACTAATCAATGACTGCGCTAACAAGTTGCCGTTTCACGGTTGGGGAGGATCCGGCGGTCGCGATCTCGCCGCCCGGCTTTGCAATTCCTCCGTTCGTTGAAACTCGCTCTTGGCCTTGTCCATTTGGTGCACTTGTTTGTAAAGCCTTGCCAATTGGTAGTGAATTGCCGCGTTTTCCGGCTCCAGCCGTTCGGCATTTTCCAGTTCGCGCTGCGCCTCCGGCAGCCGGTTTGCCCGCAGATACGCCGTCCCAAGTTTCAAGTGGCAGCTTGCGTTGTTTACCGCAAGCTCCACGGCCTTCTCCAGCGACGCAACGGCCTCCCCGGCCCGGTCCAGCTCCAGCAAAAGGTTTCCAAGATTCAAGTACGGTTGCTCGCTCCGGTGCGCACTTCCCGCCTGCCAGTCAATCGCTTTGCGATAAGCCTCCAGTGCCTCGTCCGGTTTGGCCTCCGACTCCAGGATCAATCCGAGATTATTCTCCGCCCTGGCATCGCGCGGATCCAAATCCAATACAGTCAGAAACGCTCTGCGGGACTCCGGCAGCAGGCTTCTCGAGTAATACGCGCGGCCCAGGTAATACCACGCATCCTTGTTCTTTGGATCGAGTTCCACCGCTTTCTCTAGCCACTTGATCGCGTTTGCGTAATCGTTCAGGATAACGTAGTCCAGACCCACGATTTTCAAATCCTCTCCCGTGGGAGTCTTCAGCATCGCAGCCTTCGTATAGATTTCCAACGACTCGCGGACCTTGTTTTCCCTGTGCAGCACAAACCCGAGGAGATACAGAGCTTCATCAGAATCCAAATGCAATGCAATATAACGGCGAAGTGCGCCTTCCGACGAGCTGAAGTTTTGCAAATGAATGAGCGATTTTGCCTGGCAAATGAGAGCATCGGTCGTTCCTGGAGCAGCCACGTCGGCCTTGGCGAATAAATCCGCCGCTGCAGCGTAGTCTCCGGCGCGGAACGCGGCTACCCCTTGCGCATAATCGCTATCGGTCTGCTGCGCGCAAATAGACGGAACGAATAACAGCAACATCACTGCTTTGCAGAGAATTCCCGATCGATCGCGGCTGGACTCGCACATCATTTCACCGCGGGTTTCGCGTTCGCAGGCGCCACCGGTTCGTCAATTTGCAGGATTTGGTCGGCGGAAATACTTTTGAGCGTCTGCACAATACCGCTTGGCCACAGAATCTCGATTGAAGCCGCGCTGTTTTCCTTCCCGATCCCGAAGTGAACGCGCTTATCGCCGGATGAAAGATAGCTGCTCGCCGTGGAAACCGTTGCGAATTGCGGCCCGCTCGCAGTAACCAGCTTTACGCTGGCGCCGATCGCATCGCGATTGCTCTTGTGCCCCACGAGTTTGAGCAGCAGCCAGTGATTCGCTGAAGGCGTTTCGTTGTGCAAGACATAGGCCGGTCCGTCATTCGTAGTCACCACGGCGTCCAGCCGCCCGTCGTTGTCCAGATCTCCGATCGCCAATCCGCGCGCAACCCACGATTGCCTGAACACTTCGCCAGAGCTTTGCGACACATCCACGAATCCTTTGCCAGTATTGCGCGCCAGCAACATTGGCTCGCGATAGCGCAGATTAGGATTCGTCAGTTCGATGGTGTCGAGATCGTGGCCTTGCACGATAAGCAGATCCTTCCAGCCGTCATTGTCGAAATCAAAAAGCCGCACGCCCCATCCCGAGTGTGCCAACGTCATCCGCGCAAGCCCGGATTGCGTACTAACGTATGTAAAAGTGCCGTCGCCGTTGTTCTGATAAAGCGCATAGCGCTGATTGGCCAGGTCCGTGACAACGATGTCCGGCCATCCATCATTATTATAGTCGGCGAAATCCACTCCCATGCCGGCATAGGTGCGGCCGTCAATATCCACGGCCACTTCGGAAACCAATCCGACTTCTTCAAACGATCCGTCACCTTTGTTGTGATACAGATATTCCACCATCGAATCATTCGCAAAAAACAGATCGATGTGGCCGTCGTGGTCGTAGTCCGCCAGAGCCACTCCAAGGCCTTTGGCGGGTTTGGAAAGACCGAGCTTTTCCGACACTTCCGTGAACGTTCCATCTCCGTTGTTGTGATAGACGAGCGGCCGCGCCGGTTTGAAATAGTCCGGATGGCAATAGGCGCGATAGCCTTCTTTGTGCTCGCCGCACCAGATGTCGTCAAAATCCCACTCCAGGTAGCGCAGAACGACAAGGTCGAGAAAACCGTCTCCATCCAAATCCACCCACGCCGCGCTGGTGGACCACCCGCTGCCGCCAACTCCGGCTTTGGCGGTCACATCGGAAAATGTTCCGTCGCCATTGTTGTGGTATAGCTTGTTTCCTCCGTACGCGGTTACGTAGAGATCCTCGTACCCGTCGTTGTCGTAGTCGCCCACGGCTACGCCCATTCCATATCCGGTACCCTGCAAACCGGCCTTTTCGGTGACATCTTCGAAAGTGCCGTCGGTTTTTTGGTGATACAGGCGGTTCCAGTATTTTGGCCCGGTTTTCTGAGGAATCGCGCCCTTTGGGGTAGGATCGCCCAGAGGTGCGCCGTTGACGATAAAAATATCCAGGCGCCCATCGTTGTCATAGTCAAAGAGCGCGACGCCGGATCCCATGGTCTCCGGTAAATATTTTCTGGAAGTGTGCGAGGCCTGATGTTGAAAATGGATGCCAAGACGCTGAGTGACGTCTACAAATCTTCCGGGGGTTGCGGAGTCCGCCGCCCTGGTCGTCTGAGATTGTTCCGGACTGCCGATCGAAGACCCGGAGGCAAGAAAAACACTCGCACAAAGAACGGCGAATACGAGCAACGCAGCCTTTCCACCTTTGGACAAGTTCCCGAAAGAGTGCTTCACTGTTCGACGATCCCTTTTCCTTCCAGGACAGTGTAAATGCGGTCCACTGCGGGCAGCATGAGTTGTTCTTTCGCTCCGCTGGGCCAGTGGATTTCCACTTTGTCCACTTTTGTTGCGGTTCCCAAACCAAAATGCAAACGTTGATCGGAACTGGAGGCGTAGCTTCCGCCGCTGAACACGTCACCGCGTTGCCGAACTCCACCCGCGGTAACAAACGCCTTCGCTCCGATGGCATCGCGCGGGCTTTTCGGGCCACCAACCAATCTGAGCGTTACCCAGTGGTTGGAATTCTTGACTACGTTTCGCAAGAGGGCCGGCGTCGAATCTACATTGTTGATGACCACGTCGATGTGGCCGTCATTAAACAAGTCCCCGAACGCGGCTCCGCGCGCCGTCATTACGGTTGCCAGTCCGCTGCCGGTTGCGGGCGCAACTTCTTGAAATTTCGCTCCATCAAGATTGCGGAATAGCAACGGACGCTGCGCCCAGGTCGTTCCCCAATCCTGCTTGTCCACGCCGGGATAGACGTGGCCATTGGCGGCAAAAATATCGAGCAGGCCATCGTTGTCGAAGTCAAGGAATCCGGTTCCCCAGCCCAAAAACGGAAGGGTAACGGCCATAATTCCAGCGCGAGCGGTCACATCGGAAAAATTGCCGTCGCCGTCGTTCCGATACAAAGTGTTGTAGTCGTCGGAGAAATTGGTGATATAGAAATCGACTTTTCCGTCCCGGTTGTAGTCGCCCACCGCAATGCCCATGGAGGCCTGCTCGCGTCCTTCATCATTCAGCGCAAACCCGGAGATATAGCTCACATCCTCGAACGTGCCATCGTGTTTGTTGCGGTAGAGGTACTTGGGGACGGAGTCGTTGGCGACAACCAGGTCAAGCCAACCGTCGTCGTCCACGTCAACGAATACGGACGCGAATCCATAGTAGCCCTTACTGTCCGAAACTCCGGCCTTTACGCTTACGTCGGTGAAGGTGCCGTTTCCATTGTTGTGGAACAAGTGATCGCCTTCGCCCGGCAGGCCGCGCGGCCCGCACATCACCTCGATTCCGCGAAAATTACAGAAGCCCGGCGGAAGTCCGCCCTTCCCGGAGACCGGCGGATGATCCGGATCAAACTTTGCATAGCCCGGAACGAACAGATCGAGGAACCCGTCGTGATCGTAGTCTCCCCAGGTCGCTCCGGCAGACCAGCCACCGAGCGTGACGCCCGCTTTCTCCGCGACATCGGTAAATGTGCCGTCATGATTGTTGTGGTAGAGCCGGTTTTTGCCGAAGTTCGACACATAGATGTCCGGCCACCCGTCATTGTCGTAGTCCCCCACGGCTACGCCGAAGCCCCAGCGTTCGTTCGCGACGCCGGCCTTTTCCGTAACGTCCGTGAATGTGCCGTCATGGTTGTTGTGAAAAAGCATGGCGCGCGGCGGCGCTTCCTTGCCCTTCAGTGCGGGGAAAGTCGAGCCATTCAAAAGGTAAATGTCCAGCCAGCCATCGTTGTCGTAATCGAGCAGCGCCACGCCGGATCCGGGCGTTTCTAGAATCGTCCTTTTCTCGGGCGTTCCTGAGCGATGATGGAATACGTCGATGCCAGCCACATGCGTCACATCGACAAAAATGACCGGTGCGTCATCAACAAAGCCCCCGGCCGTGATCGGCCGGGAAAGTGCGTCTTTCACCGGAGCGTGCGCCACGCCCGTGCTCATGCCGCTTTGTGGGCTCCGGACCGGCTCCTTCTCCGCAGGGTTTTGCTGGGCCAGACCGGAGCTCAGAAGCAACGTCGCACAAATGGCTTGTGCTGCGGTTGCGCGGAGAAGGCAGCTAGATTGGCTGGATCGAGAGAATGACATCAGGCCCCAAATAGGTCGGTTGACCCAAAAGGCATCTTCGCACAAAGTCGGCGAGCAGGCCTAATTCACGCGGAGAAAGATTGCGAGTTATTTTGGGTAGGCTCAAACTATTCATTTCAATTCGGGCTAGCTAGTTTCTACGCGGCACCAACGGGTGAGTGTGTAAGCAGCCCCGCGAGCCGGCGAACAGACACATCCAACGGAGGCATTCTGCACGATATCCATCACGGCCAGATGTTTTGCCTGAACATTGTCGGGGCCAAGATCCTCGAGTTGACGCAACGGGATACGACGAAACGCGAGTCTGCCCCTCGAGACTCTTCCAGGAGCCACGAAGCAAATCGTGTGGCTTGGGATCAAGCTCGACAAGAACGAAGTCCACCTGCCCCCGGCGTCATCAAGAATCGCAAGCTGCTTATCCTGCCTCTGTTTAAGGAACTCAAGGGGTTGCTGAAGAAACTCTTCCGCAAGAACGGTCCAGTGTTCGAGACGACGAACTTCCGTAGAGAGTGGATTAAGGCTTGTGCTAAACTTGGTTTGGGAAAAAAGACCGGCGAGAAGTGGCACCAGTATAAGGGTCTCACCCCTCACGACTTTCGCCGTTCAGCCGCCCGCAATTTGATTTCAAGCGGAGTAGACCAGAGCATTGCAATGAGAATCACAGGACAGCGCACCGTGGCAGCCTTCCAACGCTGCAGCATCGTGAGCACGGAGCAACTGCACGAGGCGATGGCGAAGGTCTCCAAAAACGCAACGAAAACGCAAATTGCGGCTGGCAGTTCCCGAAACAGCCCGTAAGTGCTGGATAAGCCGAGGTAGCTCAGTGGTAGAGCAGCCGATTCGTAATCGCATGTCACGCTAATCTAGTCAAACGCGGTTCAATTATAGCTAACATATTTAACGAGATAGTCAGAGATGCGCCTTTGTTTACGTTTTTCTTTCGGAGGGTGCGTTTGGGTCGGTTGTTAGCAGTTTGATGGTAGGTAAGAGGCGCGCCGGATGCTGAGAACTCGGGTGCTCTCACCACTGAAAAGTCGGAAGCGCTATCCCGGCACGGGCTTTCACGATTGTGCGCGATTGTAGTGTAATAGTCATCATAAAGGTAAGGTGCCGGGTGCCCGGCATCGACCGTAAACGCCCTTAGCTCTTTGGTTTGCTACGCGCGCAATACAAATCGAGTTGAGTGCACGGTCTCACGCGGCCTTCCATTTGAACCAGAGCGGGACCGCACAATACGGGACAACTGCTACAATCGTGGTCAGCCGGGATGAACAGCGCAGGCGATGAAGAAAGAAGACATGGGTTCAGCGATAAGAGCACGGTTTTCTGACGGCACTCTGAAGCCTCTAGAAGCGCTTGAGCTTAAAGAAGGCGAGGACGATCACAATTGTCTCGTCATCCCGGTCCTCCAGAGTAGCAGATTGGTTAGAGCGGACTGCCGGCGCGTGGGTAGGTTTGGTTGATGCGGAAGAACTAGAGCGAGAAATCTACGACAGCCGTTTTATCGCGACTCGAGCCGAACCGCGACTATGACGCCGCTTTCCTTCCTGATTGACACCGATTGGACGATTGATTTCAACGCAGTCGCGCATGTCACCCGGCGCATCGCAGGACTTCAGATTGAAAGTGGGTGACACCTCAGACGTGGCATCGCTTGCTTGATAAACTCGCGATGGTCAACGAACCTATATCGTCACATGACTTCAAACTGCGGGCAAACGTTGAAACTCCGACCTGCAGTCTCCGTGACAGGGCAGCGTTCTAACCAACTGAACTACGTCCCCAACCGTGGAATCAACAACTTAGCGTAAAACCTTGCAAATAAGCCCTTTGCAAGATTCGCATACAACGCACTGTTCGCCTTCTCCGCCCCTGACTGCAGACGTTCCTGGCAAATCCGCCTGTAAACCGCCTGTAAGAATCAGTGCGCTCATACGAGATTCATCCTAACACAGATGCGTGCCAGAGGCGAAGCAGAGTCCAGACGAAATCTTGTTTTGATCCTCAGGCGAAGCCGACGCAGCCGATTCACAATCGAGGCCAATCGTGTGGAACGAAATCAGTAAAGCGGCGAACGAAGTGTTCCTTCGAAGTAAGGAGCGTGGTGACTGGTTGGATCGGTCCAGTTTCCGTGGAAGCGTCTTCCGCCCGATACGAGACCGAAAGTGGGTCTACGCTCGCGAACTGATAGCGGGAATGAGTCCGATGGGCACTACTAGACCAACCGTCAGGGCTAGATGATGAGCTCGCACTATCAGTACCGACGACGGTTGAACAGCTACGCGAGAATCCTGATGGGGTTGCAATGGAATTGCTTCGGTCGATTTTCTTCTCGCTCGATTGGGCCAGCGTAGTCGATAGTCAAGAAAAGCTGGAAACTCTGATTCAGCAGGGGCGTCACTTTAACGGCGGGTGAATGAGAAACACGGTTTGCCGAGTCTGCAGAATACTATCTCGAAGCTTAGCTGAAGGGCCGAACGTTCTCTTATCCGTTTTGGGCGCAAACCGTTACAGCAGCGGGACGCCCTCTGCCTGTGCTGCCTTACGCAAATCGCCATCGAGCGTCGCAAGCGGCAATCCATAGCGCCGGGCGAGCTCTAGGTATGCCGCGTCGTACACGGTGAGGCCATGCTTTTCGCCGAGCGCGAGAACCTCTTTGCCCCGAGCGGCCGTGAGAATGAGAGCTGGTTCGGTGTCGATCGGCAGACGCCCGAGTTCCTCCCAGAGCTGTTGCGGTTGTTCCGGCTTGATTCGCTTTCTGCGGACTCCCATCAAAAGAGCGTTTGCTACTTCGGCTGCCCAGTGCGCCGGAACAATGACTCGGTCACCCTGCCGCAAGCGTTCGAGAAACTCGTCGGTCCAATCCGTCGCTTCGTCTTCAAAACACCAAGCCAAAGCCACCGAGGCGTCCACAACGAAGACGGCCATCAGTACTTGTGACCTTCGTGAATGAGATCCTTGGTTCTCAGACCACCGAGCGTGTTCTGCTTCCGCAACTCGCGGATTCGATCGATGGCTTTGCTAATAGATCCCTGAATCGTTCCCTCTTCGGCGGCTATTGTCTGTTGGGCGAGCATTTCCTCCACATACATTTCGAGCGATAGCCCTCGCGCTTGGGCTTCTGCCGCCAACCGATCAGGTACATTTACCTTGACTTCCATACATGGAATTTTAGCATGCGTTGCAAGATAGGTGACAGGTTATAGGGAACA
>Ga0137393_10001478_pt1 | contig 14892 bp, 12 predicted proteins | sample 15con2h34BmetaG_FD_101396 | JGI IMG/M metagenome (GOLD analysis project Ga0137393, IMG submission 101396) | Vadose zone soil microbial communities from Angelo Coast Range Reserve, California, USA - 15con2h3.4B metaG | ecosystem: Environmental > Terrestrial > Soil > Vadose zone > Saprolite...
CGGTCGTGGTCACGACATCCGCGTGACCCTGCAGCAACAGAGGAGGCGCCTGCCCTCTGCCCGCCAGCCGCGCCACCAGATTGGGACGCTCGGGGCTGATGCCGTCGAGTACCGTGTCCAGGCCGGCGCCGCTCAGCAGCCGTTCGACGTGGTGGACGCAAGCAGCCTCGTTTCCCGGCGGATTGGTGGTGTCGTAGCGAATGAGGTCCTGGGTAAGCTCCGCGACTGAGGGCAGGCCGATCATTGAGTCAAGGTCGCCCAAGTTACGACCGCGACCCGCCGCCGATCACTCACCGTTGAAATTCATGATCAGCAAGTTGAACAGCCAGTATGCGGTCACCACGCCGCCCATGACCAAGCTGGCAATCGCCAGGCGCAAGCCTGAGACGCCTCGGAGCCGGGACAGAGCCGCGACTGCCGCAATCGCCACACCGGCGATGCCGACCAGCGGCGGACTGAGCACCAGTAAAGGAAAGCTGGCAGGTGCGACCACCTTGCCGTCCATCGGTGGTGGCGCGACCGTACTCATGAGATTAAAGGCCAAAATGGTGACGAAGAGGAAGAGCACGATTCCGATTGCCACGCCCGCCACCGCGGCCTGCAGACCCCAGGACGAGCCTCGCAAGGCGATGATCGCAAGCACGACTGACGCTACGCCCGCGATCTCGGATATAGAAGGCGCCCACAAGTACGCGGCGTACAGCGGATTCGAACTGTAAGCGATCGCCTTTGGCACGTGACCGGAGATGGACATGACTGTCACGAACGCGCCGACGCTGATCGCGGCCGTTACGAAGACCAACACCCTAAGCCAACCGGCCGGGAAGTTCGCATAACTCATTTGAAGCAAGGTCAGCGTGGCCAATCTAGCCTTCGCGATCGTTTTGCGAATCGGGGGTGGCCCGGCGTCGATATCAGGGTCTCCCCCGATGAGCGGCTTGCTCTGCGTCCGAAAAGGCCCAGCCGCAGCCTGGATCCACGAAGTACAGGCATCCAGGAAGTGCCTCCCTCATGTTTGGGGACCCAACCTACGATGTAACCGGACGGTGGATTCCTGCGATGAGTGAGCTCCTGCCACAAGATGCCCACCTGACGGTCTTCGTCGGCCGCAACGCGGAACTCAGGCAGTTGATAACCGGCCTGGACCGCGCGTTGGAGGGCAGGGGAGGGATGTTTCTCGTGAGCGGCGAGCCCGGGATCGGCAAGACTCGTGTTGCCGAAGAGCTGGCCCTCGGGGCGCGCAAGCGCGGTGCCACCGTCTACTGGGGCCGCTCGACCCTGGCAGAAGGCGCGCCACCTTACTGGCCCTGGGTCCAAATTCTGCGCTCCCTTCTTCGCGACGTTGGAGAAGCGGAGTTCCGCCGACTGGCCGGGTCAGGGCTGCCCCAAATCCTCCAGGTCGTCCCTGATCTCCGTGGCTATTTTGCCGATGTCACGCCGACGTCAATAGACGATGACCGGACTCGTTTCGGGATTTACGACTCGGTCATGCAGCTGCTGCTCAACGCCGGCCGCGCGCGGCCGATGGTGCTTGTGGTCGACGACTTGCACTGGGCCGATACCCCTTCTTTGCTCCTGCTGCAACTGCTGGCCGGTCACCTTCCACATTCCCGGCTGATGGTCATCGGAACCTACCGGGACCTCGAGCTGGGGGCCGACCACCCATTGCGCACCCACCTGGCCGACTTTGTTCGCCGCGGCGAAACGACCGAGCTCCGGATCTCGGGGCTCAAAGACCCCGATGTTGTGAGCCTCCTGCGTGTACTCACCGGATTCGAACCTGCGGTGGATGTGGTGCGCAGGCTCCAGGCCCAGACCGGCGGCAACCCGTTCTTCCTGAGCGAGCTGGCGCGCTCACTCGGAGATGGGGACGCGGAGCCGTCGCGTTGGAAATTTTCAGCTTCCACCGACGTCGTCCCACAGGGCATTGGCGCTGTGCTTCGCCGCCGCATCGAAGCTCTTTCAGCCGACTGTCGCAGCGCACTCGAGATTGCAGCAGTCGCAGGCCAGGAGATCGACCTCGACACCCTCGAGGCTGCCACCAAGACGGGACGCCCGCGTTTGCTCGATCTTCTTGACGAAGCGATCGCGAGCGGCGTGGTGACCCGTCGCGATGGCCGTTACGCGTTCGCTCACGGCCTGGTCCGGGACGCTGTCTACAGCCGCATCTCCGCAGCCCGTCGCGGCGAGCTGCACCGACTCATCGGCGACCTGCTCGAAGGTGTACCGCTCGGAGGCTCTACCACAGCCGTTGCGCAGCTGGCCCACCACTTCGTCGAGGCGTGCGTGGTCGACCCAACAGTGCGCGCCAAGGCTCTCGGGTACGCATCGGCCGCCGGTAGACGAGCGGTGGCCGAACTCGCGTACGAGGAAGGCGTTCGGCTTTTCGAGCTCGCGCTGACCAACGTAGCACCGCCCGATCCTGCCCAGCGTGCCGCACTCCTTCTCGACCTGGGGCGCGCCAACTACATGGCCGGTGACATCGGAAGCGCCCTCGACGTCGCGGAGGAAGTCTCACGCCTCGCCGAAAAGTTGAACGACGGCAGCCTCATGGCCCGTGCCGCCCTGGTCGTCCGCGGGGTCGGCGGCGTCGGTCTCAGCTACCGGATCGTGCAGCTGTGCAATGTGGCGATGCGCCGGCCCATCCGCAACAAAGCGCTCAAGATCCAGGTCCTAAGCCAGCTGACCGTCGCCCTGATGCAGACGGGGATGCCCGCCGACGAACGAGCTGCCAAGAAGGCCAGCCGCGAGGCTGTGCGGTTGGCGGCGGATGCCGTCGACCCTGATGTCGTTTTCTCAGGGATTCATGCCCGGCAGATGGCCACGTCGGGACCAGACGGGGTGGATGAGCGACTTGAGCTAGCGGAGCGAACGCTCCGCCTGGCTCGGGAAACTGGGCGCTCATCCATGGCCAATTGGGCATATCACTGGCGCCTCGAAGCCTTAGTGCAGCTGGGCCGAATCGATGAGGCGGAAGCCGAGGTAGCTGTCCAGCTCAAACTCGCGGACGAGCTTCACGAACCCCTAGCCCGCTGGCGCGCGCTGCACGTGCAATCCTGGCTGGCCCTTTTGAGAGGAAGGTTTGCCCAGGCTCGGGCCTTCGCCGAGGAAGCGCGGCAGCTTGGCCGAAAGGGCCACCATGCGGCGGGGGAGTTTGGGTACCTCGCCCATGGGGTGGTGCTGGCCATACACCTGGGCGGATCTGAAAACGCATTTCAGGCGATGGAGGAACTCGTACGGCCGCTGCCGGAAGATATGCACTCTGGGATCTACAGGTCCGGCGGGTTGGCGGTCATGGGACGTCTGGATGAAGCGCGTATCGCCCTCCGACTGAGCGCACCGTCCGCGTTCGAGAATCTCGGTTCGGCCATCGATTCGTTGTCGCGTATAGCCACGATCACCGAGGTAATCGCCCTGGTGGGTGATAGAGATCTTGCCGAACGGACGTACAAGGCGGCGCTTCCGTTCGCGCGTCTCAACGTCTCCGTAGGCGCGGCCGGACTGACCGGATCGGTGTCCCGGTGTTTAGGCATCCTAGCCACCACCTTAGAGCGGTGGGATGACGCCGCCAAGCATTTCGAGGAAGCGATTGAATTTGAACGGCGCATGGGGGCTCCCCCCTTTGTCGTCCGCAGCCAGGTCGCCTACGCCGAGATGCTGCTGCGGACCGGCCGGGACGGCGATCTCCGGCATGCCCAGAAGCTCCTCGAAAGCGCAATCGCCACCAGTCGAGAGCTCGGCATGGTGCCGTGGCAGGAGCGCGCGATAAGACTGGTCAAGGGTCTGGAGGAACGGGGCGTCACCGATCACCCGCTGTCAAGCCGCGAATTGGAGGTGGCGGCGTTGGTCGCCCAGGGCCTTTCGAACCGTGCCATTGCCGGACGCCTTCACCTGTCCGAGCGGACGGCCGAGAGCCACGTCAAGAACATCTGCGACAAGCTGGGATTCAACTCGAGGTCCCAGGTGGCGGCCTGGATCGCGGCGAGGCGCACGCCCGGCTAAACGCCGGTAGGGATTTTTCGGTACTGAGTTTCAGTACTGCACTCCGTAATCCTCCCGATGGCAACCACTTGCCCAACGACCAGAGTGAGCCTATCGACGTTACGCAGATATAGGAGGAGTCAGCAAGATGTGGAAGTCGCTCTTGGATTCGCTGGTCGAAGCGTTCGCGACAAACGACCCGGTTGCCTACATGCACTACATCGAGTGCAAACGATTGACGGAGCGCCAGGCAGTGCTTACGCCGCATGGCGAGACTGCCCACGCGTGCATTGACGAGTGGGTCGCCTTCAGCGAGCGAATGGGCATCTGGCATGACAACGAGGACGCCTCGGCGCGCCGACACCGCACCGAGTCGCCCGCATGACCTCCTCCCGCCGAATCGAAGTACCGGTTCTGATCGTTGGCGGCGGTCCTTCGGGGCTTTGCGCCTCCATCCTCCTGTCCCTTCACGGCGTCGAGTCTCTGACTGTAGAGAGGCATCCCGGGACCTCGATATATCCGCGGGCCACCGGGATCAACATCCGGTCCATGGAGATCTTCCGCTCAATCGGAGTTGCGGATCAGATCCGCCGCGCGTCATTCAGCGCTGAACCCCGCATCGCCTTCTCGAGAGTGCTGACAGACGCCGAACCGCGTGTCTCACCATCGTTCCGTCCTCATGGTCTCGACGTGAGCCCAGAAGAATGGACGTCCTGCTCGCAGAAGGAGCTTGAGCCAATCCTGCTGCGTGCCGCGACGTCACACTCGCAAGCCCGATTGCTCTTCGGAACTGAGTTGTTGGGATTCGAGCAGACCACCGACGGGATCAACGCACACATCGGCGATCGGGCCACTGGCCAGCTGCATGAAGTGCACTGCCAGTACTTGGTCGCTACCGATGGCGCCATGAGTCCGATCCGCGAGCGACTCGGCCTCAAGATGCTCGGGTTAGGGTTGCTCGGCCACAACGTCAGCATTCACTTCTCAGCGCCGTTGAAGAGTCTCTTGGCCAGCGGGCCGAATTTCCTGCACTTCGTCCAGAACGACGACGTCACCGGAATGTTCATCGCGACCGACGCAGGATCGCGCTGGATCTTTGCGGTCGCGAATCGGCCCGCCCAGGGCGAATCAACCGACTCCTTCACATACGTGCGTGCGGTCGAACTCATACGCAAGGGCGTGGGTTTACCCGGGTTGGAGGTCGAGATCGTGGGGATAGTGCCCTGGAAGATGCAGGCCGACTCTGCCGAGCGCTGGCGGGTGGGCAACGTGTTTCTTGCGGGCGACGCCGCTCACCGGATGACACCGGCGGGCGGGCTTGGACTGAACACCGGAATCCAGGACGTCCACAACCTCTGTTGGAAGCTGGCGGCAGCCTTACATGGATGGGCCGATCCGGGCCTCCTGGACACTTATGAGACCGAACGGCGCCCCGTGGCCGAGTTCAACGTCGATCGCTCCGTCGGGCTCATCACCGGCGACGACAACGTCAATCACAGGACCGGGCTCGACGTCGACCTTGGCTTCACGTACACATCACCCGCCATAGTCCCGGACGGGACCGAGATGCCGCAGGTCAGCGGTGGTGACTATGCACCGGTTGCGCGCCCGGGTTCCCGCGCTCCTCACCTATGGCTCGGTCGGGAGCGTGGACGCGTGTCGATCTTGGACCTGTTTGGCCCGCAATTCACGTTATTGGCGGGCCGGCGCACACAGGATTGGCGTATCGCCGTTGGTGAGATCGCCAATGAATTGCGTGTGCCCGTGTTGGACCGGACGGCGGCCTGCGCTCGTGCGCAGCGAGGGGATCGAGAAGCCTGGATGGCGGTTTATGGCGTCCAAGAGACTGGTGCTGTTCTGATTCGGCCCGATGGTCACGTTGCGTGGCGACAGGCTGCAGCCATCGTCGTTCCGGCCGTGGAACTTCGCCGCGCCCTTAACACCGTTCTCAGCAGACGTGGTGCGTCCCGAACCGCGCGCGGTCGAGCTGGCGTTTAGGCCAGGGACTCGACCCACTGCCGATGCAGCGAGCCGTACCGGCCGCTGCGCTCGCGCAGATCCGACGGCGCGCCATCCTCGACCACCCTTCCACCGTCGATGACCAGCACCCTGTCGGCGATGTCGACCGTCGACAGCCGGTGGGCGATGATCACCGCCGTCCGCTCCCGCAGCAACGTGCGCAGCGCCCGCTGCACCAGGCGCTCCGACGGCAGGTCGAGCGACGACGTCGCCTCGTCCAGGATGAGCACGCGCGGGTCGGCCAGGAAGGCGCGCGCGAAAGCCACCAGCTGCCGCTGGCCCGAAGACAGGCGCACGCCGCGCCGCCTCACGTCGGTTTCATAACCGTTGGGCAGGGCGCTGATGAAGTCGTGGGCGCCGATGGCGCGCGCGGCCTCTTCCATCTCCTCGCGGGTCGCCTCGGGCCGCCCGAACAGCAGGTTGTCGCCGACATTGCCCGAGAAGAGGAAGCTCTCCTGCGTCACCACTGCCACTGCTTTCCGCAGCTCCTCGGTCGCGACCGAACGCAGGTCGATGCCATCCAGCGTCACGCGCCCGGCGGTCGGGTCGTAGAACCGCGCCATCAGGCGCGCCATCGTGGTCTTGCCCGCGCCCGTCTCACCCACGAGCGCGACGATCTGCCCGGCCGGGATCGAGATGTCGATGTCGTGAAGGACGGCCTTGTCGCGATACGCGAACGTCACGCCTTCGAACGCGACTGCGCCATTGATCTCCCCGATCCGCACCGGACTCACCGGTTCCTGCACAGTGGGCCTCTCTTCGATCAACCCGGCGAGCTTCTCCAGAGCGGCGCCCGCCGCCTGGAAGACGTTGTAAAACTGCGACAGGTCCTGCATCGGCTCGAAGAACTGCCGCAGATAAAGGACGAAGGCGGTGAGCACTCCAAGCGTCAACTGGCCCTGGACGACCAGGTAGCCGCCGAACAGCAGCACCAGCGTGGTCGTGAGCCGGCCGAGCATGTTGATGGCCGGCCCGAACGTCGAAGCGAGCCGGTTCGACCAGATGTTGGCGTCTCGGTAGCGGCCGTTGACGTCCTCGAAGATCTCCTGGTTGCGGGGCTCGCGGCGGAATGCATGCACAGCCCGGATGCCGCCGAGCGACTCGACATAGTGGACGATCACCAGCACGATCGCGCGGCGCACCGCTCGGTATGAGCGTGCGGAGTTGCTGCGGAACCACCATGTGAGCCCGAGCACCAGCGGCATCGCGACCAGCGTGACCAGGCCCAGACGCGCATCCAGGCGCAGGAGGATCACCGTGATCGCGACCACTGAGATCAGCGAGGTGATCACCGACGTGAGCCCAGTCGCCAGCAGCTCGTTGAGCGCGTCGACGTCCGACGTCAAGCGCGAGATGATGCGACCAGACGTGTAACGCTCGTAGAAGGAGAGCGAGAGCTCCTGCACGTGCGCGAAGAGCGTCCGGCGAAGGTCGAACAGGATGTCGGCGCCCAAACGGCCGGAAACGAGCAGGAAGAGGTAGTTCGCGAAGGAGTTGACCATCAGCGCCAGCAGCAACGCCGCCACGATGATCGCGAGCGCCGCCAGGTTGCCGGTGCGCCCAGGCCTGATCCCCTTGTCGATGCCGAGACCGACCAGGTACGGCAAGGCAAGGTACGCCGCGGCGCGGACGAGAATCAGGACCGCGGCGAATAGCAGCCGCGTGCGATAGGGATGCGCGAGGCTCGCCAGCAGGCGGCGGCTGCGACGTCTTAGAAGGCCCGCCACGCTCGGCGAGAAATCGTCAACTTCCTCTGACGCGACTCCGCGCCAGCGATCGGCGGGTGCCGGGACGCTCATGCTGTCGCTAGCCCGCTGCTTTGCGCCGATTCGAACTCCTGCGACAGCAGCGCGCGATACAGGTCATTGGTTTTAAGAAGCTCGGAGTGCGTGCCAGTCGCGACGACAGCGCCGCGGTCGACCAGAGCGACCCGATCGGCCAACGCCAGGGTCGACGGGCGGTGCACCACGAGCAATGCGGTCACTCCTTGCAGGACTCGGGCGAGCGACTGCTCGATCGCCGCTTCGGTGTGAACGTCGACCGACGACAGCGGGTCGTCCAACACCAACACGGGAGGGTCGCCCAGCACGGCCCGGGCGAGCGCCAACCGCTGCCGCTGGCCGCCCGAGAGCGTGTAGCCCTGCTCGCCCACCCGCGTCTCGAGTCCCCACGGAAGCTCCCAGACGAAACCTGCCTGAGCGATATCGATCGCGCGCTTGAGCTCTTTGTCGGAGACCACCGGGCGTCCCATGACCAGGTTCTCATGGACCGACGCCGAGAAGAGGATCGGGTCCTCGAAGGCGACTCCGATGTGCGAGCGAAGCGAGCGCAATTTGAGATCCCGGACATCGATCCCGTCGAGAAGCACCTGGCCTTCCGCGACGTCGTAAAGGCGCGGCAAGAGGTAGGCGAGCGTAGTCTTGCCGCTCCCGGTGCGGCCGACGATGCCCACGGTCTCGCCCGGCTCGATCACCAGGTTCAGGTCGCGCAGGACCCACTCGCTGGATTTGGGGTACTTGAACCCGACACCACGGAACTCGATCCGCCCCTTGCATCGGTCGAGAGAGCGCGCGCCGGCGCGGTCGGCGATCTCAGGGCGCGAATCGAGCACCTCGTTCAAGCGCTCCGACGCGGTCTGGCATTCCTCGCTCATCGAGAGCACGTACCCGATGGCGTCCATCGGCCACGTGAGCATGAAGACGTAGTTCATGAAGGCGACCAGGCCGCCGATGGTGAGACTGCCCTGAACCACGTGGAAGCCGCCGAGTAAAAGCACCGCCACCAGCGAAAGGTTTGGTAGGAAGTTGAGCTGGGTCCAGAGACGCGCGCGTGCCTTGATGCCCGCGAGGCTGGTGGCGCGCAACAGCCGAGCCTGGTCCTCGAAGCGCTTCTGCATGAGCGGCATGCGTCCGAAGGCTTTGATGATGCGCACGCCGGTGGCCATCTCTTCGATGATCGTGGTGAGGTCGCCCTGTTGGTCCTGCAGACGCCGTGCGATGGGCTTGTACTTCTCGTGGAAGCGATAGCTGAAGTAGGCGATCGGCAGCATGAAGACGACGACGACAAGAGCGAGCTCCCAGTCCAGGCCCAGCATCAGCACCAGGACGACCGCGAAAGTCACGAAAGTTTGCAGGAACCAGACCAAGCCGTAGCTGATGAACCGGCGCACGGTCGCGATGTCCGAGATGGCCCGCGACAAGAGCTGGCCCGACTGCCAGTTGTCGTGGAACGACACTTGCAGGTTCTGCAGGTGCGCATAGAAATCGTTGCGCAGGTCTGTCTCCATGCGGAGCGAGGCGACGCCTGAGTAGTTGCGGCGCAGGTAGATGAACACGAACTCGACCAGCCCGATGAGCAGCAGCAGGCCCGCCATCGGCAGCAGCTGGCCGAGCTGATGATGCGTGATCGGCCCATCGATGATCGACTGGATCACCTTCGGAATCGACGCCGCCGCCGCGAGGCTCCCGAGCTGTGACAGGCCGAAGATGACGACCAGCCCGAGGTAGGGCCGCATGTACGGGAGGTAGCGCCGCAGCGCCAGAAGACCCAAGTGCTATGAACGTTACCGAAGATCCGCTCTCCCCTCTAGGGGAGAGGGGCATGAAGGACGCTAGCCGGCGAGATCTCGAATCGAGACGATCCCGATCACCTCGCCGTCCTTGACGATCGGTAGGTGCCGAAATCCGTTGTCGAGCATCGTCTGCAAGGCGTCCTCGACCGGCTCGTCGGGGCCGACCGTCATGGGCTCCTGCGTCATCCACGACGAGACTTCATGAGAGGGCGCGTCATGGGAGTGCGAGATCGCCCTCACGGTGTCGCGCTCGGTGAAGATGCCGGCAAGCCTGGTGCCGTCCATGACGAGCATCGAGCCCACTCGGTGCTGGGCCATGAGCGCCACCGCCTCGCCCACGGTGGTCGAAGGGCTGACCGTGAACAGGGTCTCGCTCATGACCTCTCGCACGGTGGCCATGGGCCGATTCTATGCCTGGCCGGGAGGCATTGGAAAAGCCGACAGCAAGGCGGTCGCGGCGAGGACGACGAGCACCAGCGCCCCTTCGGCGCCGGCGTACCGGAACCCACGTCGCCAGACCAGAACCGACATCGCGACCATGACTAGGACTCCGGCCGTCTTCAGGCTCAGAACCAGGCCGTACGGTGTTCCCCACAGGTCATCGAGCCCGCGCAGCTCCTCGCTGGCGCGCAGCACCCCGGTCAAGGCCGTGATAGCGAAGGCCAGGAACGCGACGCGGCCGAATCGAATGAGCAGCGCACGTCCTTCGTCACCTCCCCACCGGGCCGGCGGTCGCAGCGTGGCAAGGACCAGGATGCCGCCGGCCCACGCCCCCGCGGAAAGAACGTGCGTCGCGTCCGCGAATATCGCGCCCGCGGCGGGATTGACCTGGGCCGCGTGGCCGGCGAACGCGAGCGCCGCCGCCGCGAAGATGCCGGGAGGCACCACCAAGGGATAGCCACGGATGCACAGGCCCAGGGCGACGCCTTCCGCGACGACGCGCACGATGCCGGCGATCGATGGATGCGCAGTCACGACGCCGAGTCCACCGATGACTGCGCCGGCGAGCCAGCGCTCCATCGGCGCCCGTGCCCAATGCAGCGCCGGCGGCATTGCGGCCAGCCGCCGGACGACCACTGTCCCGATGAATCCGAGCAGGCCGGCGTATTCGAGCCAGCGGAGCGCGGCGATGGCCAGATCGATCGGCGGCGGCAGGTTCAAGGCGCCGGAGGGGTCCAGCTCGGGTTGATGATCGCGGTGAGCACGTGGTCCTCCCAGCGCCCGCCGATCATCAGATACGCGGGCGCGTGGCCCTCGATCTTGAACCCGCATCGGTCCAGGACGGCGGCGCTGCGTGTGTTGCGTGGCATGTAGCTGGCCGCAACCCGATGCAGCTTCCACGTCTCGAACGCGAATGCGACGGCGCCGCGAACCGCCTCGGTCATATAGCCCTTGCCCTGCTCGCCCGCGGCCAGGTTGTAGCCCAGCGCACAGGACTGGAAAGCCCCGCGGTGGACCGCGGTGATGTTGAGGTTGCCAATGATCCGGCTGGGCGAGTCGCGTGCAAACAGAAAGCCGCGGAAGCCGTCCCCGGCCGCGAACTCGGGCAGCCGGACGCGTACCTGCTCCAGCCACGTGGCCTCGCCGAGGAAATCCGGCGGATACGTGGGCGAGAACGGCTGCAGGTGCTCGCGGTTCTCGCCGTAGTAACGGATGATCTCGCGCACGTCCTCGTCCTGGGCCAGGCGAATGACTAGCCGCTTGGTTTCAATCAACGCGGGATTACACTAGCGGCCGACCTAAATGACCGCTCAATCTGTGCTCGACGCGGTCCGGCGGGTGGAAGAGGCGCCTCTGGCGGACCTTGTCGGCGTGAGCATGGACGACGTCGAGGCCCAGATGGATCACCTGCTCGAGCCGGAGATCGATACTGCCTCGCTCTACCGGCGGTGGGAACGCCAGCAGTGGGCAGTGTCAGACCTCGACTTCTCCGTTGACGTCCAGCACTGGCAGAACCTGCCCGCGACCACCCGGCAGGTCATGCAGAACACCATGACGCTCTTCTTCATCGGCGAGCAGGCGGTCACTGACACGCTGGCGCCGCTGCTGTACGGGGCCCCATTCGAGGACGAACGGATCTTTCTCGCCACACAGATCGCAGACGAGGCGCGGCACACAGTGTTCTTTCAACGGTTCTTCGAAGAAGTGCTCGACGTCGGTGGAGGTTTGCATGCCGCTCTCGATGCGATCGGCCCGCGGGCCACCGAGGGCTTCAGAAAGATCTTCGAGCACCAGCTCGTCGACGCCATGGACCTCGTTCGGCGCGAGCCGCACAACGAGCGCGCGTGGGTAGAAGGCGTCGTCACCTATCACTTGATCATCGAGGGCTACCTCGCGGTCGCCGGTCAGCGCAGTCTTCTGCGCTTGCTGCGGAACGTCGGCATGATGCCGGGCTTCGTCGCCGGCTTCACGGCGGTGGCTCGCGACGAGTCCCGCCACATCGGGTTCGGCGTGCTCGCGCTGCGGCGCCGCATCGCAAAGCAGCCCGAGATGGCGCGTGTAGTCACGCTCAAGGTGCTGGACCTTCTCGAGCCCGCGGTGCGGACCGCCGTGGCGCCGGACCGGCGGCTGCCGGTCGAGGACCCGCGCACGGTGCCGCCTCCTCTGCGCGTCAACGGCCAGGAGCTGCGCAATTTCGCGCTGACCTCGCTGGCCAAGCGCTTGCGGGCATCAGGCGTCTCGGCTCCCGCGGCCGACGAGATCCGTGTGCAGGGTGAGGAGTTGTACGAGGCGGCGTGGTTGGAGTACGAGCGAAACCACGGGGTGCGCCACCCGGTGCGGTTCTACCAGGAAGGGTTGGTTACAGCGCTCTAACGATCGTCCCGCCGCCGAGCACCTTCGTGCCTGCATAAAGGACCGCGGCCTGCCCCGGCGCCGCGCCCAGGAAGGGTTCGTCGAGCGTGAGACGGCCGGACGCAAAGGTGGCCGGGATGGCTGGTGAGTGATACCGCAAACTCGCCTCACACCGAGCGGGTTCGTCGATCCCTCCGGCGATGAAGCTCACGTCGCGAAGCCCGACCTCGCGCACGGCCAGCTCTTCCCGACGCCCCACCACCAGCCGGTTGGCGGGAGCGTCGATCTTGATCACGTACCACGGCCCCGCCTCGCGCAGATCGCCGAACCCGCTCCGCTGGCCGACGGTGTACAGCGCTGTGCCGCGATGGCTGCCGAGCTCGCGTCCCGACGAGTCGACCACCGCACCCGTTCGCACCGGCAGCCGCTCCGCCAGGTACCGCGCCGTCTCGCCGCGAGGCACGAAGCAGATTTCCTGGCTCTCCGCCTTCTCGGCGACCGGCAGCCCGAACTCCCGCGCGTGCTCGCGCACTTCGCGCTTGGTCATTCGTCCCAGGGGAAACGCGATGCTTGCGAGCCGATCGCGATCCAGGTGATACAGCATGTAGGACTGATCCTTCGCCGGATCGACCGCGGTGTGCAGCTCGGGCCCCTGCTCGCCGTCCACGATGCGCGCGTAGTGCCCCGTGGCGAGCTTCTCGAAGCCGAGCTCCAGGACGCGCGAGAGCATCAGGTCGAAGCGGACGAAGGCGTTGCAGCGTACGCACGGGTTCGGCGTCCTGCCATCCAGATAGTCGCGGTGAAAGGGCTCGATGACGCGCTCGCCGAACTCGGCCTCGAGATTCCAGCAGTAATAAGGAATGCCGATCACCGTCGCGACTCGGCGCGCGTCTTCGACCGCGGACAGCGAACAGCAGCCGCCGTGCTTGGCCGATTCCTCGGTCTCGCCTCGCGGCCACTGCTGGAGGGTGATGCCGACCACGTCATGACCCTGGGCTTGCAGCAGTGCAGCCGCCACGGAAGAATCCACACCGCCCGACATGGCGACCGCGATTCTCATTTTCGCCTTTCCAATATTTGCCGCGCCACGATCTCTGCGTCTTCGCCCACACCAGACAGGATCGCTGATTTGTTCTTTCTCATCCAGTGCACGCCGACAAAGTAGAGCCCCGGCACCGGAGTCGCGCCGTCGGTCTGGATCGGAAAGCCCATGTCGTCGAACACCGGGAACTCGACCCAGCCGTACTCTGGCCGGTAGCCGCTCGTCCAGATGACGGTTCCGATTCCTTCGCGAGCAAGGTCGAGCTCGGTGCGGGTCTTGATCCGCATCGGCGGCGGGAGATCGTAAACCGGCCGAGGCATGCCGGTCCTCATGCAGCAGGCGTCGATGTACCCCCTAATCTCCGCATAGCGCGCGTCGCCGAAGTCCACGCTGGCGGCCAGGTCGTCGGCGAAGTGAAGCGTCGAGCCATCCGCGCCCAGAAAACGCCCGAGAAGCTCGACGCCCATCTCGTGCAAGGTGCGGAAATGAAGGTCATGCCCGCCCCCGTGGCCGGTTGCTTGCGGATTGCCGACCAGTCGCGCCGCGGGCGAAGGAAGCTGGTCTGGGGTGCGATCCGCGAAACCGGATTCTCTGAACCACCAGATCAGGTCGCGGCCGCCGATGCGACGCGGAGCCCAAGGGCAGCGACCGCAAGCGACGAAAACCTTTCGGCCTGCCTCATCGAGCTCTTCGGCCAGCTGGCAGCCGGTCTGGCCGCTGCCGACGATCAGGACGTTGCCGGGTGGCAGCTTGCCCGGGTTTCCGTATTCCTCGGCAAGGACCTGGTGGATTGTCGCCGGCAGGGTCTGGGCGCCGGCCGGCCGGTGCGCCTTCTGATAGAACCCGGAGGCCACGACTACCGAGCGGGCACGGACCTGGCGGTCGCCCGCGCTCAGCAGGAATTGCCGGTCCGAGTCTGCCTGGAGCCGTGAAACGTGCGTGTTCTCGCTCACAGGCGGGTGGAACGACGAGGTCCACGATTCAAAAAAGGCGATTAGCTCCGCTCGCGACATGAAGCCATCGGGGTCCGGTCCGCCATAACCGGCGCCGGGCAGATTCACGCCCCAGTTCGGTGTGACCAGGCAGAACGAATCCCAGCGCCGGCTGCGCCAGGTCTCGGCGACGCGGCCGCGGTCGAACACGACATGGTTCAGGCCGGCTTGGGTCAGGAACCAGCTGGTCGCGAGTCCGGCCTGCCCGGCCCCGACCACGGCGACGTCGATGTCTTCAATCATCCGGCGGCCAATCTTAGTGGCCGTCAGCCGACGAGATCGCCCTCGGCCGGCTCGACCTTGACGCCGCGAGACTCGAGATATTCAACGCCCCGATCCAGCTCGTCGGGCTCGCCGGTGACCTCGAGGAGCACCCAGCCCTGGTCTTTGGATACGTCGGCGCGGCGGATGTTGGTCACCAGCTCGAACTGCTTCCCGAGCTGGTAGATGACCGGCTCCTTGACCATATCCGGGCCGAAGATCAGCTTGAGACG
>Ga0137393_10001482_pt1 | contig 14864 bp, 20 predicted proteins | sample 15con2h34BmetaG_FD_101396 | JGI IMG/M metagenome (GOLD analysis project Ga0137393, IMG submission 101396) | Vadose zone soil microbial communities from Angelo Coast Range Reserve, California, USA - 15con2h3.4B metaG | ecosystem: Environmental > Terrestrial > Soil > Vadose zone > Saprolite...
CGGATCTGATCGTCACGCAGGATTTGTGCCATGTTTGCGCGGCATCGCCCGACGATCTGGCCACGGCGCTGACACGATTCGAGCGGCGGCCGGAAGTTCTCTGCCTGAATCCGCAGGATTTGGGCGACGTCTGGCGCGACATTCTGTGGGTGGGAGAAGAGTCCTGCCGCGGTCCGCAGGCGGAAGCGCTGGTGAAGCAAATCGGGGAGCGGCTCGGCGCGCTGGAGAAGCAGTTGCCGCGATCCGCGGATCGTCCCCGCGTGGCATTCCTCGAATGGCTGCAACCGTTTTACGTGGGCGGCCACTGGGTTCCGGAAATGGTTCACGTGGCGGGCGGAGTGGACGTTTTGGGCAAAGTGCGCACGCCTTCTTTCCGCGTTCATTTGCAGGATATCATCGAGGCTGAACCGGAGATTCTTCTCATCGCGCCCTGCGGGTACGGCGCTCACCAGGCGCTCGATGAATATCGCTCGATGGATTTTCCCGAGCAATGGAACGCCATGCCTGCCGTGCGAAACGGCCGCGTCTACGCGCTTGAAGCGAGCAGCTACTTTTCACGGCCCGGACCCCGGCTCGTCACTGGCATGGAAGCGCTCGCCAAACTCCTCCATCCTGCGATTGAAGTTTCTCGCGAAGCGGAAGCCGCTATTTTGCCTGTCAGAGCAAGCGCCCAGACTCGCGCCGCCTCTATCTAATTGCAGCATTTGCGCTGCTAACAGGGCTGCACTCGTGGCCTTCCTGCCTCTCGGGCCGTGTCCTTTGGCCGATGCGGAGAGCGGCAGGTTCGGAATTCGGATTCGATTCAGACATTGGTAGAAAGACTCCTTTGCCAACGGCGGTAGAAGGGAAGTCCCGCGAGAATCAAAAGCAAACCAATGGAGGAGCGGCCGGGGCGGTCGATCCAGATATTTATTGTGAGCGCGAGGGCACCGGCAACGAACAAGGCGGGGACCCAGGGATAGCCCCAGCAGCGATAGGGGCGGGGCAAATCGGGTTCGGTCTTGCGCATGCGAAACAATGCGACCACCGCCGCACCGTAAAATATCCAGGCGGCAAAAATAAATAGATTTGTAAGTTCTTCGAATGTTCCCGTGAGGGCCATCAGGCTTGCCAGCACGCCCTGAAAAATTAACGAGCGTCCGGGAGTGCGGAATTTCGGATGGATGCCTTCGACAATCTTGAAAAAGATTCCATCGCGGGCCATCGCGTAGCCCACGCGCGCCCCGCTCAACACCGAGGAATTCATCGAGCCCAATGCGGAAATGACCATCGCAAGCGTGATCCAATTAGCGGCGCTGGCTCCCCTGATGTGCTCGACGACATCGGAGGCGATGTGCCGTGACGCTGCCACAGTTTCGAAGGGCAGCACTTTCAAGCAAGCGGCGCTGAAGAGCAGATAAACCACGGCGACGAATGCGACCCCGCCGACCAGCGCGCGCGGGAAATTTTTCTGCGGGTTTTGCACTTCGGAGCCGACCAGGTTCAAGTCTTCCCAGCCGTCGTAGGCCCAGAGCGCTGCCGCCAGCGTGGCCAGAAATGCGCTGAAAGTCGCGCCGGCACCCATTCCCGTCGCGGGCCAAAAGGGTTGCGCTCCGCTAGCCCGCGCGCTCGCCGGCGCAAAAAACGCTACGCCAATCACAATCGCCACGGAGGTGATCTTGATGGTGGTCAAAAAAATCTGGACCGCGCCGCCGAGCCGCACGCCGAGATAGTTGATGCCTGTCATGATGAGCAGCCAGACGACGGCGAGCGGTTGCGCCCACGTAAACACAAAATCGTAGGGTTTGATCCAGCCGGTGAGGCCGGGGACGGCGATGTGAACAGTGAAAAGTGGAAAGGCGATGCTTGGTAGGAGGAAGCTGAGGAAGCGCATCATGCCGGCGGAGATGGAAGCGAGGGAGCTGGGTCGGCCGACAATGGAATGCATCCAGCCGAAGAGAAATCCGTAAACCGGTCCGAAGCCGCGGCGGAGATAGGCATATTCGCCGCCGGCTTCGGGAATCATGGAACCTAATTCGGCGAAGGAAAACGCGCCGAAGATGGAAAGAATCGCGCCGATGATCCAGGCCGCGAATACGACGGAGACGCTGCGGCCTTCGCGCGCCATTTCGGCAGGCTTCAGGAAAATGCCTGTGCCGATCATGGTGCCGACGACGATGGCGGCGGAGGCCCACGCGCCCAGGCCGCGCACCAGCTCGAGACGTTTTTCGGTCAATTCATCCTCGCCTTCGCCATCGACGGGCACGATGTATCGTGCCCCTACGCCCGTGCGATTCGGCTGGCAAGCGAGCCGATAAGGAACGTGACGAGCGCGCCAATCATGGAGTACCACGTATACGCGACGGTCGTAAATCGAAATACGCATAAAACCGCGGCGAGTCCCACAATCATTCCGGCCAGGGCGCCGCGCGCGTTGGCGCCGCGGTCGAACGTGCCGAGAAGAAACAGGCCGAGCAGGCTGCCGAAGGGAAGCGAGGCCACGGTCAACCCAGTTTCGAGCAGCGGGCCCCACTTCACCAGACCGAAGCCCATCAGCACCAGGCCCCACAGGAGCGTCATGCCGCGGGAGAGGCGCAGGAAGCGGGCGGGGTCGGCGCTTTGCCCGCGCAGTTTTGCAAAATCGAGGACGCTCGAAGCGGCCAGAGAATTCAAGGAACCGCTGGCGTTGGACATGGCCACGGCCACAATGGAAGCCAGGAGCAAGCCGGCCAGTCCCACAGGCATCTCGCGCACCAGAAAGAGCGGGAGGATGCGGTCGGTGCGTTCGCCGGGTGCCAAGAGCGGGGAATGCTGCGCGAACACATAAAGGAATACGCCAATCAGCAGAAACACGGTGAATTGGAAAAACACGATGACGCCGCTGGCGAGCAGGGCGCGGCGGCTGTCGCGTTCGCTCTTCGCTGCGAGGAGTCGCTGCACGATGATTTGGTCGGTGCCGTGGGTGGCCATGGTGAGAAAAGCGCCGCCGATGATTCCGGACCAGAAGGTATATTTGGTGGCGAGATTCCAGGAAAAATCGAGAAGGTGGAGCTTGTGGCCGGTCGCGGCCGCTACTTGCGTCACTTCGCTCCAGCCGCCGGGAATGCGGTGCAGCAAAACGAAAAAGGTGACCGCACTTCCGGTGAGATAGAGCAGCAACTGCGCGACGTCGGTCCAGATCACGGCTTTCATGCCGCCTTCAAAGGTGTACAAGACCGTGAGCGCAATGACGATGACGACGGCGAGCTTTTCCGAGGTTCCGAGCACGACGCTCACGACCAGGGCGATGGCGGAAACGCGGACGCCTTCGGCAATCGCGCGTGTGATCAAGAAAGTGCTGGCGGCGACCGCGCGCATCTTCTGGCCAAATCGCTTTTCGATCAAGGCGTAAGCGGTGAAAAACTCGCCGCGAAAATAGCCGGGCAACAATAAGAGCACGATGAGCACGCGGCCAATCACGTAGCCGAACACCAATTGGAGGAAGGTGAGATTTCCGCCGTAAGAAATGGCCGGCGCGCCGATGATCGTAAGCGTGGAGGTTTCAGTGGCCACGATCGAAAAGGCCAGCGCCCACCACGGCGCCGTGCGCCCTCCCAGAAAATAGTCCGTGGCGTTTTGCTGGCCGCGGCGGAAGCGCATGCCCAGCGCGGTGACGCCGAGCAGGTAAGCGATGACAATGGCCAGGTCGAGCGGATGAATGTGCATCGCGCTCGCGATTATATGCAGTGTGGGCGGCAGTCCGGCCAGATTTCTTTAAGTGCGTGCGCAAGGAATCTTATATTGGATCGGCCCAAATGGACGTGGAACTGTGGGCCGCGCCGTCGGTGAGTTCGGCGGTGACGATGAGGGAGTGCTCGGTGTGTGGTCCGGCGGTGCCCGCGCGCGAAAACGTGTGTTCGTAAAAGTCGCTGGGCGCGGAAAGCTCATCGGTGGCGAGCTCGATGCCGTCCAATTCCGTGCGCACGGAAGCGATGGACTTGCCGTTGTCCGCCTGCACGCTGACGTAGATATCGTTCCCTCGATGGCGCGCGCGTGGTTGATGGTAAATTTCATGTTGCCTCCCTCGAACCGTAGGGTAGTCCGGCACCGGCCGGATCGGGGAGAGTTCCCGCAACAATACACCCCGACAGCCACCTATGATAAAGCGAAGAGGTTCTCGCGTATTCTTGAGGCATGCGATACGTTCTGGGATTTGACGGCGGCGGCACCAAGACGGACTGCGTCCTCATGGACGAGACCGGCGCGATTCTGGCGCGCTCACGTTCCGAAGCTTCCAATCCCACGACTTTCGGTGTAGAGGCTTCACTCGCTTCGCTCTCGGGAGCGGCAAGAGACGCGCTGCGGACAGCGGGAAAATCAGAGCATCATGATGTAACGTATGTTGTTGCGGGTGTCTCAGGCGCGGGAGAACCAGCCATGCGCTGGGCTGTGCACTCGGGACTGCAGCCGAGGTTTCCGCATGCGAAGATCTGTATAACGAGTGATCTTGTGCTTTCCCTGGCGGCCACAGGAGAAATTCCCAGTGTGGTGGTGATTGCGGGGACGGGTTCGGCGGCTCTGGGAAGGACAGGGGCAGCCGAATTGGCGCGAGCTGGCGGGTTTGGGCCGGTAATCGGCGACCCAGGGAGCGCGTACGACATCGGCAGGAAAACCACTGCCATGTGCTTTCAGAAACACCTCAACGACGAGCCGTTCCCCCTGGGTGCGAAAATTCTTGAAGCATTTGCGTGGAAGTTCGATGAATTTTTGGATCAGGCGCGCTCTCAGCCGGCAGCCGTGTTTCCCAAGATATTCCCAGTTCTCGCCAGCGCCGCAGAAGGTGGCGATGCTGCGGCGCGAGCGCTGCTGGCCAGCGCGGCGCAGGACTTGCGGAATCAGGCCCACGAGGTCATCGAGAAGCTAAAATTGAGGGAATCTAATTTTCTCCTCGCAAAAACCGGAGGAGTCTTTGACGGCAGCGCCTTCCTCAATGCTCAATTCGATGGCATGGTCCGAGAGATTGCGCCGAAGGCAAGAATCGGTCCGTTGCCACGCACCGTTGCCGAAGCTGCGGCTGAAATGGCGCGAGAGGGGCTAAAAAATCCCCTAGTTCTCGACGAGAGCTGACATGGCGGACTCCAAAGCCAAGGATCGCGAACGCGCGCTCTTCGCTACGGGCGATGAGCTTGCCGTGCTCTTGCATCATCCGTCGGCGGAAGTGCTGCTTGCGCTGCTCAACAATCCCGCTCTGGACGAAACGCAGGTCTGCCTGCTGCTGGAACGAAAAAACCTCCCGGAAGAAATTCTCGAGGAAGTGGCTCGGCGCAGACCTTTGCTGAAGAGCTACCGTGTGAAACGGGCGCTGGCGTTTCATCCGCGGACGCCGCGGCTGGTCAGCCTGCGTCTTCTCCGCGATCTCTATTTAATGGACTTGGTGCAGGTGGCGATTTTGCCCGGTGTTTCCGCAGAGCTGAAGCGCAACGCCGAGGAGCAGTTGCTGGCGCGCCTGCCGCAACTTCCGCTGGGGCAAAAAATCACGCTGGCGCGACGCGGGCCGGCGCGCGTCGCGGGAGCGCTGCTGGCCGAAGGACACGCGCAAGTGATCTCGATTGTTCTCGACAATCCGTACATGACGGAAGCACAAATCCTGAGGGCGCTTTCCCGCGAAAAACTTCCCATTTCCGTGATTCCAGCCATCGTTCAGCACCGCAAATGGTCGATCACTTACAACGTGCGCCTTGCGCTCGTGCGGCACCCTACCACGCCGCTCGCTTCGATTCTTTCTTATCTTCCCGAGCTTACGGTTTCCGACCTGCGAGAATTGGCGGCGCCCGGGATCGTTCCGGAGAGCCTGCGGAACTATTTGCAGGCGGAAGTGCAGCGGCGCCTGCGCGCCAGTGAAAAAGTGGCAGGCAAGAAAGCTTCCGCCGACGAATCTACCCAGCCTGAAGAGGAGTAGGCACCGGCTTTTCCATTTTTGCCGGGCGAATGTCACCTGCGGAACTTTACGGGCATCGAAAAGCACATTGCCAGGAACAAAACACGCGCCTTCGGCGTCGGATGTGTTGTGGGGAAAGAAAGCGTATGCTTGCGACACAGGAGCGGCGAGTTCGCCCGAGCGCCGTGGCACGTGATCCCTGGCAGGGGGTTGCAGCGCATCCATGGGCAGTGGGGATCATCCCGCCCGGCGACTCGAACGCCGCTGGGCGCCGCGTTACTCGTTCCGTGCCGACCTCGAGATCGAATGGGGCTCCGCGGTCCTTCGCGGAAACACGCGCGACATCAGCGCCAATGGCATGTTTATCGAAGCCCCCGACCCGCTTTGGCTGGGAGCCGGGTTCACCGCGCGACTGACACTCGAACGCCCGGTGAAGCTCGATTGCTTCGTGAAACGCGTCGAGCCAGGGAGGGGCATGGGGGTGTCCCTGGCGGTTTCCGAGACCGAAAGCCAGAAACTTTTCGAGGACCTGCTTTCCTCGCTCTCCAGCACCCGCCCTTGATCCCGTTTTATAATAACGGCGATGACACGCTGCCTTGATTGCGGTGCCGAGCGGATTGCGGATCAGTGTCCTTCGTGCGGGCTGACTTCCGCGGCGGCGGAGGTGATGTTCCGCCGGCGCTTGCTCAAGCGCACGGCTGTGTTTCTCGCCGGGTCGCTGGCGTTTCCCTACGTCAGCCAGATTTATCCGCCGCTCGATCTGGACCTCATGCTGGTGTTCTTCGGCTTGCTTTTCTTTATCGCGCTGACCCTCGCGGTGATCCTGGACCGCCGCGCGCGAAATCGCCGCGAAATCGAAGTACTCAAGCGCGTTTACTTGGGTTTCATTCCACTGCCGTGGATACTGGCCGCAACTCTGCTGGTGAACGGGAAACTCGACTCGCGAAATAACGTGGCGTATCACCCCACTACCGTGGACAGCCGCTACAACATGCCGGGCATCGTCCGCGGCACGCGCCGCCTGTTTGTGCATTCTTGGCGCGAAGGGCAGAAAATCGAGCGGTTGGCGGTGGATTTCGACGACTACGACCGCTTTCACGCCGGCGATGCGGTGGTTGTGGGTGTCGAGCCTGGTGCGCTCGGTATTCCGTGGTACTACGGCGTGTATCGCCGGTAATTGTCTTGCGGTTCAGTATGCCGGTTTGCCGTTGATCAGAATCGGGATTTGCAGCTCCAGGACGTGGCCATCTTTGCCGAGCCGGAATTTCACCAGTTGCACGCTGCCGACGTCGCGCGTTTTCCATTCGGGAGTCTCAATCGGTTGATCGGGCTTATCGGCGGGAGACCATTCCACATCTTCGCCATGTTGCTTCACCGTTTGCGGATCGATTTCGTAGGCCTCTTGCTCCCTCGTATCAACCAGCAGATACCGCTTCCAGAGGCGTACCAGCAGCAGGCCTTTTTTCTCCGTGTGATAAATGTTCCAGGACTTCGGAGCCTCGTCGTTGAATTTCACGATGGCGAACGCGACGGATTTCCACACCTGCTTCTGTGGCGTTGCGAATGGTATATGAGAAACAAGCAGCAGAATGACCCCCAGGGATATAGCGCGCGGGAGCATCATTCCCCCGCCATCCAAGCGAGCCATAGAAATGTCATCAACGCTGAGACTCCACACGCAGGCCAGCGCAGTTTCCCTTTGCCTACGAGGCCCGCCACGAGGCCTGCAAAGCCAGTCATAAATCCCCATGCGTAGAGACGCATGAGGGCAGGATCGTAGAATGGAAACCCGCCGATGGACTGTGCCCAAATTCCCATCACAATCCAGACCAGCACCGATACTCCCGCAAGGCTGGTCGCCGCGAACGCGAAGTAGCTGCGCCAGGCGGGCGACACAATTCGTGGCGCGGTGTGCAACCACCGTCTGACTGACCATGCCAGGAACCCAAGCGGCACAAGCGGCACCATGAACAAAAGGACATGCAGGATCACACTACGCATGGTTGTCCCTGATAGCGGTGGGACTCGGTTGAACGGCCCACAGGATCTAATTCCTAACCTCACTGAACGACTTGTCGAGGAGCTTGATGGCTTCATCGACGTCGGGCTTGGTCGTATTCAGCATGGGAGCCATGCGAATGGTGTTGCCGTAGAGGCCGCCCTTGCCGATGAGCAGCCCGTTCTGACGCGCGCGCTCCATCACTTGCGTGGCGGCTTCGGGAGCAGGCTCTTTTGTCTTGCGGTCTTTCACCAACTCGAGAGCTTGCATCAGTCCCATGCCGCGGACGTCGCCGATGAGCGAATGCTTGGCCTGCAACTCTTCCAGTTTGCTGCGGAAATATTTTCCGACGACGTCCGCGTTCTCGAGCAAATTTTCTTCTTCGATCAGCTCAATAGTGGCGCGGGCCGCTACGCTCGTTACCGGATTTCCGCCGAAAGTGGCGATGTTCGAGCCTTGGTAGCTGCCGGCGATTTCCGGCGTGGTCACCGTCAGACCGATCGGCACGCCGTTGCCCATGCCCTTCGCGCTGGTGATCATGTCCGGAATCACTTCCCAATTCTCGATGCCGAACCATTTTTTTCCGGTGCGTCCCCAGCCGGTTTGCACTTCGTCGGCGATGAACAGCGCGCCATACTGCTTCACAATCTTGAAGACAATCTTGAAGTATTCCTTCGGCGGAGTGATAAATCCGCCGACGCCTTGAATCGGTTCAGCGATGAACGCCGCGATGTTGCCGCTGGTCCCAGTCTGGATGAGATTCTCCACGTCCCCCGCGCAAGCCACTTCACAATCCGGATATTTCAAGTGCAGCGGGCAGCGATAGCAATAGGGATTCACGGCATGGGAAATGCCCACGCTGATGACGCCGCCCTTGCGGTAGGGTGCGTGCGCGGTGACGGCTTTGGCGAGCGCCGAGCCGCCGGAATACGCGTGGCGCAGCGCCACTACGTCAAAGCTCCCAGTGGACATGCGCGCCAGCAGAATGGCGGCTTCATTGGCTTCCGTGCCGGAGCTGGTGAAGAAACTCTGCTGTAGGTTGCCTGGGGTGATCTGCGCGATCTTCTCCGCCAGCGCCACGATGTGTTCCGTAGGATAAAGCGTCGAAGTGTGCTGCAGCCGGTTGACCTGCGCGCTCACCTTGCTGGAAATCTTCGGATTGCAGTGCCCCACGGAGACAGTCAGGATGCCGCCAAAGAAATCCAGATACTTGTTGCCCTCTACGTCCCAGAGGTGCTGCATCTCGCCGCGGTCCGCCACCAGCGGCTGCTGGAAGTAGTTAGTCACCGAGGGCCACAGAAATTTCTTGTGTTTGGCGACGATTTCATCGCTGCGCGCGCTCCTTCTCAGTTGCGATACGGGCACGAACGAGGCCGGCGTGGTCATGGACGAGTCCTTGTGTAATCGATAGGATGCTCTCAGTCTACGACGCGCTTCCGAAGGCGGCAAGCGAGGCAACGGAAAGAACAGGCAGGCCTATAGGCTAGCGGTAACGTGTCAGGGCGTCTTGCTTTTTCTTTCGCTGAACGTGCTGTTCCAACATTTGCTGCCATCAGCCGGTGCGGGGATCGAAACGTCGTTTGGCGCAAACGGTCGAAGACTGCGGGCAAATCGATCCATCCGCGAATCGCGGCTTGATCCAGCACGCCGAGCGTGCCGATTACCGTTAATCTTCTTGAGCGGGCGGTAATTGTCCCGTCACGTTCGTCCAGCAAAAGAAGACTGCTTTGTTGTTCGGACGCAAGAGCGATGGCTTCTCGCTCGCCCGCATCAAGTTGCAGCATGCGAGAATGCGCTGGAGTCCTCGGAGGAATAACATCGAGCCACGGGGGAGATTGTGCGACCCACGCTCTGACCATTTCAGGCGTCTTTAGGTCAGAGAGCTCGGCCATTACCGCCGGAGGGATAGAACGCGTTCGTAAAGCTTCGGTAGAATATCGACGGTTTCAATCAGAACAAGATAGTTGAGAGGGGTTGTATCGGCAACGATCACCAGCATCTACAGGCCAAGTTGGTTGTGGGTCTTGCGGTCGCGTTCCAGATCTTCCATGCCGTATTCCAATTCGACGCCATGCTCTTTCAGGAAGGCATCGACCTGCATGCGCGTCTGAAAACCGAGCAGGCGGCGCAACTGTGCAGCAGAAATCCTGCGAGTGCGGTAGGCCTCTAATGACAACGCTTCAAGGGCCGCGCGGGATAACTCTTCGCCTGAAGCGGTGAGAGCTTCCAAAAGTTCATCAGGAAGGGCGATAGTGACATGCCGCATGGATTCAGGATACCGGAACGGCTTCCCAAAAGCACCAACCCCATTGTCTTTCACGCTGCCATGGTTACGTGGACCGCGGCGCTCTGGCCAATCCCCCCGTGAGTTTGCGCACAGCGTACAGTGAGGGGATGACGCGTTTTGAAGAGGGTGCCAACGACTGCCAGGTGAAACTCCGCGTAGGTAAGCGTGGCTGCAAGCCCCAGCGTTTCACGGCAGACGCCATAGCTGAGTTTCCTCCCCAGTAGCCCCGTAAGCCCCGATTGCCATCCTCACGCCAGTCAACTGCCGTTCTTTTTTCCCGCTGAAACGATTCAACCAACTTTGACACTACTGTCATATCGCTCGTTTACATTGACCTCGGCAATGAATGCCACAGGCGAAAGTGTTTGGAGAACGTCACGTGCGGCCCGTAAATTCCCCTTCCCGGAGATTGACTTCCCGCGTCCCGGCTCCCGCTGATGTGTGGGTGTACTGGAAGTGCCAGGGACGTGAGGATGTGTCGTGTGTACGGAACATGAGCATGGGAGGTTTGTTCATCGAGACGCCCCAGCCACGGGCGGAGGGTGTCCTGACGAGGCTGCATTTTCTAGTGCAAGAGGGGCAGATTCGGGCCGACGCCGTCGTGCGGCATGCAAAATCGGGCGCCGGAATCGGCGTGAAATTCACGGCGCTCAGTGAGCAGGACGGACCGAAGCTGGCCGCCTTGTTGAACCGGCTGCGCGGGGCGCAGCCTTCCCGCGCAAAAGCGTAATTCAGAGTTGCGGCGTGATGATCGCGACCGCTTCTTTCGAAGTGCGCACTGGGACGAACTCAAACTCAACCAGATCCCGCCAGTGGTTCGCCCACTCTTCCAGCAGGCAGGCATCGCCGCACTCCATTAACTGGAAGCAGCGATCGAAGTTGGTCTCCACCCAGCTATCCACGTAGGCCAGCCCATCCGGAGCCACGCGCCCCTTCTCACGAAAACGCCGATAAACCGCTTTCGCATCCCGGTTTTTGAACCGCTCGACGACCATATAGAGCATCGGAGATCACCTGTCTCCTTTCGTGGAGGATGCCGCCCGAAAATCGTTCTTCCCGCCCGGGCATGATGCCAGACAATATGAATTCTCTCGCGGTGCTGCACCGCTCGGCGATAAAATCGAATCCGTAACTCCTGTTTTCGAACCATGATGCAAACTAACATTCACCTGCGCCTCGCCGTTCCCGAAGATGTTCCCATTCTGCGCGAACTGATCGAAGCCTCCGCGCGCAGATTGCAGACACAAGACTACACGCCGGCGCAGATCGAAGGCGCACTCCAAACCGTTTTCGGCGTCGACAGCCAGCTCATCGCTGATGGTACGTATATTGTCGCTGAGGCGGAGGCCCACGCGATCGGCCGCGACGGACCAAAGAGCGCTCCATTCGAACGCATCATCGTTGGCTGTGGCGGCTGGAGCAAGCGCAAAACGCTTTACGGCGGCGACCATTGGACGGGCCGGGAGGAGGCGCTGCTGGACCCTCTCCGCGACGCGGCAAAAATTCGCGCTTTTTTCATTCACCCGGATTGGGCGCGCCGCAGCGTCGGCAGCATGATCCTGGAGGCTTGCGAAAGCGCCGCAAAGTCCGCCGGGTTTACCCGCTATGAGATGGGAGCAACGCTGACCGGCGCAAAACTCTTCGGCGCCAGGGGTTACGTCGCCGTAAAACCCATCTCGATTCCATTGGTGAACGGTGAATCGCTGCCGGTGATTCACATGGAGAAGCATGCTTAACTTCGGCACGATTTGAATTAGCCGCCGGAAGCGCGCGACTTCAGGCAGAGAATGGCTACGGCAGGTATAATGCCGCGCTATGATTTCAGCTTCAGGACTCCTTCGCCGGGCTTACGGGATGTTTGGGCGAGTATTTCCGCGCTGCGGCGTGATTTCCCAGGCCATCGCTTTCAATCTTTTCCTCGCTTTTTTTCCGGCCTTGCTCATTGCCGTGGCGCTCGCGACCAGCCGTATTGGCGGCCGAACGAGCCTGTTTGACCTGATCGCGGATTTGACACAGTTTTTGCCTCCGGGGAGCCATGGAATCGTTTCCGAATTTCTTGTGAAGCGAGGACCCGAAGCGTGGAAAATCGCCGCGCTGGGGTGGACAGGCACGCTACTCGCAGGCTCGCAAGTGATGAAGCTGGTGATGCAAGGAATTCACACGATCTACGGCGACACGCAGGAATTCGGCTTTCTGCATCGCCAAGTGCGCGGCTTGATGCTCCTCCTGACAACGATCGCTCCTTTGCTGGGCGCAGCCATTCTCGGCGTGTTGGGAAAGCCGATACGCCGGTGGATTGCCCATGAAGTAGGCAAACACACCGTTCTGCAAGGCTGGTGGAATGTTTTTTTTCCCGTCATGGCCATGGTGCTGGCGATGATGGCGCTGACGGTGATTTACCGCGTGGCGCGGCCTCAGGAGGACAGCTTGCGCAATGTTCTGCCCGGAGCGGCTGTTGCGACGCTCCTCTGGTGGCTGGTGGACGTCTTGTTTGGAGTATACGTGCGCCGCGTCCCTTACAGCGTTGTGTATGGCGGCCTTGCGGCGGTCATTGGCTTAATCATTTGGATGCAGCTTTCCGCGGTGATTGTTTTCCTCGGCGCTGCCTGGAACGCGGAGCTGGCGGAGAGCCGCAAAGGGGCGCGAGCCCGTGCTTGAACCAATTGTCAGTGTCGAGTGCTATTCCGGATATAAGGCGGACGAGCGTCCCGTGAGGCTGAATCTAAGAGACGGAGCCAGGGAGGTCGTGGCCATTGAGGACCGCTGGTATTCGCCGGGAGCGACTTACTTTCGCGTCGTGGTGGATGGCGGCGACCGTTACCTGCTTCGTCATGAAGAGGCGCAAGATGTCTGGACCTTGGCCGGATATCGCGCAGCGGTAGTGGGTCAGTTTCCGGTTAGCCCGTAATCCGGGCGGAATCCTTAACGGGGCCCAAAGGGGCAGTCTGTTTCCGCTAATTCAGAATTAAGTTCCATGGCTTTTTGAGGATGAACTCCACCGTTTGTTAGTTTTCATGCTGTGTCCATGCTTGACAAATGCTGACCCATGGGAGCAGAGTTTGTGTAGTTCCCCTGGTTTTTCGTTTTCTCAGCGGTTTTCCCCGTGATTTTTCAATATGTATCTCCGGGACCCTCGGTCAACCCTCGCGGTGAGCAGGTTCATTTTATCTGCGCAGACGTTGTCTAAGGAGAACGACAATGAACGAACCGGGCTACAGTCCATGGAAGAAGCTTCAGGAGCATTGGCTAAGCCGCCGCAACTTGATCCGTGGAGCAGCGGGCACGGCGCTAGGAGCGGGTCTATTACGTCCAAAGTTGGCGTACGCCGACGATGAGGATGGCGACAGCGAGCGCGCCGCATGCGTTGGTCCTAATCCGATTCCCGGGGGTGTCATGGGGCTTGCGCCCTTCGGAATCTTCATCCACCATAATCCGCTAAATCCCGCCAAGGCGATGGCCGATATCAACGACCCATCTCAGATTACGGACTTCGACGGGTTCGTGGGACTGACGCACATCCGCGGTGGCGGGATGGGAACCGACGCCGCAACGGGCGCCATGACGCGACTGGCGTTCCAGGCCGATATGGGTTTCAGCCAAGGCAAATTCATCGGCACGGACGGCCAGCAACATCGAGGCACGTTCGCCTTTGTTTGACTTGACGTGTACACCGGTCCGGTTGGATCGGCCAGCGTGTTTCAACAGATTCACGACTACAACGTGCATGTTGACCGGGACGACGTATTCTGGATGATCCCGGTGAGGCACGATGCCGTCGTGGTGGACTTCGACGGCTCACGAGCCCGCTTGCGTGTGCGTGACCTAAGCGCCTTCGACGACCACGACCTTGCCAATTCCCTTACACAGGGGCTGGGGCTTCCTGCCAATCCAGCCGCCATGCCGCCCACTCCGGCCATCCCGGGGATGTTCCCGGTTCACGCGAAGGTTTCCTTCGACGTGGAATGGAACGGGGTTTTGGCGATGGCAGATATTGAAAACAAGGCCCAAATGTTCAAAGGCAGTTTCTTAAGCACCGAAGCCACGATTAGTTGGTCTGCCGAGCAAGCTGGTTTTCGATTCGAGTCGGACATGCCGCCAGACCGGAAAGCGAACTTGATTTCGGTGCTAGGACGGGAGCGCAACGGCGTTTTCTTCTCTTGATGCTTCCTTGCGCAGAGCGCGAGGGAACACGCAAAACCGAGATTTTGATCGCGCGCGGAATTTGATTTCCCGCTCGCCATCTGCCTCGGCTAAGCGAACCCCTTGGGCCGATTGCTTCCGAGAGTTGCCCGTGATTCGACCGCAATTTCGCTTGACTCTGGACTGCACTCCAGATTTTAGAATACCCTTGAAACCGAAGGAGCAGTGTGGAGTCTAACGCCACAACCTGCAAATCGCGTGACATCCTATCAAGCCGGTGGCGTGTTTTCATCCTGTATTGGCTTCCGGCTATTGCGATTGTCGTAGCCGGGGTTCCTGCCATCAGCAGCGGTTGGCGAACAGTGGTCTGGACTGTCGCGCTCGGCACAATGGGCGTGGCATGTATTGTGAACGCGCTCCGCTGCGGGCGTGTGCACTGTTACCTCACCGGCCCCTTCTTCCTCCTGATGGCCCTCATCGCATTGTCGTACGGTCTCGGCATGTTGCATCTCGGAGGAAACGGTTGGAACCTGCTCGGCCTA
>Ga0137393_10001485_pt1 | contig 14835 bp, 13 predicted proteins | sample 15con2h34BmetaG_FD_101396 | JGI IMG/M metagenome (GOLD analysis project Ga0137393, IMG submission 101396) | Vadose zone soil microbial communities from Angelo Coast Range Reserve, California, USA - 15con2h3.4B metaG | ecosystem: Environmental > Terrestrial > Soil > Vadose zone > Saprolite...
ATATGAAGTCTTGCAGTCTCTCTATCTTCTCGTAACAGACTCCAAGACGCTCTCATCCCACACTCGCGCATCACTGCTGGACACGTTGAGTGGTGATGCCATAAATATCGGGTGGTCCGTGAGGGTCTTAAGGTTAGTTGCATCTCAGCCAGTGTGTCCAGTCAGTCATAACTAAATGGTTTACAACTGAACACCACTAGTCCCCGGGACATTTCCAGCGGCATGTTGCGCCGACCGCCAGATAATCTAAACAAACAATCTCAGGACGCCACCATCCTTCTCATCCGTGAAGTACTCCAACGAGGCATCCAGTTGACTGAGGTCGCAACATTCAGCTCTGGGTACTTGACTTCTACGTGCTGACGGCGATCGAAATCGTAGGTATATGTTGACGCACTCGGTGCCACTGGACCTTATGAACGACTTCTATCATCGCACTTCCCAGGCATCAACTTTACAGTGACTGCCAAAGCCGATTCAAAGTACAAAATAGTTGGCGCCGCGAGTGTTGCAGCGAAAGTTACCCGTGACGCCTGGATTGAGGGCTGGCTTTTTGAGGAAGACGCTCCAGAAGGTTCGGAGACGACGGGAATGCAAAGCATCAAGAGAACATGGTCTGAAGAGGTCGGCAGTGGTTATCCATCAGGTGTGTTTATATGTTGCCGTCATTTTTTCCTGTCCTCAGAAGTTGACCTGTACTATTCTAGATCCAAATACAAAAAAGTGGGTGAAGGATTCTCTCGATAAAACATTCGGATATCCTTCCATCGCACGGTTCTCGTGGACCACAATCAAAGTTGTGCTAGACGACAATGCCCATGCAGTGGAATGGTCCGTAACGTGCTTTAAAATTGGCTAGCGAATTGCCTTGGCTGATACCGTCTCATATCGCAGGATTGACGATGGCAATGCATCGCTTGTGAAAGCATTTGAGAATGCCACAGGTTATGACAAGGATCGATGTGTTGTCAATAAGGACCTTTGTCTGAGTAGCGTCGGTACCTTGTAACTGCATTCACAATTTTTTAGCCAGATACCTTGCGTGGAAGTTTATTGAATATGATCCAGGTATTTCATGATAATGAACACAACACAGGACTGCTCATTCCGCGGAAGGCCGGTTCTAAGTCAATGGACGCACCGAACCCAGTAGTACATAGGTTATGAGTTGCAGGCATGTGGGACTTGCTCAGGTCTACAGTATAATAGTACAAGTAGGCGACGGCGGCCGTCATAACTTCCTTCAGAATGAGAGTTGATCGACAACAACCATGCCGCTTCGTACGAGACCACGGAACCTTTTCTTATGCCGACGGTAGCGCCCCTGCGACAACTCAAAGTCGAGTAGCTTGAGCAGCGACTTATACACCGTTGACTTGCGCGACAACACATTACGGAATGCGGTTAGGCCCAGCCTACGTTACCAACTCAGACCCCTGATTCAATCCAGGAAGCGCAGCGCATCAAACTGACCATGTAATACACGTCTTCTCAACGTCACATTTACCCCCTTGAGCTGTAGATACCTTGTTCAATGCCTTGCTGCGCATCACCGCATACGTATACCGAACCACTTGTTGTATTGTCCCTGATACGGCGATTCATCATGATTCGGAAGCTGTCCGAAGAAAACAACTGGGACATACTATGAATGTATTTGAGGTTCTTGTGGATATTTGCACCCCAGCTTCGCAAATAATGGTGCATCCGCATGGCGACCACTAGAAAGTTGTGGTACGCGTTCAAGTACACCCCAGGGATGGTGTTGAGATCCGTGTCGCAGAATACTATGTGGCTCTTGGCTCTTCCCAACCTTAGAATAACGATTGTTATGAGCGGGGACCTCGAAAGCACTGCGCGGTTTGAAACGTACTGTAGCATCTTGTGTAAGAAGGCGAAACCAGCACGGCGCCCGCGATCAACAGTAAGTGAATCAGCGATGACTATTTGACACTCCAATTGACAGCGCGTTCAACGGCAAAGGGACACGACTTACAGGTGTCATGATACCGTGTGTAATCAGTTGATACTGACAGATCATTCATGTTTATGAATAGGGCACACCACGGGAAAGCTATTTTCCGTCAAATTATGGCCAAATACTCCAATTGTTTTTGGTACGTACATTTCTGTTTTGGTTCTGTCATTGTCACAGTATGTAGGTCGCATCCGAAATTTGTCAGAGATTTATCTGGGGAGATGAAGCAACCATACTCGGGGTGTCCTGACTATTATCAGACACAGTGAATTAAAACGTCCGATTGCTAACCTTCATTCATGACATCAAGAAACCTTCTAGCCTTAGTACGGTCTGTTGAAATGAATAAGTAGTCATCGATAAGCCGGAGCAACAGCTATCAAATAGAGTCAGTGTGATTTTGATAAAGGAACAGATTTGCGTACGCTCATCGGGTCCTGAGTGAAATTCAGACTCGTTCGCTCTAAGTCTGCATAGAAGATAGAACAGAGTAGCGATGACAACACAGAGCCCTGCGGTATCCCAACTACTTGGCGGTAGTAATCTTGGCCAATCTAATTACGCCGTCAACTGTGCCATCGACGGTACTAAACATGTTAGTAACTTACCTTTACAATGTTCTCCGTGATATGTTCCTCGAGGAGCTCAAGAACCTCTATCTTTGAGGAAAACGGGTACACGACACGGTCTACAAAAATGGCGTGCCGCAGCGTTGCCGCCAGTTCGGTCGCATATCTCAAGAAATGCGGGTGTTCGTCTACATATGTAAACGGCTGGATCAGCGTTACGGGGTTGCATAATCAGAATCGAAACAACTGACCGTCAGGAAGCGCCTTCATAGCAAATTTTCGCTTGACCCTTCCGGCAGCTTGCATGACCTGGCCAAAGCGCGGGAGAACGTAATTGTCCTGAAGAGGATTAGGGAGACGTCAAACCCAAGAGATGCCCGGGCGACATACCCCAGAAAGAACATCTCGAAGAATCTGGAGAAGCTTGGTCTGTTCGATCGTATCGAAGCATGCTTGTACGTCCACCTTCACAAAGTACAGCTTTGGTCTAAAAATGGGCCCATTGATGGGTGACATATTCCCAGGACGGGATGGAAAAAGTATGGCTTACAGACATCCAGACGGGCTGGCGGAAATTAAACGAGTCCGATAGGCCTTTAGTTGTGTGTAAATTTCATTATGCCCAAACACCGATGATCCTATGAGTTCCGGCCTTGCGGTCTGCTTTCCGTAAGAGACTGAAGTAGGAGACCATCCCTAGAACTTACCTTCTCGTAAGTAAGGATTTGGAAAGCAGCTTGTAGAATATCGTTGATAGATTGCTGGCGCACGTTGGGCTTTCCCTGTAAATTACGACGAAGTACATCGTCTCAGATTCCTACAAGATATTGTTACGCGGTTCACCCTGATATCTATCTTCCGTCGAAGATTGACGATGGGCCGTACCCCCGTAACCTTGGGCAAGAGACGGACAAACGAGAACCCCAATTTGCGTTGACGCAGCATCTCTTCTGCTTCGGACTAGAACGTTTGTATAAAGATTTGATACGTGTGTCGTATACGGTATTTTACCTCTTCCAGCTTAGAGAATGTGACACTAGTAAGTCGCTCGATAAGGGGTGCACAAAGCACATTCCAATCGTCTTGACGGAAATACAGTATTCTATTCTTGAATGCCGAGGATTCTGTAACATAAAACGTAGTCTGCGGATATCAATTCGAGAAAATGAGACAGATCGAGCAGTAAGACTTGCTCGCAATAATGGGGCCACAAAAGACCCGAAATACCAAATGATGAATTCTTCAAGAAGCTCACGTCGTTTGAGGCTATCTGACGCAGGAATATGGGAAGAGGAACTGCTGCCGGATGCGGTCCACCTGCACCCCGCTGTGCTGAGTCCCTGCATAATGTTATGGAGAGACATCGTTTCATAGCGCCTGTATGAGATGAACCTTTTCAAGGCTAGAGGACAGGTAACATTTAGACTTGGACAGGTTAAACGACGCAAAGGGCGGCCCACCACCCATGACTTGTTTGAAGTTCTCATCACCTCCCCAGAAAAGTTTGGGGATGACTGCCTTTGTGACCAGAGCAACGAAACGGTATACCTAAGCCAGACCACTTTAGAGCACCTGGTGGGGAAAGAACTCGATTGATAACGATTACCTCGGCATGGGAGCACGCGAATTCGGCAAACCTTGGCTTGCTCTTGGAGGCTTCTGTTGAACGACAAGACTCCCGCGTTCGATCGGGAGTGTTGGAGACTTGCTGAGAGGACATGTGAATCGATTCCTCTGACATGAGTTCCTGTATGCCGGTCAGGAGACATTGGAGATCAGAACCGTGTAAGGGGACAGACCAGGATAATGCTAGAGTCGAGAGGGGCTTCATGTTCGGGGCGTTTCACCTTTGACAGGCACGCTAGATCCCTCAGCGCCCTGTAGGAACACCTTCCGTGTCTCCTTATCACCTTGTCCAACAAGTCTAAGGCAGACTTTATTCTCTTAGGCGTCTTCAACGGACGGGATTTCTTCAAGCTACAGCTGAGTGGGGCAGACAGTACAGGATACGTTCGACCCTACCTTTATTTCATCCTCTCGGTCTGCAAAATCCGAGTACTTGTGCGCTTTAGCGACGGAGGCGAACACCGTTGCAAGGCCGTATTCGCGCGGAAAGACGTATTTCGATATATGCCGGACATCCTCCATCCTCTTATGATAGTCTCCCGCCTGAAACCGGGCTCTTGTTGACCGGTGCAAGGATGAGTTCAAGACATTGAGTATGTCTATATGATTATATGAGAGTATGTTCTCCCTCATGTATGTATACGAACGCTTTGGTGGAAGGCCAGCTATTATCACCTCTGTGTGTAGTATGTATGCCGGTCGGGCGTAACAGAGAGACCCGCGATCAAACAGAACGTCTGCTGGACCTCGCCTTAATGTCTCACTTGAGCGACGTTGCGTATGATGCATAAGGAACTCACTCAGAACGCCCAGGCGTGCGCTGGAAACGCCTTTTCCTTTTCGAAGAAGGCTCCTCTGGATGAGGTAAAGCCTTCCTTTTACCTTTCTCAGAGGCGACAGGGCCAGTTGACACACTGCTGAGGAGGTCTATAGTTGGAGATGGAAGAAAAACTAGCGGTATTCCTGTCAACTGACAGAGACATTCATTGGGTAGAGGGACGAATATGCTCGCTTCTGTCAGTAAATGAAACATAGCGCTCTCCCCAATCCTGATTACGATGTCAGACATATAAAACACCTTGGGAAAAAAAAATACTGAGCCACACCTCTCTAGTAGTCTTTCCCACTCTGACCCTTGCAACGCGGTGACGATTGTATTCACAAAGAAATTATTGACACCAGAGCGCAGATCTCCAGGCCGCATCTTCGAGCCATTTTGGTAGGACTTCGAGAAGGGAAAGTATGAGAAGGTATCCTTGAGATCCATGGAATGTACATACGCTGCGATACCCCATGGTAATAACATTTACACCCTTCTGCTTTGGAGCGGAGAACAGTCTCTCTTGAGTTCGCGTGATGACCTGCGGTTGATAATTGCTACTAGGTGATCTGAGACGAGGGAAAGGGACGTACAACACGCATTGAATCGAAAGACTGCGTCATGATAAATTGCGGCTGGCCAGACTGAGGCACCTCGCCACTGAATGCTACATAGGAGTGGGACAGAAATTGACTGTATGAAGGCGGATCGTCGGGCAAAAGCAGGATGTCGTTAACTTGTGCTTGTGTCTCATCCCGGAGGGTCAAAATGATATTTAAATATGCCTGGAGGCTATACAGGCGAGGAAAATACGCATTGAGGATGGAGTGGGTGATTGGGTGCGACATCGATGATGAACGCGTCTCGGACACGCGTCGTGGCACGTGAGTTCGCGACTCCCTCCAGCCAATATCACATGCATATGGATGCCGTCTCACATCCTGTCATATATTCAATATCGGATCAAAGTGGTAGTAAAGCCCATTTCCTCATGGATTAGTGGAGCCACATTTCGCTGTGATTCATGATTCGTGCACGTCAGTTATTAATCTACGGCGCAGTTGATGTGAAGTGCCATGGAGACCTTTGGCAGCCTCGATCACCCCTGCCATAGCAATTCACCCCTTAACAGCCCCACCTTGTCCGTGGAGACCGCAATTCCCGACGTACCAAGCACCCTCGTTTCCTTTGCTCTATTGGGGCAAGAGTGCCTCTAGTAAAGGGTCCGAGAACTTGAACTCTTTGGAATCGGGACGTACCTACGGTCGCAATTGTATGGGGAGGCACATGATGTCGTATGTAGAAAAACAGTGTTACATTGGCTGAGCTTGTGGGAGACACAACAAGAGAACAGATAAGAGACAGAGCAGAAATAGCCTACGCTGTCCCCGTGGATTGCGACTCCTTCGTACCCGGGGAAGCTACCTCCTCAATAACCTCAGCAGTGGACGTCTCCAAACCACCGCGGTTGAGCCACCCTGTTAATACACAGCGTGACGATAGGCACTTAACCAAGTTCATGGATGCACATACCTCTCAGCTTCTGGTTGTGCACCTTTGCCTTTTCCTTTTCGATTGCACGTAGTCTTTTCAGTTCAGCGGTGGCAGCCGGTGCGTCTGGATCGATCACAGAATCGAAGATCAGATGCGACACCATAGCATGCCACCAAGATCGCAATAACACGAGCTTACCTGTGGGACTCTCCGTTACGAGTTCCTCGAGGATCTTCTCCGCACGTTCGAAATAGCCTTGCTCGCCGAGCGCCTTGCCTCGACGAAACATGGCCTTATAGTTCTTCGAATTTTTCGCCAGCGCTTTCTCCGCCGTCTCCTGTGCGCGTTTCCAGTTCTCTCGCTTGATGTGACACGCGGACATATTTGCATAGACCTTCTCGACGAGCTCATCTGCCTGTCCGACGCCCGCCGTAAGCAGAGCACGTCTTTCAAAGTTTAGCGTGCGATTTGGAATGACGTGTAACGTACCTCAGTTCGCTCTTTCGGCGCCGCAGCAGCATCCATAGCCCCCGAACTCATAACAGAAGCTACACCTCCGCCTGATCTATAAAGTTGGGAAGTGTGGGTGGTGTGAGATGCGGCACCATAACCGATCCAGAGTGTGTGACAGACTTATCCAGGCCTTCAGCATAGAGTAGTACCTCCAGGATAAGTCAGATTATGCTATTGACGCGTTCTATAGATGCAGACCTCGTAATACGCCCTGAGAGCTAGGTCATGGTAGCATCAATGAAAGGCAGATCCGATAAATGGGAGTGGCACAGGTCGTGCAACATACCATCGGGCAAGTTCCCAGCTTTGAAGGCCGCGTCTCCGGTGGCTTTCTTCTGGCGGGCAGTCTCCAAGTTCCTCTCTATCGTCTCAGGATCGGAGGACATTGTTGTAGAAGAAGGAGGATGAGGATAGACGTAACACAATTTGAGTTGGCTCCTATGCAGTACCGCACTGCAATGACGTACTCCTGTCCTCCAGTATCTTACCCCTTACATGAATGAACTCGTCTCAGCACACCTCAACACGTGTGGATAGTACGGTAGTTCACAACTCGACGCTGTTTCTCCCGTCTGATCTGAATGTGTATGCCACCCAAATGCAACAAAATCTGCCGGGTAGCTCCCGTCGGGCATGGTGGCAGTTTCTATAGATATATTTGCCCGAGCTGCTATGGCCCAAGGAGAACGCCTACTCGATCTAGGCTTGAGGCATGCGATAAACCGAGCCCACCCCTCGTTTATTTATTGGTATCCGCACAGGATCATGCATACACGGATGGGCACATGTCACTATTAACCTTGAAAGAGAACTGAAGCTGTTACCCTCAAAACAGTATGTCTTGACAGCCATGTCAAACCAATAAGACTTTGCGGGCAGTGAAAACCTGGCGCTGGCGAATAAGATGCAAATCACTGAATCGAATGGATCCGAGTTGTTGGATATCTAAGCTCTGTTTACCTGTGTTGATACAGTAGCGCTAAACAGACTGGACTCGGACTCGCTCACACAATCACCTTGTCCTCATCACATCTCACCGGGTGACGGCCAATCAATCCACAGCCATGGCCCTTCTCAGCTCCATCCTCGGCTTCTCCCTCTTCGGGCTCGGTGCCCGCATAGGCCAACTCGGCATCCAAAAGCGCAACCTACTCGAAAGTGCGTCCTCCTTTCCCCTTCTTCATTCATCCATCCATCTCATAAGACCCGCTCGCATCGCTAACATACTTCCTTTACCTGATATTTATTGAAAATATTCTTTATATTCGGGTTGCGCGTTCATGGCTGCAGACCCTGGCGGGCATATCATCTCGATGCTCGCTTTTGGTTATCTCGGCTATTGGGCACATCAGTGGGACGAACGCGCGACGGTACTCATCTCTGAGAAGCGTGCAGAGATCGCAGAGCGACGCAAGCAGAGAATCGCGCGGGCTGAGGAAGCGTCTGCCGCTGTGCTGGCAGAGGCCTCGTAACGCGCATCATTGGTCCTGTTGGTACTTACTGTAAGTGGGCCGTTTTCTTCGTGTTCTTGTCCTTGAGGCAGACCATTATTTCGCAGACGTGTATAAAGAGGCGGAAAGTTGTCTGTTTCGCCGCGTATACATCTACACTCCCCGCTTTCCCGGCGTGTTCTATAGACGAACGTTCTGTTCTCTCATCACTTAAGACCGAGTTTGAGCTAGTCTGAGTCCGCATGAAGCAGTCTTGCCTTTCCCCCAATTCCTCTGCTGCTCAGTTCAGGAAAACTAGTTCATGACCCAAAAGCTTCCTAAACATATACCTGAGACGGGGATATGATCAAAGGGGAATGTATAATGCAAACAGCAAGACTGTCCTGATTGCGCTCTTATTCATGTCACACCGTTTATCCTGGCCAATGGCTGCGTCTTCCAAGTACGACTAAACCCACATACCCACAGCGGAACTGATAACGAAAGGAATTCTCGAAGGTTGATACCATGTACTACAAAGAACGTTCAATGCGCTCGATTTCAGTGGAACAAAATACTCTGTTATTTGTAAAATTGCGCAAGACCTGCACTGCACTGCAAATGTCCCTCTGCCTCGGCCCAATCAAGAAAAGACAGACTAGTGGCGAAAGACCAGAAAGAACGATTCGAAAAAGGAAAATACATACACGAAGTGTATAGGTCTGTGAAGGAGTGGAAGAACGCGGCAAAAGAATGACGGTGGTGAGCTACAAGCCAAAATATGGACAGTCACACACGCCAAAGACCGTGAGCAGACAAACAGTATTATGAAAGCGGACAGATGCGTGTAAGGGATCCCAGGAGCAACTTGTACATAGCGACATAATGATTTTTTTTATATAATGCACAGTGTTGTACAGGTGATATCGGCCGATGAACGGATATTTGCAAGTAGGGGTGTGGGGAGTGCTGTGAACAGAGGAGAATCTGGGTGAAGCGGAGAGTGCAAGGCGAGACTGGAGATTTGAGGGCGGGAAGGACCCCGAATTGGATAACATGACGTAGAACAATGCTGGAAGCAATGAGTGTGACGACCGATAGACAAATGAGCGTGTGAAGGAATGATGTTAGGGGCCAGGTTAGGAACCAGAAGTGCCAATGTCCGGAGAATTGTTGGCAAGATTAATTGTAGACATCGGGCATTTCAGGAACAACGCAGTGAACGAAGGATGTGGACAAAATACCCTTTCAAAAAGGCGGGGCAAAAGAAATCGGCGCCGAAAATCGGAGTTGGGTGTGGGGCACGGAAGTCAGCGCAACTGGAAGGCACTACCAAGCCCATTGCCGAGACCTTCACTGGGCATGATGTCTACAGGCTCGCACACTAAGTCGTTCTCACCCAGACTACTGAAACTGATACGGCGTGCAGCGCGCGAGGGAAAAGGACGCATACGACGAAGCGTGCGCTGAATACAGGGGGTGCGAGGAGAGTGAGTAGGTGGGGGTGGATGAGCACCCATAGCAGGGATTTGTCCAAGTAAATGAGCGGGTGCAGGTTGTGGGTATGCAGGCGGCTGTGGTGACCGGCTGTGAGGAAGCTCAGGGCCAAACATAGAGGGATTTCTCTGAAGGTTCATGCGAGGGCGACGTGCAGGGCTTCCATCTTGGCCCGATAGCACCTTATTGACACGATGGTCCGCACCTCGCCGAGCCTTCTTCGTCTGTTTCGTGCGAAGGTTCTCCTCTTCGTCAGAACTCACGTCTGAGTCTTTCGCAGCCACACTAAATGATGGAGCCCGCTTCATGCACTTGCGGGCTTCGCCAAATGAATCGGTGCGCCGCACAGGAGCACGAGGAAGGGATCGTAGAGAAGACGATGAAGTAGAGGACATGGTAGATACTGAGCGGCGGATGGATGAGCGCGAAGGCTGCGCTTTCCATTGAGACTCCGCAGTTGCACAGGAAATCAGTGTAGTGGAGGACGGTGTTGAGATATTGAGAGTCTGAGAGTCAACGGAGGAAGGACGCGAATAAGGGTGGTAAGGTGGGTTAGGGTACGAGTGGTCAGATTGACGAAGACGGTTGGAGGTTCTATATCGGAGAAAGTTGGAAAGAAAATCAAAACGGGCAAAATAGATGAAGGAGGAGATGATATACGTAGAAAACGCATCCGTGCCGCGTAACTCGAGCTTGGCAGACTGCATAAAGTCCATACTGTTTTGGCGGTAGAGGGGACGCTTAATATTAGTCGTGCGTTTAAGGACCTCACGAAACTGTTCGAGGTCCTGGTCCACGTCCTCCTCTTCGATGGTATAATATCGTTTTTGCTCGGCCGAAACTTCCTTAGCACGGACACGGCAAAGCTCGACAAGTTTGGCGCGGGTAGATCGAAGAGAGTAGGGCCAATCGCTTGGACCTTTGGCCTGAGCAACACCACGGGCAATTTTATCGAGTAGATTTGAAGGGGGAACGGGGCCAATGAAGGGGGTGAGTACGTGAGCAGGAAGAGCGTCTAGTGTCTAAAGAGAGTAGAAGATATGGTAAGTGGTTGAGTAAAGTATCGAAGAACATACCCTCGTAAGAAGAAGGATGTGTTCATGTTTCCACTCGAGGTCGGGGTCATCTGCCGGGTCATAATTTGAGCTATTCCAGCTGTCCGAGCTCTTCCTATTGTCAGTTGATGATATATGCATAGATGGTTGAACGGGAGAGCGCGTAGACGGAGTCCTTGGGGAAGGAGCGCGAGACAACAAGGCGGATGCGCGCCTTGTGAGAGGAGGATTAGGCATAATGATAGCGAGAGGAGGGATGGGCGAAAAGAGAGCGGTAGGTTAGGGATGAAGCGATGAATAGAACCAAAGCTGTGATGAGAAAGAAATGAGTCGTTGAAACTCAATTTGGCGCCCGAACACGTCAATTTCAATCTCAGCCCCATTCAGCCACCCCAATTATTTATTTTCCAACCCCACATGACCGTCCACGTGTGAGATATTACATCCTCTGGGACCCCATTTTCCGCGTTAGGCTTCTCAATCTCTCCGCGTTGCGCTTCCTTCTCTCGATGTCCATATCTACACTCATGTTGTTCCTCAGGATCCCTGCGTTCGACCGCGGCGCCACCGTGTATGATCCTAGTTCCCGTTGAGGAATCATCACCGCGTTCTTCCGCACCCGATGTCGTTCGCCCTCTCTTGCTCGCGCTAGAATCACGTTTAGGCGCTCATGTGTAGCACCGTCACCCGTGGACATGTCTGCCATCGGTATCGCCCGGTCGCGGTATGACGCAGAACGTTTGATAATTGGCCGAGACCACGCGGACACCAGTGCGTCGGCCGTCCGCGTGATATCTGGCGTCACCCGTTTGCACTTGGTGTAGAATAGAACAATACGGCCAAGTTTGGATTCCTTGAGGACAGCAGTATCGATGTCCAATGTGGGCAACATGCCAAAAATTTCCCTTTGTATGTTCAGAGCTGGAAGCGACTTGTCCGGTAGCGGCTCCAGCCACCGCCGCACGCCCTCCAGGAGGTTGTTATCGACAATGGACTGCCAAAGAGAGCTCCTGAAACGTGTGACGTAGTCGAATTGAGTATTGCCATAAAATCTCCGAGGAAAAGCACGCACTTCCGGAGTGCACCCATGACCTTAGGCAATAGCTTCAGCTTCAACGTCGCCGGCAACTTTTCGCGGTTGGCTTGTTCGTCGAGGTCGGCTGCGTTCAACATCTCCTCCCGTAGTTGAGACACCTCGGCATCCGCAAACTGATCCAGGTCATCCTCCTTCTTACGCTTCTTTGGCCGTGACGCCTTGTTGCTTTTCAGAATCGTGTCAATCTCCATATCAAGTCGCAGCTTCTTCGCTGTCCACATCATACCGCCAAGGTATCTCGTCAGCCGAATTGATGACCAGCAGAAATGACACTGGAAAATGCAAACGCACCTTCTTCGGGAGGGAGGTTCAACAGATCTTCCTCAGTCGGCCCTTTCTTCACCCTGACCTTGCGCTTGCGCTGCGCCTTGCCTACGCGTACCACCTGCGCATCATCTTCCACACGTTCGCGCCGCCTCGGCCGCCTCCGCTTCTGTGGTATCGCACGTACTTGTCGGTACTCGTCTGCAGAGTCATCGGTAGACTCGTCTCCCCCCTCTGGTGGTGCAGACGTCGGGCGTGAGCGAGATGGAAGATTCTCCTCTGTATAAACAAAAGTCATGACACATGTGGCATTGACAGTGGCGAAAATGCTTGCCCTCTGCGTCGGGAGCGTCGGACAGCTCTGAGTCGCTGCCGAAAATGTCTTTTGCGAGGTACCGTTGCTGAGGCCCGGGGCGTGCCTTCAAAGAAGAACTAATCAGCATCACCCGGTTAGAATGGAATAATAGGAATACATTATATCGTTCTTCGTCATCAGACATGATGGCTGCACAGTTCAGGTCGAATACTATTTTTGAGCGGCAAGGGCGGGCGAGGAGCCGGGTGGCAGATTCTCACGGGTGCTTGGAGTATGACAAATGAATCTCACGGCGCTGGCCGCAAACTAGGCACACATTTTCATCAGTTTTCATCAGAGGAACTGAAAGGCATGGGAAGGGCACAAGCCACAAAAGGGTCAATTTTTCCAATACGAGCCGTCATGGACCTCATTTGGCTGGAGAACACCAATTGGGAATTTCTACACTGGTGAATTGATAATTCGGCCAGGTGGCGAAGTCGTGCGACTCGTACCAGTCTCGTTTGGGAGAACGCAATTGAGTGCAATTTCGAAAACGCGTTACGGTGTGTCCCAAAGGGAAATCCGAGTATGGGGCTGCAAAGAACTTCATGATGGGGGACCATAACTGGAACTCTCAGAGTCATGAGGTGCTCCTCTCTGTCAAGACTGTCATCTACGTCTGATTTCTACGTGAAACATGTATGTAGGTACAAAGACACACGTGTGTCATGGATGCAGCTCATCAGGCCTCGTTCGGCTACAAAAAAACTGAGATTTAAATCCCAAATTGTACAGTTATTTGCCACAATCCACAACGCCACAGAAACAATCAGAGTCCAGATTGTGGAAAATAACCGTACAATTTGGGATTTAAATCTCAGTTTTTTGTAGCCGAACGGGGCCTCATTTGTTGTGGAAGTGATGATATGTAAATATGCAACGATCCTGTAAAGTCCCACAATGGAGTGCCTGACAAGGGTGCCTGCTTCTGGACAGGACACTGCGTACGGTGATATGATCTTGTTAAATTGTCCATTACAATAGTAGCGTGACTATCCGCGTATCTCACCAGCAGGCTACCCATGATGTTCCTAATCGAAACTGGCCCGCTGGCCAGCGGGATGCTGCCAGTGCAGTCACCACTTCCTCAGTCCGAACACTGTTGAGGGAGACATACAACCAGCCTGAAATGAGAAAAATTTGCGCTCTACCTCCGAGTCTGTGTGGAGCTGGAAAGGCTCTTGAGATTTGAACGCAACTTCTGGAAGCTGGCAACTGCAGACTCACTGGCAACATACTCGATCTCAACGGCAGAAAAGACAAACCCGACATCACAACCGATTCCATGGCAATCGAGTTCGGGGCCATTTGCCAGAAGAAGGGAATTCCTGCGTTCTTCTGTACAGTAATAAACAAGTTATATTAAGTCGTACGTAATGTACGTATTTCTGCCGTGCTAAAGTGATGAAAGGTATTTTACTCCTGTCTCGTTCCAGTCTCCATGCGAAAACCAATTCCTGCCTCACGAGTCACAATCTTGATATCCCATGTTATAAGTACAGTACTCGGGCGCGGATTTGTTCTAAATCAGAAAGGAGACGAGGAGTGCTGTTCTCTGTGGGCAACTTTACGTTATTAAAACTGTCTTCGCACGGCATCGGATATTGTGCTGACACCATTCCGTACCATTCCGACATCCACGTGTGTCATTGATGTGGATGGATCGAAGCTGCCTTCGGCGGCCAGACATAGCAAGTTAGTTACCAGGACCATTCAAGTTCCCCTGGTCAAAACCAAATTGAAGGTTCCACCTCAAGGCTGGATTCATTGCTAAACTCAAAGGTTAATCTGACATCTGCTACGTAAGCGTTACTCTCCGCGGCGGATTGCATGCGTATAAACGTGTTCATAGGCAGGTACACGAACATTCCTTCCTGACCAAGCGCGTGGAGTTTGACGTTGAAAGATGGGTACTGTATATTCATTGGTAAATTGTACAAAAACTTTTCGACTTTTCGACTTTTTTGAGCAGTGACAAGTTCAAAAGCTAAAAAGTGAAAAAGCTGGGACTTGGTCATGCTAGATGAGTGTCGAGTTTTCAATTCTTGTGTGTTTTTCAAATCTTGATGCAACCACCACAGTATAAGAAGGTTGTTCAATCATGTAAAGCTGGTGTTTCGTAGAAATTCTCAATA
>Ga0137393_10001495_pt1 | contig 14806 bp, 11 predicted proteins | sample 15con2h34BmetaG_FD_101396 | JGI IMG/M metagenome (GOLD analysis project Ga0137393, IMG submission 101396) | Vadose zone soil microbial communities from Angelo Coast Range Reserve, California, USA - 15con2h3.4B metaG | ecosystem: Environmental > Terrestrial > Soil > Vadose zone > Saprolite...
GGCGTTTCGTGGTGCAATGAGCAGCCGATAGAGAGAATACCGGGCGTGCGAAGGACCGGAGCACTATGAGCCAAGTTATCATCGAGAATCCGATCATCAACTCGCCTTTCGACGAGCCAACCCGCCATTTCCGGTTCACCGACGAGGGAATCACCAACGAGATCATTGACGGCCGAGGGACCAGCTCGTATTTCGTGCCCATCGCCAAGCCGAAGAAGATGGGCTCTAAGCAACTTCAATTCGACACCGAGTGGACCCAGGACCGCATCGAGGAGAATAAGCTCGTCAACGACATCCGCCGCCGCGTCGCGATGTGGCGCAAGGGCGGCTACGTCGGCGTCACCCCGACCACGGCGCGCTTGATTGCCTACTGGACCGATCCCGCCCGCGAGAAAAAGCTTTTCTTCTGCCAAAACGAAGCTCTCGAAACCGCCATCTATGTCGCCGAGGTTGCCAAGAAGTACGGCGATGCCTGGATCGAGAACGCGATTCGAGACGCGAACGACACTTCGAACCCCGGCCTGCCGCGTACGGCCTTCAAGATGGCCACCGGCTCCGGCAAGACCGTGGTCATGGCCATGCTCATCGCTTGGCATGCGCTTAATAAGCGCGCCAACCCTCAAGACGCGCGTTTCTCCGACACCTTCCTCATCGTCACACCCGGCATCACCATCCGCGACCGGCTGCGCGTGCTGCTACCGAACGACCCGGAGAACTACTACCGCCAGCGCGACATCGTCCCGGCGCAATTCCACGAGCAGCTCGGCCAAGCGAAAATCATCATCACCAACTATCACGCCTTCCAACTGCGCGAGACAGTCGCGGCCGGCAAGATCACAAAGTCGATTCTTGCCAATGGGCAGCCAAACCCGTTCACCGAAACCTCGGACCAGATGGTGCGCCGCGTCTGCCGCGAATTGGGCGGTAAGAAAAACATCGTCGTCCTCAACGACGAAGCTCATCACTGCTATCGCCGCAAACCGGACGGCGAAGATGAATGAAACACTCACCGGCGACGACCGAGTCGAAGCCAAAAACCGCGAGGAAGAAGCCCGCATCTGGATTTCCGGCATCGAGGCTGTCAGAGCCAAGATCGGCGTGAAGGCCATCTACGACCTTTCGGCCACGCCGTTCTTCCTCCGTGGTTCGGGCTATCCCGAAGGCACGCTCTTCCCATGGGTGGTCTCCGACTTCTCGCTCATCGACGCCATCGAGGCCGGCATCGTCAAGGTGCCTCGCGTACCCGTCGCCGACGATTCGATGACGGGCGACCAGCCCACCTACCGCGACTTGTGGCTGCGCATTCGCGATGACCTCCCCAAAAAGGGACGCAAGACCGACGAGGTGGGCGGCGAACCGAAGCTGCCCGTCGAACTGCAAGGGGCTCTGCACAGCCTCTACGGGAATTACGAAAAGTATTTTCGTCTGTGGGAGCAGAACGCCGAAGCGCGCGCCCGTGGTATCACCCCGCCTGTCTTCATTGTCGTCTGCAACAACACCAACGTCTCGAAGCTCGTCTTCGATTATGTCGCCGGCTGGGAAAGGCTGATCGGCGAAAAGCTTGTTGTCCAATCCGGGCAACTGCCCATTTTCCGAAACGACGATGCCAACGGCGGATGGCTGCACCGCCCCAACACCATCCTGGTGGACAGCCAGCAGCTTGAATCCGGCGAATCGATGAGCGACGACTTCAAGAAAATTGCCGCTCGTGAAATCGACGAGTTCAAGACCGAATACCGCACCCGCTTTCCTGGCCGCGACGCTGAGAATCTCACGGATGAAGATCTGCTGCGCGAAGTCATGAACACCGTGGGCAAGGCGGGCAAGCTGGGCGAACACGTCAAGTGCGTGGTCAGCGTCTCCATGCTCACCGAGGGCTGGGACGCCAACACGGTGACTCACGTTCTCGGTGTACGAGCCTTCGGCACGCAACTCCTGTGCGAGCAGGTGGTCGGCCGCGCCCTGCGCCGTATGAGTTACGCCCCCAACGACAGTGGCCATTTCGACCCCGAATACGCGGAAGTCTACGGCGTGCCCTTTTCTTTCATCCCGTGCAGCGGCGCAACCACTGACCTCAAGCCTGGTCCCATGCCTACCCGCGTCCGCGCGATTGAAAACCGCATCGCCTGCGAGATCACCTTCCCGCGACTGCTCGGCTACCGCTACGAATTAGCAGCCGAGCGGCTCGCCGTCCGCTTTACCGACGAATCCAGATTGGCACTCTCCACCGCCGACATTCCCACCAAGACAGAAAACGCGCCGATTGTAGGGGAATCCAGCATCCATACCCTCGACGATCTCAAGCGCCGCCGTCCCAACGAGGTCGCGTTTCTGCTGGCCAAGCTCACGCTCGAGAAATATTTCCGCGACGACGACGGCAACGACAAGCCTTGGCTCTTCCCGCAACTGCTCGGGATAGCCAGGCGCTGGCTCGCCGAATGTGTAACGCTCAAGGACAACACATTCCCGCAACTGCTGTTGCTGATCGAGTTCGCGCACGACGCCGCCGACCGAATTTACAAGGCGATCGTCGCCTCGACCGATGGCACGGCGGCGCTCAAGCCCATACTGCGCCCATACGACACCCTAGGATCCACCCGCTTCGTCGATTTCGACACCACCCGGCCGGTCTTCGCCACCCGCGACGACAAATGTCACATCTCGCATGTCGTGGCCGACACCGATTCCTGGGAGCAGAAATTGGCGCAGACGCTGGAGGACATGCCCGAGGTGATTCGCTACGCGAAGAACGACCACCTCGGGTTCGCCATCCCCTACACGCTGAACGGCGAGGAAAAGAACTACATTCCCGACTTCATCACCTGCGTCGACGATGGCAATGGCCCGAGCGACCTATTGAACGTCATCGTCGAAGTGACAGGCGAAAAGAAGAAGGACAAAGCGGCCAAGGTCGCCACGGCACGCGCGCTGTGGACGCCCGCCATAAACAACCACGGCGGCTTCGGGCGCTGGGCGTTCCTCGAAGTCGCCGACCCCTGGGACGCGCAAAATCTCATCCGCGGCTTTCTGAAACAGACGCAGCCGGAGTCAATCAAGGAAGTCGCCCATGCCTAAGAAGAACGCCGCCCCGAAGAAAATCGAATCGATCCGCCACAAGGACAAGCGCGCCAACATCCCCACCGAGGAACTGCGCGACTTCGTGGCCGACGAGGAACTCACCCCCAAGACCATGATCTATCCCCGCGATCCGTCTCTCGATCCGCAAATGGTCTGGAAGGGCAAGGACGAACAGGACCGCGAAGACCTCGCGGTCCCTGTCGTGCCGGTCTACATCCAGGAGAAGATTCACCCGCAGGCGATTATTGACGCGTTACCGCGTATCGAACACGCGGACGACAATCAGCCCAACCTGTTTGCTGACTTCAATGGCGGCCCAGCTGACTTCGCGCAAAAAATCGACTTCTACCATCACGAGCAGAACTGGTCCAACCGCCTTGTACTAGGGGATTCGCTGCTGGTGATGACCTCGCTCGCCGAAAAGGAAGGACTCAAAGGTAAGGTACAAACCATTTACTTCGACCCGCCCTATGGGATCAAATTCGGCTCCAATTGGCAGGTAAGTACCCGCAAACGCGACGTGAAGGACGGAAAGGCCGAGGACGCGACCCGGCAACCCGAACAGGTGCGCGCCTTCCGCGACACCTGGAAGCTCGGCATCCATTCCTACCTCGCCTACCTGCGCGACCGGCTGGTGGTCGCCCGCGACCTGCTTACCGAGACTGGCAGCGCCCTTGTGCAGATCGGAGACGACAACGTGCATCTGGTGCGGACTCTGATGGATGAAGTTTTTGGAAGTGAGAACTTTTGCTCCCTCATTAGTTTCCGCACAACATCCAGTCTCGGTGGTGAACTCTTGGGAAAAAGCTGCGATTACATTATTTGGTACGCGAAGCAGCGTGACCAAGTCAAATTTCGGCAGTTATACAAACCCAGTAGCTATGAAGATGATATAGGCGGCCGTTACTCACGCGTGGAATTGCCAGACGGGACACGACGCGTGATGACAAGCCAGGAAAAAGAGGACATCACTCGTTTGCCAGACGGTGCGCGCATTTATCGCCACGACAATCTCACCTCGCAGAGTGGGACCGAAAAGAGTGCCTATCGAGTGACATTTCAGGGAAATACATTTACTCCAGGGAATGGTTTCTGGAAGACGAACGAAGCGGGAATGGAAGTCCTTAAAAGAGCGAAGCGACTTGCACCGCCGACCAGCAATTCGCTCGCTTACGTTCGCTTCATTGATGACTTCCCGGTCCGAACCTTTTCCAACGTTTGGACCGACACTCAGACCGGAGCCTTCACCGAGGACAAAGTTTACGTTGTTCAGACCAACACAAAGGTCGTCGAGCGATGCATGTTGATGACCACCGATCCGGGAGACTTAGTGCTCGACCCAACTTGCGGGAGTGGTACCACCGCCTTCGTCGCCGAGCAGTGGGGGCGCCGCTGGATCACCTGCGACACCAGCCGCGTCGCGCTTGCGTTGGCGCGCACCCGTATGATGGCCGCCAAGTACCCGTACTATTTGCTGGCAGACTCGCCCGACGGTATCAAGAAAGAGGCCGAACTGACCGGCAAGATTCCTCCTGAATACAAGACCGAAGACGACATCCGCAAGGGATTCGTTTACAAGCGGGTGCCGCACGTCACGCTCAAATCCATCGCCAACAACCCGGACATCCATGAAGGCATGACGCGGGAGCAGATCGACACCGCTATCACCCGCAATGCCGAGACGGAAACGCTGTACGATCAGCCCTACGAAGACAACAAGCGTGTGCGGGTATGTGGGCCGTTCTCCGTGGAGAGCCTGTCGCCGCATCGCGTCCTGTCGACAGCCGACGAGGATCAGGAGGGCTCCGGGACAGAGCAGGAAGCCCGCAAGCAGCAGGATTTCGCAACCATGATCCTGGAGAACCTCAAGAAGGCGGGCGTACAGAACACTCGCAAGGGCGAACGGCTGAGCTTCGACCGGCTCGACCCGTATGCGGGAACTTGGCTCCAAGCCGCCGGCGAATATACCGACGTCCATGGCAAGACCCGCCGCGTGGCTGTCTCCCTTGGCCCGGAGCACGGTACGGTCGGCCCGCAGCAGGTGAAGGAAGCTGCTAAGGAAGCGGTCCAGGGCGTGGGCTTCGACATGCTCGTCATCTGTGGGTTCGCCTTCGACCCGCATGTCGCCGAGGAAGCGAAACGCTACGGCAAGCTGACAGTGCTGCCGGCCAAGATGAACCCGGACCTCGCGATGGGCGACGAATTGCTCAAGAAAACCGGCGCAGGGAACCTGTTCATGGTCTTCGGCGAGCCGGACGTGGAGATCAAGAAACAGAAGAACGGACAGATCGTCGCCGAGATCAAGGGCGTGGACGTATACGACCCAACCACCGGACAGATTCGCAGCGCCTCGACCGACGACATCGCCTGCTGGTTCATCGACAGTAACTACAACGGCGAGAGCTTCTTTGTCCGCCATGCCTACTTCACCGGAGCGGATGACCCCTACGACAAACTCAAACGGGCGTTACGGGCTGACATCGATGAAGCGGCGTGGAGCAGTCTCTACAGTACGGTGAGCCGGTCCTTCGACAAGCCCGAGTCGGGCAAGATCGCCGTCAAGGTCATCAACCACTACGGCGACGAGGTGCTCAAGGTGTTCGATGTATGAGGATGGACGCATTCCTCAACCCGCTAATCTCGGTGAGCGTCAAATGAGCGCGCCGACCGTCTATCATCTGACGATCGAGCGCTTCCGCGGCATCAAAGCCCTCTCATGGTATCCCGGAAGGGGTGTCAACGTCATTCTCGGCGGCGGTGACGTCGGCAAGACGACCATCCTCGATGCCATCGGACTTCTTCTAAGCCCCACGAATCTTACGACCCTTTCCGATACTGATTACTATCGCCGAGATATCGAAGCGTGCTTCGTTATCGAAGCCGTCCTAGCCCTACCGTCAGTGAGCGGAATCAACCAGCAGACTACGCCATCCTGGCCGTGGATATGGAACGGCAGCCAAGCCGTCGTTCCCAGCGCCGAAGGGGATGGCGAGACGAAGAGTGAACCAGTCTATCGCTTGCGCGTGCGCGGAACAGCGGACCTCGAACTGGCTTACGAAATCGTCCAGCCGGATGACACCACCAACAGTCTATCAGTGGCCCTACGCCGTAGCATCGGTCTCGTGCGTCTCAGCGGTGACGACCGCAACGACCGTGATCTCCGCCTCGTCCAAGGATCGGCCCTCGACCGCTTGCTCTCGGACAAGAGCCTGCGCTCCAGGTTGGCGAGCGAACTCGCCAAGAGCGACGTGAAAGACGAACTCACTGACAATGCCAAGACCGTTTTAAACGGTCTCGATAAGGCGTTCAAGGATAAGAGCCTGCCCTCCGGATTGGACCTCGCAATCACCGGAAGCCAAGGATTGTCCATAACGGCGCTGATTGGACTGACCGCCGAGCGCGAGAGCGTGCAACTCCCGCTGGCAAGCTGGGGGGCGGGAACACGGCGGCTTGCAGCCCTCGCCATTGCCGAGTGGAATCAGGGCGAGGCCCCGATTACGCTTGTCGACGAAATCGAACGCGGGCTTGAGACTTACAGGCAGCGGTCGCTCGTGGAAGACCTACAAGAAGGCCAGTCGCAAGCTTTCGTTACTACGCATAGCCCATCCGCCATTTCTGCCGCGTCCAAGGCATCTCTGTGGTACGTCGACCACGAGGGCAAGATCGGCCGGTTAGAGGATGCGAAGACCGCAAGGCATCGCAGGACCGACCCTGACACTTTCCTTGCGCGCCTGACGGTGGTTGCCGAGGGGGCGACCGAGCTCGGGTTCGTTACCGCTCTTCTCGAGAAAGCGCTTGGCTCATCATTGGAGCAGCACGGGGTCCATGTCAGCGACGGCGGAGGCCATGAAGCGACCCTCGGTCTTCTTGAAGCGCTCGCCGCAGGTGGCTTGCGGTTCGGCGGGTTCGCTGATGAGGAAGGGAAACATCCGACGCGCTGGGAGAAGGTGGCAAAGACGCTCGACCAGCTGCTCTTCCGTTGGACATCCGGCTCCATCGAAGAAAACATCATCGGCATCGTGCCAGATGACAAGCTCGAAGCCCTGCTGACTGACCCAGACGACAACAAGACAGGCACGCGGCTGCGAACGTTGGCGGAGCGGCTTGATATTCAGGAGAAGGAATTCGAGACGATAAAAGCCAAGGCTGGATTGGGCATCAAGGCGCTTATCCTTGATGCCGCATTGGGTAAGGTCCCGGCAGATAAGACGGAAAGAAAGCATTATCAGTCACACGCCCAGAGCTGGTTCAAGTCCGTCGAAGGCGGCCGCGAACTCGCCATGAAGATCTTTAGCCTCGGTATGTGGCCAAGCATGCAGCCGAAACTAATGCCATTTTGCAACGCCGTCCGGAAGGCGGTCGAACTCACAGAAATCCAGGACCTCAATAAGTGAGCGACGACAGTGTCCGTACTGCCCTTCGCTCAGATGCGCCCTTGGTAGTGGTGGAAGCGCCGGCCGGCTGCGGGAAGACCCACCAGGGCGCCGACTACGCCAGGGAGAAAGCGGTCGCAATCGGCCCCAACCGGCTCCTCATCCTGACTCATACTCATGCGGCCTGCTCCGTGTTTTCGGACCGCACGAAGACCGCTGGGTCTCGCGTCGAAATCCGCACGATCGACAGCGCGATCGCGCAAATCGCATCTGCTTACCACACCGGTCTCGGGCTTCCTGCCGACACTGCCGCATGGCTTCGGCTGCGTGGTGATAAAGGGTACCCTGAGCTCGCTCTGAAGGTTGCATCCCTCCTGAAGCGGCATCCAATGATCGCGACTTCACTGGCGCAACGCTATCCAATCATCATTTGCGACGAGTATCAGGATTCTAGCGGCGACCAGCACTCCGTCGTTATGGCGCTGCTGGATCAGGGCGCATGGCTCCGTATGTTTGCGGACCCAATGCAAAACATATTCAGCGAGCGTGCGGTGGCGGGTGCCTGTCCGCCGTGCGATTGGAACAAGCTGACAGGCCAAGCTCAAGCATTTGAGAGATTGGACACGCCGCACCGATGGTCAACGGGTTGTCCGGAGCTCGGGTTTTGGACTCTAAAGGCCCGCAGCGCGCTCATGGCGGGCGATAAAATTGATCTGCGAAGTGGGCTGCCTCCGAGCGTCTACGTCATTTTTGCCGAAAATCAAGCTCGAAGGAATCTTGAATATCAACTTTCTGGTCAGGACCGAAAACGAGTAGATCAATTCGAACAGAGCGAATCCTCGCTTTTGATACTGACCCGCTACAATCAGACCGCTCGATCCTTCCGTGGCTTCTTTAATCGCCGCATCCAACTCTGGGAAGGCCACACTCGCTCCGGTCTGGAGAAGCTCGCGGCGAGCATTCAAGATAGTCAGGGCAACCCCGAAGCTCTCGCCGGCGCCGTCGTCACTTTCATAGGTGATGTAGGCAAAGGTTTCAGCCCGTCCGCATTCGGCGACAGGTTCGAGCAAGAGGCGCGCGAGGGCTGTACCCAGATACGACGGGGCAAGTCTGTTAAGATCCAGGAGCTTGCGCGTTTTCTAGTAGCCGAGGCCGACCATCGCGGCGTTGCCAAAATGCTCCGCCGTCTTTCAGAACTGAAAAACACCGACGGCGACTTCGCCGATATCGAAATGGACTATCGTAGAGAGTTCTGGGACGGGGTCCGTCTAGGCGACCTCGATACGGTCGACGCCGGCTTGGCCGAGATTACCCACCGCCGGACCTACTCGCGCCCGAAGCCGCCGGAGAAGGCCATTAGTACCATCCACAAAGCAAAGGGACTGGAATGCGGCAGCGTCATTGTCATGCCCTGCGATGGGAGCACCTTCCCGGACAAGCTCGACGCAAGGTGTCTCCTTTACGTTGCGCTCAGCCGGGCGAAGAGCCGCTTGCTGCTGGTCCTGTCGAGGAACAACCCAAGCCCACTACTACTTACTATCTAGGCGAACGCTAATAGTAAGGTCCCTAATGGTATTGCCATGAAACTGGTCCCAGGCTTGCATTCGGCTCATGGTTGGCCGGCAACAAGAGTTCTGGAAGGACCACTCAATCGCCCGCGCGCCAGCGGAAACTAATATAGGATTACGCGATCATCCATGTGCCGTTGTCCCATCGGAATCGTCTCTCGATTAGAGCTGTAAGCCAATCGCCCAGCGGAACCTGAAGAAAATTGATACCCTTGATCGCAGGCGTGTCACCCGTTTCCAGATATGCCACGGGCAATTCTGGGATGCAGGGAAACAAACCATTGCGGGGCATCTTGCCGTTAAACTCCCGCTTCAGTCGAAGCTTTACTAACGCCCTTGTCAGGCTGAAGAAGTTGTCATGCCTCAAGAGCCAGTAGTTCTCGACACCAGCGTCAACATACCGCTGCTGACGTCGCAGAAACTCTTCCAAGTGCTGATAAGACCTCTGTAGTTCGATCACGAGCCGACGTCCTTCAACCTCGAAATAAGTGTCGGCTCTCCAAGCGGCTGTCGTCCTTTCGCTGATCACCTCCTCCCGGCATTCCAGGCCGAGGACCGCGAGATTAGCGACTATTAGAGCTTTGGCTTCGCGGTGCCATTTCGTTTCCGGGGCCGTGGCGCATTCGTCGTGGTAGTGCGCGAAAAAAGGCAAGCCGTTTGAACTGGTTTTCGGGATCGCTGGCGATGGACAGCACGGCATCCGAAAATCTTCTAGCGAATAGGTCGCCTTGAGAGAGTTCCAATGGACTGCTGGCATCTTGTCCGCTAAGACGGGCAGCCCATCTCTATTCAGCGCGACCTTCGACAATGGGAGTCTCCTTGAATAGCGTCCCTAAAAAGATAAATCGCGTATTGACCATGAAGATGGCCAAGGCTTTCTCGGTCAGCTATCTATATTTCCTGAAACATCGCTAATGATTTTAACTGCCCCTCGGACTCTAGCGTCCCGCCGTTCCTACCTGGCCGCCATGTTGCCTTAGGAAGTCGACTTCGTCCTTATGTCCCCACTTTTGCGCCCGGTCTAAAGGTGTCCACCCTTTTGCATCAAGGGCATTAATCTTTGCTCCCCGTTGAAGTAGTAACTTCGTCATCTCGATGTTGCCGTTCTGGGCGGCCATATGAAGAGGGGTAAGGCCATCTGTGGTCACCGCATTAACGTCAGCTCCTTTATCCAGAAGATATTTGGCCACATCGAGCTGGTTATGGCCCACGGCGTCATGCAGCAGCGTTGCGTTGTCCCATTCTTTGTAGGTGATAAGAGTTGGGTCCTTCTGGACGGCCTCTTGTATTGCCGCCAGATCGCCACCCGTCGCAGCAGCGACCACCGGTGTGTAATCTTCCGTTTGGTGATGAGATGGGGTTATGACGCTGCAGCCACCGGAAAGCGCCAAAACAACAATTAAGATCAGATCACGACGATGACGTTTCATGGCTAAGGCACTTGTGGCAGTGGTGGGAATGCCGAAAGTAACGCATCAAATTTCCCGGCAGGCTTATCAGGATGCGTTCGAATTGAATCCAAGGCTTTCTGAAAGCCCTTTTGAATGGGAGTGTCGGGCGTGGTTCCGGGAATGAAGCCGGCGCGGCTTGGCTGCTTTGCTAGATATGGAACAAGGGACGGAACAGTCGGAGCCGGATGCAGGTTTTGTTCATTGAGAACATCCAACACACTTCCCACCACCCTCTTATCAACCAGATCAGAATAACCTCCAGCTTTGCCGAATTTTTGCCCGATGAGTTTCAAAATCGAGGTATGGTCTAAGAGGCGGTTGAAAACGGTTTTGCGCTTCACAAAAGGTGAAATGACGAACGCCGGCACACGGACTCCCAAGGTATCGAACCTTTTCTGGTAATGCGCACCGGCTGGCGGATCCGTTCGGAGGACAGGCGGCGACACATGGTCGAAAAATCCTCCGTGTTCATCGTAGGTAACGACCATTACCGTCCCACTCCAGACATCCGGGACGCGGGTCATACAGCGATACGCTTCCAATAAAAATTCCTGTCCACCCTTGATGGCCGCAGGCGCATGATCATCGCTGCTCCGGCCGATGTGAGGCGCATCCGTATAAGTGGGTTCGATGAAGATGACTTGCGGAAACTCACCTGGAGGATCGTTTTGAACGTCATCGTAAAGCTGCGCGAGAGGGCGAAAATGCTCCTCCCTCACTATGTCCGAAATCCAAGAAGGCATCAGGGTAAAGAAGGGCATCCCTTCGTGGTAGACTCTCCAACGAATGCCATTTCTCGTTAGCCAGTCGTAGACCAAATCCTGGTTGGGAAGTGGAACTTGATTCACGTCAATCGTAGAAACCCCGCTCATCGCCATCAGTCGGTTTGGTTGAGTCCCGGCAGGAAGAGAAGAAAACCAGTGATCGCAAATGGCAAAGTTCTGAGCGAAAAAATTTGTTACCGGCGCCTGATCGGCGCTGAAGTATCCCATGACAGGAGGTTGACTACCGGCGGTGGGAGGCTTCGCTCCTTTTGCGCTCGCGTAGTTGGTCACGAAACCATTCATCGGGAATTTGCCGCCGGTCGCCGTCCCCATTTGAATGGCGATTTGATCGCGTTCATGGGGAGGATCGGCATCGATCGCGTCATAGGGGTCGGTAAACAAAAACGGGCGATATTTCGTCCCATTGTAGACGCTCGCTACTTTGTCCAGCCAAGCCGGATCAGCGCTGACGCCTTCAACCTTGTTCCCGTTGAAAGGTCCAAGACTTAGGTAACCCAACAGATTGTCAAAGGAACGATTCTCCATCATGACCACCACGATGGTTTTGATGAGGGTCAGATCTGTCGACATAGTTTCCCCTTGATTTTCTAATGGTAGAGCTGTCGACCCTCTTGTATTGAATCGTCAACCTCCGAGGGCGATCCTCCTAAATTTTAACGTCAACGCGCTGCCCATAAGCTGCCGACCGCGCGGCAATCTGAGAACCGCCCAAATACGCAGCCGAAGACAAAGAGGGGCGGAGTTCAGCACCCTGCGAAAGATTGACCGTGAATCCCGATTTCTGCCGCCGACCACGAGTCCATCTTAGCGAACAAACAACGAAACTGCTATGCTGAACCGATGCCTGTCCGAACATGCAGGGTCTCATGCCGGGATGCGCAAGGCGTCGAGCATACGGTCCAGGTCACCGCGCAGAGTCTGTACGAGGCAGTGGCTCAGGCACTGCGCGTTTTCCGGGAGGACGTCTGGAGCGAAGATCCCAATCGCGGTGCCGCGAGCGTCGTCGTGACCATCAACCAGCCGGAGGTCGAGCATAGGGTCGAATCAAGGACTTTGAAAATTGGCTGGACTCGGCAGGGAGGAGTCCAGCCGAGATGGCCTTAAAGAGTCGCTTGCGGGACATTATCACCCGTCATACCTAAGATCCTGCGGCAGTCCTTCTATGACCCTGCTTAGTCGGGAAAGCGTTACACTCCAAAATTTGCGCGCCTCTTCCTCGTCGCGGCCGTAGTTGGTGATATGCAGCATCAATCCCCACGGCACGGCGGATCCCGCGAGTGCCCGATTCCGCTGCAATCTGAACTCCACGCTGGCCCACCAATCTTCGCAGCCGGAAAGCGCCGGCACCAGTTGACTGGTCAGTAAGAGAAGATTTTCGGGCCGATCGTTCAGCGCGGTTTCCGTGAATATGACATCGACATATGACCCTATCTTCACCGGCGGCCAGCCGGCTTCGCCTGGAGAAAAGCATTTTTCACATCCGACGCTCTCGACCGGTGATTCAACGGCATTCAGCACTTCGAGAAACTGCTGCAATTCGGGCCAGCCTTGCACCTCAGGAATCAGGCCTGCAGCTCCGGAATTTCCCTTCAGGTGGGAATAGCCATGGTTTATGGTGCCATCACCATGATCGACAGGACCATAGGGCACAGCGGGTCCCCATTCGTTTGAGATCCAAATCCCACACCCGCCCCCTTGCCAAAGCTCAATCGGCCGTGCCGGCGGACCATTCAATCCTGCGTGAGATTTCCACTGCGACATCAATTCCTCGAACACCGTCGCCTCCATTAAAGCGGCTCATGATGTCATCGTAAGGCACGCTCCCCTACCCGCAAAGGGACAGACGTACTTGGTAGCCACCGGAAAAGCTAAATCGCAAGCGTCTGAATTCTCAGCGCGACCCGCGGCAAACTGATGTCCTCTGCTACCTGCTGCATCGACGCGATTTTCGCCCCGAGGGCCCCATCAGTCCGCGCGTCATCTTCCAACACATTCAACACTGCGAGAGCTCCGATTTCGGCCACGCAACCGAGCAGATCTAGGAAGCGTCCGAATTCTTCTTGAGACCGCTCAAAGACAGTCGATGGGTCTTTGCCGGCAACCATAAGCCTCCCCATCATCGTCTTGTCGGGAATCAAGTGAGTATCCAGGCAGAGCGACGAGTAGAGACGATCATAGATTTCCGAAACGGGATCGGCCATCGGTTCGAACATTTTCCAAGCGCTCAACTGCTCAACCATCGTCTTGAGGGACGGTACAACTTGGAGAAGCACCTTGTTTTCGAAAAGCGGCGAGATACGGTCGAATAGTCCGCCCGACTCTCTTTCGAGTTCTCTTTCCAAGTGTGGCGCCGCCTGAAAAACATCGTTCATCCAATTCAGAATGTTCCGCAGAGTGCCTTCAATTTTTCGCTTTCGCTTCTGCTCGGCTACGATGTCGGCGCAGTCGCGATACCGCTTGTGTGCCAGACACTCCCAGAATGCGCCTCTCAGGATCGCTTCGCAGGCGCCCCTCAAGAGACTTCCGGCCGCACCATAGTAACTGCACAGCGCTTCGCGCAGCGCGCGGCGCGACAAGAACGTCGCGTCGGTATGGTAAATGTAAAAAGCCGAATGCAAGTGGAAGGTTTCCGGCGATAGCGACAATAAGGAGTTGAACGCGGCAAACGAACTTTGCACGAACCCAGCCGTCTCGATCGCCTCGATGCTCAGGCATTCAACCGTGCCTTCGAGATTCCGCGTATCCCGATTGAGGTCGGCAACAAGTCTCTTGAGCAATCCTTTTTTCTCATTCATAAGCAGCGGCTTAGTGGCAACATCATCAACGACAATTATAAGCCACCGGTATCCAGGCTGTTCCGCAGCGTCGGGGCTCGGAAAATCGCCCGACTTTCAAGCCGATGGTTCTAGAAGAGCTGCGGGCTCATATATTCCGACGGCATCAGTCGCCAAGTGTTCATAAGTCTGGATTGGGCCAAGGGTGTTCAACGTTTGGCCAATCATCACCGCAAGACCGGCGGGAGCGGCCAGGAACAGGTGTACGCTTCCGCGCGGTTGGAAAGTGTCTCTAGCTCGACGCAATCCCTCAGCGATCACACGCACAATGTCCGCAGCCTTGCCCGGCGTATCAATATCGTGCGGGTAGTCGCCAGGCTTTGTAACCACGACCATGCCGCGAAACGCTGGCAGCTGCGGCCGTGACGCGGCGAATGCAGGCTCGACGTTCGAGGCTACCGACACCAACAGCGCTAGGTCGTTACCACCCACGCTTCCGGGACTGGTCTGCGGGGCGAAGCCCGACGGTTCCAATTGCTCTTTGAGCGACCAGACCTCCGGCGACCGTTTTTGGGAGACCTGCCGCCACCCTAGCGATAAGCGCCGAGTGGCTAAGAAGGTAGTACCGAGCGCTACTGCCGCTGGCAGAGCACAAAGACCTTCAGCAATGATCGGGTGGCCCGCTGCGTGCTGCTCGCACATCTGTGCGATAGTTTCCAACGCCGGCAGAAGATGATCTTTCCAAATCTCCACCATTTTCGCCAAACGTCCTTCGAA
>Ga0137393_10001497_pt1 | contig 14804 bp, 8 predicted proteins | sample 15con2h34BmetaG_FD_101396 | JGI IMG/M metagenome (GOLD analysis project Ga0137393, IMG submission 101396) | Vadose zone soil microbial communities from Angelo Coast Range Reserve, California, USA - 15con2h3.4B metaG | ecosystem: Environmental > Terrestrial > Soil > Vadose zone > Saprolite...
CGCATCGGTGACATCTACTCCGACCGCGAGCAATTCGAGAAAGCCGCGCTCTACTGGAACCAGATGGTGGAGACCGAGCCGGGAAACTCGCAGAGCTATCAGGAAGCCGCGACCGTTTTCTGGGACTACTACTTTTTTGACGATGCGCTGCGTTTGCTGAATCAGGGACGCACGAAGCTCAATGACGACGCGCTCTACTGCTATGAGATCGGAGCAATTTACGAAAACAAGCGCGACTATCCGCGCGCGGTACAGGAGTATGTAAAAGGTGCGCTGGCCGATGGCGCGGATTCCCAGTCGCAAGGCCGGCTGATGCAGCTCGCGCGCCGCGCTTCCACCAGGAACCTGGTTGACGCAGCGACCGATAAGGCGGTCACGTCAAGCAATTACGATCTCACGAACGTTCAACTCCGCGTTGCTGTGCTGGAAGCGCAATCCAGAAAGCCAGATGTGATCACGCTGCTTACCACAGCGCTGGACCGCAATACCGCGGTCGAGACGCTGGAAAGCATTGAGGCCATGGCCAAAGAGAAATCTTTGGAGTCGGTGCGGCAGCACGCGCTGGAGCGGCAGGCGGCCGTGAGCAACGATCCTGTGCGACGGCTGGAGCTGCGTTACGCGTTGGTGAATTTTTACGAGCAGAAAAAAGACCTGGTGTCCGCGCAGCACAACGTGGATGCGCTGTATCAGGAGAACCCGAAGATTCTGGGTGTCGTCCGCTCGACCGTGGATTTTTACTGGCGGAACAAGCTGCAACAGCGCGCGATTGACGTGTTGTTGCAGGCGGCGCAAGCTTCCTATCCGAGACTGAAAACGCAGTTTACGTTTGAAGCCGCGCGCAAGATGACGGATGCGGGCCAATACGAACCGGCGCGCAAGCTGTTGCTGGGATTGCTGGGTGAGTCACCCTACAACGGAGAATATCTCGCGGCGGTTGCCGACACCTACGCCCGCGCCGGAGACCAGGCCGGACTGCGTGATTTCTATCTGGAGAAAATCAAGTTTTTCCAAAAAGCGGACCTTGCCGCGGACGATCGGAAGTCACGGATCGCCGCTCTGCGCCGTGGTCTGGTTCCAGCGCTCACCATGTTGAAGGACTATGCGGGCGCGGTGGACCAGTACATCGAGATCATCAATTCTTATCCCGACGATGCCGGGCTCACGACCGAGGCGGCGTTCTATGCTCAGCGCTATCAGCGCAAAGATCAGTTGCTGAATTTCTACTCGAAGACGGTCGCGGCTTCGCCCAAAGATCCGCGCTGGGCCGTGGTGCTGGCGCGTCTCGAAACCAACTATGAAGACTTCGACGCGGCCATCGCCACGTATTCGCAGGCCATTAAAATCCGTCCTGACCGGACAGACCTGGTAATGGCGCGGGCTGAACTGGAAGAGCGGCTCATGCGCTTTGACGAAGCCGTGGCCGACTACACCGCCCTCTACCAATTGGCCTATCACGATTCCAAGTGGATGGAAAAAGTCGCCGAGACCCGCGCGCGTCAGAACAAGCCTGATCTGGCCATACAGGCACTTCAAACGGCCTTCGTGGAAGGACATCCGGAAACGGCGACCAAGTACTTTGACGTTGCCTCGCATCTTGAGGGCTGGGGCATGCTGGCGCAGGCGCGGACGTTTGCGGAGAAAGGGCTCGCGGTCGCAGGCAATGATCTGCTGGCCAGCTCTGAGAACCACTCCGGCGCGCAGCTCTATACGCGCATCATGACGCGCATGCGCCAGCAGGAAACCGCATATCTGAAATTGCAGGCGGCACTTACCGCGGCAAACCAGCTTCCTCCGATGACCGAGCAGGTGGCCAAAGGCGGGCTAGAGGCTGCTACCAATGCCGAGTGGCGCAAGAATCTGTTGCTTACCCGCACCAACACGGCGAACAGAGGTATGGCCGATTGCATGCGCGAGATGGGAGCAGCGGTGGGCCGCTACTTTACGCCGGAAGAGAAACTGGTGTTCGCACAATCGCTGAATGCCCGCGATATCGCCATGCCACGCGATGCCGCTTTCACTTATCTGCTTCCCGCGGCCGACAAGGCGGAGATTCCGGAACTGCAAGCCAAACTGTTGGGCCAGCAGATTCTGATCAAAGACAAATACTATGGCGCGGCGGACACCCTGCAGAACCTCCAGGTGCGCCGTCTGAAGCTGGCCGAGCTGGCGCAGCAACTGGAGCGTGTGGACCTCAGTCGCGCGCAGAGCATTTACAACATTGCGGGCCGGGCAGATGACGAACTGCGTGTGATGGAAAGGATACGCACTTCGCCCAGCGGATTGAATGCCGCCCAGCGGCAACGCTACTTTGAGTTGCTTCTGGCCAAAGATCCGCAACGAATGGTGCTGTACTCAGGCCAGACAAAACCATGGGGTGACGCCGCTGCTGAATTCGTCGTCGGACATGCGGATGCCCAACTGGCGCATGCAGCAGTGGGCGCGCGTGGAAGAGTAGAGTCTCCAGTCTGGAATGCCGCCTACACATCGCTGCTCGGGCTTTACTTTGCTGAGAACACGCCGCAAGTGCAGAATGCGTTCACTACCGCACTCGGCGATGGCAATATTGGAGAACGCCTGGCCAAACCGGGAGACCGCAAAACGTCACTGGCAGGCGATAGCTGGTTCTACTATGGTTCGCGGTACGGCGAGTATCTCGGTCTCACGCGCAAGGGCGATCCTGAAGATTTCGTTCCGGCAGAAATTGAACACGCGCCGCAGCGCGCCAGCGCATACTTCAACGCTGCCCTTTATTACGAAGACTCCGGCAATACGGAGCGGGCGGTTGCCGACTACGGTCACGTCTTGGAGTTAGACGCCAATCGCATCGACGTACACAATCGTCTCGGCGGAATTTACTGGAAGCAGAAACGGAATGACGAAGCTCTTGCGGAATGGAAGCGCGCGCTGGAACTGCTGAAGGCGCAGACCACCACCGGCAGGATACAGGATACATTCTGGGGCGACTATGCCGCAACTGTCAACAATCTTGCGACCCACAAGCTGATGGCGCAGTTCATGCCGTCCATCAATGAAGTTCTGCACGCCTATGTGAAACGCAACGGCAGCTATCGCATACAGGCGCTGCTGGCGAGCACGTTGCCACGGTTGGGCGATCCGGCCGCGGCGTCGGCGCTCATCCTCGATCTGTCGGCGGACGCTCACGAGAAACTCGATTTCCTTCGTCCCTTCACCAAAACCGACAGCCTCTTGAAATACGATCCGGAGCCGATCTATCGCCGCATTCTGGAACTGGCGCAAGATGCTGTGCGCAAGGCAGAGGGCATGGCGAAACAATACGCGCAGGAAGATTATGAGTCTCTTCAGATTCGCTGGTTGCAGTACCTGCTGGCGGCGAAAAAATATGACCGCCTGCGCGATGAGATGGGCGCACTCCCGCAGTCGCTGTGGGACCGGCAGAAGGCCGCGCTGGTGCCGATCCAGCTTCAACTTGCGGCGCAATCGAATACGCTCGACGGAATTCTGGATGGCTACCGGGCGGACACGGAGCACGCTCCCAGCACCGATATTCTTCGCAAGGGGGCAACACAATTGCTCCAGGCGGGCGACAAGCAATCGGCACGCAAGATTTTGGAATTTGTTTTTGGCCGCGAAATCGAGGGTCACAATCTCACTGCTTCCAACATGCTTGGCTTGGCGGACATCCGCATTCAAGCGGGCGACCTGCAAGGCGGGCTGGTTCTGTTGCACCGGATGACGTTGGTCGTCGGGAATCCGTTTGAAACGCAAGACTCAGCGGCCGCTCTGCTGATGCGGACCGGACATCCCGCCGAGGCCATCAGCTTCCTCGAAGAACTGGTGAAGGCCGTGCCGTGGAATTCAGACTTCCGCATGCGCCTGGCGCAGGCGCGAATTGCTGCAAACCAAAACCCGGAGGGGGCGCGCAAAGAACTGTCTGCGCTGGCCTCGGACAAGACGGCACCTTACGAAAATAGAATTACGGCGGCAAAGGCGCTCGCTGGTCCCGGACCTACTCCTGATCTCGGAAGCAAAGAGTTGAACCTGATTGCCAGCGGCCAGCCCATCAACGCAGTCGACGCCAATCAGCCATATTTCTTTACCGCACGTCTGAAAGCGGCAGAGGGGCAGAAAGGCGGGGGGAGTGTGAGCCTGCTCCGAGCGGCGCTGGAAGACCGTCCAAGCGGCGATGCTGCGCGCATCCCGCTGCTGAAAGCGGCTACTGTTACCAGCGATTCCCATATCGCCCTAGCGGTGATGAAACCGTATCTCGACAGAGGTGGTTTCGGCGCCTCTGTCACCGAGGCTGACACCGCCGGCGAAGAAGAGCTGCTTGATCTCGATCAGACGCCGGACGATACGGCGCGCCCACTCTCCAAGCTGCCGGCCAAAGAGCGCGCGGAGATTTATCGCGACATTGCGACGGCGTTTGAAAAGACGGGCTCTCTGGAAGAGGCGATGGCTTACTGGCGCAGCGCGTACAAACTGGAAACGGACCCGGCTCAGAAAACCGCGATTAACAAACAGGTACAGCAGATTCGGACCGTGTTGCGCCGGCGCACAGCCAATGAGGCGCGACGCCCGCTCATTCACAGCGATCTGGACCAGAACCGGACGGTGCGTCCGCGACTGCCGGACCGCGCAATGCTTGCGCCACCACCCAAACCTGCTGTCACCACGGGGAAAGGAGTCAGCCGATGAACCCGCGTATCAGAGTGTTCGCGCTCGCCCTTCTATTATGCGCAACCGCCGTGGTTGGCTGGAGTTTGTATCAGCGCGCGGCTTCGGCGGCTGCGCCGCCGCCAACGCAACTCATGCCTGAAGGCGCATTGCTCTGTATTGAAGCCAAAGACTTTGCTGGATTACTGCATGACTGGAGCAGCTCGCCCGAAAAAGCCCAATGGGTCAAGAGCGACAACTATGCCGTGTTTTCGAACTCGCGGCTGTTCCTGCGGCTAAGCAAAGCTTCCGATGAATTTAAGGCCGCGGCCGGGATTTCACCCGATATGAACTTCCTGGGCCAGGCCGCCGGCCAGGAGAGCGCTCTCGCCGTTTATGACATCGGTGAGCTGCACTTCTTGTACGTAACCCGCTTGCCCGCCGGAAGCTCCTTCTTGCAGTCGCCGTTATGGCAGTCGCGCAACAAATTCCAAACGCGGACCGCGGGCGGCATTCAGTTCTTCACGCGATCTGATCAGGAATCGAGCCGTACCGTAGCGTTTTCCGTAGCCGGCGACTATCTGGTCCTGGGCACTCGTGATGATCTGGTGGCCGGCGCTCTGGAACTCTATTCCGGAACTAAAGGCCGCACTATGGCGCAGGAAAGTTGGTACACACAAGCGCTGGCCTCCGCGCCGAAAAATCCGGGCGACCTGCGCATGGTGCTGCACATGGAAAAAGTCGCGGTCACGCCGCACTTCCGCACGTACTGGATCCAGCAGAACATCACGCAGATGCAGGGATACCTGAGCGCTGTCTCCGATCTCTATCGTGAAGGCGCCACATATCGCGAAGAGCGCGTAATGCTGGCGAAGAAACCAGCTGAAGACGATGCCGCCTTCACGCAGGCAGCGCAGTCGGTGTCGGGGCTGCTGCCGCTCGTGCCCAGGGAATACGGCTTCTATCAGGCCCGCGCGACGGACGCGAAAGGCAGTCTGGCGGTGCTCCAGCAAAAGATTCTTGCGCCAACCTTCGGTGCAGCCGTGGCAGAAAAGCTGGCGCCGCAGGTGCAACTCGGCAGCGGCGAAATCGGCACGGGATCTGACTTGGAAACTCGTATCGACGTGGAACAGGCGCCTCGCACAGCCAACGAAAGCTCAGCCGCGGGCCTTCTCAAGCAGCTTGAAGCTGCCAGCCCGCAAGCACTGCTCGTGCTGCAGGGCGCGCGGAAAAACAAAGACGGCGTGTTGCTCAATATCCCAACTGTGATGGTGCTGTCTGCATCCGGCAATTGGGACCTGGCCGGCGTGCAAAAGGCGATGCAGGACGTGATTGCACCGGGCATGACCGCGTCGAGTCTTGGGCTGCAGTGGCGCGAAATAAGAGATGCAGGCGGCTACTATGATCTTGACGGGCTCTATCCCGTGCAGATCGCAGTGCGTGGCAAATTGCTCTATGTCTCGAATCAGGCGGAGATGCTGTCGTCAGTCCTGCAGACGAAGCCTGCGGCTTCTCCGGCCCAGCAGGTGAGTTACGCGGCCGGATTCAACCACGCGCGCGAACGGCAAAGCTTCTACGATCTCACCACGGTTGCCGACCAAAGCGCAGTGGCCGCTCGCAGTAATGGAAGCCAGCAACGCGAGCCGCAGTTCTTCTCTGACAACGTGAGCAGCTTCAGCCGCAGCTTCGCGCGCGTTGCTGCGGAAGAGGTCGTCGCCCGCCAGACTAAGAATAGAATGCAGCAGACGGTAACCTATCATTGGTCGCAGTAACGCAATTCAGGATCGCGAGAGCGGCGGCGCTCGGGCTGCTCCTTTGGGGAAGCACGGCGGAGGCTTACGTTCCCGATCTTCACTCGCAATCTGCCGCGGCTGTCTTGCGGCGGGAGTTTTCCGATCCTGGATTGTCTTTTCTGCTGCTGAATGAAAAAGGAGAAGTCATTGCCCAGCGCTGGCCGTCACCAGAGCGTGACACTCCGGTAGGCTCGTTGATTAAACCATTCTTGGCCGTAGCTTACGGACGCACGCATGATTCGTTTCCGGTGTTTTATTGTCACGGCAAGAAGACATGCTGGCTGCCACGCGGGCATGGCGAGCTTGGCGTGACCCAGGCAATCGCGGTTTCGTGCAACTCGTACTTTCATCAGCTGCTGGCCGAAGCGGAACCAGGATTCGCGGCGGAAACGTTGCAGGGCTTTGGGTTGACATCGCAAGATTCCACCGGCCGCGACAAGGTAGAGCTCTTTGAAAAAGGTCTGGGCTGGCAAGCGGCGCCGTTGGCTTTGGTTCATGCGTACTTGGGTTTGCTGAATGGCTCTGGCGACAAACCGGTTGCCGCAGTATTGGACGGAATGGCGCTCTCGGCGAGCAGCGGGACTGCGTCCGCTGTCGACAGCGAGCTACGCCGCATTCGTGCTCTGGCCAAAACGGGAACTGCGCCGTGCATTCATCGCAAGAAAGCGCCGGGCGATGGACTTGCGCTGCTCATGGTTCCTGCTGATCATCCTCGGCTGTTGGTGTTGGTGCGTCTGCACGGAAAGCCGGGGTCGGCGGCGGCTGCGGTCGCGGCGCGCATGATTGGTGCTGTCGAGAAGAGCGGATCGCATCCATGATCAAGCATTGCATGTGCCTTTTCCTGCTAGCGCTGTGTGCGGAAGCCAAAGAGGTTCAGATTGGCGTGCTTGGACTCTTTCATACCAGGGACGTGGTGATATCGGGTATGCCAGGTAAATCGCTGGAGTGCGGCAACAATCAGCAAACGCGAATCGCAGGGCAACAATGGCAGCTTCACTTATTGCGCACGGATATGAGAGTGAGTATCAGCGGGCGCGCCGAGTCTTCCACTTCATTCATTTGTGATGATGGTCACGGTGGGGCAACGGGAATCCGCATATCCATTCCAGGAAGGATCACGCGAGTCTATCGTGGCAAACTGAAAATCGCACCGGTAAAGTCGGAGCTACTTATCATCATCACTATGGATTTGGAAACTGCCGTGGCATCCGTGGTCGCGGCGGAGAGTCCCCCGGCTGCACCTGTGGAAGCGCTAAAAGCGCAGGCAGTCGCCGCGCGGTCATTTCTGGTAGCCGGTGGAAAACGCCATCACGATTTCGATTTCTGTGACACCACGCACTGCCAGTTTTTGCGCCAGCCTCCAGCAGAGCAATCCCCGGCCGCGCAAGCTGCAACGGCAACGCGAGGGTTGGTGTTGGCTTATCGCGACCAGCCATTTCCGGCGATGTACAGCGCGAGCTGTGGCGGTCGAACGCAATCGCTGGAAGAACTTGGACTTCCGGTGCGCGACTATCCTTATTTTGCGGTGGAGTGCTCTTATTGTCGCCGGAATCCCGATCGTTGGGTGACGCGCTTGAGCCGCACTGATGCCCAGACGCTTGCGTCCACTGAAACGTCGCGGATCAGTCTGGCCCGTAGGCTCGGATGGAAAGCAGTTCCGAGCAATTCGTACTCCGCGCATGAAGACGAAAATTCTGTTCTTGTGGAAGGCACGGGCGCGGGACACGGCATTGGTCTTTGCCAGCGCGGAGCCGCAGATATGGCACGCAACGGCTCGTCATTCCAGGAAATCCTGAGACACTATTACCCGAACACTGTGGTTAAGCAGATTTAGTTCACGCTATCTCGCGTCTCCGGGAGGCGTGGACGTTTTGGGGACGAGCGTCTGGAAGTATGCATCAAAGAAGTCGAGTCCGGCTTTGTTCATCCTTGCAGGAGAAGAGATCTCGTCTCCGAACTCGATGGACGAATCGTCCGCTGGACTATAAGCCGGCCAATTCGGCAAGCCCGGCCCATTCGGGTTTCCGGTGAAGGCAAAATTCACCCAGTAGCTGCTGACTGCGTCACTCAGTTTCTTGTCTGCTGCTTCCCAGGGGAATGGCCAGAAGAAATTCCCGAAGACGTAAGGGATTTCAGAGCCGTGGAAGGCACGCAGCCGCGAGCTCTGCGGCCCAGGTGGCCGGTGCGTGAAGTAGTAGAGATAAGCTTTGTTGTGTCCGGTGCGTGTGCTCATACGGACCCATGTACGCATCTCCCAGCCGAAGATCTGGTCGCGATAAGCGGCGTGAAAGGCGGCAAGGGCTTCATCGTCAGAGTTCGCGGGATACACCTTCAGAAATTGCTCGGCCAGACTTCCGTAGCGCTGGTGGACGCCGTCAGTAAACGAAGTTGCTTTCATGCTGGCAAGTGGCGCGAGCGAGGTACCCTCGTCGGCGTTGAAACCGGCGATCACTGGAACGTCATTTTGTTTTCCTGCCGCAAAGACGGCGGCTACGTCTTGTGGTACAACCCAACCATCAATGATTGGACGGACAACTTGCTCGCTGCCATTCTTCAGCAACTCTTCCGCACTTCTGGCCCGCAGCGTCTTCACTGCGTCTTTCGCTGCGCCCAGTTTCGCTGCCAGCGATTCCCCTGACTTCTCCGCGGCGGCGAGAGTACGCATGGGCGTAAACGACGCGCCACTCTCTCCGATTGCGCGATGGAAAAGGCCTTTGGCCAGAGGACTCGCCATGAGACAGTTCACGGCCCATGAGCCCGCCGATTCTCCAAAGATGGTCACGCGATTAGGATCGCCGCCAAATGCGGCGACGTTCTTCTGCACCCACTGCAATGCAGCAACCTGATCGAGCAGGGCGTAGTTGCCGGAAGCATGATGTTCCGACTCGGCGGTGAGCTCAGGATGCGCGAAGAAACCAAAGATTCCCAGCCGGTAGTTGATGGTGACCAGCACTACGCCTTTGCGAGCGAACGCTTCGCCATCGTAAGCGCTGGAGCCGCCGTAGCCGCGCGTGAAGCCTCCACCATGAATCCAGACCATCACGGGACGGCGTTCCGTGGCAGCCTTGGCCGCGGTCCACACATTCAGATAGATGCAATCTTCGCTGAGCGTGGGAAGTTTTGCCTGATAGACGGACCCTGCGGGATACGCTGTCTGCCAACAAGCATTTGGTGACTCTGTCGCGGCACGAACGCCCTGCCAGTGGGCCGCCGGCTGCGGCGCCTTCCAGCGAAGCTCCCCTACGGGCGGCGCAGCGTAGGGAATGCCTTTGTAGACGCGGACATCGGCGTTCCTGCCGGTCGCGCCGGAAAGAACGCCCTGCTCCACTCGTACGTTCTGCGCGTCCAGTCTGCTCAGCAGGCCCGAGAAAGAAAATATCGCCAACAGCAAACGCCGCATTGAATCCAGCTCCGATCAATAAGTGTGTTAAGCCGTCAAATCTTTTCACAGATTGCTCCTCTCGGCAAGCCGGGCCGAGGAGCGTTAAGATAGGAGAATGCGGGTGCTGATGATCGGCGGAAATGGTTTTATTGGTCCTGCGGTCGTGGAGCGCTTGCTTAACCTTGGACATGACGTCACTCTATTTCATCGTGGCGCGAAGACCGCTTTTCCGGAACTCAACCACATCACCGGCGACCGCCGTCAGCTCGCCGACTATGCCGATGTCTTCCGCAAGGTGGCTCCGGACGTTGTGCTTGACCTGATCCTAAGCAACGGCCGCCAGGCCCAGGAGCTGATGCGTACGTTCAAAGGTGTGGCGCAGCGCGTGGTGGCGCTCAGCAGCATGGATGTTTACCGGGCCTGCGGAGTGCTGCAAGGACTGGAGCCAGGGCCGATTGAGCCTGTGCCTTTGAAGGAAGATGCGCCGCTGCGGACCAAATCGCAGACCTATCCGCCGCAGGCGACCCAGCGGTTGAAAAACATCTTTACCTGGTTCGACGAGGAGTATGACAAAATTCCCGTGGAGCAGGCGGTCATGAACGAGCTGGAATTGCCGGGAACTATTTTGCGCCTGCCGTTTGTCTATGGACCGCGGGACCCGCTGCATCGCCTCTTTCCGACTATCAAGAGAGTCGACGATGGGCGCAGAGTGATCTTGCTGGATGAAGAAACGGCACAATGGCGTGGTCCGCGCGGGTACGTAGAGAACGTGGCCACCGCGATCACAAGTGCCATTGTCGACCACCGCGCGGCCAATCGCATCTATAACGTGGCTGAGCAGCGGCCATTTACCGAACTTGAATGGACGCAAAGAGTCGCGGAAGCCGCCGGATGGAGCGGCGTAATCAAGGTAGTGCCCGCGGAGAGATCACCTGCGCACCTCAAGTTACCGGGCAACACAAAGCAGCATTGGGTCGCCGATACCAGCCGCATTCGCAGCGAACTCGGCTATTCAGAAACAGTGTCGTTGGAGCAGGCGCTCAGGGCCACGATCGCGTGGGAGCGTGCTAATCCGCCCCGAGAGATAGATCCCAAACAGTTTGACTACGGCGCTGAGGACGCATCTCTGAGCCCCGCCCGCGAGATGCGTCTCGTATAACTAATTCGCCAGTTATCGATTCCGAGCCGCAAACACGTCCAATCCCCGGCCCAATTGCTCCAACGCCTCACGTACTGACTCTGTTGGCATTCCCACACCAATTCTGAAGCGGTCAGGACACTCGAAAAAGTCTCCGGGCACGACCGCGGTATTGAATTCATCACAAAGCAGGGAGCAGAGGTCATTTGCGCTCCCGCGCTTGAGCTTCGGGAATACAACGGTCCCAAAGTCGGGCCAGAAAAATTCCACGTCGTGGCGTGAGGCCAGAAAATCGCGCAGCAGTGTGCGGTTTGCGACAAGCAACGTCTTCATCCGGGAGGAAATCTCCGGGAGCTTCGCAAACGCGACCGCGCTCAGCAGTTCGGTGACATGAGGATAGGTCGAGCCGTGAACATCATTGATGTGCCAGATGCGTTGGGCAATGTGCGGAGGCGCGAGCACCCATCCGCAACGGAGTCCGCTAAGGCCATACGCTTTGGTGAGGCTGTTGGTAATGACGAAGCGTTCCGGATCGATATGAAAAGCCGATCGCGGCTCAGACTCAAACAACATCTCGCGATAAACTTCGTCAACCAGGACGTATGCTCCACTCTTCTGCGCCAGCAGTGCGACCTCCCGCAACACGGAGTCAGAAACCATGGCTCCGCTAGGATTGTGCAGGTTACAGAGAACAATGAGCCGTGTCCGCGGACTCAAGTTGCGCTCAAGATCGTCGAGATCAACGTCGAACTTCTTTGACGCGGGACGCCGAAAGCGCTTGATCTCCAGCCCCAAATAAGTGGCTGCACTAAGCATCGGGTCGTACGCCGGCTGCTCGATCAGGATCTCGTCACCGGGTTCGGTAGTTGCGCTCAGCGCGAGATAGTTGGCCAGTGACGTACCCATGGCGCTGACTACGCACTCCTGCGGCACACGATAACGCTGAGCAATCGCGCGAAGAAGAGGCTCGTAGCCGTAGTTATTCGGTCCGTTGATTTCAAGCTGTTCGAGCTTCACGTCGAGCGCGGACATTGGCAATGACACCATCCCGCTGGTCGCCAGATTGAACCTGGCGGATGATTGCAGCTTGGCCCAATTCATATAGGCAGAGTGCGTTGCGGTCCTTGAGGTCATGCAGCCGGGGTCCTCTTCCACTTCCAAATAAAATATACGGGCACGCCGGAGATCAGTATCGCCATTCCAACGAGCGTGTTTCCAGGATAGCGGTAAATGGTATTGCCTACGACTCCGGCGCATGCCAGACAAAAGAGTGCAGTCGTCACCGGATGTCCTGGCATGCGCAGGGTTGCGCCTTCCGGATTGCGTCTGCGCAGCAGGAAAAGACAACTTGCGGAGAGTCCGAAGAAAATCCAGTCCATCGACGTGACGTAATTGAGAATCTGGCCGTAGCTTCCGGAGAGCAGGATCACCACAGTCCACACGCTCTGCAAAACAATCGCGACTACAGGAACTCGCGTGCGCGGATGCACCCACGCCAGCTGACGAAAGAAGACACCATCTTCCGCCATGGCAAAGTACACCCGCGGCGCCGTGAGAACGCTCTGGCTGAGAAATCCCAGAGTGGAAATGGCGATACCCAGCGCAATAATCGTAGCGCCAGTCGGTCCCATGGCAATGCGCATCACGGCGGATGCGGGAGTCTCTGTCTGCGCGAGTGCTGTCACGCCCAACGCGCGCACGCAAATGAAATTTACGGCGGTGTAAAGCACGGCAACTCCCATCACGCCCAGAACCAGAGCGCGTGGCAGATCGCGTCGCGGATCTTTGAGTTCGCCGGCAACGAAGCAGGCAGTCTGCCATCCACCGTAGGCGAACAGTACGGGGACCATAGCTGCGCCGAAAGCGGAAATCAGTCCCGCAGAGACCGGCTGGTCGAGCACAGGACGAAGATGAAAGAGCGAAGTCTTGATCCAAAGCCCTCCGGCCACCACCAGCATCAGGATGGCAAATATCTTGATGACCATCAAAACGCTCTGCACCGTGCCGCCAGTGCGCACACCGAGGCAGTTGATGATGGTCAGGACGCTCAGAGTCACGAGCGCAATTTGCCAATCGGCCGCATGGAGGCCGCTCAGTTCCAGGAAATACTTTGCGAACGTAACCGTAACCGCGGCCATTCCGCCGGTCTGAATCACCAGAAGGAGCACCCAGCCGTAGAGAAACGCGAGCAGCGGATGATAGGTCTCTCGCAGGTAAGCGTATTGCCCGCCGACGTGCGGCATGCGGTCTGCGAGTTCGGCGTAAATAAAGGCGCCGGTCAGCGCGATCACTCCGCCCGCGATCCACGCTCCCAAGACCAGCATGGGCGTGTGGACCTGGCGCGCGACCACGTAGGGATTCATGAAAATCCCCGAGCCGACGGTCCCCCCCATGACCAGCATGACGGCGTCGAACAGGCCGAGCCGCCGCGCCAGTGGCCGCGACACTACTGCCGGCGTTTGTGTGACCGGAGAGTTCAAGCTGTTCACTATTCAGGAAACTGGAACGACAAGTCAAATTTATAATCGGCGCTGGAGGAAATCGCCATTCACGCACTGCTCATTGGTGGTACCCGCAATCTGGGCTTGTCGATCGCCGAACGGTTGCTCGAGAGCGGACATTCGGTCACGGTTTTCAATCGTGGGATCACGCCAGGCGATCTGCCGCACGAAGTCGAGCGCTTGCGTGGCGACCGCGGCAATCCCAAGGACATGCAAAACGCATTCCGCAATCGTACCTTTGACGCCGTGGTTGATACCACTCTCTACACCGGAGCCGACACTGGTCCGACGATCGATGCACTCAAAAGCAAGACCGGTCACTACATCTTCATCAGCACTGGACAGGTGTATCTCATTCGAACGGGAGTCGAGCGCCCGTTTCGCGAAGAAGACTACGAAGGCGAGATCATGGCTGCGCCGCCAGAAGAAAACAGTTCCGACTACAAGAATTGGCTTTATGGCAAGGACAAGCGCGACGCGGAAGATCTGCTTTTTGAAGCTTGGAAGCAGAGCGGCTTCCCAGTAACCTCGCTGCGGCTTCCGATGGTTAACAGCGAGCGCGACCATTATGGCCGCATTCTCGGTTATGTCCGGCGGCTTGAGGATGGCGGTCCGATTCTCGTCCCTGAAGGGAATGGATTGCTTTTGCGCCACGTCTATGGCGAAGATGTGGCCCGAGCGATTGTGTACCTGATCGAATCCGGACGCGGCAAAGGCCAGGCTTTGAATCTCTCTCAGGACGAAACGATTTCGCTTGAGGATTTCCTAGCGCGTGTAGCGGAGATACTTTCAAGCGAGCTCAAAATTATTCGACTTCCGCGCACGAAGCTGGAGTCAGCCGAACTGCTTCCCTGGTGTTCACCTTTCAGTGATCCCTGGATGTCCGCGCTCGACAACGCGCGCAGCAAAACCGAATTCGGCGTCCGTTACACTCCCTTGCAGAAGTACTTGCAAACGATTGTGCTGCACTATAAAAACAATCCAGCACTCGTTACCGACGGCTACAAGATCCGTCAGCAGGAATTGCGAGTTGCAGCGGAGCTGTTGTTTTGAGCGGAACGGCAAAAAGAAATCGCATAAAGTGGGCGCTTTTTGCGCTGGCGCTGCTCGCTTCGTGCAGCAAGCCGACAACGAATCCAAGCGGAGGCGTAACGCTGGGACCCTCGTCCGGTACGAGCAGTGGAGCGAATGCCGGCCCATCTGTCCCCGGAAATGGTGGAGTCACTCTGAGCCCTCCTCCGACCAATGCCGCGGCTTCACCGCAAGTCACTGCTGCCAATGCTTGCGGTCTGTTCACTGCGGCTGACGCACAAACACTCATGGGCGCACTCATGAAACTCTCTGCGGGGAGAAGA
>Ga0137393_10001501_pt1 | contig 14794 bp, 16 predicted proteins | sample 15con2h34BmetaG_FD_101396 | JGI IMG/M metagenome (GOLD analysis project Ga0137393, IMG submission 101396) | Vadose zone soil microbial communities from Angelo Coast Range Reserve, California, USA - 15con2h3.4B metaG | ecosystem: Environmental > Terrestrial > Soil > Vadose zone > Saprolite...
CGGGCTGGTCCCGGGGCGCGTAGCGTTCGGGGAGGGCCCGCGCGCGGGCCGACCGCGAGCTCGTGGAGGGGCAGACATGGAACGGGTGGTCCGGACCGCGGATGGCAGAACGCTGGCGGTCGAGGAGGCCGGTGATCTTGATGGCCGCCCGGTGCTGGTTCACATGGGCACCCCGAACTCCCGGCGCCTGTATGGCCGCAACGTAGCCGATGCGGCCGATCGCGGCCTGCGGCTCATCAGCTATGACCGGCCCGGTTATGGCGGGTCAGCACCGCACCCGGGGCGCAGCGTCGCCGACTGCGCCGGCGATGTGCGGACCATTTGCTCAGCGCTCGGGATCGACAGGCTGGCGATGTGGGGCATCTCGGGCGGCGGCCCGCACGTGCTGGCGTGCGCGGCGCTGCTCCCTGACCTTGTCGTGGCGGCCGCGTCGCTGGCGTCATCGGCCCCCTACGGCGCGGAAGGGCTCGACTGGTTCGCCGGCATGGGCCAGGAGAACGCCGATGACTTCCGGCTGCTGCTCGCCGACGAGGACGCGGCCCGGGTCAAGCTGGAGAAGGACTGGGAGGAGTTCCTGGCCGCGTCGGCGGGTGACCTGGCCGAGGGACTGGAGTCGCTGCTTTCACCGGTCGATGCGGCGGTCCTGGCCGGCGAGTTGGCCGAGTACCTGGCGTACTCCATGCACGAGGGTCTCGCGCCCGGTGGCCAGGGATGGTGGGATGACGGCTGCGCGCAGGCCGGTCCGTGGGGGTTCGATCCGGCCCAGATAGCGGTTCCGGTGCTGCTGCTGCACGGCAGGCAGGACAAGTTCGTGCCGTTCGGCCATGGCCAGTGGCTCGCCGCGCACATCCCCGGCGTCGAGGCCAGGCTGACCGATGAAGACGGGCACCTGACCCTCCTGGAGCACCGCGTCGGGGAAGTACACGCCTGGCTAGCCGACCGCCTCTGAGTGTCCGGCACCGGCTACCAGGAAAGCGTTAAGGATCGTGTTCTTGGGTTGGCTTTGTAAGCGTGCTATCCCGCTAGATAGTGACAAGCTCCGCTATGTCCGCACTGCGGGGACGTCGCGCTGAACGAGCATGCCGATGACGATGGCCGGGGCTCAGACCGGCCTTCGACCGTGCCGCTTACACCACGGGAGGCGGGAGAGGGCCGGCGCCTAGGTATTCGTCGCTCGCCGTCCCGCCCATGCCGGCCACCAGGGGCGAGCGGATGAGCACCACGGCTCCGGCGCACAGGACCGCGATGGCCAGGACGTCGAGGGTGACGAATCCCGCCCCCGCGCGCAGCCGCTCACTGAAGGCGGTGATTCCGATCACGATGCTGACCAGCGGGTTGATGATGACGTTGGCGGTGCGCGACGCGGTGATCGGCCCCGCGTGCAGCGCGCTCTGCAACAGGAACAACCCCGACGCGCCGCTGAGGGCGAGCAGGTACGGCTCCCAGCTCGCGAACACGTGGGCCCAGCCGCCGTCGCGCAGCAGCGCGGTCAGGGTCTTGGTCAGGGCGGCGTTGTAGGCGAACAGGACGGCGGAGGCGGCCCCCAGCGCGGAGGCCCGCCACCAGCGGGGACCGGCGCGGCCCGACGCCACCAGGCCCAGCGCGCACACCACGGTCACCACCGACACCACCACCCAGGCCCTGCGGTCTGGCTGTCCCGTGCCGATGGCGGGTGAGGCGGAGGCGAAGAAGCCGGCCAGCCCGGCCACGATGGCCAGTATCCCCAGCGGCTCGCGCCAGCCGACCGTGCGGTGAAAGCCTGTCACCAGGATGGCCACCAGGAAGATCAGCTCCGTGGTGAGCACCGGCTGGACCACGCTGAGCTGGCCGGCGCGGAGCGCCGACGCCTGCAGGACGAACATGCCGAGCATGAGGCCGAAGCCGATCAGCCAGCCACGTTTCTTCAGCGCATGGGTCATCAGCCGGGGACTGAGGCTGGAGCCCGGGGCCGACTCGATGGCCACCCGCTGAAGCACCACCGCCAGGGCAGAAAGCAGCGCCGCGCCGGCCGCCAGGACGATGGCCACAGCCATTGTCTAGTCCTTTCGGTCCGAAGGGCGGTTTCATTTTCCAGCGCGTTGTGGTCGGGTACTTCTCGCCGCGGCGCGCGTGAATTGAATTGCCCGCGTGCTGGCGGCACTGCCATCCTGGTCGGCATGACTCCCGCAGACCATACCGCCGACCGTTCCGGTGACGCTGCTTCGGGCCGGGGCGGCGGAACAGCGCCATTCGACGTGTCTACCGCCACCGGCCTGGCGATGGCCTTGCGGGACCTGCTCGAAGCCAGCTATCACCTGGCCACGCAGGCCGGGCTGGATACCCCGGTGGCGGCGAAGATCGGCGCGCACCTCGGCTGTGAGCTGAAGGACATGGCGTTCGTCGAGGAGAGCTTCCCGTTGTGGGAACACGCCAACCTTCAGCGCGGCATCGACGCCTACCTGGCCGAGCACTCCCCCGCTGCCGAGTGGTTCGGCCTCAGCGGGATGAACAGGGACCACGAAGATCTGGCCACCATGATCACCAGGTCCGGCCCTGGATATGAGATCTCGGCCGTCACCCACGGCACGGCCGCGATCGGGCCGGACGAGGCGATGGAGGTGGTGCAGTTCGGCCTGGTGCTGTCGACCGCACCCGACGACAGCCCGGTTGTCATCGGGCTTCGGGCCACCGACCGTTTCGGCCCGTCCGAGTGCCGGATGGAAATCCTGGCCGCACAGCGGATCGCGGCGGTCGCGGTCCGTGGTGAGATCGAGCGGCTGATGCGCGTGCACGACGTGTTCCGCGGGAAGGTGCTTAGCTTCGGCGTGTCCGAGCACCGGGGCAACGAGCTGCTCAGCTTCCTGCCGCGCCCGGACCTCGGCGCCGAGCAGGTCGTCTTGCCGGCCGGGGTGCTCGATTCGATCGAGCGCCACGTCATCAGCATCACCAGCCACGCGGAGCGGCTGCGGGCAGTCGGGCAGCACCTGAAGCGCGGGCTGCTGCTGCACGGATTCCCCGGCACGGGCAAGACGCACACCGTCCGCTACCTGATGGGCCGGATGAGCGGTTGCACGGTCATCTTGATGACCGGGCAGGCGATGCGGTTTATCGAGCCAGCCGCCGCGCTGGCCCGCCGGCTACAGCCATCCATGCTGGTCCTGGAGGACGTCGACCTCGTCGCCCAGGACAGGAGCTTCGGCCCGGACAGTAGCCCGCTGCTGTTCTCGCTGCTGGAGGCGATGGACGGGATCGGCGCTGATGCCGATGTCACGTTCGTGCTGACCACCAACCGGGCCGGGATGCTGGAGCGGGCGCTGGTCGACCGGCCCGGCCGGGTGGATCTGGCCGTGGAGATCCCCAAGCCGGATGAGCAGGCGCGGGAACGCCTGCTGCGGCTGTATGCGGGCACGCTGGAACTGGAGGCGGACCTTGCGCCGGTGATCGCGGCCACCGAGGGCGTCACCGCGTCATTTATCAAGGAACTGCTGCGCCGGGCGGTGCTGGCCGCGTTCCGCGCCTCGGACGACGTGCGCTCCCTCACCGATGCCGACCTCGCCGCCGCGGCCGAGGAGCTTTCCGAGCAGCGGCAGGCGCTGACCCGCAGCTTGCTTGGCCACTCCCCGGCCGACGGCGAGGCCGGGGATGACACCGGCGGCGAGGTCTGGGATGACATCGGCGGCGAGCCGCAATTATTCCCCGCCCCACCTGGCGGCCGGATGGCGGTGTCGGGTCGCCGCGCGTGGCGCTCAGCGGCTGTTTATCTCCGTTCCCGGGGTGAATGACACTCCGCGCAAGACCTCGCCGAATCCGGCGGCGCGGACGGTGGTGAAGCTCTCAGCCGGAGGCGTGACGGTGGCCGGGTTGTCGGTCACCGCGACGAGCTTGTTGGGGTCGGCACCCTGGTCGCCGTTGCCGCTGACCGTGGAGGTGACGGCCCAGATCGTGACCGTGCCGTCCCGGTTGACCCGGCCGGTGATGTTGCGCAGGCCGTCGGTGGCAGGCGCCCAGGGCAGCCCGGTGGCGAGGTTGTTCCCGGTCACGTTGAAGCTGCCGACCGGCGTGGGGGTGCCGGGCTGCTGTGCGCGCTCGGGTTCATCCCGCGGGGTCATGATCTGCGCGCCGGTGCCGATGATGACGCGGAGGGCTGGGGGTTGCCGCCATTGCCGGCGTTGCCGGCCGTGTAGAGCGCGTTCGCGCCGTCACTGTTGTTGAGGATCGCGGCCCGTCCGTTGTTGCCGCTGTAGGCGTTGGTCTCGGTGAACCGGAACCGGCCCTGCTGATCCACCTGCGCGGCCAGCCGGTAGTAGGCGCCGGTCACCGGGTTCGTCGGGTCGACAACACCTGGGGTGTTCGAGTTGGAGACATCGAGCGCGTCAGGCTGCGCGAGGTAACCCATGAAGGTCACGTCCCGGCCGTTGGCCGACAGGTTCAGGGCCAGTTCGGACTTCGAGGAGAAGCTCGTCACCAGATGGTCTCCGCCCGGCCGGGAACCGCGCCGCGATCCGTCGGGAATCTGCACCGTGCTCACCAAGCGCCCGGACGGGGTGATCTGGTCGAGGAAGGCCGGCGACGTTATGCCGAAACTGGCGTCGGCCAGGTCGTTGTTCCACACTTGCGGATACGCGCCGTCGCTGTTGGCCACGCCACAGCCGCTCACGCAGCCCGGCGGCAGGACCGTTACACCGGCCTTGATGTCGGCCGGCTCGTACACCGACCCGCTCACCAGCAGGTTCCCGGGCCGGAAGTACGCGCCGGGGGCGTGCTCCGATGCACTGCCGTTGGTCGCGGCGATCAGCGAGCCGCCGGTGACCACGGTCAGCGCCAGCAGCAGCGGGGCGCGCCAGCGCGAACGCCGGTGAATCATCGGGTGCGAAGGCTGCGGCGTCATCGGTCGGGACCTCCTAGCGGGCCGGCCTCCATGCCGACCTGGCGAAGCCCACGTCCCCCACCCGCCAAGGCCATCCCCCCACAACCAGGTAAACCCTCCATGAACATTCCCCGCCGGCCCACGAGGCGCGTTCCCGCTGCTTGGCGCGGCGGATGGGGTTAGCCGCTCGCCATTTCAGAACAGAGTTGCCTGCTCCTGCGCTGGCGCCCCGCTGTACACCGGCCCAGCAGGCAGCTTGTAGTTGATCCCCCATTTCGGGGGGAAGAACAACCGGATCGGCTCGGGGGTGGCTGTGAACCGGGCCTTGATCCGCTTGCGAGCGCTGGCCAGCTCGGGTGCGGCTTCGCGGCAGTATTTGTCGGTCTCGCAGAACAGCCCTTGGCAGTCGATGGCGTGCAGGGGCCGTCCCCACAAGCCGCCGAAGGGCAGGCCGAGCCGGATGAACTCCTGTTCCTGCCGCTCGGTCATCCACAGGGCGATCTCGGCAGGCGCATAGTCGCCGGGACTGTCGAACACCTTCTTGATACCGCGAAGCGCGCCCGGCCCGGCCTGGGTGAACTCGTTCTCGCTGAAGTCCATGAGCCCGGAGTAGTTCAGGTCGATCGTGGTCTGGTAGGACATGAAATCGCCCATCAGCGGGTAGCCGTGCAGCAGGTCGTACACCTCGCGCAGCGACCCGGCCTCCAGGAGTTTCCCGCCGAGACCGTCTTGCAGGAACATGTGCCGGAACAGCTCGACATGGTTGCGGTGCTTGGCTGACTGGCCGTAGGCGTCGGCGGCGCACAGGATGAACGCCCCGGTATACAGGCCGCCGTTGCGCGTCCGCGCGTCGTCAAGTGCATGGGTAAAGGAGCCGTCCGCCAGGTCGTCCAGGGCCGGGTAGCGGCCGAGGACGTCATGCACGGCCCGCCAGGTCCCGGTCTTGCTGAAGGTGCGGAAGGCGACGATCTGGAACAGCCGGTCCTCCGGGGAGCACGGCTCGTCGTGATAGCAGACATCACGGATCATGTACTGCGACACCCGGTCGGCGGCGCGGTAGACGTTGCAGAACTTGAACTCCCGCAAGATCGGGTCATCGGTCCACGGCCACGGCTCGCCCGCGACGCGGCGCTCGAACATCCGCTGGCGCTCGGCGGCGAAATACCAGTACAGGTCATAGATCCGCGGCCGGGGCACCGGCGGGCGTCTCATCCGCTAACTGCCCGGTCCGCATGTGCTGATGGCTGCCGGTAGAACACTCCCGTGCCGTGCAGGTGGAAGTACCGGGGATCGTCCAGCAGCACGCGGCCTGCTATGCGCTCGCCCAGGGTGTAGCGGAACCGGCCGGTGCCGGTGAAGTGGTCGAAGACGATCGCCCCGCCCGGCACGGTACGCTCCCGCGCCACGTCCAGGGCGGCGCTGGCGGAGGTGTAGTTGTCGGTGTCGATGAAGCTCAGCACCAGGTCTTCGCCCTCCAGCCGCTTGCACGTCTGCGTGATGTCACCGGCCACGATCTCGATGTCCTGGCCGTCAAGATAGCGCCGTACCGCCGCCAGGTCGGTGAAGACGCAATCGGGGTGGTCGTACATGTCCAGCGGCGAGCGGCGCGGCGGGAACCCGCCGAAGGTGTCGAAGCCGATCACAGGCCAGCCAGCGCCGAGCCGCTTGATCACCCGTGACAGGAACATGGTGGTGCCGCCCTTGAACATGCCGAACTCGGCCACCACGCCGCGCAGGCCCAGCCGGGCCGCGTTGGCCAGGCACTGGTACAGGTGGACCAGCGAGAGCGGGTAGCCGTTGGCCAGCGACGGTACCAGGAGTTGAGTCAGCTCCTCATCGAAGAGCGGGTCGCGGAAGGCCAGGTGCCCGTAGCCGGCCACGATGACCTTCGGAGCGCCCTGGATGAACGGCAGCGCCGCGCGAAGCAGGTCTTCTTTCTCCTCATCGGCGGCGACCACCAGCACGCCGTGCTGCGCCTCGCTGAGCGCCGGGAATGGCCGCACTGGCACTCTCAGCGGCTGACGGGCATCCAGCGTCTGCGGCGCATAAATGGCCTCCACGGCCGCGCTCAGGCCGCTTGGGGCCAGTGAGGCCAGCAGCCGCAGAGTCACCCTGGTGAGCCCGAGCACCCCGGCCGGGCCGGCGCCGGACAGCAACTCATGCTCCAGGTCCTCAAGCAGCTTGGCGTAGTCGTCGTCACGCATCAGCCGTGCCTTTCCACGCAGGTCGCGATGTAGCCCATGTGCAAGTCCGGGCGGTCACGCCTGAGCGCGCCGACGAGTTACAGGGGCATCGGTAAGCGCCTGCACGCGGGGCATCCGACCGGCGGGCGGCCGGGATTCATCCCTGGCCGCCGGTGCACCGCCCAGGCCGTATCCGAGCCGGCCAGCCTTGCGCGCGATGTTGGCCAGGATCGAGATGACCTCACCCCGCCGTTTCCACGCATCACGGTAGGCGGCGTCCTTCGCCTGGTGCAGCCGCCTGAGCGCCTCTCGGAAACTGGCGTTGGCCGACGTCATAACGACAGCACCTTCTTATAACCCAGCTCCCGCCCATCGAGATCAGCCACCAGATAACCGCCGCCATTCTCACCCAGCATGCACATAGCATGAAAACCCGACGTCAGCGCCCGCTCTGCGAAGGCCACTACAAGGCGGCGCGGGAACCGTTCATGCGCCGGGTAGCCGGCATCCAGGACCGGCAGGTTTCCCCCTCGTGATTCGGGCCACTGGCGCGGGTAGCGGTCGCGGGTGCGGCGCAAGTTCGCCTCAGCGATGTCGTCCAGATCCAGACCGGAGGCGGTCGCCACGGCCGCCGCATACCACAGCAGGTCACCCAGCTCTTGGCGCAAGAACTCCCGGTTCGCCGCCGGGTCGATGCCGTCACGCAGGTACTTCTTGTACACGTTGAGAATCGAGCCGGTCTCGCTAGCCAAGCCCAGCATCGGGGCGATAACACCGTGCGGCCCGCTAAGCCGAAGCCGGCTTGTCTCACCAGCGGCCCGCTGATAGGCAGATAATTCCATGGTCACCACTCGGCCGCGCCCGGGCCGGCGCGATATCCGCCCACGTGATCGCCACCGGTCATTAGGTGCCACCTGCGCCGCGCAGGCTGCAGCCCCGTTCTTATGCCATCGCCCATTCCCTCGATTTGGTCAACGTCGACCTGCCGGGGCATCCGAAAACAAGCATGACCGCGCGTTCGCCAATCCTGACTCGCGCGTCCGCCCCGTCGCCGACAACCGCTTACTGTGGTCTCGGGTGTGGCCTGCACGCCGCGTATCCGGGTGCTGCTCATGCTGTCCCGCTTGCGCGAAGTTCGGCCCAGACCGTTTTGGTGGTTCCGCGCTCGCAGGTGGCGTACCAGCCCCAGCCGCTGCTGAGCGCTTCCACTAGCAGCAGGCCCCGGCCACCATCGGTGTCACCGACTGGGTCGATGCGCCGTGGCGGATCGGGGCTTGCGTCGCCGACCAGGATCAGGGTTCGTGAGCCATCCGACGCCAGCCTCAGCCACACCGAGCAAACGGAACCCATGGCTCGCGTAGCGGTTATGGCGTTGGTCACTAATTCGCTAACCACCATTTCAGCGGCGTCGACCAGGCTGATTTGCTGCCATTCGCACAGTACAAGGCGGGTGTGCAGCCGGGCGCAGGGCCAACGCGCCGGGCAGCGGGCCAAACTCCAGTCCGCTTATCAGTGGCCAGCCAGAAATGGCCGCATCCGTGCTAGAAGGGAGGCAGCAACTGCTCCTGCCAGGACCGCCGCTCATTGGGGAGTCCCTTTCTTGCTCGGTTTGCATTGCACGGGATTCGGCCCGGCCTCAGTGCCAGGTGATTCAAGCGACCCCAGACCGCAGAGGTCGTAGGCGTGCTGTGCGCTGAGAGTCATGCCGCCTGCTGCCGGCGCCGTCTGTCCGCGGAACTCCCCGCTGTCCGGTCCATCTGGCTGTGGTCTCCCGTCGCGTATCCACACGGTTACTAGTAGCTAACCCTGGGCGCTGCGGACGGGTAAACAGACTTGCGAGAACTTGCGAGGCAATTAGCTGAGCGCGTCGATCGCGGCCGTGATCAGCGAGCGAGCCTGCATCTCGTAGACGGCCATCTCCGCGAGTTTGTCAAAGGCTCGCGCATAGAGCGTGATCTCGCTCGGGGCGGTGACTGTCACCTGCGCGGACAGCAGCTCGACGTGCACCCGTGCGTCGTCGAAGACGGTGAACGCTTCCAGCGTCCACATTTGCCGTTCGCTGGCGGAGAACGGGATCACGCCGAGGGACACCGAGGGAAGCGCTATGGCGCTCAGCAGGTGCCCCAGCTGGGCAGCCATGGTCTCTGAGTCGCCCAGCCGGTACCGCAGCACCGACTCCTCGATGATCATGGTGAACCGGTGCCCGGCGGCATGCAGGAGGCGATTGCGGTTCATCCGTGCCCTGACCGCCTCTTCGACGTCATCGGGAGTGCCCTGGAAGGCCGTGATCGCGGACATCAGCGCGTCTGCGTATCCGGGAATCTGGAGAAATCCTGGTATCACCGTCGAGCAGTAGACCTTGAACACGCGCGTGCGCTCATACAGTGGCAGGCGCGTCTGCTGCGTCCGGCGCAGCCCCGTCCTGTGCAGCCGCCGCCACTCTACGTACATCGAGTCGGCGGCGCGGGATGCCGCGATCAGGTCGGGTGCCTGGCTGGGTGCTCCGCAGACCTGGCACCAGGCCTGGATATCCGCGTCACTGGGTGCCTGCTTGGCTGACTCGATCCGGCTGGTCTTCGCCTCGTGCCAGCCTGCCGCCGCGGACAGCGCCCGCCCGGTCAGGCCGGCGTCGAGCCGGATGTCCCGCAGTCGCTCGGCTAGCTCCTGCCGAGCCCGCTGGACGCTGGACGAAGGCGAGACAGCCACTGTCTGGTGACGGTCGGAAACGGCGGACGGTCAGGCGGGCCGGTACTCGGCGTGCGAAATGGCGCGTTCCCAGACCGTCTCGAACGCGCTGGCGCACATTTTGACTATGGCCGGGTCATCCGACAGCTCATGTTCTAGGAACTCACCGTCACCAGCGAAGTAACCGAACCGGACTAGCCGGTCGTCGAAGACCCAGAAGTCATTCCCGGGCAGGCATAGATCCGACGCTCGCCGCCGAGGCAGCCAGCGCACCTGCTCACCGGCAGCGATGTTAAGGCCCTCAGTGATGTCGTACTCAAACCGGATGAAGTCAGCGAGCGGCTCGGATACGACACGAGCGCGCCGGAACTCAACACCCCGGACTGGGTCGATCGCAAGGAAGACTAACGCCATGGTTGCCTCCAGGTAAGAAAGTTGCGCCGGCTTGCGCTGTCCTCGACAGTCTCCTCGCGTTGCTGCGCTGTCAAGAGCAGCGCCGGAAGTCAGTCACGGCCCGCGGCCAGAACCAGCTGCCACCTCTTCGCCCTTGGCCGCTTCGGATGCTCCCGAGCTAGTCAGGCGGCCAGCCGGGCGACCTTGGCGGCCAGGCGTGTGGTCTGTAGGGACGACGGCAGGAACAGACTTGCGTGCGGCGGGCACGCCTCATGTACGCCGACGACACGCCGGTCCAGATCGCCGACTCCTACATTCCCCTGGAGATCGCCGCGGGCACCGCTCTCGAAGAACAGGACTCCGGCCCGGGCGGGATCATCAGCCGCTTCGCCGAGCTCGGCTTTGCGCAGGCCCGCATCACCGAGGAAGTCGAAGTCCGGCCGCCTGCGCCCAATGAGGCCGAGTTCTTGAAGATGAGTCCCGACCAGCGCGTTTATGACGTCACCCACACCGGATGGACCGCCGACGGCCGGGCCGTCGAAGTCTGCCTGCACGTCATGCCAGCCCACCAGTGGCGCCTGGAATACGAGTGGCCCACCGACCAGCAGCCCAGCTAATCGGAGGCACAGCAGGTGCTCCAGGCGGGTCTTGTCCCGCTCGCACTGCAACTAGCCAGGGTCACTACGCTGCCCTTTGTGAGGCGGAATCCCCAATCGAGGTCCGGGCGCCGGGCAGCGGCGGATACCCAGGGAGAAGTCACGCAGCGTCCGGGTAGGCCGCCCGACCTGCTCGTCATCTTGCCGCTCAAGGAATGGACCTGCGCCGGCTGCGGCGGCACTGGCAACTTCCTCATGATGGACGACGCGGGCCCGTTGTGCCTGACCTGCGCCGACATGGACCACCTGATCTTCGTCCCGGCAGGTGACGCGGCACTGACCCGCCGCGCCAGGCTGGCGAGCAGTCTGTCGGCGGTGGTCGTGCGCTGGAGCCGGACGCGCAAACGCTACGAGCGGCAGGGCGTCCTCGTCGAGGAACCGGCCCTCGGGCAGGCCGAGGAGCAGTGCCTCGCCGATGAGGACGCCCGGATGCGCCGGCGCGAACGGGACCGGGAGCGGCGGGCCGACGAAGATGTGACGTTCCAGTCCCGCATGGCGGAAGAGATCATGCGGTTGTTCCCTGGCTGCCCACGCCGCCGGGCCGCCGCGGTCGCCAGGCACGCGGGCCTGCGGGGCAGTGGCCGGGTTGGCCGCTCCGCCGCCGGCCGCGCGCTGGACGAGAACGCGATCACCTTGGCTGTCGTTGCGTCAGTGCGGCACGAGGACACGGACTACGACTCGCTGCTGATGTCGGGCGTCCCGCGGGCAATCGCCCGCGACCAGGTGCGGCCCGCTATCGACCGGGTCCTCGCGACCTGGGCCACCGGCGGCGGCCACGCCACCCGTTCTGAGGCATCGACGGTCGGCCCGCGTTAAGGCGTGTTTGTCGGTTCCTCCATTTCCGGCCGGGTACGGCGCACCGTCGGGCTAGATGATCCGCAATGCCTCGGCCGGAGGGAGCCTCGCCGCCCGCAGGGCCGGGTACAGTCCCGCCACCGCCCCGAGGGCCAGCGCGATCGCCACCGCGGCGAGGAGCACGGGCGCCGGCACGACCGCGCTCCAGTGCCGCGCGGCGGAATAGACCGTGGTGGTGAAGCCGCCGAGGACAGCTCCGGCGGCACCCCCGGCCACTGCGAGCAGCGCGGCCTCGGCCACGAACTGGGTGCCGATGTGCACGCGGCTCGCGCCGAGCGCACGCCGGAGCCCGATCTCTCCACGCCGTTCCAAAACCGCAATTACCATAACGTTGGCTATACCGATGCCCCCGACGAACAGTGCTACGGCGCCCAAGCCCAGGAACAATCCCTGGAACGCGGCCGAGGCATCGGCGCGGGCGGTGAGCGCGTCGGCGGGGTTGGCTATGGCGACATCCTGCGGAGCGGCGGGGTCAGCGGTGGCCGCGAGCACGGACTGGACGGCGGCGACGCTGGCCGGGTTGGTCCGCACATAGATCTGGACCGGGGACCCGCTGGCGTGCAGGAGATGCTCGGCGGCCGGGAGCCCGATCAGCGCGGTCCGGTCGAGCTCGGGAGCCAGCGGCAGGCGGTCGAGGACGCCGACGACGCTGAACCAGCGGTGGCCGAGCCAGACCAGGACGGAGCCGTCGGCCCGGTCGACGCCGAGGGCGCTGGCGGCGTCTGCGCCAAGGACCACTGCCGGATAGTGCGCGGTGGCGGCGTTGAGGAAGCGCCCGCGGGCCAGATGCCCCTGGAGGGTGGACAGCAGGCTGGTATCCGCTGAGTACACCGTGATCGCCTCGGTGTTGGCCGCGGAGATGCGGTCGCTGCGGTACACGTTGGCGTTCACGTCGCCGATGGCCGAGGTGGCGAGGACCGGCCCGATGCGTTTCACCATCGCGGGCGCGGCCGCGGGCAGCGTCACGGTCTGGCCGCTGAACGACTGGCCCGGGGTCACCGTGAGCAGGTTCGTCCCGAGCGCGTCGATCTGGGCCACCAGCTGAGCCCGGCTGGAACTGGAGATTCCGAGGACCGCCACCATGGTGGCAATGCCGAGCGCCACGCCGGCCGCGGACAGCACCGCCCGCAGCGGCCTGCTCCGCAGGCCCAGGGCGGCGAGCGGCCCGATATCCCTCGCCAGCAGCCGGCTGCGGGGTCCCGGGACGCTGCGGGGTCCCGGAGCGCTGCTGGGTTCCGGGGCGCTGCTGGGTTCTGGGGCGCTGCTGGCTTCTGGGGCGCTGCTGGGTTCGAGGGCGCTGCTTGGTGCGAGGGCAGCGGTGCCTGATGCGCGACGGCGTCTCATGCCGACCTGCCGTCACTGACGATCTCCCCGTCACGGAGCCTGATCGTCCTGGGGGTCGCCTCCGCTATCTCGGGGTTGTGGGTGACGACGACGATGGTGGCGCCGTCGGCGTTCAGCGCCGCGAGGATGGCCAGGATGTCGCGGCCGGTGGCGGTGTCGAGGCTGCCGGTCGGCTCGTCGGCGAGGATGATCGCCGGCTTCCCGGCGAGCGCCCTCGCGATCGCGACCCGCTGGCACTCACCGCCCGACAGCTCGCCGGGCCGGTGCCGGGCCCGGCCGGCCAGGCCGACGCGCTCAAGCGCCTCCGCTGCCGCGCGGCGACGCACGGCGGCGGGGATCCCCCGGTAGAGCAGTGCGCAGGCGACGTTGTCGAGGGCGGAGAGGCTGGGGATGAGGAAGAACTGCTGGAACACGAAGCCGATCCGGCCGCCCCGGATCCCGGACAGGCTGCGGTCGGGAAGGTCCTCGACGGCCGCGCCCGCGACGCGGACCGTCCCCGACGTCGGGCGCTCCAGCGTCCCGGCGATCGCCAGCAACGTTGACTTCCCCGATCCGGACGGCCCGACGATGGCGACGAGCTCTCCCTCGCCGACCGTGAGGCTGACCGACCTCAGCGCGACGACCGGCGGTGCGCCCGGGTGCTCCTTGGTCACGTCCGCGAGCTCTAGCGCGGTCACTGGGCCTCCACCACTCTGGTGCCGGGCACGATGCCCGTTCCGCTGACCTGGACGCGGCCGCCGGCGAAGATCCCGGTGGTCACCGCGACGAGACGATGCGCCCCGGACGGCGTCACTATCTCAAGCCCGTATCCGCCGCCCGCGACGGCGAGCAGCGCCGATACCGGCACGGCCAGGACGCCGCGGACCGACTGGATGGTCAGAGATACCTGAACGGGAACCGCGGTGCCGGTCCCGGTCTCTGGTGGCCGGCCGGGTGCCACCGCGAGCACCGTCGAGGCACCGGACCCGGGGGCGCCGGCGCCGGGTGGCGCGGGACCGACAGCGGTGATCGTGCCCGGCGTGGTGGCGTTCGACGGCAGGATGATCGACACCTCCTGGCCGACCGCCACCGGCGGCAGGTCCGGGTTGACCGGCACCGTCACTGTCCGGCGCGCGGTGGTCACCTGGTAAGGCGCCTCGCCCGGCGCGGCGTTCTGGCCGGGCGCCACGTTCAGCGCACCTACCCGGACCACGGCCGGCAGGAAGACGATCTGGCCCACGGCGATCTGCCCGGTGACCGGGTAGCCGACCGCGGCCTGCCAGCGCTGCACGGCGTCGTCGGTGAGCACGTCGAACTGGCCGGTCGGCGCGGACAGCAGCCCGGTGGCGTCGCCCAGGGCGATCAGGTTGGCCTGGAGTTCGGTGATGTCCGGGCCGCCGGTCATGCCCAGCGCGAACGCGCGCCAGGCGGGCGTACTGCCGGTCATCAGGATGGCGGGCTGGTCGTCCACCCGGTACAGGGCCTGACCTGCCCTGATCGTCGTCCCCACGGCCGGGAGCCTGGTGTAGGTGCCGGCCAGCTGATTGATCACGGGCCGGGACGGGGCATAGCCGAGCGTGCCGCCGGTCAGCACCGTCGTGGCCAGGTCGGTCTGCAGCACGATGGCGGTGCTGACCCGCGGGGGCGCCGGGGCGGCCGGGGCCGCCGTGCCGCCGCCGACCGCGACGGTCACGACCGCCCCGGCGATCGCCGCCGCGGCCAGCGACACAGGAAGGGCGACGCCGCGCCTCACGGTCCTGTCCCGTTGTCCGTGACCCCGGCCGGGAGCAGGTGCCGGCATGCGCCATCGGCCGACCGGAACTGCGGCGAGTACCGGCCGAAGTCACTGTTCA
>Ga0137393_10001505_pt1 | contig 14752 bp, 11 predicted proteins | sample 15con2h34BmetaG_FD_101396 | JGI IMG/M metagenome (GOLD analysis project Ga0137393, IMG submission 101396) | Vadose zone soil microbial communities from Angelo Coast Range Reserve, California, USA - 15con2h3.4B metaG | ecosystem: Environmental > Terrestrial > Soil > Vadose zone > Saprolite...
ACACATTCGTCGGCGGCTGCATCAGGACGTCGCCGTTGCGCGAGATCACGAAGGGCGCTTTCAACGCCACATCGTCCATTCCGGCAAGCAGTTCATGGATCGCCTTCACATTGTTCCGGAACGTCTCGACGAACTCGGGATTCTCCGGCATCGCCGGCGGACCGGCGTTAGTGATGTCGAACCGTCCGGCAGTGATCAGGCGAACTCCTAGAGCCGGGATGACGACCACGTGCCACGCCAGCCGGCCAAGCGTCAGCGACTTCGGGTGCGGCGTCCAATCGAGCTTCTCCATCGGCAGACGCTCCAGCATCCGCAGCGTCGACTTCCCTTCCTGTTCCAGTTCGGCGATTAGCGCGTTCGCGAGCGGCATTCAAAAAACCTCCAGACAGCATCATAACGGCGAGACTGATACGGCTCGCGGGGTACTCCGGATGCGTCTATTCGTCTTCATCCGCAGATGACGCAGATTTATGCAGATGGAGGACCGATGTCCCCCGGCGGAAACCCGAAGCTCATCCGCACCGCCGCATACTCCGGATGCATGGAACCGTTCGCGGCGCGGATGATCAACGGCGGCTCGATCCACGTTTCGCGTCCCGGCGGGAGATCGGCGGCGCGCATGGCCGCGAAGAGCGAGATCATCGGCGGCTCCCCTTCTTTGAAGACGATGTCGCGACGGCGCAGAAGGACGAGATCATTCGAAGCCAGCGCCTCCTCGGCGCGGGGTAGTTGGATGTAGGGGAAGACGAAAACGAACATCCCTCCCGGCGCCAGAATCCGAGCCGCCGCGGCCGCGTAGTCAGCCACCGTCCCGCGGATCTCGATGCGCGCCGGAACGGCCTGCGGATGCGCGGCTCCCGTCGCCGCGGATACCGGCCAGTACGGCGGGGAGCCGGTCACCAGATCGAACGGCGCCTCGCCGGCCAGGATCGACGGGTCGCGAAGATCGCCCTCGTAGACCTTGAAGCGCGGCTCCAGTCCGTTGTAGCGGATGCTCTTGCGCGCCAGCCGGGCCGACATCGCCTGCGCCTCGACGGTGCAGAAGCGCGCTCCCGGCAGCCGCCATGCGGCGATCAGGGCGACCGAGCCGATACCCGAGCCGAGGTCGGCGGCGCGGTCGACGCGGGGAGACCATTGCGTCGCGTACCACGCCGTCAGAACATCATCGGTCGAATAGCGGTGACCGCGCTCGTACTGGAAGATGCGGAAGTGGCCGCAGAGATAGTCAAGCGTCTCGCCAGGCTCTGCCGAAACACCCCGCGGCGGGACCGGACCGGGGCGCCGCCAGCCGCGATAGCCGAGATCGTCATCCGCGTTCAATCAACGAAACCCTCCCCGCGTCAAGACGTATCACAGAAACCCGGGGATCAGGGAAGGGATGAGGTTTGCCCTGACCTCGGGTTACTGGGTTGCTGGGTTGCAGAGTTGCTGGGTTATAAGGCAACTCAGCAACGCAGCAACCCAGCAACCGATCAACGGATCAACGGATCACGGAAGACGGGTGTACTCTCTTCCACTTCCCTGGTCCTCATCAACAATCGTCTCTCATCAACAAGCAATCGAACCAACCAAGGAGGCATCAATTGAAGGGAGCAGTTCGAAGACTGTCCACATCATTCTTCCTGCTTCTGACGATCACGGCGACCCTGCACGCGCAGGATCTCGCATCGTTCGAGAAGCGCACCACCATGCGCAAGCTCGACAACGGCCTGACCGTGATCGTCATGGAGCGCCCCGAAGCCGCCGTCTTCTCGTTCGCCACGATCGTGAATGTCGGATCGGCTCAGGAAGCCCCGGGGATCACCGGCCTGGCTCACATGTTCGAGCACATGGCCTTCAAAGGCACCACCCAGGTCGGCACATCGAATTACACGGCCGAGTCGGCCGCGCTGGCGAAGGTCGAAGAGGCATACGCCGCCTACGACCGCGCCCGCCGCGATCCCGTCAACCACGACGAGGCGAAGGTCGCCGCGCTCGACAAAGCATGGAAGGCCGCCATCGACGAGGCACAGAAGTACGTCGTGCCGAACGAGTTCAGCAAGATTGTCGACCGCGCCGGCGCTGTCGGCGTGAACGCGTTCACCAACACCGACGAGACCGTCTACTTTTACTCGCTGCCGTCGAACCGGGTGGAGCTTTGGGCTTATCTCGATTCCGAGCGCTTCCTCCACCCCGTCTTCCGCGAGTTCTACAAGGAGCGCGACGTCGTTCACGAAGAGCGGCGCATGCGCACCGAGAGCAGCCCCATCGGCCGCCTTTTCGAGCAGGCCCTGGCCACCGCCTTCACCGCCCATCCCTATGGACAGCCGGTCGTCGGCTGGCCCTCGGACCTGGAGAGCTTCTCCGCAACCGACGCCAAGGCGTTCTTCGCCAAAAACTACGTTCCGGCCAACATGGTCGTGGCGGTTGTCGGCGATGTGAAAGCCGCCGAAGTCATGCCGATTCTCGAGAAGTACTTCGGCCGACTACCGAAAGCGCCCGCTCCTGAGCCGCTGCGTACGGTCGAGCCGAAACAGACCGCGGAGCGTTCCGTCGTTCTGCGCGAACAGGCGCAGCCGATCTACTTCGAGGCCTATCACCGGCCCGCGGAGACCGATCCCGACGCCCCGGCCTTCGACGCCATCGAGATGCTGCTGTCGCAAGGGCGCACCTCGCGCCTCTACCGCTCGCTCGTCCGCGACAAGAAGATTGCTGCCGCGGCCGCCGGATTCAATGGCTTCCCCGGGCACAAGTACCCGAGCCTCTTCGCCTTCATCGGCATTCCTACCGCCGGCCATGCCGCCAGCGAACTGGCCGATCCCATTCATGCGGAGATCGAGCGTCTGAAATCCGAGGACGTTTCCGCGGACGAGCTGCAATCGATCAAGACCCGCGCGAAAGCACAACTGCTTCGCCAGCTCGACAGCAACTCCGGCCTGGCCCTCCAGCTTGCCACTTACCAGACCGTCTTCGGCGACTGGCGCGACCTGTTCCGCGAGGTCGACAGGATCGACAAGGTCACGCCGGCGGACATCCGACGTGTCGCCAACGCCACGTTCGTGCCGTCCAACCGCACCACGGCCATGATCGAGTCGGCGAAGAAGACCACCGCCATCACGGCGCCGAAGGGAGACTCGAAATGAAATCGCTTCGCATGCATGCCATCGCGGCCGCGGCGGTTCTTCTCTCGTTGCCCGCCTTGGCCCAGGTTTCCGATTACCACGACATCAAGACACCCCCTCTGCATCAGATCCAGCAGCCGCAGCCGAAGCGCGTACAGCTCGCCAACGGCATGGTGATTTTCCTGATGGAGGATCACGAGCTGCCTCTCATCGGCGGCGGCGCGCGCATCCGCGGCGGCGGACGCGACGTCCCCGCTGACAAGAGCGGCCTGGCCGGCCTCGTCGGCTCGGCCTGGCGCACCGGTGGCACCGAGTCGAAGAGCGGCGATGAGCTCGACGACTTCCTCGAAGCACGCGCCGCGCGCGTCGAGACAGGCACCGGCGAAGACTCCATGAACGTGTCCATGTCCGTGCTCAAGGGAGACTTCGACACGGTCTTCCCGATCTTCGTCGACGTTCTCGAGCACCCCGCCTTCCGGCAGGACAAGATCGATCTGGCCAGGACCCAGGCCACCACGGCCATCTCACGCCGCAATGACAATGCCATGGGCATCGCCGACCGCGAGATGAGAAAGCTCGGCTATGGCGCCGATTCGACCTACGCCCGCTACCCCGAATACACCACCATCAATGCCATCACGCGCGACGATCTGATCGCCTTTCATAAGAAGTACGTCCATCCCAACGACATCATCCTCAGCTTCGTCGGCGACTTCGATGCCGCCGCCATGGAGAAGAAGCTGCGCGCCGCCTTCGGCTCGTGGCCGAAGGGCCCGCAGACCCCCACAGCAGCTCCTTTCGGAGGGACTCCCGCGAAACCTGGCGTCTATTTCGTGGCCAAGGACGACGTCACGCAGAGCAACATCTTCATCGTGCACGGCGGCACCGGCGTGCTGCGCAGCAATCCTGATTTCTACGCCACTCAGGTGATGAACGAGATCCTCAGCGGAGGGTTCTCCGGACGCCTGATGAACGACATCCGCACGCAGCGCGGCCTTGCTTACGGCGTCTTCGGAGGTGTCGACACGAACTGGGACCGCCCGGGTCTCTTCCAGATCTGGATCGGCACCAAGAGCGGCTCCACGGTCGAAGCGATCAACGCGGCGCGCATCGACCTGACCGACCTGCAGACGAAGCCGTTCACGGCCGACGAGCTGGCGCAGGCGAAGGAATCGATCCTCAACGCCTACGTCTTCACCGCCGACTCCAAAGCCAAGATCCTGTCGCAGCGGGTGAACCTCGCGTTCTACGGCTATCCCGCTGACTATTACCAGCAATACCCCGCCAAGCTGCAGGCCGTCACCGCCGACGACGTGGCGCGGGTCGCCAAGAAGTACGTCTCGCCGAGTCAGACCTCGGTGCTGGTCGTCGGCAAGGAGAAGGATTTCGACAAGCCTCTCTCGACCCTCGGCGCTGTAACGCCGATCGATATCACCATCCCCGAGCCCGGCGCCAAGCCCGCCGCCCCCGGCGCGGCCGCGGCAGCCGCCAAACCGGCCGTCAGCAGCCCCGAGGGAATTGCCCTGGTGAAGAAAGTCCAGACCTTTGTCGGCGGCAAAGCGAAGATCGACGCCGTCCAGACGACGCACTCCGCCGGCACGATGCAGATGCAGTCGCCGCAGGGACCCATGGACATCGAGGTCGACAGCATCACCAAATACCCTGATTCGAGCCGCCGGGTCATGAAGACGCCCATGGGCGAGATGACGATGGTGATGACGCCCGATGCCGCGTTCATGTCGAGCCCCATGGGCTCCGGGGACATGCCCGGCTCACAGCGGACGGCGATGCACAATGAGTCGCGCGCCGACATCATCGGCATCCTCAAGAACATCGACAACCCGAAGTACATCTTCACCGTCGCCGGCAGCGCGAAGGTCGGAACGGTCGACGCCTCGATCCTCTCGATCGACGCCGACGGCTCCCCCGTCAAGTATGTCGTCGATCCCACCTCCGGCAAGATCCTGCAACGCCTCTCCTCGTCCCCCCGCGGCGACGCCGTGACCGACTACACCGAGTGGAAGACCTTCGACGGCATCACGCTGCCGGTGTCATTCACCGTCACCACCGCCGGCCAACCCAGCGGCAGCGGCAAGATGACGACGATGGAGATCAACCCAACGGTCGATCCAAAGATCTTCGAGAAGCCGGCACCGAAGTAGTTCGCGATTTTCGTTTCGTACTGTCAGAAGGGCCGCCGTAAGGCGGCCCTTTTTCGCGCAGCGGGCGTTCGCGAAGCGACGGAGCGCTGGCGTCTCGCCGGCTGGCCCAGCGGCGTCTCGCCGCTGCGGACGCCGCCTGTACGCTGATGGTCTCTTAGCGCGACTCCCAATCTTCGAGACGCAAGTCCGCGACGCGCGAGAACTCCCGAACGTTGTGCGTGACGAGCACCGCATGGTGGGCGCGGGCCGTCGCCGCGATCAGCATGTCGTTCGCTCCGATCGGTGTTCCCGCGCGATCGAGCTCCTCCCGAAGCAGGCCATACTCCTCGGCACAGCCATCGTCGAAGGGCAGGCTCGTGATCGTGTCGAAGAATCGCTCCAGCAGCCTCAGGTTCTCAGCAACCCGACCGCTCTTCCTCGCACCATAGAGAAGCTCGGCTTTCACGACCGAGGAGAGCCTCAACTGGGAACGAGGAATGAACCGCAACCGCTCCGCCAGAGAGGGTGAGGTACCGTTGAGGATTCGAATGCAGGCGTTCGTATCGAGCAGATACATCGCTAGAAACGGTCACGGCGCTCGGGGCGGCCCTGCTTCGGCCGCTCGAGCGGCTCCCCTTTCCATCCACCGACAACCTCCTCGAAGAAGCCTTCGGGCCACTCGCCAGCCACTTCGTTGACGACGAGGTCAGCCAGGTATGAGGAGAGCGACTTTCCAGCAGCCTTTGCTCTCGACTTGGCCGCCTCGGCGACGTCATCAGAAACGTACAGGTGCAACTGGGGCATCCGTCCTCCTTCCCGTCGTATGCACATATAGCAGGATACTGCGGTTGGCGCAAGCGTTCGATCCTCCCGACAACGGTCAGATTCTCGGCCCCCGTCATGCCCTTCTGACTGGGGAACCTCCGGCCATGGCTTGCCACCAATAACTGATCAAGTTGCATGGAGTCAGGGACATCGCTCGACAAGTCACTTTATTTCATAGACTTACCGGCTTGTGAGAAACGAAGGTCCGACCCCGAGTGAATCCGAGTGAATCTCCCCTCTGGACTTCACCGTCTCAGCTACGTCATCAGAAACGTAAAGGTGCAGCGGGGGCATCCGTCCTCCTTTTACTTCTCGCGTGTCGACGAAACAATACCTACGGCTTCAACTGCCACGTCTTCACCGCAACACGCGCCAACACGACCTGTCGCGCAGCAATCTCCTCTGGCGACCAGTCCTTCGTAGTAGCAAGGCCCTCGTTAAGTTTGAGCTTTGACTTTGCAAACGCCGCCCTCTTCACTCCGAACGGATGGTTTCCGCTGGCGTTGTTCTCGTCGGCCTTTAGTAATGTGAGGTTGCCGAGACGCTTCACATTGGCAAGGGCCGAGTCCTCATCGAACTTCGGCCATTCTTTAAGTTCAGGGTTCTGAGGGAGCACGTGCTCTAGATTGACGTCCTGCTCCAATGTATTCGGCACCAATTCCGGGCTCTTCTCGTTCGACAGAGAGCGCTCGATCGCTTGGAGATAATACCGAGCCAGGAACGCCTGCGAAATCGTGGCCGCTGCGAAGGACGCCTCGAATTGCGCATCGGCTGGAACGAATGCAGCAGCGTACTTAACGAGCTCGGCAGCCTTACTAATCTTACCATCGCGCACCTTCTTGCCACCGTCAGCGTAATATCTCTCCATCGTTCCTCCGCCCAAGCCGCCGACAACAAGTAGCCTCACATTCCACGAGACGAGCAGCCGCAGAGCCTTCTTCAGTTCCGCTGGCGGAAACGTCGCTAGGCACGCAAGGAGCAGCGGACGATACTGCTCCAGTCTGAGATTCAACAATGTTTGCACGTGCTGCCGCGCTGCGCTTCCAAGCGGTTGCCACAGCTCATGGTCAGAATTCAAGATCGCCGCGTACAGTCGCGCATTCTCAGCAAGCTCCGCGGCGAAGTCTATCGCTGCCTGCTTCGTCTTAATCTTCTTCTTGAGGTCCCCGTACAGCTCCTTTTCTCGTACCGGCCCCTGTTTTGACGACCAGAAGTGGCGGATAAAGGTCGCTACGCGCCTGTCCCCACCGGTACCCTCCAAAGCGGCTGTCGCTTTAATCCAGTTTACACGTGCTTCCTCGATGCGGTTTTCTGATCTCCCAAAAACGTAGTTCTTAAGAAGATCACCGATCGATAAGTCAAGGCCGCGATCGTTAAGCGTTTCAAATATGACAAAAGCGTTCGCTTCGTCCGGTACTCGAACGACAATGACCTTCGCGCTCTTCTCCAGAAATTCAACCCAATCGATAAGAAGCGCGATGTCGCTAGCCGAAGATTTCGCGTACCGCTCGACCGCCGCTTTCACAGTTTGGAACCCCAGCTTAATGCGCTTGTGCGAATCGGTCGCCGTAGTGGGTCCCCCGGTGAAGGCCATCGTGTCGCCCAGAACCTCTTTCCTGAAAAAATCGTTGTCTGTCTCGTTCAAACGAAGTTTCGGCTCTATCTCCTCCGTCTTGAAATTCAGCGAGAAGAGATAGCGGTTCGCCAGCGGGTCGGCGCGCTTGTCTTTGCGAGCCTTAAGAAAATCGCGAACCGCAGCATAGATCATTGACACCGTAGCGAGGCGCTGTTGACCATCAACTACTGAAGGCTTTTCCGTCTCCCCATCGCTGATCACGATGGAGCCTAGGAAGTACTCTGAGTCCCCACGGCGAAAAGACTCCCATAGGTCAGTCAGGAGCTCGTTGATCTCGTCAACTGTCCACGAGAATGCGCGCTGGTACACTGGAACGCGGAGTTCACTATCCGCGAGCAAGTGTCCAATACCATCTAGCCGAATCGTCGTACCCGTAATCGATGCCATGTCACCCCTACCGGACTCACACCGGAACCGGCCCGCAGCATACTCGACGGCAGACGAAGAGAGCGTTACTCTTCGCTCAGGATGACAAAATTGGTAGGTGATCGTCATGTGGGAAGATCCGATCGTCAAGGAAACTCGAGTGGCCCGCGAGAAACTCGTCGCGGAGTTTGGCGGCGATCTGGACGCGCTCTGGGAACACCTTCAGGTGGTCCAGGAGCGGTATCGAGATCGGGTCGTCACGGGGCAGCCGAAAACGTCGGTTCGGGTCGAGCGTAAGATCTCGTAGGCGGCTTCGGTAGCCTCACATTGAGCCATCGCACCTTCTTCGCAGATGCGGAAGCTGGTGGATGTGGCATCCGCGCACGCCGGGAGCTCGCGTGGGTGCCGGTAGCAGCGGTTTTTGTCAGGAGTAGGCGTTTTCGCGGGCGCGAGGCCCGAATCAGCTATTGAGTAGATCCCAGGATCTACTGAATGGGCTTTTCTTCGTCCGGAATAGATCCTGGGATCTACCGAGGAGGCTTTAACCCTCTTCGGTAGGGCCGAGGATCTACCGAAGAGCAGAACTTGCCTCTTCATAACGTCCATGGATCTACTTCAGAGGCCCTTTCCGCCTACGAGTAGATCCAAGGCCCTACTGAATAGGCTCAGAGCCTGTTCGCTATGTCCAGGGACCTACAGAAGTGGCAAATCGGTTGTTTTTCAGCGTCCATGGCTCTACTCTTGACCTATGCCGCGCGCACGACAGCCGGATCCCGATGCCGTCCGCTTCGGACAGGTTCTTCGACGTGAGCGTTTGGCTCGCGGGTGGACGATCGCCAAACTCGCTCAGCGCTCCGGGATGAATGCTCAGTACCTCGGCGTGGTCGAGAACGGCGGAAACGTGACCACCCTCTCCACGATCCTGGAGGTGGCCGAGGTGCTCGGAGCCGACGCGGGGGAGATGATCCGCGAGGTGGCGGCGGCGCGCCGGCGGGTGAAGCCTACGGGGACGTAGTACCTCACCGTCCCCTCTCCCTCACCACCACCCTCCCCGGCTTCGCGCCCGTGTGCTCGCCGTCTTTCAGCACCTCCACTCCGTTGATGAAGACGTCGACGACGCCGGTGGCGAATTGCATCGGCTTTTCGTAGGTCGATTGGGCGCCGATGGTGGCGGGGTCGAAGACGACGACGTCGGCGAAGTGGCCGGGGGTGAGGAGGCCGCGGTTGGCGACGCCGAGGTTCCGGGCAGGGAGGGAGGTCATGCGGCGCACGGCCTCAGCGAGGGGGATCACGTGCTCGTCGCGGACGTACCTGCCGAGGAGGTTGGCGAAGTTGCCGTAGGCGCGCGGGTGGTTCGACGACTTGAGAAACACCCCCTCGGGGGCGGAGGAGTCGGCGTCGGAGCCGAAGGAGACGTACGGCAACGCGATCTGTTTGCGCAGGTTGTCGTCCGACATCAGGAAGTAGATCGTGCTGACGCGGGTGCCGTCTTCGATGACGAGATCGATTGCCGCATCCTCCGGCGATACACCACGCATCGTCGCCACCTCAGCCAGCGTCTTGCCGGTCAGAGGCTTGAGGGCGTCGCTCTTGAATCCGACCAACAGCACGCGGTCGGCGCCGCCGGCCAGGAGCAGCAGGTTCTCCCATGTGTCGCTGGGGGTACGCATCTCCGCGATCACCTTCTGCCGTGTGGCGGGATCCTGCAGGCGCTTACGCCACGCTTCGTAGCCGCCGGCCTGCACCCACGTGGGCATGGCGGCATCGAGGCCGGTCATGCCGGCGGTGTAGGTGTACATGTCGGCGGAGATCTGCAGGCCGGCCGCGCGGGCGGCGTTCACGTGGGCGATCACGTCGTCCATCTTCGGCCAGTTCGTGCGGCCGGCTGCTTTGAGGTGGTAGATCTCGGCGGGAAGGTGCCCCGCGCGGGCGATGGTGATCAGCTCATCGACCGCTTCGACGACGCGGTTCCCCTCGCTGCGCATGTGCGAGATGTAGATGCCGCCGTGCTCGCCGGCGACCCTGGCCAACGCGATCAGTTCGTCGGTCTTGGCATAGGCGCCGGGGGCGTAGATGAGCGCCGACGCCACTCCGAACGCCCCGTCCTCCATCGCTTTGCGGGTGACGGCGAGCATCTGCGCGAGCTCGGCGGGTGACGGATCGCGGTTCTCGCGGCCGAGAACATAGACGCGCGGCGTGGCGGCACCGAGGAAGGAGCCGATGTTCGGGGTGACGCCGCGCGCCCGCAGCCAGTCGAGGTATTCGCGAAGCGTGGTCCATGCGACCGGATACTTGATGTCGCCCTGATAGTCGACGAGCTCCTTCTTCATGGCGGGAGAGAGAGGTCCCATCGACTCCCCTTCGCCGAAGATCTCGGTTGTCACGCCCTGCTTCGTGTCGGAGAGTCCCCGGCCGTCGGCGATGAGCGATTCCTGGGCCTGGCTCATGACGTTGATGAATCCCGGGGCGACGGCGAGATCGTGTACGTCGATCTCCGTTGCACCACGGCCATGCACGTCGCCGAGGGCGGCGATGCGATCGCCGCGGATGGCGAGATCGCCGTGGATCGGCGCCCTCCCGCTTCCATCGTAGAGCGTGGCGTGGCGGAGGACGATGTCGTAATCGGTCCGCTGCGTCGAGGTCGTGGCACAGGCGGCGAGGAGGAGGGTGAGTGCGAGGAGGTTCTTCATTGACAGGAAGAATATCGCGCGCGCAGCCGGCGAATGCGCGGCTTCGCCGCCGGGCACAGACAAGAGTGTCTGTGCCATGCCACATTGGATCAGGCGAAGACTTCACACTTCAGCAATACCGACGGGCAATGTGGCACAAACACTCTTGTCTGTGCCGTGCGGCGAAGCCGCACGACCGGCTGACTGTCTCGCGGTTTTCACCGCGAGACCATCAATTTCGCTACTTGTTCTTGATGACGGCCGGCATGTTGGTGATGGTGACCGCGCCGGTGGTGTTGGTGATTGTGCGGACCGAGCCGTTGGTCACGACTCCGTTGGGCATGAGCAGACGTCCGGTCGCGGCCGTCGACGACGTGGTCGAGGATGACGGTCTCGTCGTCGAGGACGACGTCACGCCGGCGCTGGTCAGCGGAGGATTGGCGGCGCGGCTCGGGCTGGGGGTGGCCGCGGAGGAGAGCGTCGGGTTCAGCGCCGCGGTATTCGCTACGGCGGTCGTTGCAGCTGCCGTCGACGTCGTTGACGCGCCGGCAGCGAATTGGCCGGGCGTTGCGGAGAGGGCGGCGGTGGTCGGTGTCGCCGTTGCGCTGCTCGTTACGCTTGTCGCTGGCGCGGAGGCGGTAGCCGGGGCTGCCACGAACGTGGCCGCGCCGCTACCCGCTCCGCCGCTGGAGATGACCGGCGTTGCATCGGAGCTGATCGATGCGTTGACGGTGACTTCAGGGTTTGCGTACTGCGAAGGGGGGATTAGTTGTCCGGTTACGGGCATCTTGTCGGGAGGGGTGGGCTGGGGACCGGTCGGATTGATGTAGCCGAGGAACCGCTCGCGCTGATGAGCGGCCATGATCGCCGCGGCGTCGTTGGCGCGTTGGACGCTCATGCTGATGTCCATCGCGCTGGCCATCGGCGGATTGATGGTCCCCGAGGATGAGCCTGGCGTCGCTGCCGGGTTCGCCGGCGGCGTCATCGACGGCTGGCCGTCGCCGGGAGTGCGGTTGGTGGAACATCCGAATACGGCGAGGGAACAAGCAAATACGGCGGCGGTGAGGCCGCCACGTAAATTCTGTGTTTTCTTGAGCATCGTGTCTCCTGTTGGGACTGCAAGTTCATGATTATTAAGAGCAACTGGCGAGCCAGGAATAGGAGCGCTGGCGTCTCGCCGGCTGGCTCAGCGGCGTCTCGCCGCTGCGTTCGCGGGATACAAGCTAATGTTGGGGGTCTGCCAGACCGGAGGCGAGACGCCAGCGCTCCTGGGCGCAAGCGCTTTCGAGCGCAAGAGCTCCTAAAACATCTTCATCGCTGACCTTGCGGCCCAGTAGCCACACATCCCGTGGACTCCCCCGCCGGGGGGCGTGGAGCTGGAGGCGAGGTAGATGCGTTTGTTCGGCGTGGAGTAGGGGTCGCGGCGGAGGAAGGGGCGGGCCATGACCTGGCCCAGGGTGTTGGCGCCGCCGGAGATGTCGCCGCCGACGATGTTGGCGTTGTAGGACTCGTAGGCGGCGGTGTTCATGGTGTGGCGGCCGAGGATGCGTTGACGGAAGCCGGGGGCGAAACGCTCGATCTGCTGCTCGATGGCTTCGGTCATGTCATCGGTCGAGCCGTGCGGCACGTGGCAGTAGGCCCAGCCGGTCTGTTTCCCGTCCGGCGCGCGGCTGTCGTCGAAGAGGCTCTGCTGGGCGACGAGGACGAACGGCCGGCCGGTGTTGCGGCCCTGCCAGATGGCCGCTTCGTGACCGGCGATCTCTTCGATGGTGCCGCCGACGTGGACGGTCGCGGAGTGCCGGCACTCTTCGGCACGCCAGGGAATCGGTCCGTCGAGCGCCCAGTCGACTTTGAACACACCCGGGCCGTAGCGGAAGCGGCGCAGGCGTTTCGTGTACGAAGGCGGCAGCTCATCGCCGGCAATGGCGGCGAGCTGACGCGGCGTGACGTCGAAGAGGACGGCGCGCGAGGAGGGAACGTCGCCCATCGATCGGACGGGCGTCGACGTTCGGATCGTCCCGCCGAGCGAGCGGAAGTAGCTGGCCAGCGCGTTGATGATGGCGCCGGAGCCGCCTCTTGCGCACGGCCAGCCGATGGCGTGGCCGGCGATGGCCAGGACCAGTCCGAACGATGCCGAGCCGGCGTCGTCGAGCGGCAGGAAGGAGTGCGCGGCGCAGCCGCCGAAGAGGGCGCGGGCGGCCTCTCCTCGAAACCGCTTCGCCAGCGACAACGCGGAACGAACGCCGTCCAGTCCGAAGCGCGCCAGCAGAAAGGGATGACGCGGGAGGAGCCGGAGCGGGCGGAGGATTTCGTCGAAGAGTGCGGCGGCGTTGCTGGCGAACGGCTGCATCAGCCGGCGGTAGGCATCGCCGTCGCCGCCGAGGCGTGCGGCGGTTTTGTCGACCGAGAGCTCCAGTACCGCGGCACTGCCGTCGTCGAGCGGATGCGTGATCGGATACGGCGAGTCGAGCCAGACCAGTCCATGCTCGGCCAGCGGCAGCGTCTTGAAGAAGGGCGACATGACGCCCATCGGATGGATGGCCGAGCAGATGTCGTGTTTGAACCCCGGCAGCGTCAGCTCCTCGGTGCGCGCCCCGCCGCCGATGGTTTCGTGTGCCTCAAGCACGAGGACACTCAATCCGGCCCGAGCCAGGACGATGGCGGCGGAAAGGCCGTTGGGGCCGGAGCCGACGACGACGGCGTCGTATGTGGGCATGGGGATAGTGTTACATGGAGGCGGGGACTGGCGTGCGGGTTCGCCGCACGGCACAGACAAGAGTGTCTGTGCCACATTGCACGCCGGTAATCGCTGAAGTGTGGAGTTTTCGCCGGATCCAATGCGGCACAGACACTCTTGTCTGTGCCTGTGAGTCATGCGAGATAGTCTCCTTGCCGCCGCAGTCCAAACTACACTGCGCGGGCGATGCCTGATCTTCACGACCCATCTCCACAAGCTCGCCGCATTGCGGCGATCGCACTCGGGAAGCGCGGCGGCGACGGTTCTGTCGCTGCGTTGCGGGCGGCGCTGGAAACGGAGGAAGTGGGATGGGTGCGTCCGTCGATGATCCTGGCGCTCGGGAGGATCGGCGGGGATGAGGCGCGGGCGGCGCTGGCGGAGATTGAGCCGCGCTCCGATTCGGAGGCCGAGGCGTTGCGGAAGGCGCGCGATCGGGTCAGCGGGCCGGCTACCGGGTTCGGGTGGCGCGCGGTAACGAACGTTTTCGCAAGCGTGCCGATCGGGCTCGAAGACGTGGCCATCGCCGAGGCGCGCCAGCATGGGATCGAGGCGACGGTTGTACGGAGAGGGACGATCGCGTTGGCGAAACGATCGGCGGTCCTTCGCTGCGTTTATGACGTTCGGATACTCATCGCCGAAGGGGCGGCTGGGGCGTTTGCGGAAACGGTGCGGAAAGCGGAGGTGCGCTGGCGCGAATGGATCACCAGCTCGTCGGACATCCTCCCCTATCGCTTCTCGCTCGAGAACGTCCGGATCACCAAGCAGGAGTTCAACGACCTGCTGCGGCTGGCGCGTGAAACGTTTTCGCGGCAGGGGCTGACCGACTCCCCTTCCAGCTACGCGGCGATGTTGCGCGTCGAGGCTGACGGCGACGCCACGCGGATCTGGCTCGTGCCGACGTTCGAGGCGGACCAGCGATTCAGCTATCGCGTGGCCGACGTCGGGGCGTCGATCAATCCGGTGGTCGGGGCGTGTCTGGCGCGGCTGGTGCGACGAGGGGAGGAGGGCGTGATCGTCGATCCGACGTGCGGGAGCGGGACCTTGCTTATCGAACGGGCCATGCTCGATGGCGGCACGATGCTGGCGGGCATCGACATCAGCCCGACGGCGATTCGGGCGGCGGCGGGGAACGTGATCGCTGCCGGACTGGCGGCGCGCATTGCCGCGCGCCAGGGGGATGGAGGCGATCCAACCGCGTGGCCGGATCGATGCGAGGAGGTCCTGGCCAATCTTCCGTTCGGGATGCGCACGGAAGACCGCAACCTCGACGGGCTGTA
>Ga0137393_10001513_pt1 | contig 14697 bp, 8 predicted proteins | sample 15con2h34BmetaG_FD_101396 | JGI IMG/M metagenome (GOLD analysis project Ga0137393, IMG submission 101396) | Vadose zone soil microbial communities from Angelo Coast Range Reserve, California, USA - 15con2h3.4B metaG | ecosystem: Environmental > Terrestrial > Soil > Vadose zone > Saprolite...
CTCGCCCGACCTGGGGGCAATGTCACAGGGGTGACGCAGATGTCGTCCGGGCTTGCCGCCAAGCGTCTCGAGCTGCTCAAGGAGGCCGTACCCAGAATCTCGCGAGTGCTCGTGCTCTCGTATCTCGTAGATCCGATTGCGGCGCCTCAGGTAAAGGAACTGGAAAGTGCGGCCCACTCCCTGGGAGTGAAACTGCTGGTCCGCGACATCCGGACCGCCGATGACCTTCCCGCCGCGTTCGACGCTGGAGCCAGGGAGCGCGCCGAAGGAGTCCTCACGACGGCCGAGAGCATATTCCTTGCTCAGCGTCAACGAGTCATCCAACTCGCCGCCCAACACAGATTGCCAGGGATGTACCCTTACAGACCCATGGTCGATGCTGGTGGCCTGATGGCCTATGACTCATACACGTCTACTCTCCAGGCGCGCACCGCCACCTACGTCGACAGGATCTTGAAGGGTGCCAAGCCGTCCGATCTTCCGGTCGAGCAGCCTACGAATTCGAATTGCTCATCAACCTGAAGACCGCGAAGGCGCTCGGGCTCACGTTCCCCGAATCGCTGCTGCAGCGGGCGGACGAGGTTATTCAGTGACACGCGACGCGCACGGCAGCGGGCCCGGGTGTTTCTTCTTAGGCACAAGCCTCGCCTCGCTGCTACGACTTCACGCCTCCAAACTCTTCGGCGCAGGTGCGATCGCCGCGCATCCTCGGGTCGGGCACCGACGGATAGCGACGGAGCAGGGCCGCGGCCTCGCCGCAGACGTTGTGGCCGGGCCGCTGGGCGTTGCCCTGGAACCTCTTGACTTCGAGAAGGAAGACGACCGTCTCCCGCACCGCATCCACCTCGCTCAATCCCCAGAGCTGTAGGACCTGAATGGCGACGACGTTCGCGTCGAGCTCCTGCGCATAGCTCGTGCCGCAATGCTGCAGCACGTGATGTCCCAGCTCGTGCGCGAGCCGAAAGCGGACATAGCCGGCTTTGATCGCCAAGCGAATCTGACCTTCGCGACAGAGGTACGCACTGTTGTGCCCCGCGACCGGCTGCACCGAGACGGGGGCCACCCGAAAATGCGCTGTCGCCTGGTTTGCGAGGAGCTGCCACTTGGCCGTCTCCGCCGGATCTGCCGCCATGGTGCTGCAGCCGGCAAGGAGCAGCACCGCGGGCAGTGCCCGAATCGTTGTCAGCTCTCGCAGGCATCCCACAGCGAGCCGTCCTCCTCAGGCCCTCTCAGGCGCAGGGGGCCGATCCGCCATCTCACGGACTCGACGGCCTCGCCCCCGGGGTGGCCGCGGGCCGGCCGGGTGCGCCGCTGGGATCGGTGCGCGGCCCGGGTGAGCCGAGCGGCGCCCCCCGCGAGCCCGCCTCCTCGCGCGAGCGATCCGGCGAGGCCGTGGGCGCTCGGCTGGGCAGGGGAGCCCGCACGCCGGGCGAGCCCCACCACACGACGAACAGCACGATCACCGCCACCACGACCACGATTCCCCAGAAGATCTTCATCGATGGTCTCCCTCGGCGCTTGGGACCTTGGTGAAGATGAGCTCCGAGAACTTGATCACGAGGGCCAGCATGCCGATGGCCGACGGGTTCACGTACCACCCGGCATGCACGACGATCAGGTAGAGCAGGCCGATCGTGACCACGATCACCGCTATGCTCCAGCCCAGCGCCTGCAGCAGCACGAGCGGCACGCGCCACCCCGCGGACACCTGCAGCGCGTGGTGATGCGTGATCAGCACCCAGTGAAACGCCAGGTAGATGAGAAACCCCGCCACGTAGTTCACCCACCCGTCCACGGCGCGGAAGTATCGCCCGTCGAGCAGGGCCTCGACATAATTCGCCTGCAGGATGTAGCCGGGCACCTCGCCCACCACGCTGAAGTGGCTGTCCAGGTCCATGTTGTACTCGCCGATGAGGGCGATGCGCCCGCTCAGGTAGCCCGTGTCCCTGGGCGCCGTCGCGGGACAGCCCGCTTTCACGCGGTGTCGCTCTTCGGGCCGGGCGCAGAAAATATCATCGGTCGTGAAGGTGGCATAGGTCTCGAGGGCGTGGAGGCTCAGGAAGCCGATGTAGGGATGCTGGTGGTCGCGGATCAGCCGGGCCAGGCGCGGGGACTTGTCGAGCAGGGTGGGGTCATGGAGCTGGGCCGCCTCCAGGGCCAGCGTGCGGCGCCACACGACTCGCCCGTCGTCCGTCTGCACCGTCCAGCCCAGGGGCAGCCGGCGCGTGTCCTGATCGACGTTGACGATGCCCTCGTGGATCTTGGCGTCCTGGGCCAGCGGCAGGGCCGGCAGCAGCCGCGGCCAGCCATCCGGCCCGTGCGTGCCGGTGCGCTTGCCCACATCGACCCGCCGCCCGACCACGAGGGGGATCGACCGCCCCACCTCCCGGATGGTGGTCTGGAGCGCGATGGTGGATGAGCCCTCGAGCGGGCAGCTGGTCGCCCCGAAGTACTTGTCGATGACGATCAGGGTGGGGGAGAGCTTGGCCACCGCCCCGAGGAGCGCGGCCAGGAACGCCCGCTGCTTGCAGATGTTGAGCAGGCTCGGATCGCGCGAGGGCTCGAGCACCACCACCGCGGCGAAGCGCGGCACCGGCTTGGCCGGGCCCGAGGCCACGATGGTCTGGTAGACACCGCTCAGCTCGAAGACGGACGGGGCGAACCCCGGCTGGGTCTTGCTCGCGGAATCGATGGCATGCTCGGCCAGCGCTTCCAGCCCCAGGGTGAGCAGACAGGCGAGGAGGAAGAGGAGGACGAAGCGGATCCGCCGCCGGCGCCACCAGTGGCCGGGGCCGCCGATGACGTTGCGGATCCGAGGCCACGCGGGATGCGGGGACACGGGACTCGCTCAGCGCCCCCGCCTTGCCCCAACGGCGAAGGCCAGAGAGTACCGGGCCACATCCTGCAGGGTGCCGAGAGAGACGGGCGAACTCACGATCTGAAATGCCATGGCGTGCGATGTTATCGCATTTTGGGGCCCCCTACGTGTGACGGCTCACGTCAGGGCAGACAAGCAGAATGGACTGGCGCCCTCCATTTCCGTCGATTTGCGGGCGCGTCGGGCGCGTATCAAACATTTCACGTTGACGGTCCGCGCACCGCGAATTACGTTGCGCGCATGAAGTCTTCCACGAGAAGAATGCTCTCCCAGACACGTTGCCGCCCCTGGATCGATCTCCCTGCGGTGTTGTCGAGGCGAACAGTGGTGGCGACGGCTCTGGGTGTCATGCTTGTCGTCGGTCACGCGTCGACGGGACTTTGGCACAGATTGATCGAGGTCGCACGGCTGGATGCGGCTGATGCCATCAAGCCAGGGGAGGCACAGGTGAAGGTCAAAGGAGTGCGAACGATTCCGCTCGATGCGCCCGGCTACGCCAACGTCATGGCCTGGGCGCCCGACAGCCGGCGGCTCGCTGTCGGTGGTCTGCTCGACAAGCGGATGAGCGTCTGGGACGTGCGGACCGGCCAGCGCCTGCCCGGGCCGACGGATCAGATGGGCGGCACCCATGGCTTGGCTTATAGCCCCGACGGTCTCTATCTAGCCGTAGCGCGTGGAGTGGTTCGATCAGGTCCGGATGAGCCCATGCCAACAGGGCCAGACCGGTACGTCGTAAGTCTCTGGGACGGAAGGTCAGGTACTTGGTTGCAGAATCTCGCTGACGAAGCTCAGGAGATCAGAACTTTTGGCGTGAGCTCGATTGCCTTTGGTCCCGACAGCAAGTATCTGGCGGTGAGTTATACGGGCGGGCTGGTCTTCTACGCCAGAGATGGGTCGGTTTGGCGGCGTGCTGGGGCCTTGGCTCCGAGTGCCGCGCGGGTGGCCTTTAGCCCGGAGGGCGGTCGCCTCGTAGGAACCATCGGCACGGAGATACTCGTTTACGAGGTGCCCAGTGGACGCGTGCTGAGTCGCTGGCGGGGCCTTCGGACAGGAATCGAGTTCGGATTTCCAAGCCTAGCCTTTCGCCCAGACGGCCGGCAGGTGGCTGTTGGGGAGGGTGTGCGGCTAGGTTTCTTCAATGCAATGACCGGAGAGTTGGTACAAACACTGGATCCGGCCAAGCCCTATACGATCTCCGGCTTGTCCTTTTCGCCTAACTCACGGTACCTAGCGGTGGCAGTGAGCAAGTCTGTCTATCTTCTGGATGCCGATAGTCGCGCTACGGTCGCGGTACTTACCGATCATCATCACAGCGTTGACCGTCTCGCAATAAGCGCCGATGGAACAACACTTGCCGCAATCGGAGGTTCGGCAATTACGGCCTGGGAAATGTCCGGTCTCGAACATGTAGCGCGCTGAAATTTTGGTCAGGAGGCCTAGATGGGCTATCGGCCGACAGTTATCGATGCGAAGGAACTGATTCAGCTCAATTCACATGCATACAATGGCGCGACGGCCGTTCCCGCGGGGTGGGTAGTCATAGGGACAGCATTCGATCAAGAGTCCGGATTCAAGGCCGTCGCCTATCAGAACAATCTTGATCCAACCCGCATTGCCGTGGCGATCGCGGGCACGCAATTCAACGGTGCCGGCACCCTGGACACCGATGGCGCCGTGTTGGGGAACAACTTCCCGCAGCGCTACAACGATCAACTCCGAGGTTTTCTCGACGGCGTCTCGCGTGATCTGGCCAGCGATGCTCAGATCGCCATCACCGGTCATTCACTTGGAGGCTTCGGTGTTCAACTGTCGATACCCTACCTCATCGATCAGGGATTCACCAATGCCTACGGTGTCACCTTTGGCGCTCTGGGTGCATCGAATGTTGCCGGGGAGGCCGGATTCCGTTCGCCGCTGAGCAGCTACTCACCGTACATCCTGAACATCGTCAACGCGGGCGACCCGGTGGCGACGCTCAAGACGCAAATCGGCCAGGTTGTTCAGATCGGAGAGCAAGGGCCGATCTGGCAGCTTCTCGATGTGGTGACGTCCGTCCTGTTTCCGGCGCGTCCTCTGTATCTGGCTGGGGCGATGGCCGCCTTCCATACCCTGGACGAGTATCAACTGAAGCTGGACGCGATTCCGTGGACGGCGACCTTGCCGTCCTTGCAGATCGACCCGACTCGGGACACTCCGGACAATGCCGCGGCGCTGTCGAACGCGTTTCTCGCTCTTCGGGACGCCACCGATAGGTTGATCGACCCCACGGCTGATATCGATCTGGAGCGACTTGGAAAGGCCTACGTGTTGCTCGGGGGCGAGCCAGGGTCTTCGGCGACCCTCCTGACCGTGCCCGCCGAGGGTGACGTGCAGGGTACGCTTGTCGGGCTCAGCCGAGACGGAGAGCCGAATCTCGCGGCTGCGGGCGGGTCGGTGGAGAGCATCGAGGGACTCGTGGACGGAGGCGCGCGGCTCATTCTGAGGTCAGGCTCGACGGACGAGCTCGCCAGCATCGACGAGAAGATGGACGGCACGGGAACCTTGACCTTCATTGATGGGCGAACGGTCGACGTCGACCGGGGCGCCCTGATTCAGATTGGAGGAGTAGCGAGCGAGCGGTTGACCGGAAGCGACCGAACCGACGTTATGGTCGGCGGCGGCGGTGACGACGTCCTCGTGGGGGCGAGTGGCAACGATCAACTCCTGGGTGGCGCGGGAAATGACAGGCTGGACGGAGGATCGGGGAGCGACAAGCTGCTCGGCGGAGCGGGTAGTGATCGCCTCGAGGGCGGGTCGGGCAATGACACCCTGGGCGGCGGGCCCGGCGACGACGCGATGCTCGGCGGCAGCGGCAGCGACACCTACCTGATCGACAGGTTGGGCAATGACTGGGTCTGGGACCAGGATCTCACGCCGACTGCCGATGAGCTGGACACAATCGAGTTCAGTCCCTCCGTCAGCCCCGATCAGGTGGAAGTCTTCCAATCAGGCAACGATCTTGTCTTCCGCACAGGCGGGGCGGGCACTGTCGATCCGGAAGGCACGCTCTGGATAGAGGATGGTGTACCGGGCTGGGGCGACGGCGCCGACTCCACCATCGAACTGATTCGGTTCGAGGACGGGACCGTGTGGTCGTGGAAGGAGGTGCTGGAACGCGCACAACCGCTGCCGCCCGAGCTGCTGTCCCTCGACCCATCTCCCGAGCTGTCTGGCCAGCCGGCTGCGCCACTCGTCATGCCCATTCCGCGGTCGTGGGTGGATGACGGGATGGTCGCCATCAGCAAGGAGTTCAATGATGCGAAGGACATCATCTCGCCGATCGTGCTCGACCTGGATCGGGACGGCGTGGAGACGGTATCGACCGCGGACGGGGTGCCCTTCGACTACGACGGCGACGGATCCAGGGAGCGGAGCGGTTGGGTAGGATCAGATGACGGTCTCTTGGTCTGGGACCGAAACGGCAACGGTCAGATCGACAATGGCTCGGAGCTCTTCGGGAACCGGACGCCGCTGCGAGGCGGAGGCGTGGCTGCGAATGGCTTCGCGGCGCTGGCCTCCTGGGACGACAGTGGAGACGGTCGAATCGACGCCAACGATATCCTGTGGTCCAGCCTCCGGGTCTGGCGCGATCGCAATGGCGACGGATTGAGCACGCCGGACGAGATCACCTTCCTCAGCGATCTCGGCATCACGGCCATCAGCACAGCCTACGTCAACTCAACGAGCGTTGACGCTCAGGGCAATGCCCACAAGCAGATCGGCAGCTTCACGAGGGCCGATGGCAGCACGGGAGCGGCCGAGGACGTGTGGTTCAAGGTCGATCTCCTCCACGCCATCGCGGCTCAACCGCTCGATGTCCCCGCCGATGTCGCGATGCTCCCGGATTTCCGCGGGTATGGAACAGCGCTCAGTCTGCACCAGGCCATGGCGCGCGATACGAGCGGGACATTGAAAGGCTTGGTTCAATCCTTCGTGAGCTCGACCGATCCTACTCAACGCGATGTGCTCGTGGATCAGATCCTGTACCGATGGACGGGAAGCGGCGGGATCACCCCCACGAGCCGCGGCGCGCTCATGGATGCGCGTCAGGTGGCCGTACTCGAGGCATTCATGGGGCAAGGGTATGTCGGATACGGCGGCGCCACGAATCCATATCATACGTCGGCGCCCATACTACAGCAGGCCTTCACAGAACTCAAAGAGCTCGTTTACGCCGGCCTCATGGCGCAGACCCACCTGGCCGACCTCTACGCTCGAGTCGGCTTCACCTGGGGCGAGGCGCAGGGTCTCGAGGGGGATCTGAGGGCCGCCACGGCCGAGCTTCAGCATCGGCTCGCCACGGATCCCGCGGCGGCCCGGACCGACCTGGCCGAGTTCGCGCGGGGCCTCCGAGCATTCGGAGCCGAGCAGACCCTCGGATACTGGGCATTTCGCGACAGCTTCGTCGCACAGGATCCAACGCTCGAGTGGATCATCGACTCGCTCGGGCGCAATCCAATCGGGGGCACGGCCGGACGTGACGTCCTGTCAGGAACGGCCGGCGCGGATGCGCTGCGCGGCGGACCCGGTGACGATACTCTGCGGGGCGGCGCGGGCAATGATGTCATCTATGGAGACGAGGGCGCCGATGCGCTGTGGGGCAATGATGGGGACGACATTCTTGTCGGAGGAGCGGGCAACGACCAGCTCTACGGGGACAATGGCGCGGACCGACTGGAGGCTGGCGATGGAGATGACCTGCTCTCCGGGGATCCGGGCAACGACACGCTGCTCGGCGGAGCGGGCAATGACCGATTGATCGGCGGGGCGGGTGATGACGTGCTCCGAGGCGGCGAGGGGGTCGATCAGCTCTTCGGAGGAGATGGCGCCGACGCCCTCGATGGAGGAGCGGGCTCCGACAGCATGCAGGGCAATCGGGGCGGCGACATCTATCTCTTCGGGCGAGGAAGTGGCCAAGACTCCATTCAGGATATGGGCGACATTTCCGGCGCTCCCGATGTCATTCGTCTGGGCGCGGGTATTGTGGCCGGTGATATCTCGATCAGACGGAGTGGCGATCACCTCGTCCTCGCCATCACCGGGACGGCGGACCAGTTGACCGTCTACTACGCGTTCGGGCAATTCAGTGCCGGCAATGAGATCGAGGCGATCGAGTTTGCTGACGGTACCGTCTGGGATCTCGCTCGCATCAAGGCCATGCTGATTCAGGGTTCGGCGGGGCCGGACACACTCATTGGGTACGACACCGCGGACACGATAAGCGGCCTTGCCGGCAACGACCTCATCTCCGGCCGCGGCGCCGATGACACGCTGGACGGCGGGCCGGGAGCGGATCGGCTGGAGGGCGAGGCAGGGAATGACACCTTGCTCGGCGGCTCCGGTAACGATCAGCTCTACGGCGGTGACGGCAACGATAACCTCACGGGCGAGGCCGGTGACGACTATCTGAATGGCGGCCCCGGCGCGGACCGTCTCGACGGGGGGCCGGGCAATGACTCGCTGGAAGGTGGCCTGGGACCTGATATCTATCTCTTCGGCCGCGGGGGCGGCCAGGACACGATCCAGGACACGGACGCGACCCCGGGAACGATCGATGCGATTCAGTTCGCCTCGGATCTCGCTCCAAGCGACATCTCGGCCAGGCGCAATGGCGATCATCTGGTTCTCACGATCAATGGCACCACTGATCAGCTCACCGTGTGGTACTGGTTCTGGCAGGATCGGCCCGACAACCAGGTCGAGGAGATCCGGTTCGCCGATGGGACGGTCTGGGATGTGGCCACGGTCAAGCAGAAAGTGGTGACAGGGACGGCAGGGGCCGACACGCTGATCGGGTATCCGACCGCAGATGTCCTCGATGGTCTCGCTGGGAACGACACCATCTTTGGCCGTGCCGGCGATGACACGCTGCGGGGAGGTGATGGCGCGGACCGGCTCTACGGCGAGGCGGGCAACGATACCCTGCTGGGTGGCGCGGGAGACGACTATCTCAACGGTGGCCCCGGCGCGGACCTTCTCGACGGCGGGCCCGGCAATGACTCGCTGGATGGCGGCCCGGGTGCCGATACGTACCTCTTTGGTCGAGGCAGTGGCCAGGACACCATCCAGGATGTCGATACGACGGCGGGAGTGGTCGACACCATTCAGATGGCCGCGGGAGTCCAGCCGCGTGATGTCGTCCTCGCTCGCAATGGCGATCATCTGGTGCTCACCATCAATGGCACCGCGGATCAGCTCACGGTGTACTACTGGTTCTGGCAGGATCGTCCGGACAATCAGGTCGAGCAGGTCCGCTTCGATGATGGCACCACGTGGGATGTCGCCGCGATCAAGGAGAAGGTGCTGACCGGAACAGCGGGAGCCGACACGCTCGTCGGCTATGCCACCGCCGACACTTTGAGTGGGCTCGCCGGCAATGACGTACTCTTCGGTCGAGCCGGCGACGATACGCTGGACGGTGGGCTGGGCGCCGACACCATGTACGGCGAGGCCGGCGACGATACGTATATCGTGGACAATCCCGCTGACGTGGTCATCGAGTCTTCCGGCAATGGCACCGACACGGTACGAAGCTCGGTGATGTACACGCTCCCCGCCAGTGTCGAGAACCTCACATTGATCGGTAGTGCTGCCGTCAACGGTACCGGCAACGCGCTCGACAATATCCTCAAGGGCAATGCTGCCGCCAATGTCCTGACAGGGGCGGCGGGCAACGACACCTACGTGTTCGATCCCGGTTGGGGGCAGGATGTCGTCTCGGAAAATGACTCCAAACCTGGCAACAGCGACGCGATCCTCTTCAAGGCTCCTGTCCTCCCACTGGATCTCGTCCTGAGCCGGGCTGCCAGTAGCCTGGCCATCGCCCTCCACGGGGCGACCGATACCGTCACTGTACAAAGCTGGTACAACGGAAACGCCTACCAGACAGAGGTCATTCAGACCAGAGACGGCAGCAAGCTGCTTAGCAACCAGGTTGACCTGTTGATTCAGGCCATGGCGAGCTATACCGCTAGCGCCGGTCTCACCTGGGATCAGGCCATCGACCAGCGGCCCCAGGACGTCGAGACGGTGCTGGCCGGCTACTGGCAGCGCCCGTCCTAGGCGGCGGAGGTGGGTGGGCAGCCGACGGTCGTCCCTGGGAACGAGGGCGCCCCCGTGGACCTGGACACCGGGCTTCTCTGTCTGGTGCTGGTAGCCCGCTACCTAGGGCTGCCCGCCGACGCCGATCAGCTGAGGCACCTTTTCGGCGCCCCGGGCAGGCTCTTCGCCGATCCGGAAATCTTTCGGGGAGCCAGGTCCCTCGGCCTCAAGGTCGGGCGCCTTTCGAGCTCCCTGAAAAGGCTCGACGCGGTTCCCATGCCCGCCATCGCGCTCCTGAAGGATGGCCACTACGTTGTGCTGGCGCGGGTGCGGGAGGGCCAGGTCGTGCTGCAGGACCCGCGAGAATCGGCACCGTCATCTCTCCCGTGCGAGCGCTTCGGGGAAGCCTGGTCGGGTGGGTTGATCCTCTTGGTCCGCCGCGCCCTCGACCCTTCATCCGACCGGCGCTTCGGCTTCACATGGTTCATTCCCGCCCTCATTCGCTACCGGCGCTTCCTCGTAGAAGTTCTGGTCGCTTCTTTTTTCCTCCAGATCTTCGCCTTGCTGGCGCCCCTCTTCACCCAGGTGGTCATCGACAAGGTGCTCGTCCACAACAGCCTCACCACTCTGCACGTGCTGTCGGTGGGCATGCTGGCCCTGACCGCGTTCGAAGCGCTGCTGGGAGGGCTCCGGGCTTATGTCCTGTATCACACGTCGAGCCGCATCGACGTCGAGCTGGGCGCCCGGCTCTTCCGCCATCTCCTCGCGCTTCCCCTCGCGTACTTCGAAGCGCGCCGCGTGGGGGACACGGTCGCGCGGATTCGGGAGCTGGAGAACATCCGCCAGTTCTTGACGAGCTCCACGGCCACCCTCGTCGTCGATGTCCTGTTCACCGGGATCTTCCTGGGCGTCATGTTCTTTTACAGTCCCTTCCTCACATGGATCGTCATCGGTCTGTTGCCCGGGTACCTATGTCTCTTCGCGGCGGCCACGCCGGTCTTCCGGGCGCGGCTCAACGAGCGCTTCAATCGAGGCGCGGAGAGCTATGCGTTCCTGGTGGAGGTGGTGAATGGCATCCAGACGGTCAAGACCCTATCCGTTGAGCCCCAGATGCAGCGCCGGTGGGAGGAGCAGCTTGCCGCCTATGTGCGGGCGAGCCTGAGCGCGGTCAGCCTTGGCAATGTGGCGGGGCAGCTGGGGTCGTTCCTCAACAAGATCTCCCTGATCGCCATTCTTTGGGCCGGAGCCTACCTCGTGATGCGTGGCGAGCTGACCGTGGGCGAGCTCATCGCGTTCAATATGCTGGCGGGACGGGTGACGGGACCCGTGCTCCGACTGGTCCAGCTGTGGCAGGAATTCCAGCAGGCCGGCGTGTCTGTTCACCGTCTGGCGGACGTGCTGAACGCTCCCGCCGAGCCGAGCCATCGATCTCCCGCCACCGCCGCTTCGACCCTGCAAGGCCACGTGGCATTCGAGAGCGTCACATTCCGCTATCGCCCGGACCGTCCGGAGGCGCTTCGCCGCATGTCATTCGAGGCCCGGCCGGGCTCTGTCATCGGCATCGTGGGCCGATCAGGGTCCGGCAAGAGCACCATCGCCAAGCTCATTCAGAGACTGTATGTGCCGGAGAGCGGCCGTGTCCTCATCGACAGCATGGACGTGGCCCAGATCGATCCCACCTGGCTCCGTCGTCAGGTGGGGGTCGTGCTCCAGGAGAATTTTCTCTTCAATCGCTCGGTGCGGGACAATATCGCCCTGGCCGATCCGGGCCAGCCCCTGGATGCCGTCGCTCGCGCCGCGCGGCTTGCGGGAGCGCACGACTTCATCGCGGCTCTTCCCGAAGGCTACGACACCGTGGTCGGCGAGCACGGCTGCTCGCTGTCAGGTGGCCAGCGACAGCGGATTGCCATTGCGCGGGCGCTCATCGTCGATCCCCGCATTCTGATCTTCGATGAGGCCACGAGCGCGCTCGACTACGAATCCGAGCGCATCGTTCAGCGGAACCTGAGCGAGATGTGTGCAGGGCGCACCGTTTTCCTGATCGCGCACCGCCTGAGCACGGTGCGGAGCGCACACCGAATCGTGGTCGTCGAGCAGGGCACCATCCTCGAGGAGGGCAGTCATGACGAGCTGATCGGGCGGGGTGGATTCTACGCCCACCTCCACGGCCTCCAGGATGGACGCTCCGTCGCGTCCCCCGCGGGGTGAGGGACCGCCGCCTCTCGCCCCGTCGCCGAGAAGCCGAATTTCTGCCCGCGGCCCTGGAGATCCAGCACTCCCCTCCGTCACCGATCGGCCAGGCCGTGATGTGGGTCATCGTCTCATTGTTCACCGTGGCTATTGGATGGACGACCGTTGGCAGGATTGACGTCGTCGCGGTGGCTCGAGGGAAGCTGATTCCGAGCGACCATTCCAAGATCATCCAGCCCCTTGACGCTGGGATCGTCCGCGGCATTCACGTCCGCGACGGGCAAGACGTCCGGCAAGGCCAAATCTTGATCGAGCTTGATCCTACGGCGAGCCGGGCCGAGCAGGAACGGGTGGCCAAGGAGCATTCCGCCGCCCGCGTACGTGTGGCGCGCCTGCGGGCGCTGCTGGCGGGAGGTCCCTTCGAGGCGCCATCGGATGCCGACCCGATCTTGGCGACGCTGCAGGGGGAGCTCCTGCGAGATCAGAGGCGAGAATTCGAGAGCCGGCTCGAGGCGGCTCAACGAGCCATCGAGCAGCGCGAAGCAGCCATGGCCGCGACACGGGCCGACGTGCAGCGGCTTGAAACCACGGTCCCCATGTTGACGGAGCGGGCAGAGGCCTTCAAGACGCTACTGGAAGGCGGCTTCGTCGCTCGGATGCAGTATCTCGAGATCGAGGAGCAGCGAATCACCCGTGTCCAATCGTTGGCCATGCAAAGAGAGCGGCTGGTTCAAGATCAGGCAGCCTTGGCGGAGGCCCACCAGCAAAAAGCCGCGCTCGAGGCCGAGCTCCGTAGCACCTATCTGACCGAGCTGGCCGAATGGGAGACGCGAGCCACGTCGTTGGCTCAGGAGCTCGTCAAAGCTTCTCAGCGATCGGCCATCCAGCGTCTCACCGCTCCCATCGATGGCGCGATCCAGCAGATGGCGGTACATACCCTGGGCGGAGTCGTCACGCCTGCGCAGCAGCTCATGGTCGTCGTGCCGCACGATCATCCTCTCGAGGTGGAGGCGTGGATCGAGAACAAGGACGTCGGTTTCGTCAGCTCCGGCCAGCCGGTCGAGGTCAAGATCGATACCTTTCCCTTCACGACATATGGAACAGTCTCGGGAAAGGTGCTCCTCATCTCCCGGGATGCGGTGCAGGTGGACAAGGTCGGGCTCGTCTACGCCGTGCGAGCCAGCCTGGATCGGGCTTCCGTCGTCGTGGAGGGTCGGCCGACGCCCTTACTGGCCGGAATGGCCGTGAGCGTCGAGATCAAAACCGGGCAGCGTCGGCTGATCGAATTCTTCCTGAGTCCCCTGATTCGCCATGTGCGAGAGAGCCTCCGCGAGCGATAACTCGGCCAATAGGGCCGTGACGTGGCACCCTCGATCAGCCGCTGGACGCGGATCGCCGCTGTTCGAGGTGAGCCTTTGTCATATTTTTCTTGAACATACCCTAAACGGGGTCTGTCACACCCAAAATGGGAATGAGCCAATTGGATCGAAAGACTGGCCACCATGGTTCGGGCGTGGCTAATGCCCTTTTCACCAAAGTCCAGCAAAGCGTGTTGGCCGTGCTTTTCGGCAATCCGTCTCGGAGTTTCTATGCCAATGAGATCATTGGGCTGGCCAGGTCAGGCACGGGAGCCGTCCAGCGAGAATTGGCGCGACTCGAGACGGCAGGCCTAGTGACCATAGCACGCGTGGGCAATCAGAAGCACTATCAAGCCAACGCGAACGCGCCGGTGTTCGACGAGTTGCGGGCACTCGTGGTAAAGACCTTTGGTTTTGCTGATGTGCTGCGCGCTGCCCTTGCGCCACATTCGCGCCGCATTCGCGCGGCATTTGTGTATGGATCTATCGCAAAGAAGCAAGAGAGCGCCAACAGTGATGTTGACCTCATGGTGATTAGCGACAGTCTCAGCTACGCTGATTTATTCACTGCGTTGGAAGAGGCCTCAAGCCGACTCGGCAGAAAGATTTCTCCCACGCTGTATTCTCCGGACGAGCTGGCAAGACGCAAGAAGCAGAACAATGCCTTCGTGACCAGGGTCTTGGCGCAGCCCAAGATTTGGGTGATCGGCGCGGATCGTGACGTCGCCGCTTGAGAATCTTTCCGGTCCAGACAGAAGCTTGCGTAGCGAGGCGCCCGACGCAAGAGAATTCGCCGGGCTAAAGCACTCAGCCGATATTCTCGCCTTCGAGCATAGCACGCGGCTGGTCCTGCACGAGGGGGGCTAGCAGGAGGCCGCCTGGGCCACCGCAGCTGGTTTTGACTTGAACCTCAACGTCCATTGTTCATCGGCGGCTTCTCGGCCGCCGGCGACCAAGAAGGCGGCCTGCTCAGCGGTAGTCGAGCGACAGGAGCGCGTCGGTCAGGGCAACGCGACGTTCCGTGTCGTCGGCGAGCGCGAGCACCACGATCGTCAGATCCTCGGCCGGCACCCGCACGATCATCGATCGCGTACCCGGCCAGCCACCTCCATGGCGATAGGCAACATGGCCACGTACCGATCGGACACCCATACCCCAGGCGTAGTCCACGGCCGTGCCGTCGTCGAGCCA
>Ga0137393_10001522_pt1 | contig 14658 bp, 9 predicted proteins | sample 15con2h34BmetaG_FD_101396 | JGI IMG/M metagenome (GOLD analysis project Ga0137393, IMG submission 101396) | Vadose zone soil microbial communities from Angelo Coast Range Reserve, California, USA - 15con2h3.4B metaG | ecosystem: Environmental > Terrestrial > Soil > Vadose zone > Saprolite...
CTCCAAGGCCCATGCCATCGCGGATAGCGTGCGCGCGGGCACGGTGTGGGTGAACTGCTACGACGTGTTCGACGCAGGCGCGCCGTTCGGAGGCTACAAGCAGTCCGGCATCGGGCGCGAGCTGGGCGAATACGGTTTGGCGAATTACACCGAGGTAAAGACTGTCACCGTCAAGCTATGAGCGATCAAGAAGGACACGAAGCATCAGTAGGGGCACGATCTACCGTGCCCCTACGTTTTCTTGCAGTCGCAAGTTTGTTCGCATCGCTGTCTTTTGCGGCGCAATTGAGCATGGCACAATCCCCTTCCGACTCCGGTACGGCGCAGCGACGGACGGCACATCTGCGGCACGGAATCAACCTGAGCGAATGGTTTGCACAGGTTTACGACCAGAAGGGCTACACCAAGGAGCACTTTGAAACGTGGAACACCGCGCAGGACATCGCGCTGATCAAGGCGGTGGGATTCGATCATGTGCGACTGAGCGTGAACCCGCAGCCGATGTTCCGGCACAAACAGGCCGATCGCATCCCGGCCGATTATTTGGGGTATCTCGATGCCGCCGTGAAGATGATTCTCGACCGCGGCTTGGCGGTGATTATGGACATTCACCCCGATTCCGACTTCAAGGAAAAGCTCGCCGCGGACAATGATTTTGTCGAGCAGTTCGAGGACTACTGGCGGCAACTGGCCCGGCACTACTCTTCCACGAATCCGGAGCTTGTTTCGTTCGAGATTCTCAACGAGCCGGAATTTCGTGACCGCTACCGGTGGCAGGGCGTGCAGGCGAAGCTCGCGGTGGCGGTTCGCGAGGGAGCGCCGCAGCACACCATCATCGTAGCGGGCGCGTACTGGTCTTCGGAGAGCGAGCTGCTGTTTTTCGATCCCCTGCACGATGCGAACATCATTTACAACTTTCACTTTTACGATCCGCATATCTTCACGCACCAGGGCGCGACCTGGAGCACGAACTACGTGCACTACCTGAAAGAGCTGCCCTATCCCTCGACTCCAGAGAATGTGCAGCAGGCCGCCGCGCTGATTCCCGACGCGGTGAATCGCTTGCAAGCAATTCATTACGGATTAGACCGGTGGAACGCGGCGCGCATCGATGGAGAAATCGGGGAGGCGGCCGCGTGGGCCAAACGGTGGAACGTGCCGGTGACCTGCAATGAATTTGGGGTTTATCGCGCAACCGCGAATCCGCAAGATCGCGCGGCATGGATCTTCGACGTTCGCACCACGCTCGAAAAATACGGCATTGGCTGGACAATGTGGGACTACAGCGGCGGGTTCGGCGTTGTTACGAAAAAAGACGGCCGAACCAGTCCGGATGAAGTCACGCTGAAGGCGCTGGGGCTAAGGATGCCTGCTGCGAGCCACTAGAACCGCAGCGGCCGTTCTGTTCTACAATCCCGGCATGGCGCTCAGCCTACGCTCCTACGAGCCACACGACTTTGCCGCGTTGCATAAGCTGGATCAGTCGTGCTTCCCGCCGGGAATTTCCTATTCCAAGACGACGCTGCGCTACTTCTTGACGATATCGTCGGCAGATTGCGTCGTAGCGGTGGAGGAAAATCACATCGCGGGGTTTATCCTGTCGGAAGAAAATCCGCCGCTGGCGCACATCATCACGCTGGACGTGGCGGCGAAGGAGAGGCGGCACGGGGTGGGTACGGCGCTTTTGCAGAAATTGGAATCCAACCTTGCGGCGCGCGGGGTGCGTTCGGTTTTGCTGGAGACTGCAACCGACAATGAAGCCGCGGTTGCCTTCTGGCAGCGGCACGGCTATCGTAGCGAGGCGGTATTGAAGCGCTATTATCTGGGCCGGATCGATGCTTACGAGATGCGCAAAATCCTGCGGGCGGCCCGCGAAGCCGACAAGCATCCAGGAGAAAAGAATTGAACGAATATGTATTGTCCCTGTTGCTGGGAATTATCGAGGGGCTGACGGAATTCCTGCCGGTCAGCTCGACGGCGCACTTGAGAATTGCGGAGGCGCTGTTCCATGTGAGCCTCACGAGCGGCTATTGGAAGATGTACACGATCGTGATCCAATTGGGCGCCATTCTTTGCTTGCCAATTTATTTTCGCAAACGGATCGCGCAATTTCTTTCCACTTTCCCTCAAGGCAAAAGGGGCGACCGTAATCCGTTGACGCATCCGCTGGGGCTGCTCATGGTGGCGTTTGTGGTTACCGCGATCCCCGCGTTCCTGATGACAAAACTGATCGGCAAACATCTGGAGAGCCTGTATATCATGGGCACTTCGCTGCTGATCGGCGGAATCGTGATGTGGATTGTGGACGAACTGAATTCCACGTCGGAGACCGCGGGATTGGGCGCTACCGGAACGCGCATTCGCACCTGGCACATGGAGGACATGAGTCTGGGGCAAGCGATCTGGATCGGTGCGTGCCAGATTCTTTCGGCGGTATTTCCGGGAACGTCGCGCTCCATGTCCACCATCGCAGGGGGGCAATTGGCGGGGATGTCCCGCGCAGCGGCGCTAGAGTTTTCATTTTTCCTTTCCATCCCAACGATGGTGGCGGCGACCGGCTACGATTTACTGAAGTCGTTGAGGGGAAAGACGGCGAATCCCATCGGAGTTTCGCAAATTGATGCCCACGGATGGGTAGTGCTGGCCATCGGGTTCGTCGTCTCGTTCGTCGTGGCCTATGGATCGGTGGCCTGGTTGATGAGTTGGGTGAGGCGGCGAGGGTTCGCGCCGTTTGCGGTGTACCGCATCGTCGTGGGAGCCGCGGTTGTGTTCTGGGCATTGAGGACGGCGGGTTAAGCAAGCAGGATTCCCGCGTCGGCTTGCTTGCGTTTATGCCAAACACACACTTTAAAATTATTTGTAGTCGTGGAACTTCCCTTTGGTATCATCGTTCCGTTCGGGAGTTCCTCCAAGCGGGATTGCGACAGCGCCAGCACCCGCCGCGACACTCAGCCTTCCCCAAAAGCTGAGGAGAGATTTGTGCGCTTATTGACTCCAACGGAGAACAAGCGGCTCAACGAGCTAGTTGGATTTTTGTGCATCATCGTGGCAGTTTTGCTGGCGGCCGCGCTTATTTCGTACTCTCCGCGAGATGCGGCATTCAACGTAAGCCGGCAAGCTTCCGCTGGCGGCCCGCTGAGCAATTGGGTTGGCCCCGTTGGCGCGTACAGCGCGGACTTGCTGTTTCAGGTCTTCGGCTTTGGGGCGTTTTTGTTGCCGATGGCACTCCTGGTGGTAGGCTGGCGTTGGTTTCGCAGCCGCGCGATCGATTCGCAAGTGGCGACGCTGGTCGGATATGGTCTCCTTCTTTTATCGCTTCCTTCCCTGTTGGCCCTTTGCCACTTTCCGGAGGTGCGCGGAGCGATTCCTCCGGGCGGGTTTACAGGTTCGCTGATTTCAAGCAGCCTGCTGGCCGGCTTTAATTTCTGGGGGGCTCTGCTCGTTGCCGTGGCGCTTTTCTTCACGTCGCTGTTCATGACAACAAGTTTTTCGTTTGCCGGGACTCATGCCTGGGCGACAAGCCCCAAAGGCCCGATTGGGGCCGTTGAACGGCTGGGCATCTTGCAGAAAGCGCAGGCGCGGTGGCGCTCCTGGCGCGAAGAACGAGAGCAGCGGCGCATGCGGCGCCGCGTGGAAGAGTCGCGGCTTTCCGGGAGGAAACCGGTGCCACCGCAAACCATCGGCAGGGCGGAGCTGCTCAATGAAGCTCAAAAGTCGATCCGCCTAGCTGATGAAAGCGACATTTTCAGGAACAGGATCAGCGTCGAGGAAGAGGACGAAAAGGAAGCGACGAATACCTCGCAAAGAGCACCGATTTTTGTGTTCAACCGCGAAACGGAAAAAGCTCCGGCGAAAAAGACCGTCGAGCCGAAAATTGCAAAGGGCAGCCCGAGCTACAAGTTGCCTTCCCCTGCCCTGCTTCGTGAGGGGGAGCGCAGCCACAAATTGGATGAGGTGGAGCTGAAGGAGCGCGCGCGCGCGATTGAGGAGAAGTGCCTGGAGTTCGACATTCAAGGGCGCGTGACCCAGATCAATCCCGGGCCGGTAGTCACCACGTTCGAATTCAAGCCGGAAGCTGGAATCAAGTACACACGAATCACTGGGCTCACCGAAGATTTGTGCCTGGCGCTGCAGGCGGAATCGATCCTGATCGAGCGCATCCCTGGAAAATCGACGATTGGTATTGAAGTGCCAAACCTCAACCGTCAGACGATTGCTCTGCGGGAAATCCTGGAAGCACCGGAATTCGTGAATTCGCCGAGCAAATTGACGCTGGCGATGGGCCGGGATTTGCACGGGCGCATTCGAATCACGGACCTTGCGGCCATGCCGCACCTGCTGATCGCGGGTTCGACGGGCACCGGCAAGAGCGTGTTCATCAACTCGCTGATGATGTCGATACTGTACAAGGCGAGCCCCGACGAAGTGAAGATGGTGCTGGTTGATCCGAAGAGGCTGGAATTGAATCTCTACGAGAATATCCCGCACTTGATTGCGCCCGTAGTGACCGACCCGAAGATCGCTTCCAATGTGCTGCGCAACGCCACGCGGGAGATGGAGAACCGGCTCAAGCTGCTGGCGCAGCGCGGGGTTCGAAACATTGACCAATACAATCGCACGTTCAAGAAAGACCATTCGCTTTCGCTGTTTGACAATCTCGAAGAAAACGAGCACAAGCCGCTGCCCTACCTGGTGATCGTTATCGACGAGCTGGCGGACTTGATGATGGTGGACACCAACAACGTGGAAGAGTCCATCACGCGGCTGGCGCAAATGGCGCGCGCCGTGGGCATTCACTTGATTCTGGCGACGCAACGGCCTTCGGTGGACGTCATCACCGGGTTAATCAAGGCGAACTTCCCTGCGCGCATCTCGTTCCGCGTGGCCAGCAAAGTGGATTCGAGAACGATTCTCGATTCGAACGGTTCGGAATCGCTGCTTGGAAAGGGCGACATGCTGTATCTGCCTGCGGGCTCAGCGCGGCTCCATCGCATTCACGGGCCGCTCGTCACCGAAGATGAAATCACGTCGGTATGCGACTTCTGGCGCCAGCAGGCCCAGGCAAAATATCAGGAAGAATTGCTGGAAGCACCGAAGGATGAAAACGGCAAGGCCGAAGGCGCGGACAATGGCGATCCCGAAGGCGGCGAAGACGTTGACGACGCTCTCTACCAGGACGCAATCCGCGTGGTTTGCGACGCCGGCCGGGCTTCCACTTCCACGCTGCAGCGGCGGTTGCGCATCGGCTATGGCCGCGCCGCGCGCCTCATCGATTTGATGGAGAAAGACGGAATCGTCGGCCCGCCCGACGGCACTAAACCACGCGAAGTCCTGAAAAACCGGAACTGGATGAAGGAATTCGACGATTCCGCACATTGATTTCTACAGTGTTTTTCACTGAATTGACACAACTCCGCATCACCCCTACAATTTCTAAGTCACTTGTGCCGGGGTAGCTCATTGGTAGAGCGCCGCCCTGAAAAGGCGGGCGTAGCCAGTTCGATTCTGGCCCCCGGCACTTTCGCTTTCTATTCGCCATTGATACATCCCGTATCCTGTTCTTCCAAGGTGACCGGAAATAGCGTTCCTTGCGTCCGGCCTTCTCCCTGCACAAAGCCCATAGAAAATGCCCTCGCGAGAGCGAGGGCATTTTCTCACTTCCCTACAATTCTTCAAGAGAGTTTCGTAACAGTCTGGTTTCCCCGGCCCCCTTCGTCCTTCCGCCGCACTGCGGAACTTGGTTCCGCCTGCGCTAGAACTCGAAGCGCAGGCTGAACTGAATCCAGCGGCTCCCGCTGGTGCGGTTGGCCGGAATGAACTGCGAGGAGATGACCCCAAAGGTCTTTGGAGTGGTCAGATTGAGACTTCCCCCGCAGGACCCGCCGTTCCCGTTGGTGGCTCCCGGATCGCAAAGATCTAAGTGATTGAAGATGTTGAAAAAATCGGCGGCGAAGATCGTCTTGACTCGTTCGGTGATCGCCGTCGTTTTTCCGATCGACGTGTCCAGATTCCAATGCGGCAGCCCGCGGATAGGCCGGGAACGTCCGGACCGGCCATCCTGGCTCAACAGCACGGGCCGGAAGCTGCCGAGCGCGGCTGCCGGATCTGCGAATAGGTTCACACCTGATGGATTGGTGGTCCCGATCCCGCCCGATCCAGCCACCCCGGAGTGAACACCGGCGCCGAGAGATCCCGGATCGACCGTTGGCACAACTCCTGTGCTGAACCCGAGAGCAAGAGTTCCGCCCCACACCTGGTTGCCTTCCGTAACCGTCAGCGGTTGCCCGCTGATCGCGGTATAGATTCCCGAGGCATACCATCCTTCCACGACCCTCTTCAGGTACTTATTCGAGCTGCGAAAGGGCAGGTCGTAAACCGATTTGGCATTGAAGATGTGCCGGAAGTCGAAGCCCGACGGCCCGTATTCGGCATCCAGGTTGAAACTGTTGGGCATCAGGCTGGCCGCGTTCTGAACCGCTCCGATCTGATCCAGCGAGTGCGACCAGGTGTAGTTGGTCGTGAAGGTCAAGCCGCGCGAGACGCGCTTGTTGAGCGTGACCAGCAGCGCATGGTAATTGGATGTCCCGGTGCTCGAGCGAAAGAAAATACCCTGCGCCAGGTAGTTGTTGAACGTCGGCAGCGCCGCCTGCATTCGCCGGGTGTCAACGAACTGAAAGATGTTGCTTACGTTTCCATTGATGAAGTTGTTGAGGTTGCCCGAGGCCAGAACCACGGTGCCACCCGGAGACAGGTTTTGAAACCAGGGTTGCGGCGTCACCGCAGCCGGAGCCGTCCCGGCCCGGAGCTGCGTGGCCACCGCATCAAAGGCCTCCGCGAACGTCTGGCCCGAAGTCGGATCCTTAAAGAAGATGGGCGACTGTCCCAGGCTCATGCTCTGCGGCAGATCCCGCCCCAGGCGTCCGGTGTAGTCCACTTCCAGCAGCATGTTGAAGGGCAGTTCGCGCTGGACGCTGAGGTCCACCGCGTAATTCCGCCCCACCTTGATGGTGGGATCCAATTGGAAGGAGAAGACCTCCGGAAACTGGATTCTTCCGCCTGCCAGCGTGACCACAGGCACGACCGGATTCGCTTGCGCCGGAACGACCGGAACCGGAGGCGTTCCATCCCGCCCCACGCGGAAAATGCTAAACGCCGAGTTGGTGCTGCCCGCGTTGCACAGGGTTCCGCCCGCGCCCGTGATGTTGCAAGCCGGCGTGCTGAGATTGAGGGTCTGCGCGAAACCCACGCCGAGCGCCGGAATGATCACGCTCTGCACCGTGTTCTGCCGGTCGTAGACCAAGCCGAATCCTCCGCGGACCACGGTCTTGCCTTGGCCCAGCAGCCGTCCAGCCCAGCCGCTGCCGTAGGACGGGTTCCAGGCCACCGCGACGCGCGGCGCCCATCCGCGGTAGTCCACGTCGAAGACGCTGCGCCCCGCCGAATTGATGGGCACGAACCCGAACGTGGGGTTGAAGAAAGTTCCGCTGTTCATCGCCGCGGCTCTCTGGGCGATGAAACTGGCGGCGGTGATGGACCGGCCCGTCCCGGCATCTATCTGCACCGTCTGGCGCCCCAGTTTCTCGACCGGGGCGGTCTGCCAGCCGTAGTTGAGGCCCAGCGATAGGGTGAGACTGGACTTCAAACGCCACGTATCCGCTACGTAAAATTCCGGCGCCCACAACTTGGTGTCGGATTCCAATAAGTTGCCGAAAGGCAGGGGCTTGAACGAACCGTCGCGCACCGCGAGAACCGAAATGTTGTCTACCAGTCCCAGCGTAGCGGCATACAGGCGGTCCCATTGCGAGACGTCGCCCGCGGTCACGCAGTTTGTTGTAACGCCCCCTCCGCAGGTCGGCGGCCGGTCGTCGACGGGAATGCTGAAGCGCGCCGCGTCCAGCTGGGCCACCAGAGCGCCGAGTGCGCCGATGACCTTGTCGTCGCGCAGGTGCAACGTGGGAAGATAGCGAATGTGGGTGCCGAACTGGAGCGTATGCGCTCCCCGCGCCCAGACAAAATCCGCGTTCCATTGGAAGTTGCGATTGTCATTGGACTGCTTGCGGGCCACCTGCGTGCCCACGTCAATCGGTTCGTCCACCAGGTTGCGGATCGAGCCGTTGCCCACATCAATGGCAATTGGCCCCGCTGACGTATTCATGCCCGGAATGTTTTCGAGAGCCGCGACCACATTCGGCCGCACCGGAGCGGTCGCGGTGCGATTGCGCACCCACCCGAAGTGGAAATCGGCGCTCAGCCGCGGCGTGATCTGGCCAACCAAGCCCGCCAGGATCATGTTCTGCCGGGTCGGCAGGGAGCGCGACGTCGTCGGCGTTCCCCCTCCCAGAAAGTTGATCTGCGCCGAGCTGATCTGCGCCTGCCGGAAGTAGCGGAAGGCGACGTTTGCGCGCCACTTGCTGGTCACGTCCTGGTCCAGTTTGATGTCGTAGAAATCGTTCTTGAGCGGTGTGCCTATATCGGCTGTAAACCCGGTGGTGTTCAGGCCGTCGGCCCCGGAAACGCTGGGGTCATTGCCCGCCGGAAAGAAGTTCCACAACGCCTGGACGCTGGGGCTGATCCCCAAACGCCGCGGATCGCATACGCCCGTTCCTGCGGCTCCGCAATTGCTTGCGGTGGCCAGGTTGTAGCTTCGAACCGTGCTGGTTCCGTCTCGAAATTGCAGGATGCCCTGTTTCAAAAGGGCCGCAGGCACAACGCGCGATTCCAGCGTGGAACCGGGGAAGCGCCGCCCCTCATAATTGCCGAACAGGAAGGTCCTTCGGCTCTTGTTCCACGGCAAGGGCACCGGTCCGCCCGCGCGCGCTCCGAAACGATTGTCCTTCAGTTCCGCCTTCGGTGTCGGTTTGCCATTTACGATCTTATGGGTGTTCTCCCAGCTATTCGCGTTCAGATTGTCGTTTTGGTGGTACCAATAAACCGCGCCATGATACTGCGCGGTTGCCGAACGGGTCACCAGCGAAGCCTGCCCGCCAGCGCCGCGGCCAAACGAGGCGTTGGGATTGGCCACCGAGACGCGGAACTCCTCGATGCTGTCAATGGGCAGGAAAGCGAACGTCGCCAAACCACCTATCGAATTGTTTGTCACATCAATACCATCGAGCGTAAAGGTGCTCTGGTCGCTCCGCGCGCCGGTTACCTCGCCCCCCGGCGTTGCCCCGGGCTGCAGCGTCAGCAGTTCATTCACCTGGCGGGTGAGCGCGGGAAAGCTTTGCAGATCCTTGGTCGCGATAACGTTGCCCACCGTGGCATCGGTGGTCTGCAGTTCGACCTGCGACGTGGCCTCCACCTGCACCACCTCGGTGACTTCGCCCACTTCCAGCGTAACGTTCACCGTGTAGCTCTTGGCCACGCTGACCTGAAAGTTTGGCAGAGTGGTGGTCCGAAAACTCCTCATCGTTACCGTGATCTTGTAGGGACCCGGCGGCACGCTGGCGAACACATACTGACCGGAGGCATCCGTGGTCTGTTCCTGCGTCTGCCCCGTCCCTTCGTTGTACAACTGCACTTTCGCCCCCGCGACAGCCGCCTGCTGTGGATCCGTGACCGTGCCCAGCACTACACCCGTCGCCGCGGTTTGCGCATAAGCGGCGACACCGGCGAAAAGGACTCCAAGGACCAGGAGGCCTGCAAAGGCCAAGCGAACGAACTGGTTCATATTCCCCCCAAAACTTTGGTGGGTTGACCGAATGCTTAGCGATCAGTTTCGCTGCATTTCGCGGCGTCGACGGCCGGTAGGCGCCGTCAATGGACAGTCTAACCTTTTCCACCTGGAACCGAACAAGAGTGGGCACACTTGAATCGGAAGGAAAGAATTGACTGGCGCCGGAGATGAAACGTGATGGATGATCACTCGCAGGACCCCCACCTGAAAAGATGGGCATTCCATACACCAACTGCGTGGACGTGTCAACGATTGATTCATCGAATTGGGAGAATGAAGCGCGTGTTACCCTGCGGGGCTGTCATTTCGCACGGAGGGCTACTCGGACACTCGCAAGATGTAAACCTTCAACCCAAACGCAGCGCTGGATTTACCGTCTGTGGGTTTCCAGGAGAGTTCCAACCAGATCGCGCGCCCGCGCTTCCTCCTCCGCTGTCGGCGGTCCCCAAATGCTTGCGTCCCGCACCCTCCTCAGCCATTCCTTACGCGGCGTGTCTCGAGCATCTTCGCAACTTGCGAGCGTTTGCGCTGTGCGTTTGACATAACGTCCCTGCTGGCTCCGAGGCTTTCCGTCACGCTGCCACCTCAATCCAGAAGTCAATTGTGTGGCTGTAACGTGCGGACCGGGCCCCCGGCACTTTTTGCTTTTCCTTTGCCTTTACTTACGCATACGTCTTGGCAGACTGAATTTGGTCGTTGGTTCAAATTCGGTCTCCGCAACCACAAGTGTGCTTTCAATAGGTACCCGATATCCCGCAACCATCCGATTTTTCATTTTCCGCGTTTGTTATTGCACAAAAGCGCGCGAACACTACTGAGTGCCGTTATTCGATGTCGCCGTCCTTCTTCTCACCTGGCTCGAATACGGAAAGCAGGGTCGCGGCGTCAAACAGAATCGCCCAGGACAACAGAATCCTAGAGGTTGCACCGTGCAAGAATCGGCGTCCAAGTGGATTACTTCCGAGCAGGTGACCGTCACTCCCCCACAATCGCGGATTAGCCGAGACGGACCTCCAATAACACGCAACTTGAAGGGTTTATCTCCTCTGGGCGGACTAGTTGCTGTTCTAGTGGCAGGCCCAGCTTACTTCAGCTTAGCGTATTCGGCCCTGGCTTGCTGCAGGACGGGGATGCGGGGGTCGGCGTCTTTCCACAACGCGAGGAAGTCCTGATAAGCGGTGCGGGCTTTTGCCGTATCGCCCTGCAGCACATAGGCGCGAGCCAAGGCAAGCTGTGACAGTGGATGGACCAGACTTAGGGATGCAATCGTGCGGTGTGCAAGAATCTTCTGGAACTCTGTGGCGGCTTCGGTGCCGCGGCCCCAGCGGAGGTAAATCAACCCGCGCTCGTAGATCGAGCCGAGCCCAGACAGGGGCCCCCCGCCCAGTTCGGTCGGGCGAGTAGGTTCTAGATCCTCCACCGCCTTGGCTGGATCACGCTCGATCATCGCGCGTAACATTGGTATACGTTGGTTTTGGATGATCGTGTCCAGAGCGAATTCTTTGTTAAGCAGATCGATGGTCTTTTGCACGCTTGCAGTGTCGCCGGCGCGAGCGAAGACGGAGGCGACAACATTCTGTGTATCAGCACTCCCGTCCAATGCCAGGGCCGCTTGCGCCAGGGCCTTGGCTTCTTTCAGGTTGCCGAGGATCGCTTGGGCATTTGCCTCCTGGGCCAGGTAGTTGGCCGCACGCTTTGGGCTGTGCCGGCTTTTGGCTTCGTCCACCGCCTGCTGAAAAAATTGCCGGGACTCACGCAACTTGCCGTAGGAAATAGCCATTGATGCGCGACTGGCAAGCAGAGCGCCACTGCCCGCCCTGCCTTTTGCCCATTCGACATTCCGCTGAACGGTCACCATGTCGCCTTCTAGAAAAGCCACACTGTTCTGAATGATGCGGAGGAACACAGAGTCCATGCTTCCGTCGAAAGCGCGGCGCAGGATTTGCTTGGCCTCATCCAATCGGTTGTTTGCGGCGAAATATGCGGCTGTATCAGCGTAGATGAGCTGGGACGTGGGGTCCAGCTCCAGTGCCTTACGCGAAGCCTCCAGGGCCTTGTCAAACTGGCCGAGAAAGCCATATTCCACGCCAATATTGAGTTGAGGTACGGCGTCTCTGGGGTAGGACTTCAGCCAGAGTTCGTAGGTTTCGATGGCCTTCGGCAAATCGCCCAGTGCTTCGTAGTAATGGGCCGTGATGTAAAACCGTTCGTGCTCGGTTACGCGGTTGCGGAGCTCGTAGGCCTTGGTTTTGTATTCGATTTCCTGACCGCGCTCGCGGTTGTTGCCATAGATGGTGCCGAGACGCGCATAGGCCAGTGCGAAGTTGGGGTCAAGCTCGATAGCATGCCTGTAAAAAGGCATGGCTTCCTCGTCTCCACTTTTGTCGCGTGTCTCTTCTCCCTCCGAGAACGCCTTCAGCGCCGCCAGTGATGATGTAGTGGCCTCTTCCGGTGGTTTGTCGAGCTTCTGGATGGAGGCCAGCGATTCACCCAGCTTGCCCCGCATACGCGACGCAGCTTTGCCAAGCGCGGCCAATACTTTCTCCTTGCTCTCCGCCTGTTCCTGATCCTGCGCGATAGTATCGCCGTTGAGGGTGTTTATGGCATTTAGGGTGATTACATACTGACTGCCCAACTGCGCAATGTCCCCAGCGAGCACCGCCTTGGAACCCGTGCGTTGCGCGAGGTCCCGAGCCATTTCGGTTGTGAGCCGATCGTCTTGCGGGCGGCCCATGAGTTTCATCGTCGCCCGTACTTTCTGTTCTGACACGACATTCAGGAAGGGCGACTGGCCGAGGTCCACCTCCAGCGCTTGCTTCAGGGTGCGGTCAAAGATCTGGTCCCCAGTGGTGTTGATGAAATCCGTGAGTACAACGGAATCGCGTTCCGTCAGGGCCTGCGCGCGCCGGAAGTAGAAAGGCATCAAGGCAGCAACCAATACAACGAGCCCCGCTGCGGGCAGGATGAATTTCCAGCGGCGCGCGACGCCAGCCAGGAACGCGGATCTTGGTGCCTCCGCGAGGGAAGCGGCGCTCAAGGCTGGCACGGCTGCTGCGCTCATGGCTGCGGAGCGGCTCGAGTCGGTATCACGTTTCAAACGCTTCAGGTCAGCGCGCAGTTCGGCAGCGCTCTGGTATCGCAGCTCAGAATCTTTTTCAAGCGACTTGTTAATGACGCGCTCCAACTCTTCCGGCGATTCTGGATTTAGGCGGATGGGCGAGATGGGAGCTTTGTGCAAAATGGAATCAAAAACCGCCACAGAAGTAGTCCCCGTGAAGGGCAATTTGCCCGTAGTGGCTTCGTACAGCACGACTCCAAATGAGAAGATATCGGTGCGCGCATCGAGTTCTTTCCCCAACGCCTGCTCGGGAGACATGTAGGCCACCGTACCCAGCGCCACTCCCGGGCTGGTTAGGTGCTCTTCGGCAGTTCCGACGGTCGGCAATGCCGACATCCCTGTGCCTTCCGTTGCAGGACTTCGTTCGTGAGCCAACTTCGCGAGCCCGAAGTCCAAGATTTTGGCGTGGCCACGCTTGGTGACGAAGATATTCGCGGGCTTGATGTCCCTGTGAATGATGCCCCCTGCGTGGGCAGCGTCCAATGCGTCGGCGATCTGGACGGCCAGTTCCATCAGTTGATCTATCTCGAGCGACTTGCCGGCAATGCGGTGCTTGAGTGTCTTGCCCTCCAAAAACTCCATAGCGATAAAATGTTGGCCATCGTCTTCGCCAACTTCGTAAATCGTGCAGATGTTGGGGTGATTCAAAGCCGAGGCAGCACGGGCTTCGCGCTGAAATCGCTCGAGCCCTTGACGGTCTTGCGCCAACTCTTGAGGCAGGAACTTCAGCGCCACGAAACGGCCAAGCTTTGTGTCTTCGGCTTTGTAGACCACGCCCATGCCGCCGCCGCCCAGCTTTTCCAGAACGTGGTAGTGCGAAATGATCTGGCCGATCATGGTTGGAACCCGCTCTTGGCGACGCATGTTAGGCTGTGCTTAGACGCAAGTCAACGTGGACGTTCCAGACTTCTATGACGCCGCCTCGCCCTGCTTTGAAACCCGGTTGATGATAAGCGTGGTGGTTTTTGACCGAGCCAATCATCTCAGATGGTCGGCTAAGCGGACCAGTCCAGAAACGGACTGCACGAAGCAGCCGCCGAGGTCCCGGGCGTATGGTCGGCAACCCTTACCTAATCTGTTACGTCAGAGTTGTCCGTCATTCACCCGCAATCTCACAATTCCCCAGAACCGGACTGGGCAACCAAGAGAGACAAGACTTGTGGGATTTGTGTGTCCGGGCACCTATCCTTTCATCCCAACCGATAAGTGGTGAGCCGAAGCACCATTCACTTCTTCAATTCCTTCGGTGCGGGCCAATATGTCCAAGAGGGTGCCTCGCTTCCGAGGGTCCCTCCAGAGGGAATCAAAATCGCGTGCCAGAATCCCGAGGCCTTCAATCGGCAGTTGGGCCACGACCTCGAACCCTGCGTCTTGCATTTCCGTTCGAATCTCGGCTCGTCGGTGGAAGAACGCATCAGTAAAATACAAGATTTCGTTGGTCGGGTTTCTGTGCTGTCCCGCCCCAATATCAGCCTCCGCTATCGAAAGGAAAGCAGGGCTAGCAGGTCGTGACATAAAGCGTCGATAAACGATGCGACGCGCGTGATGGTTGCTGCAAAAGCATAGCCGCCAGACTTCAGAACGTGGCGCGACTCCCGAAGGGCACGAATTCGGTCCTCTCGCTCAGTCAGGTGGTAGAGAGGCCCGAACATGAACACGGCGTCGCATGAAGCATCGCCAAGCCACAGCGAGCGAGCATCGCCTACCTCCACCGTTCGTGGCCTCGCTTGTGAGGGATTGGCTTGCATTTGGTTTCTACAGACTTCTACAAGCCGAATCGAGGGTTCAATCAGATGAATTTCGTAGCCGAGGGAGGCGAGCCAAAAAGAATATGGGCCCGTACCGCCTCCAACATCGGCAATGA
>Ga0137393_10001523_pt1 | contig 14657 bp, 15 predicted proteins | sample 15con2h34BmetaG_FD_101396 | JGI IMG/M metagenome (GOLD analysis project Ga0137393, IMG submission 101396) | Vadose zone soil microbial communities from Angelo Coast Range Reserve, California, USA - 15con2h3.4B metaG | ecosystem: Environmental > Terrestrial > Soil > Vadose zone > Saprolite...
CGCCGGACACAGATGACCGGCGACACCTTCATCTTCGAGAGCGGCCAGAGTGGAGGAACGAGTATCCCGATCCACCCGATCTATGACCTCACTGGCAACCCCATCGCTGACGGCGGCTCGGGCACCAGCATCCTGCGCTACCGCGTCTACGGCCCGGGCATCGACGAGCCGCTCGCCGAAGCGAACTTGGTAGGGAACATCTCCTACCTCCACCACGACGCCCTCGGCTCGATCACCTGCGCCACGAACGCGACCAGCCTGCTGCTCTATCGCAATCGTTACAAGGCGTTTGGCACGATGACGTACACTGGCACCACCGACATCAACTACCAGACGGGCCTGAGCTACACGAGCCGCGAGACCTCGGTCGGTGGGATGTATCAGTACAGGAGCAGATACTACGACGCGGGGGTGGGGCGGTTCGCCCAGCAGGATAGCTATCGAGGCGACGTTACGTCTCCGCCATCACTGCATCGGTACACCTATACCATGAACAACCCTGTGAATCTTGTCGATCCTTCTGGGCACCTCTCCTGTGGTGATCTTTTCATGTTCGGTATCAACGTCATTGGATCCTTTCTGACGATTCTAGGTGCGTCAACACTCGCCAATGCCGACCTCGCAAACATTGTTAGCACTCAGATCACTGTGGGGATGTTGGCGCTAGGGGTTGCGATCACTGGCGGCAAACTGCTTATCGAATTAACGTTAGGCGTGAGCGCAGTTATCATTGGCATACAATTGATTGCTTGGCTATTTTTCACCATCCTCTTTACGATGGGTGGAATCGTCACCGCGATGGCCTTTGGTTTCCTGCGTGCTGGGTCGGCGTTGCTCGCCGCGATCCTCATCACAGCGTTGTTCGCGCTCATCTTGGCCTTCATCGACGGCTTTTTCATAGATGGGTTCTTTGGTGATGAAACTCGCGATCGGCCAGCATGGTTTAAGGAACAGGGGGATCTCCTGTTCGACTTCGTTCGCCAAGAGGCTGGCTATGTATAAGATCTATAAGTCACGCTTGTTGATCGCGTTGGCGATTCTCAGCTCCTTGGGCCTCTTGAGCGGAGGTATCCTGCTCTACGCCGACGTAAAACTGACCGGCGGCGGTCATCCAAGTCTCCTGGCACTCTGTATTGTTCTACTCGTTGCTCTAGTGGCCTTTGTGATTGCACGGCGCCGGACGACCTTGTTCCTCATTATCGAGACAGACGGTGAGACCTGGATCAGAGCGCTGAACGGACCGCGCGACGTGCGAATTAATCGCGCGACGTTCGCAAACATTTCCTATGCCGGGTTTGATCTCATCGTGAGATCTATGGACGATCAAATACTCATACCTGTCGACAATACCGGGTACATCGCGCTCCGCGCGATGGTCGAGCGATGGTCTGTCGAACGAGCGGCGAAAATGCAGGAGAGAGACCCCTCAACCGTATCAACTCCATGACTTACGACGCCATCGGGAACATCAAGACGAAGACCGACGGCAAGGGCCAGATCACCACGTACGACTACATGGTGAGACGCCTCTCGACGGTGACCGCTGACGGCCTCAGCCGGCGTCGCGGTGCCCGCTGAACTACTTCTTCTTGACGGCACTCCGCGCTGCTTCGATCGCCGCTTTGATGCCATGCCCCGACCGGATCGCCGCGATCGCCGCGTGCTCCGCGGCTGGAATCGATCGCAGCAAAACAGCGAGTGTGCCTGCGATACCGCGGGGATGGCCCTTTTTCCGCCGGCCGACCCGTTTCCTGGTATTTCGCGGCTGGCGCCTCGCTCCGTGGCGCTGGTGCGGCCACAGGGGTGGGTCCAGCGGCGTTCCGCAAGCTGAAAAGGCGCTGTTCGATCGCCCTGATTTCTTGCGCGAGGTCCGACAGGAGGCTTCGCACATCAGCAGCCGAGATGCGCCGGTCCGCGATGAGCCGTTCCACGATCCATTGCGCCTGTCCTGGGGCTACCGCGACTACGGTTCTCTTTTCCATGGCCACTCCTTCACCCGGGGGCAATGGTACATCGGTGTCCCCGTGGCGCCAGCAGTGTTGCGGGGTTCTGATGCCGAATTCTTCTGCGGCTCAAGAGCGGCGTGGGCACGCACGGCAACCTAACCGGCATTCGCCGATGCCCCGTTCGCTAGTTGACGGGTACCGAGAACGTACGGGTGCGAATTCCACAGGGTACGGTCAGGGTGAGTGTCAGCGTATCCATCCCTGGAAAAAGAAACCGAGTGTCCTTTGACTTGTGCTAATTGACCTTGATGGAGACCGTACCGGTGTCTGAGCTGCTCGGGCCGATCGCATGCAGCGTCACCGTATCGGTGCCGGTATTGTTGCCGGCTCCGTAGGTGACCGTGAACGTACCGCTGCCCGTTCCCGACGACTGCGAAAAGGTGTTGCCAATCGACGAGCTCAGCGTCCACGTCGCCCCATCGGTGATTGTAAACGTGAGCGTTGAGCCTTCCCCGAAGTTGATCGATGACCGGTGCGGTTGGTGGTGTCGTAGCTGCCGTTGCTGGAGGCGTCGGCGCTCTGGGAATGCTGAGCAGGACGGCGCGCGGGTCGAATACCGCGCGAGGCACGGCCAGGCTTTCGAAGTACGCCGCCTGCGCATGGAGAAATTGCTCCAGGACCGGGACGCCGCAGAGGTCAGCGGGATACTCGATGGCGCGCGCGAGCGCGAGGACGGTGCCTGCTCCTTCATAGAGCACGTGCGCCTGGCGCCGCGGGCGTCGGAGGGCTTCTTGCGCTAGCGGGAACAGCTGTTCGTCGCACGAGAGGATATGCAGCACCTCGGTCAGCGATTGCGAGGACTGCTGACTGTTACCCTCTGCCGTCGCCTCACCCGTTGTGCTGCTCTCCGATGTCCCGAGCGTGGTACTGCTCGAATCGGTGGTGCCCTTACTCTCCGATCGGCTGCGCGCATGTCCGGTGCTTTCGTTCTGCCCCCAGGTGAAATGCCTGCTCTCTCCCTCCGATTCAAACGTGGACTCCCCCCACGACTCGCCCGTGGACCGGCCAGATCCTGTTCCATGGGACGCGCCCTGCGCGGTGGAGCCAGAGGAACCGACGGAGGAATGGTCGCTGGAACCCATCCCATCACGCTCCGAGAAGCGAGGCTCTCCATCGGGATCGTATGAGACACCTGTGCCACCCGAGTTGTTGGTGCCCCACCCGTCGCTCTCAAATGTCCCCGATGATTCGGTCTCGGACTCACTCTCGGAGGTACTTCGGAACTCGCTCGCGACACGCTTCGCTGGCTACCGCATCCCCGGGTCGTCGAAGTGCCGGAGGAATCGTTGAAGGAGATGCTGCTCGATTCGTTGTCGGACTGGCCCTCGGATTCGCCACGACTCCGCGCTGTCCCGTAACTCCCGTGCCTCGACTTGCCGAGGGTCTCTGCCAGAGACTTCGTCAGCGTATATGTCGCACCCTGGCCGCGGCTGCTCGATTGCGTGACGAAGTGCTGCACCGTCTCGCCCGGCCGAATCCAGTGTGTCCGGAGGGCTTCGTCTTCGGCTTCCGCCCTCGTTGACGGCCGCATCGTCACTGCGAGTTCGGTGAGGGAACGCAGTTGGTCTGGCATCGTTTCCAGCCCGAGATCCTTCCACTGCGCGAGGTCTTGGAAGCAGAGCACGTAACTGACGTTGTAATTGCGCGTCATCGCGAGAACATCGGCGATATGGTGGGGCAACCACTTGATCTCGTCCGTCACGACGGACACGGGCGCGAAGAGCCGCGCCGCGCGCCCACGACTCACAAACAGCGCGTGCAAAATGCCATGCACTGCCTGAAAGCCCTGCGCCTTCAGGACAGGATCGGTAATCGTCGTCGAGAGACTGAGCGATTGCCGCCCAAACGCCACGCCCTCGGGATTGAAGGTCTCGTCACTGCCGAGAAACCGGCCAAGCACGGTGCCCGGGACAAAGTCCATCAGCGCGTTGCGTGTCGATCCGGTCTGCTCATCGAACTGCCTCCGCGTCGACGGTTTCTCAGGATCGTAGAGCGCCAGTGTGCGCCGGAGTTCCTGGAGTTGGGGCACGAGATAGAGGCGGTCATGGTCCCCGAAGTGTGCGGTCTCAATCTGCCGGAAGACGAACGCTGCAAACACCCGGTTGTCGAGCAACTCGATCGCTTTGCTAATCGGCTGCTCAGCTGCCACAAGGGCCGTCACGAGCGCGCGACAAATGCGGCGATAGAGCACGCGGATTTGCGGCTCCGCAGTGTTGAGCTTGACGTCGAGGACGAGCATCACCCGATCGACAACCTGGGAGATTGTCTCAAGCTCCCCATTCGCCAACCGCCGACGCCTCAGGAGATCGATGCGAATCGGCATCGGCCCTGCACCATCATGGAGCACCCCGAAGGCATGGCGCGCCATGAGGCTCCGTGCAAGCTGGCGCACCATCGGAGCGTGCTCACCTGCCACGGCCAGCACGGCGGTCAGGTTGGCCAAGAAGGTCTGAAAGAGGAAGGCACCAGTCCCGCTGAAGTCCAGGTGCACGACGTTATGCATCAATCCGAACGTCATCAGCATCCGTAGCAGGAGGGTGGTCTTGCCAGACCCGATCGGCCCGCGGACGGTCATCCCGCGGCGAAACGCATCGAAGGCGAGCGTGTACGGCTCGCCGGTCTTGACGGCATGGCCCATCAGCATCCGGCGACCGACCGGGTCATTTTTGGCCATACATATCCTCCGTGGTGAGTCCCATCTGCGAGAGGATGTCTTTGGCCTGTTCGAGCCCCTCGCGTTGCCGCGCCGCAGCAACGAGGTTCGCGTGCTGTGCGGCAAAGACATCGGCTTGCGCACGTGTCATCTCTGGTTGCTTCCAGCGAAGCGCAAACAGTGTGTCCGCGGTAGCTTTCTGTGCCTCATCGCGCGTCAATGTCCGCGAGAACTCGAAGAACTTGATCGCCGCGAAGCTGTGGTAGAGATTCTGGTCGTCGGTCCACACCGCGCCGGTTGAGACTTCGAGTGCGATGCGCGCGCACTCCCGTCGTAGCGTCCCTTCCTCGGGATCAGATGGGAGAGGCACTTCCTCTTCCGCGTGGAGGCGTGCCTTGAGCTCTTGGACCGCAAGGTCATGGGTCAGCGCGGTAAGCTCCCGCTCACGCGCGCGTTCAATCGCCTGATCGGACTCGGCCTCTCGTCGGAGCGCCTCGGCCCGAGCATCGGCCCGCGCCTCACCTTCCTCTTCACGCGCTCGGGCACGCGCGGCCTTCTCGCGATCCTGTTTGGCGGCGCGCGCAGCGCGCTTTGTCGCCTCGCGCGCTTCGCGCGCTCGACGGCGTCGTCACTTGCCGCCTTGCGCGCCTCTACCTGTTTCTGTCGCCGCGCGCGGTCCTCGGCGCGCTTCTTCGCCTGCGCTCCGGTCTTGGCTAGGCGCCGAGCGCGCGCCGCGGCGCGCGCTCGCTCGCGTTTCTGCTGTTCGGCCTCCGCACGTTGCAGCTGCGGGGCGTTGTCCTCGTCCTTCCACGCATTCCGTGTCCGTTCGCGCGCACGTTCGGCCTGCTCGATCGCGAACTGTTGCGACGCAATTTCTTCCGGGCGCAACCGGCTGTAATCATCGGTGGCCTGTGCCCGCTGGCGCGCCCGAGAGACATCGGCATCATGCCAGGCGGCGCGCTTCTCGTTCCTGTTTGCGCTCCTGCGCCTCGGCTTGGAAACGCTGCGCGGCAATGACTCGGGGACGCGTGAGTTGATAGTTTTCGTACCGCTGCCAGCGGGCGGCGTCGTGGTCCGCGAGTTGCTCATTCCGCGTCCGCTCTGCGTCTTCGAGACGCTGGGCTCGCACGCGTGCGTGGTCTTCGAGCGCTTCGCTGTTGGTGAGCGCCAGACGTGCGGCTTGCTCCTGGCGATGTGCGGCGTTTGCGATGACCGCGTCGCGTGCTGCTGCAAGTTCTCCGACATGCGCGATCTCGCGTACTTCTATGCGGTGCCGGACGAGCTGCGTCTCTTCGGCGAGGCGGAGAGTTTCAACGAACGCTTGTCGCTCGTAGCCCTCGCGCACATGTCGCGAGAATGTCCCCTCAAAAAGTCCAGAGCGCCATGTTTCCCGACGGATGGGTGCGAGTTCCAGCACCGCAGGGAGGCGCTGCACCTGCGGTGTTGCGCTCACAACCGACTGCGTGGTGTGCGGCACAAGAGCGACTGTCTGCGACGACGTTGTCGCGTTCTGTGGTGCGCTTTGCGTCGTGGCTTGGCGCGGCTGCGAAACATGCGGCGTCTGTGCGCGTGATCGACTCGGCCCCGCGGTCCAGAGTGACGGGAGCCTCCAGCCATAGTAATCAACGTAGAGCCAGATGCAGGCAGCGACCAGAAACAGCACGAGTACAAGACCCACAATGTCATGCATGGGATGGTTGCCTCCAAGTGTGAAGGAATGCGTTACAGCGGAAGCCGACGGAAGCAGAGCGGTCAGCGTTTCCTGATGAAAGACAGCCCCGCTTCAAGCACACCGCGTCGAGCGGATGCCTGATGCGCGTCAAGCGAGCGCGCGTACCAGCGCGAGGCTGCGGTGGGCGCGATTCTTTCCGACTTGCTCGGAGGAAGTCGGAGATTTGGGAGGAGTGTGGCGACTGTTTGCCACAGCGCTCCGAAAGCCCCGGCGCGGCCAACGTACGCCGAAAGACGCTCTCCATGGGTCGCTTAGGAACCATACCGACTGCCAGCTCACCCCCGTTCTGCTTAGAGAACGGGGGTGAGAACGGAAACTCCGCGACAGAGAACGGAGTCGACCTGACACCGGGAAGCATTTGATCCCCTACTCCTCAACCTGACGATTAGGAGAGCGACGCCGGCGAGATGCGGCAAGCGGATGTGCGACAAGGGACAGCGCGTACGTAGCGATCTCGCGGCCGCATTGCGCAGCGCTTAATCGACTCTCCATCGGGAAGACATCGTTGAAGGAGAAGCCGCCGCCTTCGATCAGGATGGTGACCGATTCCCGCGGCTCACCGGACCAACCCGACACGCGAGGTCTCCGCTCGGATTCGATATTCAGCTGATCGTCTGAGACACCGCGACCGAGTGAATCATCGCTGTAGGTTTCGCTGATGGTGACAGATTCGTTATGTCCGGTTGCGACACCTTTTGTTTCTCCCGTTCCTGTGCCGGTGCTTGTGGATTCGCTGCGTGTTTGCTTCATCTGATTCTCCTTTTCTCGCATGCCCGAATTTGTCCGGGTCATCAGTTGGAAATTGTCCAGATGACATGCGAAAAAAGAGAAGGCAGGTCTAAGTTGGTCTAAATAGCTACTCGCATTCACGCGTACCTGATTCAGGCCGCGCGAGCGCATCTGAGTCATCAGAGACGCTGATCTGAGCGCAACGAAATGTCCGATCCCCTGCTACACTGATCGTGTCGAGGGCTGCACTTTTCGCAGCTATCGCCGACACCTTCTTGCCGCTCCGAGCGAGCGTCGTTTCTCCGTCGTGGGCTGCGCAAGCGTGCAGCTATCGCCGACACCCGGCGCACGGAAGCTCGCCCTGCCGTTCTCTGCTTCGGCGACCGCCTTGCGGTCGTGTGGAACGGTTTAGACGCGCTCCGCGTGCACGCATGAACTCCGGTGGATGCTCTACCAGAGACTAGCGAGAGGAGAGGGACGTGTCGAAGAAGCGCTACAAGCGACAGCGCATCGCGGGAGAAAAGAATCTGTCTCGTCGCGGTGACCGGATCGAAGCCTTCGTAAGCGTCGGCGGCAAGACGTACAGCGCAGGAACGCATGCAACGATTCGCGCCGCAAAGATTGCTCGCGCAGCACGCGCAACCGAAATCCGCGCACAGCTGGAACAGAACAAGCCGGTCCAGTTTGATCGCACTACGACGTTCGCAGTTTTTGCCACCGACTGGCTCCGCAGGCGGACGTCGCCGGCGCATGCGCGACCGCTCCAGCCGAGCACGATCCGGAGTGTTCGTTCGAACCTGACCATGCATCTGCTCCCCCCACTGGGCGATCTCAGGATGAAGGATCTGACGCCGGTCGTCGTGGAGGATCTGTTCACGACCGTCGCGGCATCGCACGCACCAAAGACGCGGCGCTCAGTCTTCCAACTACTGCGCTGGATTCTGCGTGACGCGGTCAACCGGCAGGTGATTGCTGCTGATCCGACCGCCAATCTGCCGCTGCCGAGAGTGCAGCGGCGCCCGATCGATATCCCGCCCCCGGATGTTGCAGCGCGCATCATCGAGGCGATGGAAACTCCCTACAAAGAGGCAGCTCTCCTGGCTGCCGCCACGGGACTTCGTGAAGGTGAACTCCTGGCACTGAGGTGGGACGACATCGACGTGCCACGCAAACGCATCCGCATCAACAAAGCCCGCGATCAAGCGGGGACAGAGACGAGACCGAAAACCGATCGCTCGGTGCGCTTCGTACGCGTGACCGATCAGACGCTCGACTTTCTCGCCGCCTACCGCACGAGGACGCAAAAGGAGCGTGCCGAGGCAATCGCGCGGGCGGAAGAATGCGTGCGAGCAGACAAGCCAGCCCGGTCCTACACACGCGTTATCAAAGGCCAGGCCCGCATCATCACGCCAACGCGGCGATCCCGGCAGCGAGCGTCCTCCTCGGTTCGAGCGGAGAAAGCCAGGAGCCTGCTGGAGAACCTGCGCGCACCGCACTGGGAGGTTTACATCTTCCCAGCATGCATCGCATCGAAGAGGAAGGCCGATCGACTGCCCGTTATGGAAGCCCGCAATCTCCAGCGCGCCTTTCAGGCCGCGACGAAAGCAGCGGGGCTTACGATGCGCTTCCATGACCTGCGACATGTGTGGGCGTCGGTCGTTTTGCAACTCGGCGGTGATCGCGCTCTCCTGTTTGTCGCCAACAATCTCGGGCACGCAAAGCCAAGTTTTACCTTGGACACGTACTCCCACGTGCTGCCCGATCGGGCCGATGTTTTCCTCACGCCGATCGACGGTGTCTACTTCCGAGCTAGCACGGCTCCTAGCACGGAGGCGGTTGGAGAAAGGCCGGAGACGAAAACCCTAGCGCTGGCGCGGGGCGCGGACGACGACAGCCATGCGACACCGCGACCCTCATAACCCAAAGGTCGCGGGTTCAAATCCCGCCCCCGCAACCAATGAAATCCAACTCAACCCTCTGGAGACAGAGGGTTTTTCGCTTTTGGCCCACTTTCGCGCCCAACTGCATTCGACTCAAGATAACCCGACCAAAACACTTCTCGGCGCAGAATTTCCGCAGGATTCTGCAACACCACATCCACGACGAAATCAGTGGGCGGCTGAGCCGGATTCCGTCTCGATTCGAAACCGCGGCGCTGGAGCCGTACGCGGCGGAGTTGTCTGCGAAGAGCCGCGACGAGCTCTGGGGAAACGCGTTCCTTCGCTGGAGCGTTGACACACCCTTCCGCTTCGAATAGCGTGCTTGGCTAACGAAAACCGAATTTCAGGAAAGAAATCCCGTGAATCGACTGATTATCGTGATGGCGTTCTGCGTCTCGCTCGCCTCAGCCGCGTCAGCCGCGGACGATGTCGCCGTACGCGTGCGCGTATGGACCGACGACGGCGAACCGGCGCAGAACGTGTATGTCGCGCTCGTGCCGGACTGGCGTCCCTGGAGCGCTCCTCTCGCCGAAGCGATTGCAGAGAGCGGAACGCACACCTTCACCGTACCGAAAGGCACCTATCACTTCGTGGCGGGGGTGAGGGGATACGACATCGCTTTGGAAGGACCGTTCAAGCTCTTCAGTGACTCGAACGGAAACGTCAGCGCGCACTTGAAGCGCCTGACAACGACGGTGAGCGGCTTCGTGGTCGATGAGGCGGGAAAACCGCTCGCCGGCATTCACGTGTCACAGTCGCGCGCAGTCCTACAGCCTCCGTTCGGCACCTCGAGCAAACTCGCCATTCAGCATCTTTCATCCGATTGGGCGACAGTAACCGGAGCGGATGGTAAGTGGACGCTCCCGATGCCGAACGGTACCGTGCCGATGCTGTTCGCGGCCGACGGTTACGCGCCACAATGGCGTGTCTACAAGCCCGTCGATCCCTCCGTGTTGAGCGTTATCATGAGCGGCGGTTCCGCACTGCGCGTCTCGTGCGACCACGTCGATCCCGATCTCGTGCTTTCTCTGGAACGAGAAGGGACGGATTTGACGGGCAGTATTCCGCACACATGGCAGCGCCAGGTGTGGGCGCAATGGGTGACGGGAAATACGCTCGCATGGAGTTCATTGCCTCCGGGCAATTATGCGGTGTACGCAAGATACGTCGACGCGGGATTCTTCATGAACCGTGCGGTCAAAATCGGCGCGGCCTCGCTCGAGGAAGGGAAGACGACCGCGATCCGGGTGACGCTCCCTGCGCCGCAAACGCGTGCAAAGAGCATTGTGCAGTTATTCCTGGAGCACACGAAGCTTTCCGATTTGAAGGATGTCGCGGACGCCGTCGCCACAGACCGTGACGGCAAAGTGCGACATGTGGGCTGGTTCCTGGAGCAGACGGTCGGCGGATGCGGTTTGTTATTGAACGCCGACAACGTGCGCGCGCCGTTTTACGCCGTCACGCCGGATCGCTTCATTACGGCCGACGCCGATGCCGTTCCCGGCGTGCCGTTGCGTGCAAACATCTATTCACGCGCGGATGCTTATGCGACTGTGCGCTCCGCGGAAAAGGATCTGGAGTTGCCGCTGTCCGGTATGGCGATCTTTCGCGACTGCGGAAAGTCGAAGATGGTCACTGTCCCGGTCGAGATCGAAAACGGGCTGGCCCGCCTCACTACGGCTGCCGGTTGCAAGAGCGGCGTTCTTTCCTTCACACCCTTCGAGCCGGTTCTCGTGTCGTCGTCCCTCACGGTCGGCGATCAGCGTCTCGGCGACTATGCGCTCCACGCCGCCGCGTCGGCCGATGTGAAGGTCGTGCAGGAGCCGGAGCGAGGCATTGTGCCGGGAGCAACAGTGCGGGTATTGGCGTGGGATGACAGCCCCGGCCACCGCCAGTGGATTCCCGCTGCCGAGGCGGAAACCGGTCCGGACGGGTGGGCGCATCTCAGCGGTCTTCCTGTGCTTCGCGATCTCGAAGTCGTCGCACAAAACGCGGCGGGCGAAGTGTCGTTGCCGGACGACCGCCGCGCTGTGCCGCGTACGAAATTCGTCCTCGATCCGCTTCTCATTCCGAAACCTGCGACGCTCATTCTGGTCCCAACCATCAAGCCGTCCGTTCGCGCGGCGTTTCCCGCCTCGCGCGTCATGCACATCACCATAGACCCCGCCGATCCGCGCCAGGCGGAAACTGGGGAGCAGCAGCACGAGATGGGTGACGACGAGACATCCGTTCGTTTCGAATCGATGAAGCCGGGCAAATGGGAGATTTTGGCGATTGTGAGCGTGGCGGGCGCGGAGGCGCTCCTGAGAGCCGACGACGTCGAATTGAAATCGGGAGAGACGCGCAAGGTAAAAGCCGAATTCGAGCCGCTCGTCTTTCATGGGCGAGTCCTCATGGGCGGCAAAGGCGTCGCGGCGCACGTGATCCTGGAGGCTCTCTCGACTCCTGAAGGCGTGCGACAGCATTTCGTCAGCCTCAACGACGGCACGTTCAATGCGGTGCTCTCCGCGCGCGGTACGTACAGCGCCGTAGTCGGTCTGAAAGAAGCGCAATCGGAGACCATGCCGGCCGGCGAGGTCAACTTTGACGATCCCGCCAGGCCGGTCGACATTACGGTTCCGGAAGCGGCGGCGGTGCTGGTTCACGTCCGGATGAACGACCAGCCGGCGTCGCGAAAGATCGTCGAAGTCGCGCACCTCAGCGAGGACGGCGGGCGTGTGAAGCATTTGGATTACGGGCGCCTCACGAATTCGAACGGCGATGCGAAGTTCGAGCACCTCATGCCGGGCGACTGGGTGTTCTCGGTTCTCGATGACGAGAGCTCGCGCGGAGCGGAGAAAATCGTTTCGTTACGGGAGTCGCAATCCGCCGAGGTGGTACTCGACATCCAGGCGGTTGGCGGAATCCGTGGAACGATCAATGATGCGAACGGCGTCCCCGTCGTCAATGCGCAGGTCGACTGCGTCGTTTCGGATGCGAATGGCGTTGCGCTCCGATTCAACGGCAGAACCGATTTTGACGGCAAGTTCTCGGTTGCGGGGACGTCGACATTCACGCTGGCGGCGCTCTGCAGCGTCGCCGCTCCCGCCGGTACCGTCGATGCGTTCAAAGCGGCGAGCGGCGACAACGTCGACGTGCATCTCCCCAGCGCGACGGCCACGTTGCAGATCACCGATTGGTACAAATGGTATCGCCCCGACACCTTCTGGTTGACGGCGCCAGACGGCCGCGCGATCAGCCTGTCGGCCGTTGCGCAGACATTCAGCCGTTCCTGGCCCTCTTTGCGGATTCCTGCTCTCGCTGCCGGTCATTGGAGCTTGATCCGGATCGCATCGATCGCCCAATGGAATGCGCTTGCGATCGGTCAAGCCGGCGCGCTGTCGCCGGTCGCCGATCTCACAATGGACGCCGGAACGGCGAAAACGATCCGTCTATACGAGACGCCCGCTCCACAAGGCGGGACGAATTGAAAAAGGAGCGAGACGATGCGACTGAAATTGCTTTTCCTGGCGTTATTTCTCCTCGGAACCTCTGCCGCATATGCCGGCACGGGCGGGTCGTGCGCCGACTGCTATGGCGCGGGGGCTGCTGATCCCAGTGGGGTCATCACCAGTTTGAGCTCCCACTGCTACTGGCAGCCTTCGGGGAAATACGGGAGCTGTCTCCCGCGGGAGTTGAGCAACTCGTGCATCACCAGCACGGCGTCTTATTGTCCGAATACGAATCAGTATTGCGACGTCAACGTCAGCTGTGATCCCGGCGGCGGTTATGGTGGCAGCGGTGGCGGTGGCAGCGACTGCAGCCCCGGCGGGTATTGTGATCCGTCATGCTTTGACTGCTTGGGCGGCGGAATGCTGTACTGACCCATCGTGATCGACTAGCCGGGCCGGGGCATTGAGCCCCGGCCCCCTTGGAGCCTGACCTGAGAGCCGTTCGGCTGATCCTCCTGTTCCTGCTGCAGTGGACCGACTGTTCCGGTTTGCTGTCGCACGCATTCCCACCGACCTCGCTTCCGGTGACCCTGCCGTCGCTGCGCGATGCCATTGAGGCCGGTGACGGCGATCTGATCGTTCTCTCCGACAACATCGAACACGCCGGCGAGCGCAAGATCACGCGCGTTCGCGGCGCTGCCGAGGAGTTGCTCGCCACGATTCCCGCCGGTCGATACACGCCGGGCGAAGCTCTGTTTCGTACAGGGCAGGATCAATGGTGGTTCAGTGCTGCTTCCGGAGACGCATCGAAATCGAACGTCGCCTTCGTCACCGGAGGCGCGGACGGAGTGAAGCGAATCGACGTCGATCTCCACCGCTTGCCGCTCCTCTGGCTTCCGCTTCGCGGCGAAACGCCCGCCGGTGTCATGCTCTCGCTCGGCAGCGATCGATCGACGTTCATGATCGATGAGGTCTCTCCGTCAGGAATTCACGTTCTCGGTACCTACCCCGGCCATCTTCCGGGCAATGCACCGTCGCCGCGCCAATGGTCGGCCGAACGCATGCCGGACGGCCGCATTGCGATGCTCTCGATCGAAGAATCGGTCGGCAGTCCGTCGCGACTCATGCTGCGCGTTTTCGACGGACACGGCGGATTGACGGAGTCGCCTCTGCCGGGCGACGCTCAGTTCCGCGACGCACTTGCGACCGCGATCGACCGGAACGGAAGGGTTGTCGCGGTCGCGTTATCGCCTGCGAAGCAAGTCGTCACGACATTGATCGACGTGAACGATGTGAACGATGCGCGCTGCAATGTGCTTTCAGCGGCCGGCGAGAGGGCCGCGTTTGCGTCGCGCGGCTCACCGGCCATCGATGTGACCGGCAACGAACGAATCGCCGCGTGGATCCGCGACAACGGTACCGTCCGAGCGTGTCAGATCACGAAGGGATCGACCGCCGTCGACGTCGGCGAGAACGCCGATACGACCGCTTCGCTCGCGCACCTGATCGGCGACGGTGGCGAGGAGACCGTGACGTTCCTCTGGAACAGCGATCGAGGAATCGTCACGCGTCGCCTGCCGCGCGCACTGCAGGGATGGGCGCTGCTGGACGACATTCGGCGCTTCTATGCCGATTTGTGGCGGCGACCGTGGAGAGGAGACATTCGATACCGTTCCGCCGACTGATGCTCTTGCGCAGGAAGCGCCGCGATGCGAATCGCCCAAAGCCGGGTGCACCGTGACACGCTTCGCACTGCACGACGTCTTCGAGGTCGATGCGGCCCGAGACGAGGTCCGGCGCGACGTAAGGTCGAATGGCAGTCGAGGCAGATTTTTCCTGATACGGCTTCTTAGCGACCTCCTCCGTTTCGGTCGGGATCACATCTCGATCCTGCGAACCTCCTAAAAAAGTTAGCGGGAGGTGATCCACCCTATCGGGGGCCGAAACCCTCCGCGAGATCCGAAGAACGTCAGGCAATAATTCCCGCTGTGTCGGCACCGCAATCGCGATTTTTCTGGGAGCGGCGCTGGTTGCCAGCGGGTTGCCGGCGCTTCGCGCGGCGAGGCTAGATCCGGCGGTGGCTCTGCGGCAAGACTAGACGCCGTAGTGTTGAATGGCTTTCCGGGGAGATGGTCGGTAAACCGGAAGTTGAGCCTCCGCACCCGC